>Ga0193950_1000147_pt1 | contig 18289 bp, 16 predicted proteins | sample BB_1_MG_FD_144485 | JGI IMG/M metagenome (GOLD analysis project Ga0193950, IMG submission 144485) | Microbial mat bacterial communities from the Broadkill River, Lewes, Delaware, United States - BB_1_MG | ecosystem: Environmental > Aquatic > Freshwater > River > Microbial mats | place: USA...
CATCCAAACTCAGTAAGCATGGGCTTAGGCTTTAACTTCTCACCCATTAAAGCAAATATATCATTCTCTCGCCATCCTGTTCTAGGTAACACTCCATCTGCAGATTTAAGTTTCAAATTTTAGCAAAAACCCATGAGCTTATTTTTTAGAATATCAATAATTACTTTATTTGTTTTCATAAGTCTGCAATCATCATCACAAACTGCAAAGCAAATCGATTTAATCGAAAATATTATTGAAAACATAGCCGAAGAAAATGAAGAAAATCTTGATTACACTAATCTTTTGGAAGAAATAACTCTACTTATTAACGATCCTATAAATTTAAATACTGCAGAACGAGATGATCTTTTACGATTGTACTTTCTCAACCAAAATCAAATTGATAATTTGATGAAATACAAAAGAAATAGCGGTGAAATCTATAGTCTCTACGAATTGCAACTCATTCCTGGTTTTTCATTCGAACTAATTAAAAACATTGAGCCTCTCATTTGTTTAAAATTGGATTCCAAGCAAATTCAAATCAGAAAAAAAGCACAGCATATCGCATTTTTAAAAAGTGAATACACATTTGAAAAGGAAAAAGGCTACAATACAGACAATGCCAATTCTAAATATCAAGGGAATGCTTGGAAGTACTATACCAGATTACAATCGAAAATTCCTAATAAAAGCTTAGAGTATGGCATTACTGCAGAGAAAGATAAAGGAGAAGCTTTTTTCGAAAAAAGCAATGATAAAGGATTTGACTTTTATTCTGCACATTTACAAATAAAAAAATCCGGATTTTTTAAACAAATAAACATTGGTGATTACCAAGTAAAATTTGGACAAGGATTAAATTTATGGTCGGGGTTAGGAGGTGGAAAATCATCTTTCACCACACAAAATGCACGAAAATATCAAGGAATACGCGGATACAAATCTACGGATGAAAACAAATTCCTAAGAGGTCTCTCTCTTATTTTAAATCCAACAAAAAAAGTAAAACTTGCTCTTTTTGCTTCATCAAAAAAAATAGATGCAAGTACCGATATTGACACAACAAGTACATTTGCTTCAAGCATTGTTAATACAGGATTTCACAGAAATATAAATGAAATTGACAAAGAAGATCAAGTAAAAGAAAAAATATTTGGTTCCTATCTCATTTTAAATCTAAAAAATATTGAAACGGGAATATCCTATTTACAATATAACTATTCACCAGAAGTAAGCATAAACGAGGAGCCATATGCAGTTCACAATTTCAGTGGAAAAAGTAATTACATTTTAAGTTTCACATATCAGACTCAAGTTAATTCTATTCATTTTTATGGAGAAGCAGCCAAAAGCAAATCTGGTGGAATGGGAATATTACAAGGAGCCAACATACAGGTTCACCCACAACTAAATCTTGAAGCTATTTACCGAAAATACGATAAAAACTATCACGCACATTACTCCAATTCCTTCTCGGAACAAACTCGTTCGCAAAACGAAGAAGGTATCTATTTAGGTTTAGATTTTCATCCTCTTCCCAAATGGACAATTAAAGCTTATTACGATCAATTTTGGTTTCCCTGGTTAAGATACTCTGTCGATTCTCCAGGCGACGGTCATGAATACTTTTCACAAATTGAATTTACTCCGAACGAGAAAGTATCGATTTATTTCAGGTTTAAACAAGAAAATAAAGCAGAAAACTATACCAACGAAACAGTAAAGTATCCTTTAGAAATCCTAAAGAATCAATATCGATTGCATCTTAGTGCGAAACCCACATCAAACTGGGAAATCAGAAACAGAGTGGAATTTTCTCAATTCAAAAAGAACAATTTAAACGAAAATGGCTTTTTAATTTATCAGGACATCATTTACAGATTTCCCCAGACTCCCTTACGCATGAGTATGAGATATGCATTATTCGATACTGATTCCTATGACACCAGAATATATGCTTACGAAAATGACGTTTTGTATGCTTATTCGGTTCCTGCATATTATTTAAAAGGAAGTAGGTTTTACATCAATTTAAATTATAAAATTGATAAAAAAATCAGTTTGTATACTCGCTATTCACAAACCAAATATCGAAATATTGAAAGTATTGGTTCCGGCACTTCCGAAATTACTGGTAACACCAAGTCTGAACTTAAAATTCTTTTAAGAATTAAATTTTAATTCACCTCTGTTTTCATTTCAACATTCCTTTTGTACATTCGAATGCTGAAAAAATTATATCATGAAAAAAATTATCAATCCATATAAGTCGACCGAAAACGGAAAATGTTTCGGCTGTTCGCCAGATAACGAGCAAGGTTTACAAATGCAGTTTTTTGAACAGGATGAATACATCATATCCGAATGGGATCCAAAATCGCATTTATCAGGATTCAAAAATATTTTACACGGTGGAATACAAACCACAATACTAGACGAAATTGCCTGTTGGGTAGTGTTCGTAAAGTGCCAGACTGCAGGAGTTACCACTGCATTAAATGCAAAATTTAAAAACTCTGCCTTTACAGATAAAGGAAAGTTAACCGTACGAGCAAAATTAATTTCTCAGGAGAGAAAATTTGCCAATATTCATGCAGAAATTATTGGTTCCGATGGAAAAGTTTGCTCCGAAGCTGAAGTTCAATACATGATTTTTCCACAAGCATTGGCAATTAAAAAATTCGAATATCCGGGAATAGAAGCTTTTTATGAGTAAAATTTAAAGCGCTTCAGTTTCCGATTTGTACTTTTCCCATCGCTTCTCCTCCATATCCATAAATCGACCAAATTTATAAGGAGGATCGATGGAAATATTCATCTCTTCTTCAGATTCTGGATGTGTAAATTGTAATCCTGCCGCGCAAAGAAACAATCCTTTTCCTCGTAAAATTTCACCTTCAGTTCCATACAACTTGTCACCCAGAATAGGATTTCCCAATCCAGCCATATGAATTCTAAGTTGATGTGTTCTTCCTGTTTCTGGATAAAGGTGTACCATACTTAAAAATTTGTTTCGAATCGAAGGTGTTTTTTTCACCAATTCAAAAGTACTTATCGCATCTTTATCATCCACCTGCATATCTATTTTACCCTTATTAGGGAGCGCACCAATCACAACTGCACAATATCTTTTTTTCACTTTTCTATTCTCAAACTGTTTTCCCAAATGAGCTGATGCTTCAGCAGTTTTAGCTATAAGCAGAAGTCCACATGTTGGACTATCAATTCGATGAACCGGACGAAAAACAGGCAATGCATTTTTCCTCATCGAAGGTCTTAAATTAAATGGCAAAGCATTTTTAATCGTTTTAAACTGATTTCCACTTACCGAAATTCCACCTGGCTTATTTACCACAGCTATATAATCATCTTCGTAAACTACCTCCAGAGGTAATTCGTAAATTTTACTTGGTGGCAATTCCAAATCGTACAATTCTATTCGAAAGCCACTTTTTATCCACAAACCAGTTGAAGCCTCCAAACCATTAACATGAATCATTCCGCGCTTTATGGCTTTTTTTACTCCCTGAAATGAAGAAATACTTGCGAATATATTTGGAGCATAATCTTGTAATCTGACGTTTTCTACTCCTTCTGGAACTATATGAGCTTCGATTAATTTCACGATTTTAACTTAAAAAATGATTTGCAAATATAAGATAAGACAAAATCATTAAAAAAATTATCAGAGTTGGTTTCCTGTAAATTTCAAACAGATAATAATAAATTGATATTTGCAGGAATACCAACATTTTAAAGCTTAATTTTAATTCATTAAAAATTAAAACTACACCTTACAAAAGCATACGCAAACCTTTTAAATTGGGAATTTAAAAAATATTTTTCTTCGCATTGAGCAGAAAATATTTTGTAGTTTAAAATTTTTACTAATTTTGCCGCTCATTAAAAAAGATCATCTGGGAAACTGGTAATTCCCGATACGAAAACAAAAGTTTTCATTATCGGGCCAAAAAACGAAAGGATGAAGAAAACAAATGCAGCTCGCATTTTAGATCGAGCAAAAATAGAATATGAGATAATCGACTACGACGTGGATCCAATAGAATTGGGTGCTGAACGGGTGGCCGAAAAAACTGGACAACATATTCAACACATATACAAAACTCTTGTACTTTCCGGAGATAAAACGGGAGTTATTGTTGCCTGCATACCTGGTTCATCCGAACTCGACCTTAAATCCATTGCACAAATTAGTAAGAACAAAAAATGTGCTATGGTTCCCATGAAAAATATTCAAGAAATTACTGGTTATATCCGGGGAGGTTGCTCTCCATTAGGAATGAAAAAAGATTTCCCATTGTTTATGGATGAATCTGCCTACAGTATGGAGTATATTTTAATTAGCGCCGGACTAAGAGGTAAACAAATCAAAATAAATCCTAAAGATCTAAAATCAGTAACCAATGCTGTTGTTAGTCTAATCTCAAATCCAAAATCAGAAACAACATGTTAGATTGTAAAGCTATAATTTGGGATTACAACGGAACTCTTCTAAACGATTTATCGATAGGTGTAGAGTGCATAAACAGAATGCTTACCAAAAGAGGCTTGCCATTACTAACAACCGAGAGTTATCGTGATGTATTTACTTTTCCTGTAAAGAAATATTACGAACTGGTTGGTTTTGACTTTAACACTGAAGATTGGGATAAAGCTGCCAATGAATTTATAGATCATTATACATCACTATTGCCTGAATCAAGTATTTTTCCTGAAGCAATGCAATTACTTTCTCATTTTTCGACAAATGGCAAAAAGCAATTCATTCTATCGGCAATGGAGCAAAACATGCTAAATCAATCAACCCAAACTGAAAATATTAGAAAATATTTCGACGAAATTTCTGGTATTGATAACATATATGCAAGCTCTAAAATTGAAAACGGATTAAAGCTGATAGAAAATCACCAGCTACAAGCAGATGAAGTTTGCCTTTTAGGGGATACAACTCACGATTACGAAGTTGCAAAAAAGCTGGGGTGCCAATGTATTTTAGTTGCCGCGGGTCATCAATCAATCGATAAATTAATGCAAACTGGTTGTCCAAAGGTGGTCAACCATTTAAACGATATAATACAGAACTAAACAACCATTTATTTATATTTCACTTTTATTTTCTACTAAACAATCATTTTTAAATTATGAAAAAACTTATTGTAATCTTCGCTGTTCTTGTTTCATTTGCTGCTAGCGCACAAAATCTTCAGTTACACCGTGATTTTGATAGAGGTCATTTTACGACAACTTTTGAAATGTTCAAAATGGACAAATGGGGTAACACATTTACTTTTATCGATTTTGATTACGATTCAGAAAACGGAATTAACCAAGGATATTTCGAGATTGCTCGTGTATTGAAAACAGAAAAAATGCCTATTGGTTTACACATTGAGTACAATGGTGGTGTTGGAAACGCTGAAACTGCAATTGGTGATTTTGGTTATACCATTAACGATGCATGGATTTTCGGTTTAAACTACGCTAAAGGTGGTGCAAAAAGTGGTTTCTCTACTTATGCAGGTTACAAAGCAATTAAAGATGCTGGAAAAGCTAACTTCCAAATTACTGGAACATGGTATGTTAACTTCTTTGATGGCAAAATGACATTCTCAGGTTTTGCTGACCTTTGGTCAGAAAATTGTGATGAAGATGCAGTAGGTGTTTCTGACGAGTTAGTATTCCTTACTGAGCCTCAGTTATGGTATAATGCTACTAAAAATCTTTCAATTGGTAGTGAGATTGAAATCTCGAACAACTTTGCAGGTGACGATTTCGAAGTTCGTCCAACTTTAGCTGTAAAGTGGAATTTCTAATATTTGATTTCATACAATAAAAATATAGTTGCTTGGCATATAACAATTGCCAAGCAACACCAACACAAACAACCATGTTAGATAAATTTTTTAATATTACCGGGCTAGGCTCAACCATGAAGACAGAAATTGTCGCTGGTTTGACAACCTTTGCAACAATGGCTTATATTTTAGCCGTTAATCCATATTTTCTTTCCGTTGCTGGTATGGATTATGGAGCAGTAATGACAGCAACTGCGCTATCGGCAGTAATTGCTACTTTGGTTATGGCTCTGGTAGCAAAATTACCATTTGCATTGGCTCCAGGAATGGGATTAAATGCATTTTTTGCTTTCACCGTTTGCGGTGTAATGGGATGTAGTTGGCAGTTGGCTTTAACTGCCGTACTTGCAGAAGGTATTATCTTCCTTTTATTAACATTCTTTAATGTTCGTGAAGCAATTATCAACTCCATTCCTAAAAACATTAAGCACGCCATTTCGGTAGGTATCGGTCTATTTATTGCCTTTATTGGATTAGCTCACCAAGATGTTGCTATTATTGTACAAGGTCAGGGAATCCCTGTTCACATGGGTAACCTTCATGCTCCAGGTGCACTACTTTGTATTGCGGGTATCATCATTATTGGTGTACTTCATATTCGTAAGGTAAAAGGTGCTATCCTTATCGGATTATTACTTGTTACAGTTCTTGGATTAATTCCTGGTTTAGGCGTTACTAGTCTTCCTAAAGATGGAAGTATTGTAAGTCTTCCTCCATCATTAGAGCCTATCTTCTTTAAGTTTGTAGGTTGGGACGAGATCTTATCTTGGAAATTTGTAACCATCCTATTTGTATTCCTTTTTGTTGATATGTTTGATACTGTCGGAACTCTTGTAGGTGTTGCTTCAAAAGCTAACATTCTAACAGAAGAAGGTAAAGTTCCTCGTGCAAAACAAGCTTTATTAGCTGATGCTGTAGGAACAACTGCTGGTGCTATGTTGGGAACATCAACTGTTACAACTTACGTTGAAAGTGCTGCTGGTGTTGCCGAAGGTGGTAAAACAGGTATGACATCCCTTACTGTTGCTATCATGTTCTTTTTAGCATTGTTCTTTACTCCTTTGTTTACAATGATTCCGGCTGCTGCAAGTTCTTCAGTATTAGTAATTATTGGTATTTTCATGATGAGTCCAATCACAAAAATTAATTTTGATGATTACTCGGAATTTATTCCTGCTTTCCTTACCATGATTATGATGCCATTTACCTATAGTATTGCAGAAGGTATTGCTTTTGGTATGCTTTCATATGTAGTCCTAAAAGTACTTACTGGTAAATACAAAGATCTTAACATTGCAATGATTTGTATCGCTATTTTATTTGTTATAAAGTACGTTTATAATATTGGTGAGTAATTATTACAACTTTGTTTATTATTAAATTCTATTTCGTTTAAGTGATGATTTTCGAATAGAATTTTCCATATTCAACGACCCTTTCCACAAATGTGGAAAGGGTTTTTTATTTTTGAATGATTTTAAATCAAAAACAATTGTGAAATTCTTATCATCAATTAATCCTTATTCATGCTGATTATAAGTTTATTCATCCAAACTTTTCTTCATATACTTTCGTAGAAGTGAACAAGTTGTATCCGATAATTAGAGAGATATGAGAGCAGGAAAGGGATTATGCTACATAGTAGCAGTTATATTACTTTATTCATCATGTGATTCATCAGAGCATGAACTTGATGTAAAAATTACCAACTCAGTTAATATTGAAGAAAATGCAATGATTAACTGCATTTTGGAGAGCATCACAAATGAAGTGGAATTTAGTCTGCTAAACCCTGTTTCAAATGAGAATTTAGAAAAAGATTCAATACCTACAATAAAAGTAAGCCAAAACGGCTCACAAGATGATAGCAAAAATATGCTGATCGACTATGGTACAAGTAACCAAATTGATTATCTGGGGCATTTGAAAAGAGGTAAAATTTACAGTGAAATATCTGGTGATATTACAACAGCACAAAGCATACAATTAATCTATTTCGATGAATTCTATATTAATGATCTTAATATTACCGGACAGATAGAAATTCAAACAATTGGTTTTAATAGTAACAACTGTCTTTGTTTTGATATTACCTATGACAATATCAAATTTGTATCTAAATCAGGTAAAACATACACTGTAAACGGAAACAAAACAAAAGAATGGATTCGAGGATTCGAAACTCAGGAATACCTTTGGGATGATATATTTCTTGTAAACGGCTTTTTATCTGGAATCAATTCTGAAGAAAGAAATTACACTGCTGAAATTACCAGCCCTCTAGTTGTTACTCATTCTTGTGAATTTATAAGTGAGGGAGAAATTTCTTTTGTGGTAGAAAAGGAAAAAAGTATTTACAATTTTGGTGAAGGAAAATGTGACAATAAAGGTTTTTTTACTAGAAATGGTGAGCAGTCTAATTTTGAATTTGGACGTTATGAATTTAGATACGATAAGTAAATAATCTCTACTTTAGCACCAATAAAAATTAAAAAAGCCCCTAAAAGGGGCTTTATATATAAAAGGGATGTTAAACCTAAATCGAAATCTAGATTAACAGAATCAAATTTAATCATTTTTGAACAAAATAATTAATTTAAATTAATTATTCTACTTTACTTCCTTTAATAGGTGTTGACTTATCCGGTAAAATAAGATTTAAAATAACTCCTACAACTGATGCTAGACCAATACCTGCAAGAGAGAAGTTTCCGTATGTTATTTGAGCACCACCTATACCTACAGTTAAAACAATAGAAACAATTACTTGATTTCTTGTTTTTGAAAAATCCGTTTTTGCATCGATTAATGTTTTAATTCCAATTCCTGCAATCATACCAAAAAGTAGTAACATGATTCCACCTAAAACTGCTTGAGGAATTGTTTTTAAGAATGCACTAACTTTTCCAATCATCGAAAATACAAGTGCTGTAATTGCAGCAATTCTTAATACTCGGGGATCAACAACCTTAGTTAAAGCAATTGCACCTGTAACTTCTGAATAAGTTGTATTTGGAGGTCCACCAAAAAAACCTGCAAAAGCAGTAGCCACACCATCTCCCAATAAAGTTCTGTTCAAGCCTGGTTTTTTAACAAACTCTTTGTTTGCGACACCTCCAATAGCATACATATCTCCCACATGCTCAATAATTGGAGCAAAAGCAACAGGAATCATATAAAGAACTGCACTCCAATTTAATTCTGGACGAACAAATTCTGGTAAAGCAAACCAGGCAGCCTCTTTAATTGGTGTAAAATCAACCTGACCTAAAAATATCGAAACTGTATAACCAATAACAATAGCAGAAAAAATTGGGATTAGTTTCAAAATACCTTTAGTGTATACTACAATTAATACTGCAGTCAATAATGCAACTGATGAAATTATCCAATTGGTTTTTGCCATATTAACCGCTACTGGCGCTAATGACAAACCAATTAACATGATAACCGGACCAACAACAATTGATGGGAAAATTTTCTCTATTACTCTCAATCCCCAAAGTTTAATTACTCCGGAAAAAATTCCGTAAACCAAACCAACTGCAATCAAACCAGAGAGAGTTCCAGGTAAACCATACAATTGTGTTGCCGCAACTATCGGAGCTATAAAAGCAAAACTACTGCCTAAAAAAACAGGAACCATACCTTTTGTGATTAAATGAAAAATCAAGGTTCCGATTCCTGCTGTAAATAATGCGACCGCTGGGTCAATGCCAACTAATAGGGGGACTAAGACAGTTGCGCCAAATGCGACAAATAAAAACTGTACTCCCAGAATAATTCTTTTGGCGGGATTTTGAATACCCTGCTCTTTAGGATTTTGAAATAGGATCATAAAATGGATTTAAAAATTCACAAATTGGCGCAAAGATAATAAGGAAGTTGGAACTGGCAAATCTGAAAATCTCAATAAATCAACGCAAAGGAGTGCATAATCAACTATTCTATTAAGTATATCTTTAATAGAAGTAAACAGCTACAAATAAATATTTAGCTTATAAAGAAAAGGATCAATTCAAAATAGTGCAGAATGAGAGCTATTTTAGTTCTAAAATTTAATATCTCTAACCATTAGTTGAGTTTCTATCTTACCCATGTATTCATTTTCCTGAACTGAGTAACATACATCAAATTGTGCTCCACTAGCAATTTTCGGATATAGTTTACCCATGGAAAAAGCAATTCCTCCTTTAACATCTCCTTCTCGAATGTCATCGACAACAGAAAGTTTTAGATGTTCTTTATTACGACCAACTGGTCGACTATATCCGTAATCAACAACCTTCTCACTAATGAAAACAGGCGTCATATTTTTTGGTCCGAAAGGCTCGAACTGCTTTAATACCCTGTAAAATTTAGGCGTAATATCCGATAAACTAATATTTGCATCTACCTTAACTTGTGGAACCAACATATCATCTGTGATGTTATCACAAACATATTCTTCGAAACGTTGTTGGAATGCAGATACATTTTCAATTTTCATGGTTAATCCTGCGGCATACTTATGCCCACCAAAATTTTCCAGTAAATCGCTACATGCAGATATGGCATTGTACAAATCAAATCCATCTACCGATCGAGCGCTTCCTGTAGCAAAGCCATTCGATTCTGTAAGAATAACAGTTGGTTTGTAATAAGATTCAATCATTCTTGAAGCCACAATACCAATTACGCCTTTGTGCCAATTTCTATCGAATAATACCGTACTTTTTTTAGCAAGTAATGCCTTACTTTTTGCTACTCGATCTAAGGCATCATCAGTTATAGTGTGATCCAATTCTTTACGATCTTCATTTAGACCATTAATCGTATCACCTATAAGTGTAGCAGCTTCTTCCTTTTCAGCAATTAGAAGCTGTACAGCTCTGTTTCCTGATTGAATTCTTCCTGCTGCATTAATTCTTGGACCAATTTTAAAAACAATATCATTAACGCTTAGATGCTTTGTAACCCCAGCCAAATTCAATATGGTTTTTAAACCTAATCTCGGACTTTCATTCAGTTGCTTTAAACCGAAAAATGTCAATACTCTATTTTCTCCTGTAATTGGAACTATATCCGAAGCAATACTAACAGCTAATAAATCCAATAGAGGAGTTAGTGTTTCAAAATCCCAATTCTTTCTTTGGGCTAATCCTTGCATCAACTTAAAGCCAACTCCGCAACCTGATAATACATCACAAGGGTAATCACAATCCTTTCTTTTAGGATCAAGAACGGCAGCTGCTAGTGGCAATTCATCATCCGGAGTATGGTGATCGCAAATAATAAAATCAACACCCTTTTCTTTTGCATAAGCAATTTTCTCGATTGCCTTGATTCCACAATCAAGAGCAATTACCAAACTGAAATTATTCTCAGCTGCATAATCAATTCCCTTTATAGATACTCCATATCCTTCGGAATATCTATCAGGAATATAATAATCGATAAAATCGAAATGTGATTTCAGATAAGTATAAACTAATGCAACCGACGTGGTTCCATCCACATCATAATCACCATAAACCAATACTCGTTCTTGTTTCTCCATGGCTGTGGTCAATCGATCAATTGCCTCAGTCATGTCTTTCATTAGGAAAGGATCATGCAGATCATCTAAGCTGGGACGAAAAAACGCCTTGGCACTTTCAAAACTTGTGACTCCTCTCTGAACTAACAGATTGGCTATCACTCGATCAACGCCCAATGATTTCATTAGTGCCTCGACCGTTTCGTCATCGCCTGGTTCGTTAATTACCCATCTTTTTTCCATAAACAAGAATTTAGCTAGCCAAATTAGTCAATTTCCAGCTTCATATCAAACAGTTTTGCGATATGATTTTTAAGATTATGTTTTACCTCTTCAATATCAAGCTCTTTGCCTAATTCTTTTTTCAAAGATGTAACTCCTTTATCGACAAAACCACATGGATTTATGTAATCAAAATATTTAAGATCGGTATTTACATTAAAAGCAAAACCATGCATACTAACCCAACGACTAACTCTAACTCCAATGGCACAAATCTTCCGTACACGTGGAGTTCCAACGTCTAGCCAAACCCCAGTTGCACCATCCAATCGGGTTCCTGTGATACCGTAATCAGCAATACAATTAATTACTGCTTGCTCAAGATTTTCGATATACAACTTAATTCCCATATCGTAGGTTTCTAAATTTAAGATTGGATAACCCACAATTTGTCCGGGACCATGATAAGTAATATCGCCACCACGATTGATTTTATGAAAACTTGCTTCTTTCGCTTGCAACTGCAACATATTCAAAAGCATATTCTGCTCTTTACCACTCTTACCTAAAGTGTAAACATGCGGATGCTCACAAAAAAGCAAATAGTTGTTGGAAAGATTTTTTTGGTCTTGAGGAAGATCAGCATTTGCCTGACGAGATTGCAATACTTCCTGAAATAAGTTCTCCTGATAATCCCAGGCTTCCTTATAGTCTATCGAGTTCAAGTCTCTAAAAATTGTCTTAATCATTTTTTAAAACCTGCTTTAAGTTTAACGCATTCACATGACGTTCTGCGTGATATGATGAACGAACAAGCGGTGTACTCTCTACAAAAGTAAATCCTTTTTCAAGTCCAACTTGCTCATATTTTTTAAATGTTTCAGGTGTAACATACTCTTGTACCTGAAGATGATTTCGTGTTGGCTGCAAATACTGACCAATAGTCATTACCTTAACTCCCACTGTCAACAAATCATCCATTACTTGGTATATCTCTTCTTCAGTTTCACCTAAACCAAGCATTATACCAGACTTAGCAACAATATCCGCATCTGAAATTTGTTTTAAAACCTTCAAACTAAGATCGTATTTAGCCTTGCTACGAACTTCACGTGTCAAACGACGAACGGTTTCCAAATTGTGAGAAATCACCTCTGGATTCTCGTTAATTACTCGCTGAATATCCTCTTCTTTTCCATTAAAATCAGGAATTAAAACCTCCAAAGTTGTTTCCGGAGACGTTTTTTTGATTTCTTTAATGGTATCAGCCCAAATTCCTGATCCACCATCTTCCAAATCATCACGATCTACGGAAGTAATAACCGCATGCTTTAATTTCATCAGTTTGATGGAACGAGCCAAACGAATGGGTTCCTTTGTATCAGCAGGAAGTGGTTTACCTGTTGGCACATTACAGAACTTACAAGCTCTTGTACAAATATTACCCAAAATCATAAAAGTTGCTGTTCCATTTCCCCAACACTCTCCTACATTCGGGCATTTTCCACTAGAACAAATGGTATGTAAGCCATGTTCCTGTACAATACCATTTACGTATGCATAATCGTCACCTTTTGGCAACTGTATCTTTAGCCAATCTGGCTTTCTTTTAATTTTCATTTCAGCTCTCCCTATTACAGCCAATAATCATTTTCAATTATTGATTATCAAGCTTTAAATTGTCTCAACAAAACAAGTTTGTAATAAAAAATCTAATTCATGCAAAGGTATTCGAAAGGATTAAAAAATTACTGAGATTCTACATGTTTTTGATTCAGTAGATAAAGCGCTCATTATTTTTATTCAATCTAAATACTCTCTGAATTTCATGCAATATTAAGAAATTAAAATCTTACAACAATGAGATTTCGAACTCTTATATCATTTTTAATGAATTCTTGTTTTTAAACCCCGCAAATCCTGATAATCAAAAGGAATAATTAAATTTTAAAATCTATTTTAAACTCAAATCTCCACTTGAATTCACATATTGCTCAGATTATTATATCTTTGCACCCGAATAAACTTTATTGAGATTAAGATGAATGCGTTAGAACTTAGTGAACAAGAGATCATTAGAAGAAATTCCCTAAAGGAAATGCAGAATTTGGGCATCAACCCTTTTCCTGCAGCACAATATCATGTAAATAATTATTCTGCAGATATTCTGAAAGACTTCGATCCTGAAAAGAAGAACCTTCAAGAGGTTTGTATTGCAGGTAGAATCATGAGCAGAAGAATCATGGGTAAAGCTTCTTTTATTGAACTTCAGGATTCAAAAGGAAGAATTCAGGTATATATTGCCAGAGATTCTATTTGCCCTGATGAGGATAAAACTCTTTACAACACTGTATTCAAAAAACTTTTGGATATTGGTGATTTTATTGGAATTAAGGGATACGTGTTTGTTACTAAAGTAGGGGAAACTTCTGTTCACACTACTGAATTGACTGTTCTTTCTAAATCAGTTCGTCCTCTTCCTATCGTGAAAGAAAAAGATGGAAAGGTATATGATTCTTTTAGTGATCCTGAATTGCGTTACCGTCAGCGTTACGTTGATTTGGTTGTAAATCCGGATGTAAAAGATGTTTTCTTGAAGAGAACTAAAATTATTAACTCAATGCGCGAGTTATTCAACAGCAAGGGATATCTTGAGGTTGAAACTCCAATCTTACAGGCAATCCCAGGTGGAGCGTCTGCTCGTCCATTCGAAACACATCACAATGCATTGGATATTCCATTGTATATGCGTATTGCGAACGAATTGTACCTTAAAAGATTGATCGTTGGTGGTTTTGATGGTGTTTATGAGTTTGCAAAAGACTTCCGTAACGAAGGAATGGACAGAACTCACAACCCTGAGTTTACAGTAATGGAAATCTATGTAGCTTATAAAGACTACAACTGGATGATGGACTTTACTGAGGAAATGATTGAAAAAGTTGCCTTAGATCTTCATGGAGAAACCAAACTGATGGTTGGTGATAAAGAAATCGATTTCAAGCGTCCCTTCAAGCGTATTTCTATGATTGATTCAATTAAAGAACACACTGGAATTGATATTAACGGAATGGATGAAGCTCAACTTCGTGATGTTTGTAAGCAGTTAAACATTGAAGTTGATGAAACTTTCGGAAAAGGTAAATTGATTGATGAGATTTTTGGTGAGAAGTGCGAAGGAAACTATATCCAACCTACTTTCATTACCGATTATCCTGTTGAAATGTCGCCTCTTTGTAAAAAGCACAGAGAAAATCCTGAGTTAACTGAGCGTTTTGAGTTGATGGTTAACGGTAAGGAAGTTTGTAATGCTTACTCTGAGCTGAATGACCCTATTGATCAGTTGGAAAGATTCCAGGAACAAATGAAATTGAGCGAAAAAGGTGACGACGAAGCAATGTTTATTGATATGGACTTTGTTCGTGCATTAGAATATGGTATGCCTCCTACATCAGGTATGGGTATTGGTATCGACCGTTTAACAATGTTGATGACCAACTCTCACTCTATTCAAGATGTTTTGTTCTTCCCTCAAATGAGACCAGAGAAGAAAGCTGCTGTTGATAGCGACGAAAAATTTATTGAATTGGGTATTGCTCAGGAATGGATGCCAATTATTCGTAAAGCAGGTTTCCAAACTGTTGAGGCTCTTAAGGAAGAGAAACATACAAAACTGCACCAAGACATTTGCGGTTGGAATAAAAAATTGAAGATGGGATTAAAGAATCCTAGCCAAGACGAAGTAAAAGAATGGTTAGCGTAAGCCCATTCTAATATTATAATATCACTATCGGAGGTTGGGAATTTTTCCCTTCCTCCGATATTTAGTAAATTAGAGATCTGTACCTTACTAAAACAGAATCTTTACACACCGAACTTATTAATACATTTATGAACGAATCGTCGAGAATTGCAATTATTGGAGGAGGTAGTTGGGCAACAGCAATCGCAAAAATCCTAATGGAGAATGTACAGGAAATTAACTGGTACATGCGTAACCCAGATACCATTAAACAATTCAAGCAATTAAGTCACAATCCGAGGTATTTAACGGGTGTTGAATTCGACATCGAAAACATAAATTTCTACAACAATCTTGATGAATTGGTTGAGAATTCAGATGTTCTGATTTTTGCTATCCCTTCAGCTTTCCTAAAAAATGCACTGCAGAAACTTACGGTTAGTTTAGAGGATAAATTTATAGTATCGGCTATTAAGGGAATTGTTCCCGATGAGAACATGATTATTGGTGAATTTTTTAACGAAAAATACAATGTACCTATTGATAATGTAGGTGTTATTTCTGGACCTTGCCATGCCGAAGAGGTTGCAATGGAGCGCTTGTCCTATCTTACTATTTCATGTCAGGATACTAAGAAAGCTCGTTCTTTAGCGCTTAACTTAGAATGCCCATACATTAAAACTACGGTTACCGAAGACATTTATGGAACCGAATATGCAGCCGTTCTTAAGAATGTTGTTGCTATTGCAGCTGGGATTTGTCATGGTTTACGCTACGGCGATAATTTTCAGTCGGTGCTGATATCAAATGCCATTCAGGAAATCAAACGATTTGTTGATACCGTGCATCCTATCACTCGAGACATTAAAAGTTCGGCTTACTTAGGCGATTTATTGGTTACATGTTATTCTCAGTTTAGTAGAAACCGTACGTTCGGAACCATGATTGGTAAAGGATATACCGTAAAATCTGCTCAGTTGGAGATGCACATGATTGCCGAAGGATACTATGCAGTTAAATGTATCAAAGAAATTAACGACGAATACAATGTTCACATGCCAATTACCATGGCTGTTTACAATATTTTATATGAAAAGATTTCGCCTGCTATCGAAATCAAATTATTAACGGAAGATTTACGTTAGAGTAATTTTTTCGCTGTACTTTTATGAGTGTTGCATTGGCATTTCACCAAAAACAACACTTTAAATACCAATTGCTTATTGGTATACTGCCAATAAAATATAACTTTTTAAATACAACTATTACATTTTAGTATTGTCTGATAATTGGAGGGGTATCGGTTCTGACAGTAATGAATTGTAAATCTTAACTAGTACAAAATGGAACACATTAAGTTGAACATCGAGAAATCTCTTGATTTTGTAAGCAAAGAAGAGGTTTTCAAGTATGAAGAAAATAGTAAGAAACATTTAACCTCCCTTCACGAAGGAACCGGGAAAGGAAATGACTATGTAGGTTGGGTTCAATTGCCTTCTCAGATTACAGAAGCAGAATTGAATGACATCGAAGCTACAGCTAAGAAGTTAAAAGAAAAAGTTGAAGTTCTGGTTGTTGTTGGAATTGGTGGCTCTTACCTGGGAGCAAAAGCAGTTAACGACGCTTTAGCACACAGTTTCGATCAGCTAAACTCTGGCGATGAAAATCCACTTGTTCTTTACGCAGGGCAAAATATCAGTGAAGATTATCTTTACGAATTAACCGATATTCTTAAGAGTATCGAGTTTGGTATTTGCGTAATCTCAAAATCGGGAACTACTACCGAGCCTGCTATTGCATTCCGTTTATTAAAGGAAATGTTAGAAGAGCAAGTTGGTAAAGAAGAAGCTCGCGAAAGAATTGTTGCTATTACCGACGAATCGAAAGGTGCGCTTAGAACTTTAGCTACTCAAGAAGGTTACAAGACTTTTGTTATTGCCGATAATGTTGGTGGTCGTTACTCTGTATTAACTCCGGTTGGATTACTTCCAATTGCAGTTGCAGGTCACGATATTAAGGAGTTGGTAAAGGGTGCAAAAGCAATGCAGGACTATACTGTTGAAACCGCTTTTGAAGAAAACCCAGCACTATTATATGCTGCAACAAGAAATGCTTTATACGAAAAAGGAAAAGGCATTGAAATCTTAGCCAACTACAATCCTAAATTGCACAATGTTGCAGAATGGTGGAAACAATTGTATGGCGAGAGTGAAGGAAAAGAAAACAAAGGTATTTTCCCTGCTAGTGTCGATTTCACTTCTGATCTTCACTCAATGGGACAGTACATTCAGGAAGGACAGCGTAACATTTTCGAAACCGTAATTTCTATTGCCAAACCTAATCACACAGTTTATATTCCGGAAGACAAGAATAATCTTGACGGATTGAACTACTTAGCAGGAAAACGTGTTGACGAAGTAAATAAAATGGCTGAATTGGGAACTCAATTGGCTCACGTTGATGGTGGTGTTCCAAACTTGCACATCGAAATGCCTAAATTAAACGAATTCTACTTGGGTGAATTACTATATTTCTTCGAAATTGCTTGTGGAGTTAGTGGTTACATCTTAGATGTGAATCCTTTTGATCAGCCAGGAGTTGAAGCATACAAGAGTAATATGTTTGCTTTGCTTGAAAAGCCAGGTTTCGAAGCAGAAACTAAGAAAATTAAAGAGAGATTGTAATCTCAATCTTTATTAGATACATGAAAGACCAACATTACTGTTGGTCTTTTTTTATTTCTTCTAGAATCACTTCTTCTTTTAATTCTTTCTGCGCCATTTTTCGCATCCGGTATTTTTTTCCAATCAACTGCCCAAGAAAAAACGCGCTCACCATAACTGGGTAGGTGTACAATGCAAATCCCACCTCGAACAAATGCCTAAACAATACTACAAACGGTATTGGAGCGTGAATAGACACAAACCACATTACCGAAAATTTCTT
>Ga0193950_1000148_pt1 | contig 18184 bp, 20 predicted proteins | sample BB_1_MG_FD_144485 | JGI IMG/M metagenome (GOLD analysis project Ga0193950, IMG submission 144485) | Microbial mat bacterial communities from the Broadkill River, Lewes, Delaware, United States - BB_1_MG | ecosystem: Environmental > Aquatic > Freshwater > River > Microbial mats | place: USA...
ATTTAGAATTTTGTACTATTGATCCTGCAAGCGCAAAAGATCATGATGATGCTATTTATTATGACGAAGAAACAAATGAAATTTATGTTGCAATTGCAGATGTAAGTGCTTATGTTAAAGAGGGAACTGATTTAGATAACGATGCGCTAAGACGATCTTTTTCTATTTATTTACCACATAAAGTTTTGCCTATGTTACCTTTTGAACTTAGTACAGATTTATGTTCATTAGTACCACATAAACCAAGACCTGCGTATGTATTTAAAATGAAATTAAACGAAAACAATACAAAAGTTATATCAAGTGAACTTTTTGAAGCAATAATAGAATCAAAACATAAACATAGTTATGAATATATTGATGAAGTATTAGAATTAAACGACGATACAAATATCCATAATAAACTTTTTAAGGTGACAAAAAAACTTAAAGAAAATAGACTGCAAAATGGTTTTGATTTTAGAAATGATGAGATACGACTTATTTTAGATGATGAAGAAAAATTAAAAGATTTTAAACTAGAGTCTTCATCTCCTTCTCATAGTTTAGTTGAAGAGTGTATGTTATTAGCAAATCAAGAAGCAGCAAAAAAACTTAAAACCATAGGTATTTTTAGAGTACATGATGAACCAAGTGATTCTAAAATTAAAAAATTACTCGATGAAGTAAACTATTTAGGGATAGATGCGAAACTAAAAGATGATGTACATTCTACGATTGTAAATATTCAAAAACTAGCACGAAAAGCAGATTTAGAAAAAGAAATAGATGAGCTAATTATCCAATCCCAACAACAAGCTTCTTATTCAAGTATTAAAAAACCACATTTTGGTTTAGGATTCAATGATTATTCCCATTTTACTTCACCTATTAGAAGATATTCCGATTTAGTACTTCACCGTATACTAAAAAGCGGTAGTGTACCTAATAATATTGATGAGATATGTGAAGATATAAGTGTACGAGAAAGAGAGATAGCACAACTTGTGTGGGATTATGAAGATAGAAAATATGCGAGGTATTTAAGTAACCATATTGGACATTCTTTTATGGCCACATTAATAGATACTGATAAAATAATTGTAAAGCTAGATGAAAAAGTAAAAGGTGCTAGAATACACATAGAAAATTATTCCGGACAAAAACTTTTTTCAAAAGTTTTTGTAAAAATAACAAATAGTGATATCATTTCTAAAAGAATTAATGGTAATATTATATAAACAAAAAGGATTGATAATGGAAATAGGACAAAAATTAGAATTCGTATATAAAGTTGAAGAGAAAGATTTAGCTAAATATGTTGGGGTAGATACTCAAGATAGTTTTCCTGAAGTTTTAGCAACTGCTAGAATGATTGCACTTATGGAAGTTGCAGCTGCTAGACTCATGAACTCTATTGTTCAAGATGATCAACAATCTGTTGGTGTAAATGTGAATGTAAACCATTTAGCTGCAACTCCAAAAGATGAAGAGATAAATGTAGTTGCTATTTACCAAGGGATGGAAGGTAAACTTTATAAATTTGATGTAGAAATTTATGATAGAGGTGGACTTGCTGGAAAAGGGACGCATACAAGAGCCATTATTAAAACAGAGCGCTTAATGCAAGGTGCCTTAAATAGAATCAACAAATAATATACAATTAGATACAATACATAATGTATAAAAACCAATTTGATAATGAATTTTCATCTAATATAAATTATAAAGCATATATGTTTTATGGACAATGTGATTATTTAGTTGACCAGTATTCAAATAAAGTAGCACTCAAACTTGCAAATGGTGAAGATATTCGAAAAGTTTACTTTGATGAATACAATTATAAAGACTGTGATAATTTTTTATCACAATCTTCTTTATTTTCATCATCTAATATTTTAATCATTAAAACCATTAAAAAAATACCTAAAAAAGAATTAGATTCCCTTGTTGCTTTATGTACAACAAATCCCGATAGTTTTTTAATAGTATCATGTACTGGGGAGACTGACTTTAAAACAATGACAAAAAGTTTTACAAAAAAAACAAACTCATGTGAAGTAAGATTTTTTAATCCTAATGACCAAGAAGCTATTAATATACTCAATGATGTAGTTCAATCAAAAAATATACAATGTGGTTTTGGAGAACTTCAATACCTTTATAATATGCATCAAAAAGATTTGGCTCTTGCAGTTAATGATTTAAATAAACTTAGTATCTTACAAGGTCAAATCACTGCAAATATAATAAATGCCCAATGCTTTGGTATGGGTGCAGTCTCTATAGATGATTTTTTCAACAAACTTTTTACTGGTCAATCAATTAATAAAGATTTATATATGATTCTTGAAGAGGGGATGAATGAAGTCAATTTAGTAAATCAAGCAACTACATTTTTACAACAACTCTTTAATATTAATAGTTATCTAAAACTTAATGGACAATTAAATATTATTGAGATTTGGGGATATAAACTTCCTGCAAATATTGCAAATACAAGAGCAAGCATAGCGATGAAGTTTAATGATGAAGAATTTATTAAAATGTTTAATTTTTTTCTAGAACTAGAATTAGACCTCAAAACTAGAAAAAACTTAGAGATAAATAGTTATACTCAAGCTCAGTTTAGGAATTTTTCAGCTAGTTTAAGATAAAATCGCCCTTCAAAGTGGAAATATATAATATATATTGCCCTTAACCTTGCTGATAAAACTTCGGTTTACCGGCTAAAACCAAAAGGAGAAAAGAATGGCTAGAATTAGACATTACGAAACTATGTTTATAGTTAAAGCGACACTTACAGATGAGGAAACTCAAGCAGAAATTGCAACTGTAAAAGCAAACATTGAAAAAAATGGTGGAACAATTGTTTCTGTGGATGACATGGGTTCAAGAAACCTTGCATATGAAATTGAGAAACAAAAAAGAGGTTACTACTATGTAATTTACTTTACTGCACCATCAGAATCAATCACTGAGTTAGAAAGAAACTACAGAGTTAATGAAAACATCATTAGATTTATCTTCATTAAATCTGAAAGTAAAACAGAAATTACTCACTGGACTGCAATGTCAGAAGAAGCTGCTAAAAGAGCTGCAAAATAATTTTAGTGCTAATATAGTTATAATGACCAAAGGAATTTTTTATGTACAATAAAGTGATAATGATCGGAAACCTTACTAGAGATATTGAATTAAAGTATCTTCCAAGTGGTAGTGCTATAGCTAATGGAGCTATTGCTACAAGCCACAAATATAAAAAACAAAATGGAGAACAAGTGGATGAAGTTTGTTTTCTAGATTTTTCTATATTTGGAAAAGGTGGAGAGATTTTTAACCAATATGTACGAAAAGGTTCTAAAGTTATGCTTGAGGGTAGATTAATTTTTCAACAGTGGAAAGCTCAAGATGGAACAAATAGAAGTAGACATGCATTAAGTGTAACAGAGTTTAAATTTTTAGATGGTAAATCTGATTCACAAGATATGGGTGGAAACAACTACAATGCTCCACAACAGCAGCCACAACAGAACTACAATGCTCCACAACAGCAACAATATAACCAACAACCACAACAAAATTATAATGCTCCGCAACAGCAACAAAATAGTGGTATGAGTAACTCTTATGAGCAAAACATACCTACAATAGATATAGATAACGACGAAATACCGTTTTAGTCTATAGAAGAACATAAAAGGAACCATTATGGCTGAAAGAAGAAAATTCGCAAAAAAATATTGTAAATACTCTGCAATGAAATTAGATTACATCGATTACAAAAATGGAGAATTATTAAAAATCTCTATGTCTGAAAGAGGTAAAATTATGCCTAGAAGACTTACTGGAACATCTAAAAGATTTCAAGAGCAAGTTGAAAATGCAATTAAAAGAGCAAGACACATGGCGCTTGTACCTTATATTGTAAATACAAGTGATTTAGCAGACGCTGCATACGCTAGAAGATAATAAATTATCTCAATAAAAAGGGGAACTTCTTTTGAAGTTCCCCTTTTTTTATGTCAAAATTATTAAAATCTACTGAATTAAACACAATTATATTAAAATTTAGTTATAATCGCGAAAATTAATGTAAGGTTTCATACCTAGGAGAAAAAATGAGAGATATTAGAAACATTGCCGTTATCGCGCACGTTGACCACGGTAAAACAACACTTGTAGATGAACTACTTAAACAATCTGGTACATTTGGTGAAAGAGATGAAACTGAAGACAGAATGATGGATAGTAATGATATCGAAAAAGAAAGAGGTATTACTATTCTTGCAAAAAATACTGCTATTGATTATAAAGATGTGAGAATTAATATTATTGATACTCCAGGCCATGCTGACTTTGGTGGAGAAGTTGAGCGTGTTCTTAAAATGGTTGATTCAGTTTTATTACTTGTAGATGCACAAGAAGGTGTTATGCCTCAAACAAAATTTGTTGTTAAAAAAGCACTTGAAATTGGGCATAGACCAATTGTTGTTGTAAATAAAATTGATAAAGATGCTGCTGAGCCAGATAGAGTTGTAGATGAAGTATTTGACCTATTTGACCAAATGGGCGCAACTGAAGAGCAATTAGAATTTCCTGTTGTATATGCAGCTGCTAAAAATGGTATCTCTAAATTATCATTAGATAGTGATAACGACAATATGATTCCATTATTAGATATGATTTTAGAAGAAGTTCCTGAGCCAACTGGTTCTGATGACAATGGTCTTCAACTTCAAGTTTTTACACTTGGTTATGATAACTTTATCGGTAAAATTGGTATTGCAAGAATCTTTAATGGTACAATCTCTATGGGAGAAACAGTAACTTTAGTTAAAGCTGATGGGGAAAAAGTAAATGGTAGAGTTACTAAACTTATTGGATTTAAAGGTTTAGAAAAAATGGATATTCAAAAAGCAGGTCATGGTGATATTGTTGCTATTGCAGGATTTGAAACTGTAGATGTTGGTGATTCTTTATGTGATCCTAAAAATCCAATGCCTCTTGATCCATTACACATTGAAGAGCCTACATTATCTGTTACATTTGCAGTTAATAACTCTCCATTAGCAGGTACAGAAGGTAAATTTGTAACTTCAAATAAAATCCAAGAAAGATTAGCTGCTGAGATGAATACTAATATTGCTATGCAATATGAGCCTAAAGGTGATGCTGCTTTTGAAGTAAGAGGAAGAGGTGAATTACAAATCACTATTCTTGCAGAAAATATGAGAAGAGAAGGTTTTGAATTTTCTATCTCTAGACCAGAAGTAATCGTTAGAGAAATTGATGGTGTTAAATGTGAGCCATTTGAGCATTTAGTTTGTGATGTTCCTGATGAATTTACTGGTTCAGTTATCGAAACATTAGGTAAAAGAAAAGCAGTAATGTCAAATATGGTACCTATGGGTAACGGTAGTACTAGAGTAGAATTTGAAATTCCTGCAAGAGGATTAATCGGGTACAGAGGACAATTCTTAACGGACACTAAAGGTGAAGGTGTAATGAATCACTCATTTTTAGAATTTAGACCACATTCTGGTTCAGTAACTTCAAGAATGAATGGTGCTTTAGTTTCTACTGAATTAGGTGAAGCTGTTGCATTCTCAATCTTTAATCTACAAGATAGAGGAATTATGTTTATTCACCCACAAACAAAAGTTTATGCTGGTATGGTTATTGGTGAACACTCAAGAGCAAACTGTCTTGATGTAAATCCAGTTAAAGCAAAAGCACAATCGAATGTAAGATCATCTGGTGCAGATGAAGCTATTAAAATTATTCCTGCTAAAGATATGTCACTAGAGCATGCATTAGAGTGGATTGAAGATGATGAACTTGTTGAAGTTACTCCTATCTCTATTAGAGTTAGAAAAAGAGAACTAGATGCAGGTTTAAGAAGAAGAGCTGATAAAGCGAAAAAAGATTTAAAATAAATTTTTCGATTAATTCATCTTGTCCTTGTGGAACTGGTAACAAATTTAAAAATTGTTGCCAACCTTTCCACAAAGGCAAACTACCAAAAAATGCCTTAGAACTTATGCGTTCTAGATATACAGCTTACTTTTTAGGTAATGCTAAATATATCATCAAATCAACTCATCCAAAAAATATTGACTACCAAGGAAATACAATTTTGTGGGAAAAAGAGATATTAGAGTTTTCACAAAATTATACATTTGAAAAATTATCTATTTTAGAATTTGTAGAAAATGAGCCTACCTCTTATGTAACATTTAAAGCGCAAATAAATTATAAAGGTAATGACCACTCATTTACTGAAAAAAGTGCGTTTGAAAAAATCAATAATGTATGGATGTATTTAAAAGCTGTAAATATATAACTCTCAACATATAATAAATAAACTTTAGATATACTATTAACTAAAATAATATACAATAAGGTTCATAACATGAGTTTAAAAGAAGATGTTAACTACATAAAAAAAGAGATTTCTGCAGAAGAAAGTTATATGGAAAGCGTTTTTAAAATTGAAAAAACTTGGAAAAAATATAAAACTTTGATCATCGGTGCAATTGCTGTTATTATAATTGCTGTAATTGGTTTTTATGTATCTGCATACTTTAATGAACAAAATAAAATCCAAGCAAATATAGCTTTTAATAAAATTCTAAAAGATCCATATGATAAAGAAGCATTAGCAGTACTACAAGCTAAAAATCCAAAACTTTATGAAATTTCACAATACAAGTTAAATGATTCAAAAGTTATAAAGGAAGAATTTTTTAAAGAACTAGCGTTATATACGAAAGCTATCAATGAACAAAATATTGAAAATTTAAATAGTGTAACACAAAAACAAAAATTTATTTTAAAAGATTTTGCATTATTTAATAAGGCGCTAATACAAGCACAAGAATCAAAATTTTCTGATGCAAAAGAAACACTTAAACTCATTGATACAAAATCAGAAGTTTCACCAATGGCAAAAATGTTACAACATTTTTTGTTAACAAAGTAAGTTGAAATAAAATGAAAAAAATATTTTATTTCTCAACATTTTTTCTACTCATTTTTACAGGTTGTAGCTCTAAACAATATTTTGAGCCAGAAGACACATATACTTACAAAGGAACTACTCTTGATTTAAGTAGTGCTATCATTGATTTAAATAGCAATGGAGCAACACTCGAAGACAAAAGTTTTATATCAAAAGAAGGTATATTAAGTAATTCAAAAGAAAATTATAAATTTCTTAATTTTAGTGACAATACTATTATTTCAGCAGATTCTAGTGCTACTATATATTTAAAAAATGAGCAACTTGATGAGTCTTTCTCATTTGATAAAAATATTATATCTGCAAGTAAAAATAAAAATCTTCTTGCTTTTGGCTCGATAGACAATTCTATTACTTTATATGATATTCAAACAAAAAAAACAATTTTTAAGGAGTATTCAAAACATTCTTCTGTAAATAATATCAAAATAGCTAATCCTATATTTTTAAATACAGTTGTTCTGTACCCTACTCTAGATGGGAAAGTTATCATTTTAGATTTAAAAACAAATACAGTTGTAAAAACAATTAACATTGACCCTAGCAGTGATATAAATAATATCATTTTTTTAAAAGAGGTTAATAATACCTTGATTGCAGCAACATCAAAAAAACTTTTTAGTTTTGTTAATGGTAAAGTTAATATAAAAGAATTAGATGTTCAAAATGTGATTATCGATAAACAAAATATTTATGTTGCAACACTAGATGGAGAAATTATTAAATATGATTTTTTTCTTACAAAAATTGACTCAAAAAAATTTAGATTTGCTAAAATAAATGCATTATCTTTTGGAACAAATCTATATGCACTTGAATCTCAAGGCTTTTTAATCAGAATAAGTGAAGATTTCAAAACAGTTAAAATCTTTGATTTTTCTTTTGATGAAAAGGAAAAAGTAATTGCTATAGACAATAAAATTTATTTTGAAGACGAATATATTATAGTAAAATAATTCATATAATTAAAAAAGGAAAAAGAGATGAGTTTTATCCCTTATGGTAAACAAACTATAAATCAAGAGGATTTAACAACAGTTACAGAAACTCTTAGCTCTGATTTTTTAACAACTGGGCCTAAAATAAAAGAATTTGAAGATGCACTTTCTAACTATTGTGGAGCAAAATACTCTGTAGTAGTAGCAAATGGAACAGTTGCCCTACATTTGGCTTCTATGGTTTTGTTAAGTAAAAATGATAAAGTCTTGACAACTCCAAATTCTTTTTTATCAACCTCTAACTCTGTTTTATATGTGGATGCAAAACCTATTTTTATAGATATTAACGATGATGGAAATATAAATCTAGATTTATGTGAAGAAGCAATTAAAAATGATCCCTCAATAAAAGCCATATATGCTGTTGCTTTTAGTGGAAATATGCTAAATCAAAAGAAATTAAAATATTTAAGAGACACTTATAAAATAAAAATATTAGAAGATAATGCTCATGCCATAGGAGCAATATATGAGGGAATTAAAGCAGGAAGTTGTAAAAATTCAGATTGTTCTATCTTTTCATTTCATCCAGTAAAACATCTAACCACCGGAGAGGGTGGTGCGATTACTACTAATGATAAAGGGTTATATGAACAACTATTATCACTTAGAACACATGGTATGAAAAAAACATCTAATTTAAAACCTTGGGAATATCACATGGTAGAACTAGGTATAAACGGAAGAATTACTGATTTTCAATGTGCATTAGGATTATCTCAACTTACTAAATTAGACAAATTTATTCAAAGAAGAATAGAAATAGCTAAAACTTATGATAAAGCATTTGAAAATACTATTATCAAACCACTTTATACATATCAAGGCAAATCCTCCTATCATCTTTATGTAGTACAAGTAGATTTTAATAAACTTAATATCTCAAAACTAGACCTCTACACCAGATTAAGAGAAAAATATAGTATAGGTTTACAAATTCATTACATGCCTATAAATAAACAACCATATTATAAAAACTTAGGATACGGAGATGAAAATACACCTGTCATGGATAGATACTATGAAGAATGTTTTTCCCTCCCTATCTATCCAAAACTAAGTAATAAAGAGCAAAACTATGTTATAAAAACTTTATTTGAGATTCTCAGTGCCAAATCATAAAACTAATTGCATAGCTATCATCCCCGCTCGTGGTGGGAGTAAAAGGATTCCAAAAAAAAATATAAAATATTTTTTTGGTAAACCATTAATAGCATATAGCATTGAGGTAGCATTAAAGTCAAAATTGTTTGATAAAGTACTTGTAAGTACAGATGATCCTAAAATAGCTGCAATTGCACAAGATTATGGAGCAGAAATTCCTTTTTTGCGCCCTAAAGAGTTAAGTGATGATTTTACTGGAACTGGTGATGTTGTAAGTCATATGGTTGAGTACTTAAAAACTCAAGGTGAAGATTTTAATTTTATATGTACGATTTATGCAACAGCACCTATGTTACAAATACAATATTTACAAGAAGGTTTTAAAAAACTAAAAAATTCGAATGCAAAACAATGTTTTAGTGTTACTTCTATGCCTTTTCCTATTCAAAGAACTTTTAAAATTAATAGTGATGAAAGATGTGAAATGTTTACTCCCGAACATTATATGACAAGAAGTCAAGACTTAGAAGAAGCCTACCAAGATGCAGGACAATTTTATTGGGAAAATAGAACTGTAAAATCAAATGAAATTATGTTTGGTAAAGATAGTATCCCAATAATACTTCCAAGATATTTAGTTCAAGATATAGATACAATAGAGGACTGGGAACGAGCGGAATACATGTATCAAGCTTTAAAACAAAGTGGAGAGTTTTGATGAATATACTTTTTAGGGCAGACTCTTCATCTATTATTGGTACTGGTCATATCATGAGAGACCTAGTTCTTGCTTCACAATATCGTAAAAAAGGTTATCATGTCATTTTTGCAGTTCAAGATTTACAAGGAAACATAAATCATAAAATAATTGAGTCTGGCTATAATATTGAATTATTAAAATCAAATACCTTAACTGAACTCCATTCCATTATAAAAAAATACAATATTAAAAAAATTGTTATTGATCATTATAAAATAAATTGGAATTTTGAAAAAAAATTAAAAAAGAAAAGTAATATCCATATAACTTCTTTCGATGATATTTATCTCAAGCACTATTGCGACACTGTGTACAATCATAACATATATGCTGATAAAAAACGATACATTGATTTAGTTCCAAAAAATTGCACTTTTAAATGTGGGTCAAAATATACTTTATTGCGTGATGAATTTATCAAATATAAACAAACAATTCCTACACGAAATAAATCTATTTTTATTGCAATGGGTGGAGCAGATATTGCTGATTTAAATATAAAAATTTTAAAAGTCTTAAAGAAAGTAGCTCCTACTACAATAAATATAATCACTACAAAAGCTAATTCAAATTTACATTCTTTAAAAAAACATGTTAAAGGTGAACAAAACATTCATTTGCATATTGATTCAAATCAGGTAGCATCGCTATTAGCCCAAAGCTCATTAGCAATAATCACTCCAAGTGTCATAGCAAATGAAGTTTCTTTTATAAATATCCCTTTCATAGCAATAAAAGTAGCTGATAATCAACAAGAGATGTATCAATATTTAAAGAAAAAAAAGATTCCAGTGTTAGAAAGTTTTCATAAAGATAAACTATTAAAAAAAATCAAACAATTCTTATCGGTAAAGCATGATTAAACTAACTAATTTTATTAATCTTAACGCAAATCAAAAAGAGATGATTTTAGAATGGAGGAATAATCCTTTAATTCGAAAGGTAATGTATAATAAAGAACAAATCAAATTAGAAGATCATCTTAATTTTATACATTCACTTAAAAATAATGATACTAAACAGTATTTTCTTGTAGAAGAAGATAATTTGTCTATCGGAGTAATTGATTTTGTTAATATTAACATTTTAGATGCAGAACTCGGAATATATACAAATCCCAACCTAAAAGGCTATGGAAAAACTTTATTAAAAACTTTATGCACCTATGCATTTAACACTCTTCAATTAAACAAAATTTATGCGGAAGTTTATATCAATAACACCAAGGCAATTCAATTATACAAAGAATTTCACTTTAAAACTATTGAAAAAAAGATTAAAGACAACAATAAAATATACTGCATGGAGTTAAAATATGAAGATTGGTAATTTTGATCTCAATAGAGATGGTACATATATAATTGCGGAACTTAGTGCTAACCATGGTGGAAAAATAGAAATAGCAAAGCAAACAATAAAAGCGGCATATGAAATTGGTGCAAATGCAATCAAACTTCAAACATATACTGCTGATACGCTTACTCTTGATTGTGATAAAGATGACTTTATTATCAAAGGGGGAACACTTTGGGATAATCAAAAACTTTATGATCTATACAAAGAAGCTTACTTACCATGGGAATGGCATGAAGAACTTTTTAATTATGCTAAACAATTGGGTATAGATATATTTTCATCTCCCTTTGATAAAACTGCCGTAGATTTTTTAGAACAATTTAATCCATCAGCTTATAAAATTGCCTCTTTTGAAATTACTGATTATGAACTTATTAAATATGTTGCATCAAAAAATAGACCTATTATAATCTCTACAGGAATAGCCACAGAAGAAGAGATATCTGATGTTGTTCAAATATGTAGAGATATAGGAAATGAAAATATCATCCTTCTCAAATGTACCTCAGCTTATCCCGCACCATTAGAAGAAGCTAATTTAAAAATGATCCCTCATATGAAAGATAAATTTAAAGTAATAACAGGTTTTTCAGATCATACACTAGGGAGTACTGCTCCAATAGTTGCAGTGACTCTTGGAGCAAAAGTAATAGAAAAACATTTTATTTTAGATAAGTCTATTGGTGGAGCTGATGCAGCATTTTCTATGGATAAAAATGAGTTTTCTAAGTTAATAATAGATATACGAAATACCGAAAAACTTATTGGAACAATTGATTATACAATGACAGAAAAAAAGCAAAACTCTAGGCAATTTTCAAGAAGCTTATATATTGTAAAAAATATAAAAAAGGGAGATATTTTCACAGAAAATAATATAAAAAGTGTAAGACCAGGTTATGGTATGCATCCTAAACACCTTCATCAAATACTTGGTACTAAAGCAGAAAAAGATTATTCATTTGGAGATAGATTAATCTAATATTAAGAAAAGCATATTATAATTTCTATTATTAAAAGGTTGCTAAATGAAAATTACACATCAAAGAAAAACATGGGAAGAAGAATTTGGAGAAGGTTATTTAAAAAGAAATGTCTATAATCCAAAAGAACTTAATGATTTTTATATGAAAAGATTTGGTATCTCCAAAGATACAATGAATGATAATTTTCTTACTAATATTCCTAAAGATGCAAAAATATTAGAGGTTGGTACAAATATCGGAAATCAACTTTTGCATTTACAATCACAAGGATTTAAAAATCTTTATGGTATAGAGATTCAAGATAGAGCAATAAACTACGCAAAACACCGTGCTGATAATTTAAATGTTATCAAAGGTGACGCATTAGACATACCTTTCAAGGATGGATTTTTTGATCTAGTATTTACCCATGGAGTTCTTATTCATATATCCCCAGACAATATTAATAATGTACTTACTGAAATTTACAGAGTATCAAATAAATATATTTGGGGGCTTGAGTATTATGCAGATACATATATTGATCTTGAATATCATGGACAAAAAAATATTATGTGGAAAACTAATTTTGCAAAACTATATCTAGATACAAAAAATGATCTATTTTTAGAAAAAGAAGAAAAACTTTCATATCTTAACCAACCTGAATTAATTGACCAAATGTATCTTCTTAAAAAGTCTTAAAATGAAAGTCAATATCTCTATAGAAGCAAGAATGACATCATCAAGACTTCCGGGAAAAGTATTGAAAAAAATCAATAATATTCCAAACTTAGAAGTAATGATTCATCGTATAAGATGCTTAAAGGGTATTGAGAATATTATTGTTGCAACTACAATAAATAAAGAAGATGATGAGATTGTTAATTGGTGCATTAACAATAATATTAGTTATTTTAGAGGTAGTGAAGCTAATGTGTATGAAAGAGTTTTGCAAACACATACTAAATTTAACAGTGACATCATAATTGAACTAACTGGAGATTGTCCTCTTATAGATCCTAATTTAATTGAAGAAGCACTTACTTTATACAAAGACAATAATTATGACTACATCTCTAATTGTCTTAAGCCTGGCTATCCTTTAGGTATGGCAGTTCAAGTTTATTCACTAAAAACCCTTCAAAGTATCTCAAAAAATCGTGAATTAGAATATCAAGATAAAGAGCATGTAACACCATATCTTTATACAAGTGGTAAATACAGTGTTTTTAATATTGAACCTAAAGAAAAACATAAAATGCCAGAATTAAGTGTTACCCTTGATACTATTGAAGACTTTAATGTAATAGAAAATATTACAAAAGCTTTTAATACTCTTGAGTTTACTCTTACTGATATTATAGCATTTGCAAAACAAAATCCAGAACTAACAAATATGAATATCGATACACACAGAAAAGGATTGAATTAAACATGCTAAATGTTGCTTTAATTGGTATTGGTAATATTGGATTACTTTATGACGACGAGTTTGAAAATACACAAAAAGCTCTTTCTCATATTAAAGCAATTTATTTACATAAAAAATTTTCTTTAAAATATGTAGTTGATATTGATGACACTCATCTTCAAATAGTTAAAAATATCTTTCCGAATGTATTATTTTATAATGATTATGCAGTTTTAAAAGACAAATCAGATATCGATATTGTAGTAATAGCAACTCCTACAAATACCCATTTTTCAATTATTAATGACTTCCAAAATCACAAATCTCTTAAAATATTATTTATAGAAAAACCTCTTTTTAATTCCTCTGTTGAATATGAAAATTTAACAGAGCAATTAAAAAGTAAAATTGTGGTTAACTATCTAAGACGATTTGATAAAAATATTAATAAATTAAAAAAACAAATATCTAATAATAAATTTGGAACAGTTCAAAAAATTGTTATTAACTACTGTAAAGGTATCAAAAATAATGGTTCACATATGATAGATATGATTAATTTTTTATTTAATAATCCAACAATTATATCATCCAAAATTTTATCTCATACAAGGGGATTCGATAAAAAAGATTTAACTTATGATATTTTTATACAAATTAAATATCAAAACCAACTTATTCCTTTATATTTTCTAGGACTTGACCATACTTTATATAATACTATTGAGCAAAATATCTATTTTGAAAATAAAATAATCAAGTATATTAATTCAAAAAGTGCTATCGAATATTACGATATTGTCCCAGATAAAAATTTCAATCAATATAAAATAAGTTCACATACACCAAAAATGAAAAAAGTTAAAACTACAACTTTAATGCTAGAAGCATACAATTCTATATATAAAATCATACATAATAAAAAACGCAATCTATCATCATATACTGATGAACTTGCAAATCAAAACTTTTTTGAAACAATACTGAAGGAATCATAAATGTCTATATTAGCAATCAATGGTGGTACAAAAATTAGAACTAAACTCTTTCCTAGATATAACACATTAGATAAAGAAGAACAAAATACAGTATATGATGTTCTTAAGGATGGAACACTTTCAAAATTCTTAGGTGCCTGGTGTGATGATTTTTATGGTGGAGAGAAAATTCAAGAGTTTGAAACAGCATGGAGTAAAAGATTTGATGTAAAGTATTCCATTAGTGTGAACTCTAATAGCTCTGGGTTAATTACTGCATTAGGAGCTTGTGGTATAGGATTAGGAGATGAAGTAATCGTAAGTCCTTATTCTATGTCTATTTCAGCTTCAGCACCATTATTTTATAATGCAACACCTGTATTTTGTGATTTAGAAAAAAATAGTTATGGTTTTGATCTTGATATTTTAGAAAAAAAAATAACTAAAGATACAAAAGCCATAATTGTTGTACATATTTTCGGCTGTCCTTCAAATCTGAATGAAATTATAAAAATAGCGAAAAAACATAATATTTATGTAATTGAAGATGCTGCGCAATGTCCAGGGGCAATGTATGATGGAAAGTTTGCAGGAACTATTGCTGATATTGGTGTATTTAGTTTAAATTATCATAAACATATACATACAGGAGAAGGAGGAATGATTTGTACAAATAATGACTTCCTTGCTAATAAAATGCAATTAATTCGTAACCATGCAGAATCCATAGTAGAAAATAAAGGGGAAACTGATCTTGTTAATATGTTAGGTTTTAATTTTAGACTTACCGAAATACAAGCAGCTATTGGTATTGAACAATTAAAAAAGCTAGATGCAGAATTAGAAATAAGACAAAAGTATGCAAAATTATATGATAATTCACTTACAAAATTTGACTTTATTGAAAGTACTATTTTAGAAAATAGAACTCATTCTTACTATATTCAAGCTTTCAAATTTGATGAAAAAAAAGCTGGTATCTCAAGAGATACATTCATTAATGCTGTAAAAGCAGAATTAATGCCTGTTGAAAAAAGAGAAAATGAAGGAGTTCCTATTTATGTAGGTTATGTTCGTCCTTTGTATCTGTTACCAATGTTTCAAGAAAAAATAGCGTACAACAAAAAGGGATTTGCATTTAAAGAAAAGATAAACTATCATAAAGGATTATGTCCAAATGTAGAAGACCTTCACTATAAAGAGTTATTCTCACATGATTTTACAAGAAGTCCTTTATCTTTAGAAGATATAAATGATGTAATTAATGCTTATACCAAAGTTGCAGATAATATTCAGGAGTTAAAATCATGAAACAACATTCTTCCATTATTAAGAAATCTAATGAGATTTATAATAACGCGAGTCAAGAATATGGACATAGTTCAAGCGCTGTTTTATGGGATGATCAACAATCGCAATATATTCGATTTAGACAGATTATTAATCATATAGGTTTTGATGAACAAAGTTCTATTCTTGATGTAGGTTGTGGAAATGCAGAACTTTATAAGTTTTTAAATTTCAATGGATTTAAAGGCTCTTATACAGGATTTGATATCAACGATTCTTTACTAGCTCAAGCAAAAAAGAAATATAAAAATATCAATTGTGAAAATGTTGATATCCTTAATCACACTATTAATGAAAAATATGACTATGTTGTAGTAAGTGGATTATTCAATTCAAATTATGGGCAAGATATGAATTGGTTTTATAGTATGATTGAAGCATTAAATAACCTTTCAAAGAAAAAAATCATTTTTAATGCAATTAGTAATTATGTAAATTTTAAAGATGAAAGTCTTTTCTATATCGATCCAAAAAAAGTGTTGGACTACAGTATAATAAATATCTCAGATAATGTAAGTATTATACATGGTGAACTACCATATAACTTTACCTGTATAATTGATAAATCAAAACAATGGAAATCAATAAATCGTGAATAATGTAATCACCAATTTAGATACAAAAAATTTTGAAACCAATTGGAAACTTTATTTAGAAGCACATGCACACTCTTTAATATATACTTTAGACTACATAGAATATTATAATTCTTATTGTAAAAATATTGTTCATGATTTTAGTTTTATTATTACAAGGGATCATAAACCTGTAGGTATCTGTTTTCTGCCTGTTGAAAAAGTTGAGAATGTTAAAAGTATTTCATTAAATAATGGTTACATCCCTGCCCCACTTTTTAAAGACAAAAAAACAGAAAAGATAATTTTTGAATATATTCATAATATTTGCAAAGATAATAAAATATCCCAAGTAAAGCTTAGTAGTGATCCAAATCTTGAATTTAATTTACCCAATAAATTTAATCTTTTCAAACAATATAACTATTTAGAAACAAACAGCTTAAATGCAACAATAGATTTACTCCAAAATAAAGAAGAGTTATGGAAAAACCTATCTAAAAGTTTTAAATCACTTATTAATAAATATACTAAAAATACAAAACATACTCTTCATATCATGAATCAATCGAACGCTGATATTTCAATCATAAAAAGTTTTTGGAAACTCCACTGTGACATCGCAGGAGAATATGCAAGGGAATTTGATTTATTTAATGCTCAATTCAAACTTATTGAAAAAGGTTACGCATCTTTATATTTTATCAAAGATAATGAAGAAATTATCAGTTATAGTTTATTTTTTCATTATAATAATTTTGTTACATATGTAAGTTCTGTCTCAAAAGATATTGAGGACAAGCCACCTTTATCACATTTTATACTATGGAATGCTACAGTCAATTTCAAAGATCTCGGTAATACACTCATCCAATATGGTCAACCATCAAGTTATTCATTATTTAGTGGTATAGATGATATGTCATCTCAAAAAGAGTTGTTAATCGCAAGTTTTAAAAGAAATATGGGTGCACAAATAACAACTTTGTATAGAGGTATAAAATATTTTGATAAACAACTCCTAGAGCAAAAACTACTAAACTTTTTAGAGATGTGGGATTTGGATGAAAAATAGGCTTTTACTTTTTGCAAATGATGCTGCAAGTGCCAATGTAACAATTGCATATGCTTATCTTTATGGAAGCCTTTATGATAGCATTCTTGCTTATCCTTATGGAGTAGCTACAAGTCTTTATAAGGAACATATTCCAACATATATATCTAATAATACCCAAGTAATGTTTAATACACAAGATACTGTTGTTACAGGCTCATCTGGAATCAATTCAGCATATGAATTAAATATGATTAAGCAAGCAAAAAAATCAAATGTGCATAAATGTATAATGATTATTGATAACATATCAAATTTTAATATGAGATTTACAATAAATAATCAAAGTATAGAAAAAAGTTATTTAGCCGATGAAATTTGGGTATTTGATAAAGACTTTAAATCAAATACTGCATATATTAATCAAAATATTGTTTATAAAAAAAATATTTATGATATTTATTTAAAAGAGTTATTAAAAAAAAACCAACCAATAGCAACTCATCCTTTTATTAAAAAAAATCAACACAATTATATTGTTATTCTTACAGAATATCTTTATGAACTGTATGGATTAAAGTTTGGATTTACTGAATATAATATGGTGGAGTACATCCTACAAGCA
>Ga0193950_1000149_pt1 | contig 18167 bp, 28 predicted proteins | sample BB_1_MG_FD_144485 | JGI IMG/M metagenome (GOLD analysis project Ga0193950, IMG submission 144485) | Microbial mat bacterial communities from the Broadkill River, Lewes, Delaware, United States - BB_1_MG | ecosystem: Environmental > Aquatic > Freshwater > River > Microbial mats | place: USA...
ACCGGCTGGTCGCACTGGCCAGCACCGCCCGCAGGCTACCACTGGAAAACGGCAACAAACCCGGCATGCCAACACTCCATGAGGCCGACAAAGCCAATATGGAAGTCTTCCTCTCCCATATACTGGAAATCCTGCCATTACTGGGCGTCACAGCCTTCGAACAGGCAGACGCATCCACCAACACAGCACCCGACACCGAAGACAACAACCTGTTGCTGCTACGCCACAAAGGCATGCTCGCCACCGGCCGGGAAACCACCCGTGAGTTCGTCGTTCACAAAAGCGCGCAGATCAGCAGCAAAGAAACACCGTCGCTGGGCAACGGCATCCACAATCAGCGCCAAAAGCTTATCGACAACGGCATCATCAACTGCAGCACAACCCCCTGGACCCTGAACCAGGATTACGGCTTCAGCTCAGCCTCAACCGCCGCCAGCGTCATTATGGGACGCCAGGCAAATGGCCGTACAGAGTGGCAAAACCAGCATGGCACCACACTGAAAGCGATGCAGGAAGCGCAGATAACAAAGAAAGATAACTCACTATAAATCATCAAGTTAAATAGAATACTTAAAGTCATATCTGATATATCAATACAAATCCTCACCCGTAGGTGCCAGCTTGCTGGCGATCCAGGCGCCCGAAAAACAACCTGACAGGGCGCTTACACCTGAAATAACACCAGCAAAGGTCCAAAAACGAGCAGAATAAAATACAAAATACATATTATAAAAACAAAATACAGACTAAATGAGCCATCACTGCAATATAAACACTCATGAAGCAAACTCCAGTAGCAGCAGACTGCACGACCGTCGCCACATAGCAGGCTGATAGGTCGTCTTCATCACCAGCGCAATCTCAACAAATAGCACCAGTTCAGCACCAAAAGGCTGAATTTCCATACAGAGTAACCAGAGATCGCCAACAAGCTGGCTCCTACAAAAACCAGACCTGCGATCGCAGCGAGGCCACGCCATAAATCTGAGACACTTCCAAAACAGGCCAATTTCACCCACCAAACAACACTCAGCCCGCCAAACAGAAATCTTCGTAACTCTCCGCACGACAAGATCAAAAAACAACCAACCCAACAACCCAGAACCACTAACTGACACAACAGCCCAAGAACCAGGCACGGGTAGAGCACCCGAAAGACGCAATGACGAAATACTGACAGGCCAAATAGAGTAAACGGTACAGAGGCAGACGCTTTCATATCTTTGATTTAACATAATATACATTATGCGAATATCTTATTGTGAGTGTTTCAGCCCCAAACCGGGCACCAAAACACCTCGCCGACCATCCAGAGCCACCAAAACCCGAAGTCAAACTCCTGGATTTACGATGCGAATATCCATAAATTACGCGACCCGCGTTGGCCAGCGCCTTTATGAAACTTTTTCAAGGATTTGACGCAGTACCATGAAAAACTCTCATCTTCAAAAAGGCCGAGATTTACGCCACGCTTACGCCCGAAAGCTGGAATTCACAGATGGCAGAGTCACCCGCCGCTACACCGCCACCGAATTAATGCAGCTGTTAGGCATCAGCAAACAGCACGCTTACCGACTCATCGCCAACCCTGAGCGCCTGACCGATCAGCAGACGGAACTGCTTCTATATAAAGACTTGCGGGCTATCACGGATTGGGGGCCAGGCTGGTATGTGGAAGCTGAAGGGCTGCGCGCGCCAAATGGCTATGTCATCACCGTCGACAACATGGAATACAACGCCATGGTCCACCGCCGCCAGCGCGATCTGATCCAGCAGAACAAAGACATGCAGCAGGAAATAGAAAGCCTTCGTAACCACGTTGGCTGGTTGCACTCTAAGTTACAGCGACAACCAGAGGCGCGGTCTGCTGAATACGACCGGGAACCCAGGGTGATCTATAAGAAGTACCAGGAACCGAAGCCTCAGCGGCAGACGTGGACACCCCAGATAATAGATGGGAAAGCTGGCGCCGATAAATAGGATTATCGGCATTAATACGTATTTTGTATCAAAAGCCTAGCAATAGCCGGGCTTTATTCTAACCATAAGTTTAAATAAAGGAACCGCCCGGTCGGTTCCCATAATATGGAGATTTTGTCAAACAATTATTATTGATTTCCTATCAAACTGTCGTTAACGTATGAAAACTTTCTACAACAAGTAGAGAGTTTATAACCCTAAATACTATGGAGAATTAGTATATTGAGTAGATTTCAAGGTGCGGTAATTCGTGAACAAGGTCAGACATTCGCTATTATCATAGTAAAGAGTCATGTGCTTAATTCGCCCTCAATGAGTGAAAAAGCTATGATCTCTTTTTCTTCTGCATTTCCTGGAATGCCTATCACTTTGATGGCGCAAGATAGCACAGGACGAGCAACGTATCGTGGCAGAAAAGATATCGTGAATTTCTTAAAAAACGTCCCTGTTAACGCCATTCCATGGCAAGAATTTACCTAATCTAAAATCTCACATGCTTTAAGGGATTATAAGCAATGCAGTTGTGATAATGGCTAAAAGCCCAGCTCCGTTGGGCTTTTTCCTATTTAAAAACCTTACTTTCTAACCGTACTATCCGCTGGCCATGACCCCAAAGGATCACGAACAGCCCTACAGTTGCGGCATCGGCACCGCTGGCCAGCAGCTGCTGGGCATCCATTAAAACAACTCCAGTAAAGTCACCACAGCACTCAGTTGATCAGGTGAAACAGTTACCCCAAACAGGCCCGCCAGTACCGCTAAACCGCCTATTGCAGCGGGGTTTTTCACTCGTTTCATGTTCATCTATTCCCTACTCCTTTATTCATACCAGATGGCAATATCTGGATCGCTTGGCGCTATGCCGGTTATTAATCCGCTGCTTGGTGAATACACGGGTTTCGGCTTGCCGCTGATTACCCGTGTCAGCTGATCCCACTGGTTGCTAAACCATGCTTGAGTGCCAGGCGTTGAACCGTCAGCGTTATTATCGCGGGTCATTTGTAACGGGTAATGTGCAGCAGTGCTTGCGGCCTGCTTTGCCTGTTCCGGCAGCTGGGCCAGACGGCTGACGGCATATAAACCAGCAGCGCCTAACCCTATATAAATCAGTGATCTGTTCATGCTATTTGAAGTGATTGTTTAATGAATTCGTCACTGAATGGCTGAAGGCCCTGTTCATGCCGGATAATCGCCGCAACCAGCCGGGTGCGCTCCTGCAGACCACCCGATAAGGCATCATCAGGATCAACACCCAGCCGATCAGCAACGTGGCGAACATAAGCACCGGTGTTGTTTTCGTGTGGTGGTGCCCAGGTGTTGATCACCGTGCGCACTGTATTAACCCCACGTTTGGCGTAACTGTTCAGAATCCGGCCCATGGCACGAATCCCGTATTCAGGGCTGACGAATTTGGCAAAACGGGCGTCTGGTTGATCAGTTGCCAGACCCTGCCAGCCAATCCCGTTACGTTCGATGTTGCCGGGGTTGTTCAGGCGCAGGCCGCGCACCTCGGTGTATTTGTTAGTACTCATTAACAGCGCGCCCGTTATCAACAGGAGTAAGAATTTCATTCACCCGCCCTACTTCGATCAGTTTCTGTGCTTCCAGTGCCTGGACACCGGCAACCGTGCGCGGGTCAGTCAGGGTGATCTGTTCAGTTGCCCGCAGCTTTTCCAGCCAGACAAGTACGGCGGTTGATACGCTGGCCGCGTCATAGATAGCGACCAGCTCGGCATCTGTGAACCGTTCCATAAACTGGAGCCGGGTCAGGGTGATCGGCTGGAGCATTACTTCAGATTCGGTCGTTATCAGTTCCCGAACGACTGCGCCACCGGGAAGCACTGTTTCGCTGTACTCCGCCATTAGAAAACCCTCCCGGCCATGAATACTTCTGTGCTAGGTGGCACAGATGAAGTTATCCATACCTTGAGGCTGGTTCTAAACCGGATACCTGGCCATGTAGCAGGACTAACCGTTGCTCCAGAACCATACATACAAGCAGAGATGCCGACCGCCGGAACCGTCGAAGAGATTGTTTTGTTACTTTCAATGACTACGCCATCCACTTCTATCTTTATGCCTGACATTTTTGCGTAGTTATAAGACCCGTATAAAAACAGCCCCAGCTGTTCTAAATATCCGCTGCCTGTAATTGATAGCATTGGGTTAACAGAGCTAACCGAGTTCGTGGCTTTGCTAAAAGTACCTGTTGGCACAATCGCGCCGTAGCCTTCTGAACCTGACAATGTGGCCATTAATTAAACTCCTCAAGCCGGTTAATTTTTATAGACTGGTCAGCAATGGCATAAACAGCCGCCGCTGTTTCCAGAGTGATTGAACCTGAAACAGGAAAACCATTACTGGCAGTGACGCCAGCGCCGCCGACCCAGAACGGCCCATCCGATGTAATCAGCACACTACGGCGAAAGCTGTTGGCGCTGGCAACCAGCTTGGCGGTCGTGCCCACGGTGATAACTCCCGTTGTCAGGACGCTACAACCAGCCGTGCTGACCATCCCCCCATCGACACTGACAGCACCGTTTACTGAAACAGCACCATCAACGGTTACATTGCCGCTGTTGACTGTAACCCCACCATCTACCGTGACATTACCGCTATCTACAGTGATATGGCCGCCGTTTACATCCACACCGCCTTCAATGATGCTTTTGAAGGTAACCATGCCTTCAACATCCAGATTACCCAGCACCCGATCATCATCAACCGGGCGGCCATGCACCAGAATTCGGACCTGTTCAGCCTCGCCGGTGGTGGTAATCCACGCTTCCTTAAAAGCATCATCAAACGGAACACCCAGACCGGCGGGAATCTCGGTTTCGATGACTTCGTGTTCAAATACGAACTTGATCCGCAGATCAGCATTAGCACTCAACACCCGGAAATATCGACCCGGTCCCGGCACTCGCGTACTACTTGAAGGGTTAACGCTAACCCGTTGAATATTAAGCATTGAATTACCCCTTTGCGATCAGTGCCAGCGCGATGGCAGCGGCGGCACCTGCGCCCCACTTCACCATGGTTTCAGAGGTGCGGACATCATCCGACCGGCTGAAGTTATCCGCGAAATTCAGCGCGCCCATGGTGGCCCGTTCTGTGACGGCTGCGTTGTTCGTACCAAAAGCAAACGCTGTTTTACTGAGTGCGTTGTAGCCTTCAATGGTTGCCTGGCTCAGATCTACCGCTGCCAGGGTGGTATCACGGGCCACCGTGCCCATACTGGAAACAGAGTGATTGGCCACATCCCGCGACAGGTCGCCCATGTTGGTAACCGAGTGGTTAGCCACGTCCCGCGATACCAGCCCGGAACCATTCGCTACATCCCGCGACAGCATGCCCATACTGAATACAGAGCTGTTCGCCACATCCCCCATACCTGTTACAGCATGGTTGGCCGCTGCTACGGCATTGGTGATTGCTGAACGCCCCAGTTCCTCATTGGCTTTAATCGCTGCCATGCTGGTAAGCGCCGCATCATGAAATGCCTGATCACTGTTATCAGTGACGGTGATTGAACCGGCGTTACCGGCGTACCCGGTCTGCATATTGCTGGACCGGTTTTCACTGGTGCTAATGCTGTTCCCGTCCGATCCGGCAAGGCCCAGCTTGTTATCCTGTAGATTGTGGTTTTCAGTAACGACATTCGTTGATGTCTGCTGGCTCTGATCCTGTTTACCACCCTTACCCATACTTCAGCCCCCGTTGGCAGATCCATTCATCACCATCATCCACACACTGATAACCGAACTCCCGCCGCATCCGGCGCACCAGCCCCCGACGGCGGGTGTGCATGGTGATCAGGTCGAAGCCATGACGGCGGGCCTTACGTTCAATCACTGGCATAGCTGCAATCAGGTTCTCACCCACACCGGCCACAATGAAGAATTCAGCGTGGTCGATATGCTGCAGCAGCTTAACGACGATATGGCCGCAACCCGTGAGCTGGTACAGCGCACAGCGGCCCTGTTCCAGCTCCTGACAGATCAGTTCGAGATCATCCCGGTAGTGGCTAAACGCTGGCGCGATCAGTGCGCGTTGCTCAGTGCTGCCAACCCAGCTAACCCCTTTAAATTCAATCATCGGCTTACCCATAACACCCCCAGCATTGCCAGCCCCAGCAGCCCGATACCCGCCGCACTGAACCCCGGCGGAAGCGGCGCACCTGGTCCGGTAGCTGCGACCGTGCCAGGCAGTGGCCGAGCGGGCACATTCAGCCCGCCAACCGAGACATTACCGCCGGTCTGTGTACCGCCGTACCCCTGCATAGGGCCTTGCTGGCCCATGCCCGCCAGACCTGACATAACAGTGCCTGCAGCGGCCAGATACGGGTTAGCGGCAGCCGCCGCGCCTGCCAGTTCAGCAGCCATAGAAGCCCCCTATTTCAGCATCATGGCGGCGAACATCAGCCCAACGCCGGACAGGATCACTGTCTGATTAGGAATCCCGGCAATCCACTGTGCCGGGGCAACCGGTGCCCCTGTGGCTGTCACCGGTGCTGGCTCAACCATGCGGGCATTGGCCGGTGCGCTGTCGCGTTCCACCTGTGCCAGCAACATCTGTTGTTGTGCCTGTGCTTCCTGCCATTTGCGGTTCTGGTTCATGGCATAACCGCCAGCGGCAACGCCCAGCAACTTATCAAACCAGTCCCCACCGCCTGCGGGCATGGTGTAACCGGGGATAACCCCGGCACTCCCGCGCCTTTGCGCCATCGTTGACATAATCAGATTCCCTGCAGCGCGGCACCCAGGTACTCAACCAGTACGGTCATGTTGCCCTGAGTTTCGATGGTTGGACGCATCTGCAGCGACTGAATACCCATGGTGGTCAGTGACTGCGCCGGGTCGCCTTCCAGACAGAAATCAATGTGGGTGGCGCTGGCGGTTTGCGGTACGCGGCCATGGTTACGCTGAAACGCTTCGATCACATCTTTATCGAGGTCAAACACGTTGACGGAATCCACCGTCATATCGAATTTACTGACGTCGGATTTAATCAGGTGAATAGCCTTGATGCGTTCGCCCGCCGTGGGCAAGTTGCTGATCAGCTGCTGGCCGCTGGTGCTGAAGGACACCGGGAATTCTCGGATTTTGGTAATCAGGCCCGGCTCTTGTGCTTCAGACTGCACCGCGAACGCCTCAATCACCGGGGCCGTGGCATCGGCAGAAATGAACATTTCAATGGTGATCGTGCCCAGACCATGGGTACCCAGTCCGGTCAAGCGCTGTTCGCCCAGCTCGAACAGCTCAGGCGTGTTGAAATGCCAGGTGATCATCCCTGTCTCTTCATGGCGTTTGTAATAGTCGTTCAGCACCTTCATGGTGCCCAGAGACGGCCATTGCTGTTCCGACTTGGAATTGAGCTTCAGGGTGACGTTCTGAATTTGATCCAGTGTCACGCCAGCGTATTTGAAAATGATCTGATCATAGGTCAGGCCAACCGGCACAATCAGGGTGCATTTCTGACCCGGTGCGACATTCTGCAGCGGGTCCATTCGTACTGATTTACGCATTACTTGCCACCTGCTGCGATTTTCGCAACCGTGCCCAGACCGGCCTTACGTGCAAAGTACACCATGCCGCCAATTGCGAGCATGGTTACGATCCCTGATACAACGATCTTTGGATCAATGTTGTTTTTTACTTTCTGAACCTGTTCGTTCATGCAATGTATCCTGTGGGTTATGTTTCGACAGGACGCATTGAAGAGGGTCAGAACCGAACGGTTCAAGCCCCCGTTCGGTTCTGTTTCGGTTGTACAACCTATAGGTTCAAATCAGAGGGATGGGCGGGTAACTTTTCCGCTTTTCGGCCAGATATTCAACCGGGTGGGTTCTTCGCTGTCTTCTGCTATCACGTACTGACAGCAATTCTGATCGGAATCAGGCCGGGTATTATCATACTTGCTCAGTGCCAGCACCGCCGACTGTGCAACCCCGGTATTATCAGACACATATTTGAGATCTTTGCGGGACTGAACCCCGACGATATGACGCACAGAGGCACTGAATACCGTCTTGCTGATCTCCTGCGGGCGCTGGGTTACCGCAATGAACCGACCGCCATACTTGCGCGATCGGTTCAACATGGTGCGTTCAATGCCCCTGGCTGATCCGGCTCCTTCTGATACATCGGCCGCTTCCTCTACGGCAATGTAAGTCAGCTTGGTACCGTCCAGAATTTCCCAGACACACTGTAAAAACCACTCGTAGGTTTTGCGCTCGTTATCTCCGCCCCAGCCGATCCGAAAGCCCCGGCCCGACTTATGCGCCCGAATCAGCGCTTTGAGGAAGTCGGACCGGTTGCTGTAATGATGGCAGTCGTGGTCTTTGTCGATATCCCAGAACACCGCCCGCACACCACGGGACGGAATCAGGCCGGACTGACGCAAGTACAAAGACTTGCCGCCGCCGGAACGCATCATAATCAGGGTGTGCTGGTTGTCCCAGTCCTGCGGACGCTCGTTAATCGCCATTAGGCCCCCAGAGGCTGTGCACGGAGCACATCCGATTCATGGCGGGTCTGGTTGTCCTGCGGTTGCATCTCGGTTGCCTGGCCTTCATACACCGGCCCTGTGTCCGCTTCCTTCGCCTGTTTTTTCGCTTCCGCTTTGATCTGTGAACGGATAGACAACGCCATCCCACCCAGCGCAAAGGCAGCAATCGCCGCCGGGGCGTATTTCTCCGCCCATTCAGGCAACTGGGCCTTATCAAAACCGAGCTGCAGCGCCAGCGGCGTCAGCACCTCAACGGCCACCACAGACATTCGTACTTCTTTAACATCCTGGCTGTCCGGGTCGAAGACCTTTTCCGTCAGGTCAAGGTACGGGTGACGCTTGAGCAACGCGGATTCAATCTTTGAAGTGCCCTTAAAGATCAGCCCCTGAGCACGGGCCAGACCTGCGCCATCATCATCAATATCCGCATCATCTGCCCCTGGCGCCGCCTCATCTTCCTGCTTGCGCTCTGTCGCTTCAGCTTCGGCCAGCAACGCATCAAGGCTGGCGCTCTGTTCTTCTACTGCCTGATCGGTGAGCTGATCCGCTGCAATCTCTGTCGGTTCCATGTTTTAGATACTCCGTACAACGCCCATCACGGCCAAAAACAGGCCACCCATTACACCCACGGCTTTTAATGCTGAAACCGCATCAGAGCCCTGTTTCCCCGGTTGTTTCGGTTCATTGTCCGGTTCTGCCTTCGGGTTGAAATCATCATCAACCGAAGCAGCGGCCCGCTGTACCGGTTCCTGTTCGGTTGTCTGCGGTTGTGCTCTGACATTCGGCGGTGGCTCTGACGGCTTCAGACCATTACGCCAGACGGTCGCGGCCCAGAGATGCGCCTGAACACGGGCCCCGGTGCGCTGATCGATACCGCATTCCGGGCAATGGCTATACAGGTAACGGCCTTTGCCCCGCCGGGCCTGCTTTACGTCGGCCAGCTGGCCACAATCACACTGGACGGACCCCAGTGTCGGGTTAGCTGTTCTGGCCATTCGCCACCCCCTCTACAGCTGACAGGCGCTTATTCATGCCGTCCATCTCAGCCACCATTTTCAGGCACAACTGATAGCTGCAATCTACGGCATCCTCCGCCGCTGTTACCTTCTTACCGACCTGCAAAGGCCCGATTTTCTTTACAGCGCTGATCTTGTCTTTCAGCGTTGCCAGCTGGTTTATAACGTCCTGCATCCTTCACGTTCTCCGCGTTACTACGTTTCAACACACGCCGAAAATAGACGGCGTGTCCTCACAAACTGCGTTTATTCGCCACTCGGGCCGCCCGAGGGTTCAAGCTCTTACAACCACTGTGAATGTGTTTCTCCGGCCCCCCGTTCGTAATCCATCCTGATCAGGTCTAATTCATCGGGATCTAGTGACCCCGTACAGTTATTGACAGTGCTCCAAGTTACAGCCGCTTGCGCGTCTGCTTTAGAGCCAGGGCGAACAGTCCAGCGATACAACCGCGTTTTAATGCCAACCCGAGCATTTGCCAGTATTCCTAACAGACGTTTTTTCACTTCCCCGTAACGGGTTTCACCCTCGGTTTTACGGTGGAACATGAACGGGCGCTCAGCGCGTTTACACACCGGGCCACCCATGGTGTTAATGAATGCAGCCCAGTCGCCTGCATCTGCGTTTTCACGCGCTGCCTGTAGCAATAGACCGTGCTCGTATTCATCCAGGCTCAACAGGTTGGACCGCAACCCTGAATCATTCAGCTGATCAGCCTTGGTCCATGACTCCACCCAGTGATCATCTTTGATACGGCGTAATTCGCGGTACATGGTGACCGACGGCCCGCCGATCTGCTGGAACTGGCGGATACGCCACGTTGACGCCCATGCCTCCACCCGTTCAGCGGAACTGGTGCCGAGGTCGCCGGTTTCGTGGTCTATATCCACATGGGCACCGTCAATGTTCTTGGCCACATACTTGGCAATGTAGCCGGTCGCGCTACCGCGTTTGGGGTCGATCACCACGCAATCAGTGCGGTACTTGTCCGCGCCACGTTCGCCGCCATCGCAATCAAGCCAGCACACGCCAGTATTGTTCTGGATATACCAGCCTTTGGTACGGCTGAACTTCCAGCGCGGACGGCGAAAGCCTCGGGCGTAATCATGGATCACCTGGCGAACCAGTCCGGCATACTTCGGTGCCATGAACAGCAGCAGATGCCAATGCGGCGTTCCATCATGATGAGGCTCAGCAATGCGGAAGCCATAGACCTGAGCGCCCCGGCGATCCAGCACGGCACGAACCTGTGCCCAGATACGGCAAAGCCACTTTTGGGCATCGCGTGGGCTGGAGCCATCCCATTTGACGTTCTGCGGTAAGCCCTTGCGTTTGTGGACCGGGTGAAAGCGTGACGGCGTGGTGATCGTCAGGAATAAAGCGCGGTGGCCGTGCGCTTCGGCAACATCTTCAAAGCCACGCATACGCACCATTAATTCAGCACGGCGAATCCCAGGGTTAGAAACAGATAGATCAGATAGTTCAGCCAGGGTGAACTGATCACCGTCCTGATTCTCTGCCACCATGTTTTCCATCATGCGCCGGTTACTGGCCTTCTGGGATCGACGTTCAGACAGTGCCCACGCGGAAACATACGGGGAACGGTACGCACCAACCATGCTCAGGCCACGGGCCGCACCTTCTACGCCGAATTTCAGCCGTGTACTAAGCTGGCGGCTCCACCATGACGGGCAGAACAGGCGCGCCAGTACTGGAATAGCTTCCCGGTCTTCTGGCACATCATCCAGCGCGTAGCAATCCAGCTTATGCAGTTCACGGCGCAGCCATGCAAATGCGCTGGCGTTATTGGCGTCCTTCATCAACCCATGAAAGCCCAGCTCAAGGCGGGCAGACAGTAAGCGGGAATACTCGCGGATATCCTCTTTGGCAGAGGTTGCGGTAAGGCCAGTACCCGGCAGAGACAGGCCCACAGAAAGCTGGCGCAATCGGTCATTGGCAGCCGTCAGCCCTTCACGCTTGACCTGTGCAGCATGGGCGCGCTGAATATCAGAACGAAAAAAAACAGGCATCTTACGAATAAGGGCCTGTTCCCAGTCTTTCTGTTCTTTCTCAAATGTGCGGCCCATCATCATGGCTGGTGCCCTGCTGATCGCGGAGTTTCACAAGCCACATCAACGGCTTTTCTCAGTTCGTCAGTAAACTGGCTTGATAGGCCAGGAACATGGAACAGACCCATGAATACACCGTGGGCGAAGTCATCAAAGTTAGAAACCTCTGAGTTGGCCCGGTGCTTGTCATTGAGTAATTTGGTCAGGCTGGCCAGCAGGAGCTGCTCAGCTTCCGCATTAATGGAAGGTTCATTCCCCAGTAAGCTTCTGGTCAGCTTTGAATTCTGTTGGTCTGTCATAGTGCAACCCTGCTTAGTTATCCCCCTGGGCCGGTTTGTGGCGAATCAGTCTGGCCGGACTGACCCGCCCCGGTGCTACAGGGTTTAAGTAACAAAAGCGATCAGCGGGGTTCCTGTGTGTGACGACTACGCCCCCGCTAATCGCAGGAGCGAGAATACACAACCATGACGATCATATACAACCACAACGATCAGGGATGACAGTCACATTCTGAGACCCTAAGATTCAGGATGTGGCGACTACTGGATTTACACATGAATCATTCTCAAACCCTCTTGACAGACCTGAAGGCCGCGCACGGCGACATATCCGACTACCGTGTAGCTCAAATTCTTGGCTTACGTCCTCAGGCCATCTCAAAGGTCAAATGCAACCGAAATCACTTTTCAGACGTGACGGTCGTTAAGATTGCCAATGAACTAGGGGTAAACCCGGTTGAAGCAGTCGCGAAGGTACATTTAGACGATGAGACCTGTCCCATTAAGAGACAATTATGGGAACAAATATTAGGCGAGACTAAAGTAGCTGAAAGCCTTGGTATATCTGGGTTTCAGCATGCTGTAGTTGCATAAAAAGTCCTCGATAACGCGCCCGGTGCGCGTTTCACTTTTTATACATTATGCGAATATCTTATTGTGCGTAATTAGACCCCAACAGACACGCAAGGTAACGGCCTTACAGCGCAAAACCAGCCCAATACCGAAACCAAACATTCAGGCCTGTTACTCAATCAGGCAATCAAAACCCCACGCATAGCTGAGACCTGAATGGCACTGATTTCTGAATCCGACATATGACATGAAAAACACTAACCATCGACCCTCAATCGATTACCGACAGCAACGGCCTCGCCTACCGTCACATCACGCTCGATTTCGCTCGATTTAGCCCTGAAACATCACACCGATGACAGCAAGCAGATCTGACAGCCTTAGCGACCAGCCAGACTCCAGAACTAGCAACCCAGGAACCCAACAGCCCGGACATAGACACAAGAACCCGAATCGCTCAGGCACCACTCAACCAAAATCAACACAAAGAGAGGTATTAGCCAAGACAGACACGCAAGGTCGACACGCTACCTGCAACAGGAGAAGCGACAATAAAGATCAAGCCGGGTTACCCGAACGGGCCCAGCAGACACAAATCAGAGTGATGCAGACAGCCAGGCGACCAAAAGACACCACCCAAAAACCAAATGGGAACACCAACAAGCAAGCCCGTAACCGGACGCAACCAGACAAGGCTCACGCAAAACCTGATCATCAGGACAGTACACGCATCAGGTCACTCACTGGCCGGCCTCCAGCTCCACCAAGAAGCCTCGCAGCAAGCCAACGCTCCACAACGAAGCAACAAGCAATGAACAGAAGAGAAATTAAAACATTACAAAGCAATAAGTTAGGAAGGCAAATTAAGGCCTTACATGAAGCGGTGCCGATAATGCTATTTATCGGCATAAGGGATATACATACGAAACCCGTATCAAACGATACAGCTCGAACAGTAAATATAAGGTGGGAAAATGGCTGGCACCGCGTCACAAACGCCAGCACAGATGGGCAGATCAGACTCAATCAGGCATGAAAAACAGGCCCTTGCGCCTCCTGGTAACTACAGAGTTGCGCCGGATACACCTGCACAACCTGGTCAGTTTTATCAGACTGCACGATAAAGTGCTGTGCACCTGACACACCATTCATTTTGGCAAGCACCTGATATGGATGCTTTGCCAGCAACTGGAGCTGATCATCACGGTGCAGATCACCTTCCAGCATGATCAGATCTCCAATATCAATCTCACGCCACAGCATATCTGCAGCAACTAACGCATCTACGACTTCTTTTGCAGGATCATTCATAGGAACCCCCTAAAGCAACTATAGAGGGTTAGAGCCAATCAGGCCTCAACAATTCCATTTCGAATGGCCATATGAACAATTTCTGCGTTGCTGGCCACATTCAGCTTGCGAAATATATTGGCTCGATGCGCATGCACCGTTTTCGGACTCAGGTTCATCGCCCGCGCAATATCTGCCACACTGACCCCCTCAGCCAGCTGTGAAAATACCTGGAATTCACGCCGGGTCAGCTGTTTGACCGGGTCCTGGCTCACATCTGGCAGCTCTACACCCGCTGATATATAGCGCCGACGGGCATACACCTCACGAATAGCACGCCCAAGCTCCTCAGGTGCCGACCGTTTGGTCATAAAGCCCTGAGCACCCGCCTGCAGCACATGGGATGGAAAAGAACCACCCTCCTTCCCTGTCAGCACCAGTACCCGCGCACTATCATCAAAGCAGCGGATACGCCGCAACGCCTCCAGCCCCCCGTTGGCCTGCGATTGGATATCTTCACTTTGCTGTTCAAAGCCTGTTGGCATCACCAGGTCGAGCACCACCACATCTGGCAGGTGCTGACGAAATAATTCGAACGCCTCACGACCCGTTTCAGCCTCAGCCACAATTTCAATATCAGACTCAGATTCCAGCAGGCGCAGAAAACCCACTCTGACCAGCGGATGATCATCAACAAGCATTACACGGATTTTTTGGTCCATCAGAGTGCCTAAATAATATTTAAAATATACATTTCATAAATCAAGCAGTAGGTGCGCAGCGATTATGCGAACAGCCACACACAAAATCAAACCTCAGAATGTGTTATCCAGCACCTCCACACCGCGATACACCCCATCAGCCTCCAGCGCCAATGCAGCGGATGAGGCTATATCTTCATCCTTTAAGCCTGCTGGCACAGCAACCAGCTCATCACTGTAACCAATCAGCTGAATACCCTCGGTTTTACAGTACCCCAGCACCTTCTCCAGCGCCCGAACCACCGCAATCTGCTTATCATTCAGGCGATCAGCCGACGCCACACGCGCCTTACTGGTCAGCTGTCTGACCACATAGCCATCACAGTCAAGCAGCTGAATCGCCAAGCCTGTACGCCGGGTCCGCGTGATCGCCGCACGCGCAAGCTGAAACACCGACTCTGAGCGACAACAGAGCACATCATCCTGCTCACACCGCTCAAGCACGGCTACGATAGCTTCATAGTCAGTCGAGTCATCCAGGTAAATATCCATAAAACAATACCTTAGAGCATTATGTTAAACAGGATTCATATCCGGGTCATGGAGGTCCCCCGCATCCACCTGATAACGCTGAAGCGACCTCTGGGATTCCTCATAACGTACATCCTGCTGAGCTATAACCAACTCAAGACCATGCTGACGCTTCAACGCATCCTGCTCCACCTCATAGCGCTCTCGTCGCAGCTGGGCATTCTCTTTTTCCAGCTGCTCCACCCTGTCTGAAAACTGCTCCAGGGCGCGCTCCTTCACTTTTATATCGACCTTAAGCTGAATAAATTCATCACTATATTCAACATTAGGAGACTCAGGTAAGTCATTATTTTTTAATAGAATTGCTTGCTGCTTTAATTCGCGCTTCAGATCTGAATTTTCACCTGTCAGCATAACAACTTCGGACTCAAGCTGAGTAACCCTCTGCACCGAATCTCGCCGCTCTGACATCAGCAATTCATTTTCCTGCATCAGCCGCTCATTATGAGCACGTAGCACACCCGCCTGCTGTAGCGCCTCCCTCGCCTGCGCCTGCACCTCATCGCTCTGCAGCTGCAACTGCGCCGCATACTGCTGGCTTTGCTCCTTAAAGCTGCGCTCGGCATAACCCAGCGCCTGTTGCCAGAGTTTCTGCGCCGCATCAGACACAGGCTCAGGCAACCCTGGCACACTGCGCTGATCCTTCATACGCTGACCAAGCTGCTGCCACCAGTCACCTAACGCTTTGTTGATAGTAGAGATTGACCCACTGCCCAGCTGCTCGCGTATTTTCTGCTGCGTCGGTCGCACCCCCTGCTCCAGCAACTGGTCCGCCGCACTGAATACACGCTCATAGGTATTGCTTGGCCTGGGCATATTAATCTCCTTTAATACGTATCAAGCGATATGTATTTCCAACTGAATATCCCTATTCTAGGGCACATACGCAAAAACGTTAACCCATAGACGAAATCCATACAGGCAACGTTAACAAAATACATGGGCGTAAATTAACCAGCAAGCACCCTTTAGTGTATCGAGGCAATATTCAGCGACACAACCAGGACAAAAAAGCAGCGCAACCGAGCAACAACCAGATCCAGACAAGAGAGTAGAAGCAAAAGAATTCTGACTGCCCTGCTCTGCCTTATATCTGCAAAGCTGAGGAGATACGAAAACAGGAGATATAAAACAATTGAGCCAGTGAAAGAAGATAAGAAGGGAAAAACCTGGAAATGGAGGCTGGAGTCGGAATCGAACCGGCGTACACGGAGTTGCAGTCCGCTGCATGACCACTCTGCCATCCAGCCTTTATAACATCCTGTAAGCAACACCCACTCCATCCTGAGTGAGATACAAATACCTGATAAGTATCTGGAGCGGAAAACGAGATTCGAACTCGCGACCCCGACCTTGGCAAGGTCGTGCTCTACCAACTGAGCTATTTCCGCTTTTTGTTGTGAAGCTTTGCGCTTCAGAACAGTGGTGCCCGGAACCGGACTCGAACCGGTACGCCCTTACGAGCAGGAGATTTTAAGTCTCCGGTGTCTACCAATTTCACCATCCGGGCAACGTAAAAGTAAATGGAGGCTGGAGTCGGAATCGAACCGGCGTTAACGGAGTTGCAGTCCGCTGCATGACCACTCTGCCATCCAGCCCATCCCAGTCATTTAATGTCAGCGCAACCTGACGACTGTTTTACTTAGTTTACGGTATTTCTTTTACCTCAACTGCTAAAGCAAAGGAGTATGACTTGGGAAACACTCGGGTTAACGAGGACCCTCACCACTCTGGTTTCACTTTAACAAATGGAGCGGAAAACGAGATTCGAACTCGCGACCCCGACCTTGGCAAGGTCGTGCTCTACCAACTGAGCTATTTCCGCATCGCGTTAAGATGGTGCGAATTATAAGGACATCCGCAGGCGTGTCAACTCATAAATCTAATTTATTCGTTAAAATTTAATGAGTTACAGATATTCTACAAACAATGAACAGATAATAGACAACCGCAGAACAAAATAGATCAACTTACAGACAGTTAACCACCCCACCCTATGCTATATCCCTGCCTTAACAGCCTTGCCAGCCAATTGATAACGGCCACATAACGAGCATACAAGCCCACCAAAGCACAGCACTATTTACACAAAGCCAGGTTTGATCAACCAGCAAAGCACACAGAAAGCAATACAGCTGAGATGATCACGCAGCCAGTACAACCTGACAACACGCTGCTCGAGGGTACAAAAACAGGGGAGAAAAACAGACAGATGCAAGGACTTAAGGCAGAGCTATAAAATCTGAAAAAAAAGAGGATATAGAATAAAACCGGAAGTGTTTAAAAATGGAGGCTGGAGTCGGAATCGAACCGGCGTACACGGAGTTGCAGTCCGCTGCATGACCACTCTGCCATCCAGCCCATTTTTAAAAAATCTTACAGGAGATTGGAGCGGAAAACGAGATTCGAACTCGCGACCCCGACCTTGGCAAGGTCGTGCTCTACCAACTGAGCTATTTCCGCTTCGCTGTAAGTGGTGCGTATTATAGAGTGCTGACCCCGGGAGTCAACACCCTGATTGAAACTATTTTGAAATAATTCTGCTTATTTTTTAAGCAGTTAGATATCCTTAACCAGCTCAGGCCAGGCCGCTTTCAGATACTCATACATCGACCAGAGGGTTAAACCAGCCGCAGCATACAATGCCACCACACCTGACCAGCCCAGCACGCCCCAAGGGTCGGCGACCACCAGCAGCAGGATTGCCAGCATCTGTAGCGCCGTTTTCACCTTACCCACATATGAGACCGCCACACTGGCACGTTTGCCCAGCTCAGCCATCCACTCACGTAACGCCGAAATCACAATTTCACGGCCAATAATGACCACCGCAGGCAGCGTCAGCCAGGGTGTAGAGTAGCTATCCACCAGAACCACCAGCGTTACCGCAACAATCAGTTTGTCAGCCACCGGGTCAAGAAAGGCACCGAAGGGCGACATCTGATCCAGCTTACGAGCCAGATAGCCATCAAACCAGTCAGTCACTGCCGCCAGACAGAACACGCCACCGGCCACCAGCGCACTCCACTCAAACGGCAGGTAATAGATCACAACAAAAACAGGAATCAGAACAATACGCAGCAGCGTCAAAATATTCGGGATGGTCATATAAAATGCTTTTCCAACAACGCTTCGCGCTTATGACTCGGGATGTAACGCCG
>Ga0193950_1000150_pt1 | contig 18025 bp, 12 predicted proteins | sample BB_1_MG_FD_144485 | JGI IMG/M metagenome (GOLD analysis project Ga0193950, IMG submission 144485) | Microbial mat bacterial communities from the Broadkill River, Lewes, Delaware, United States - BB_1_MG | ecosystem: Environmental > Aquatic > Freshwater > River > Microbial mats | place: USA...
AGGCTCCAGTGCCGTCCAGGTTAATGGCACAGGCAACACCGCCCACCAGATAGTTCGGATGCGGGTTCTTGCCCCCGAAGATGGCGTGGATTTTCACCACCTCTTTCTGCAGGTCCAGCGCTTCCAGATAGTGCGCTACGGCCATCAGATCAGCCTCGGCGGGCATCTTGTAGGCCGGGTTATCCCAGTAGCCATTGGCGAACAGCCCCAGCTGGCCACCTTCAACGAATTTCTTCAGCCGGGTCTGCACATCCTTGAAGTAACCCGGTGAGGATTTCGGATGGTGCGGTGAAACCATTTGTTGCAGTTCAGAAGTGGCTTTCGGGTCGGCTTTAAGGGCATTGACCGGGTTGATCCAGTCCAGCGCATGCAGGTGGTAAAAATGCACAATGTGGTCGTGAATCTGCAGCGTTTTATCCATCAGCTGGCGGATCAGGTGGGCGTTGAGCGGGATCTGAATCCCCAGCGCATCTTCAACGGCCCGCACTGAGGTCAGTGCATGGGTACCGGTACACACGCCACAGATACGCTCAACAAAAGCCCAGGCATCACGAGGGTCACGGCCCTTCAGGATCACTTCCAACCCGCGCCACATGGTGCCGGTGGAGACGGCGTTGCGGATGATATTGTTCTCATCCACGTTCACCTCACAGCGCATATGCCCTTCGATGCGGGTAACCGGGTCCACCACAATGCGACGGCCGCTGTTGTCGGTACTGTTCTGTACATTCAGCTCGCTCATGCTGGCTGGTCTCCTTTATGCTGGGCACGTTTAATCGCACTGACGGCGGCATGGGCAGCGATACCTGCGCCCACGGTGCCTGCCACGGCGGTGCCGATCTGGTCGGCATTCTGCTCAATGCCAAACTGCGGAATATTGCTCAGACGGTCATAGAATGACCCTTTGTCCCAGAAACCATCTTCGGAACAGCCAATACAGCCATGGCCCGCCTGGATCGGGAATGAGGTACCTTCGTTCCAGCGCACGGTGGAACAGGCGTTGTAGGTGGTCGGCCCTTTACAGCCCACTTTGTACAGACAGTGACCTTTGCGTGCACCTTCGTCATCCCAGCTTTCAACAAACTGACCGGCATCGAAGTGCGGGCGGCGGTAGCATTTATCATGGATACGCTGGCTGTAGAACATCTTCGGCCGGCCCTGACGATCCAGTTCAGGCAGGCGACCAAAGGTCAGCATGTAGGTGATCACGCCGGTCATAACTTCCGCAATCGGCGGACAGCCCGGTACTTTGATAATCGGCTTGTCAGTGATCACTTTATGGATCGGCACCGCCTGGGTCGGGTTCGGCCGCGCGGCCTGTACACAACCCCAGGAGGCACAGCTGCCCCAGGCAATAATCGCTTTGGCGTCTTTGGCGGCGTGCTTGAGCTGATCCAGAAACGGCTTACCACCGACGATGCAGAACATGCCATCTTCATTCAGTGGTGGATTGCCCTCCACGGCCAGGATGTATTCGCCTTTGTACTTCTGAATGGTGTCTTCCAGTGCCTGCTCAGCATGGTGACCCGCAGCCGCCATCAGAGTGTCGTCATAATCCAGCGAGATCATCGACAGCACCACGTCTTTAACCAGCGGGTGGGCGGAACGGATAAAGGACTCAGAGCAACAGGTACACTCCAGACCATGCAACCAGACCACCGGCGTACGCTGTTTCGTTTCCATCGCGTTGGCAATCTGTGGCGCAAAGGTTGGCCCCAGCCCCAGCGCGGCGGCCGTCAGGCTGCAGTATTTAAGGAAGCTGCGGCGGGTAATCCCCTGCCGTCGCATCACTTCGTAAAACGTTTCAATCTCAGACATCAGCTCTTCTCCGTCGGCGAGACGACGGGAGTACAACGCACCGACCCACTCATCGGTAATCGCGCAACTCCAGTCCGGGCAGACCAGCACACCACCCACTTCGCTTATCGTTTTTATAGGTTTCGCTTTATGTATTAGAGAATGCGATAAGCAAGAAAAGAGCCAATATTACAAACACTTATAAATCAATAAGTTATGGATAGAATGGATTTGGCGAATGATTTTTTCCAGTCACTCAATCAGCCGAATGGAAAGCAAATAACCAGCTAACAGGAAGCCAGACCTGGTCTGATGGATGATTTACAGCAGTACTGATCCCAGACAAAGTAACGAAAATTAAGACTTTTTCTGATATACATTTGCGTTTTATACTTGCTCCCGAGCGTGAAGCAGGCGTGAATCTAACGATTAAGCAGGCCGGTCAGGTTATTCAGGTCAAACACGTTCTGGCGTACTAACTGGACTATTACACCGTACCTGCAAAGAGAGCTGCCAGGATGGCCATACTAAAACAACTGCACAATCAGCACTCCATTACGCTTAACGCCCACCATCTGATTGGGCGCAGGCAACCTGCGATCGACCTTCAGCTGGAGGCCCCGGACACCTCCCTGGTCCACGCCGCCATTCGCTGGAATGGTTGCGAATGGTATATCGAGGATCTGAGTCGCAATGGCACCTGGCTGGATCAGCGCAAACTGGTACGTAACAAGCATTATGCATTACAACCAGGTATGACCATTCAGTTTGGCCGTGCCAGCCAGAGCACCTGGCAGGTGGAGGACCTGGCCCCACCCGCTGCCCGCCTGGAACCCATCGATAAACTGAACGCCCCCATTGTACTCGAACTGGGTGCAGTGTTACCCAGTGAATCAGATCCAGAAGTGACAATATTCAGAAACAGCCAGGGTAACTGGGTTTGCGAGTCCTGCGATGGTCTTACGACACTCGAAGATGGCCATCTGATCAGTGCCGGTACACAGCACTGGCTATTTCGCAGTAATCGGCCTGAACAGCTAACCCGCGACGACACCGTTCCTCCCTCCCACAACAATAGCACCCTGGCCATTTTCAATGTCAGCCAGTGCGAAGAGCACGTTTCCCTGAAGCTGACCAACGGCACCAATGAGTTTGATCTTAACGAGCGCATCCACCACTACCTTTTGCTCACTCTGGCCAGACAGCGGCTGGATGATATCAAGCGCGGGCTGGATCAGGATACCCAGGGCTGGGTTGATATGTCACAACTCACCCAGATGCTGGGTATTGAAGATTCCCATGCCAACATCCAGGTTTACCGGGCGCGGCGACAGTTGATGAAGTGTAGTCCGGACAAGGGTCTGGATGTGAATATTGTTGAACGGCGTAGTGGTGGGCTGCGCTTTGGGCTGCCTCAGATTCAGGTAGTACGTGGCTCAGTGGTCGAAAGCGAATCCCGCAGCCAGCAGGCATAAGCAGTTATGTGCCAGCATTGCACAGCCGCCAGCGACCTTTTTATCCGGTGATAAAGTATGGAAGTACACCAGAACCATAGCCCCTCAATTGAGGGGTATGAGCTAACGGGCCTGCTCGGCTCAGGCGGCTCGGCCCATGTCTATAAAGCTCGGCAACTCAGTACAGGTCAGACTGTCGCCCTCAAGCTGTTATCTAACCGTGATGAAGCAAGCCTGGCCCGGTTCGCTCGAGAGCAATCCCTGTGCGCACAACTGCAACATCCGCATATCATCCGCATTATCGACAGCGGTCAGACAGACAACGACACCCCGTACAGCGCGTTTGAATATATACCGGGGGAAACACTGGCCGCCCGGCTGCTAAAAGAAGGGCCTCTACCCATAAAGACTGCAACCGAGCTGATGTTGCAGGTACTTGATGCGCTGTCCTGCCTGCATCGCCAGGCAATCATTCATCGCGACCTTAACCCCGGTAACATAATGCTGATCAGTACCGGGGCCAGCTCCAGCATCAAACTGCTGGATTTTGGTATCAGTGCCCTGCTACCCGCAGCGCAGAATCAGCACTACACCCCGATCACCCTGACGACAACAACGCTGGGCACACCCGCCTATAGCGCCCCGGAGCAACTGCGTGGGGACACCCCAACCGAAGCATCCGATATCTATGCCTGGGCGCTGATGTTTATTGAATGTCTGACCGGCAGCTCTCCAATCAGGCGAGACTCCACTGCTGAGGTGATCCAACAGCAGTTAAGCCCGCTGGACATTGCCCTGCCAGCCTCGCTGACAACACACCCTCTGGGCCCGCTACTACGCCAGGCCTTACGAAAAAACCCTCAGCGCCGAACCACTGACGCCGCCCGACTATGGCAGGAAATTAACAACCTGCAGCTATACCCACTATCCAGCCCCGCGCAAAGCAGCGCAGCAACTGAGCAGGCCTGTAACGCAGCTCTGGTAACCCAGGTGATCCCCGAGACCTACCAGACCCGCCATGAACTCACGGCTTTATGCCTGTCACTCACCCTGCAAAGCGCACCCGGCCTGGAACTGCACCCCGAAACGCTGAATGCACTCCAGGAAGAGATGCTTAACCGTGCCGCCGATATCGCAGCCCGCCATCAGGGAGCCATTGCAGGTTGCCTGGCCAGCAGCTTGCTCCTGACGTTTGGCTACCCGGATACCAGTAGCGACAGTATCAGGCGTGCGATAGCCGCCGCCCGCACCATGACCCGTGCACTGACAGAGCATGATGAACCACTGACCCATGAGGTAACAGTGCAGCTCCATATTGGTCTGGACAGTGGCATCGCTGTGACCGGGTATGACGGCAGCCCCTACGGCGCTCCGATCAACAACGCGTTACGGCTTGCCCAGCTGGCTCGAGCCGACGCTATCCTGCTGGGAGAAGGGCTGATCAATAGCCTGGGAAGTAAAGCAGGCCACTACAAAACAGGCCCTGTACTCAGCCTTGGCGAAGCCCCCTCAAACCGCGCCCACTACCTGGCACCGGAGACGTCGCTTTCAGCGCCGCCTGGGGAGTCTTTAGAGTTCCGTGGCCGAACCACAGAATTGGCACAACTGATACAGCTCTGGCAAAGCCAGCCTGCTAAAGGTGCTCACTGCGCCCTGGTAACCGGCGAAGCGGGGGTGGGAAAATCCCGCCTGTTGCGCGAATTCGAGCACAGCTTCAATCAGCAGCCACCTATAACACTGCACTGTAACTGCTACCCGGAACAACGAAATCAGGCGCTGTACCCAATCCTCCGGCTGCTGACACAGCAGCTGAACCTGTCCAGCCAGACGCTGTCGGACACCCAGAAACAGCGCGTACAGCAATGGTGCAACCGCAACAGCAACGAACCCGAAGCACTACTGGTTATTGTGTGTCAGTGGTTATCACTGCCCCTGCCAGAACACCTGCCTCTGTTGCAGTACTCCCCCATGAAGCAGAAAAGCCTGCTGATCAACGCACTGGTCAGATGGCTACAACAGCCCAGGCAACAGCGTGAAACATTACTGGTCATTGAAGATCTGCACTGGTCCGACCCAACTACGGTCGCCCTGCTAAATCAGCTGGCTGACACCGCCAGCCCGAAGCGCTTGTTAATACTGATCAGCAGCCGCACCTCTGAGCAGCAGACACTTCCGACACATACAAGGATACTGCCCTTACAGCCATTAGGTACCGAGCATGTAAGCAACATGATCGCTCAGCAACTGCCCTGGTTAAACGACAACCCGGCACTGCTTAATGAGATCATAGAGCGGAGCGCCGGGTTACCTTTCTTTATTGAAGAACTGATTGGCCTGTTTAAAGCCAATGCTGACCGTTCTACCGGGTCACCTCTGCCGCACTCTCTGCGCCAGTCGCTCAGAGAACATCTGAACAGCCTGGGCGATGCTCTGAATACGGCTCAGGCCGCATCCTGTATCGGTCGAGAGTTTTCCGCCGAGCAGCTGAGCCGAATTACCAGGTTGCCCAGCACAACACTTGAAGCGGAACTGGGTCAGCTTATCGCTGCTGATATTATTCAGCACGACAACCACACCCGGCATTACCGCTTCCGCCATGCCATGTTGCAGGACGCAGCCAGTCAGTCAATGACCCAGCGTGCGCTGGCCGAAACCCATCTGCTGATCGCTGAGGATCTGGAAGCCGACCCAGCCCACGCCCACCAGCACCAGCGACTTGCCTATCACTTTGCCTGCGCAGAGCAATATGAACAGGCCGTCCGCTACGGTACAGAAGCTGCTCAGCACGCACTGGGGCAGGCGCTTAACGAAGATGCCAGCGCGCTGGCAAATGCTGCCATGGGGTGGGCAGCCCACCTGAGCGGGACAGCCCGGACACGAGCAGAGTTACAGCTGAACGAGGTACTGACCCATATCCGGATTCTCAGCGCAGGCTGGGCAGATGCCCAGGTCAAAGCCCATGCCGACCACTCCCGTGCGCTGGTTACCCGCTTAGGACAGGACCACTGTGTTTATCCCAGCCTGTGGTCTCTGGCACTCTATCACCACGTTGCAGGGGATCGGGACACGACCGCTCAGCTCGCTGACCAGCTGGTTACGCTGACCGCCAACGACCCGGAGCCAACACGGCACTGCCATGCCACTGGCCTGCGCGGCCAGTGTGCGTTTATTGATGGCCAGTTTCCACAAGCCCATCAGTTACTCCAGCAGGCCCTGGAGCTGTATGACACGGCACCTCAACATGCACAGTTATCCCTCAGCAGCATTGATACCAAAGTGTGGAGCCTGTCCCAGCTGGCCAATATCCGATGGCTCAGCGGCTGGCACCATCAGGCAGTAGCCACCAGCGCTGAAGCCCTGAGCTGGGCCCGGCGGCTGGGGCATGTACCCTCATTCGGCATTGCTCTGCTCTACCGTGCCATGCTCTGCCAGTTTGCGGGCGATAAAAGTGCCACCGCCCAGGTCAGCAGTGCCCTGCTGGCCCTGTCAACGCAGTATGATCTACCGGCCTACCAGGGCTACGCCACGGTACTCAACGCCTGGGCCAGTAATGACCTGCAACAATTACAGGAGATGCTCTCCGGGCTGCGCTTTATGGGCTGTCAGCTAGGATTATCGCAATACGACTCACTGACAGCAGATATCTTTATGCACAGTGACCAGCCTCAACATGCAGTGCATTCGCTTGAACAGTGCCTTGAGTTTGCCCGCCAGAATGGTGAAAACTACTACCAGGCCGAATTACACCTGCGGTTAGGTAAAATTCTGGCCGGTATGGGAACAGATGAAACCAGGCGCAGCCACTACCATCACCAGCAGGCTGCACGGCTAAGAACTCAGCAAAACCTGCAACCCGGCCTGACACCACAGGCATACACTACCGTCCCCCGGCTTACACTGCCTGCGGGGCAACTTACCTTGAATACGTAGTACCTGAATTCCCGACAGGAGTCTAAACGGGATAGCCCCATCTCAAAAAAGGAGAAAGGCATGAAAAAGAACGACATGGATAAGTCAACGTATCAGGACTTCATCTATCTGCGGGCTGCGATCGTTCGCTCGATCGGGCTGGCATGGCGTGATGAAGACTTTGAAAAGGAGTTCAAAGAAAATCCGAAAAAGGCAATGAAGGAAAAGTTTGGTTACAAATTCCCCTTCGATCTCGACTTTACCGTACGTAAGGATAATACAAAGTACAACTGGACCTCCGCCACCACCGGCGGCTGGAGCGGACCAAACAATGTACTGTCGATGAAGCTGCCGCCAAAGCCCGAGCGTCAGGAAGATGTCGCAGACGCGCTGGCCGCGTATAACTTTGACCGCCTCAACTTCATGTCTAAATAAGGATATTTCTCATGGCTTATAACAACGCTGTTCCCTCATACGAAACCATTCTTGAGTTCCAGGAAGTCTACCTGCGTGCGATTGCACTGGTCTGGCGTGACGAATTCGAGAACGGTGACAAGGCAACCATGCGGGACGAATTCAAAGCCGATCCAATGAAGTTCCTGCAGATGCAGTTTAACTACAACTGTTCCTGGAATATCGACCTGGAAGTTGAAGACACGCCTGAGAAATGCCGCTGGGTACCGTCTGAAGAAGGTGAATGTGGTAAAGCGGGCAAGTGGAAAAACCTGCCCGCCAACAGCATGCTGTTTGGTTTCCCTAACAAGCCAAAAGACGAACTGGATCAGGGTATAGCGCTGGCAGCTTACAACGATTCAGGCCCTATGTACCTGTTCACCTGCTGCTAAGACTACCGCGAACAGGCAGCCGCCTGTTCGCACCTCCGCGACCGGATTCTGTCCCCCACTATCAGTGGCATTCAACAGACAACCCAGCTATGCGTACCAGCCCTGCTTCAGGTAACACTGGCTCAGGGGAGTCGGACAGATCAGAGTCAGCCCGCACCGCACGCCCGGAGCTACCATGAGCGAAACCCAGACCCCAGCCCCCGTTGTTAACGGCCTGATTGACACCCGTATACAGATCCACGAAGACTACCACCTGATTCCCTGGGATGAACAGTGCCTGATCATCCTTGGTGAGCAGCAGCGCTACCTGCTCCGCGACCCAGCCATGATTACAGTGATGCTAAGTGCTGCAGATCGCTCACAACGCTCTCAGATCGTCCAGCACTGCTCTGCAACACTGGATATGTTCCAGTGTGAAATGCTCATCGACCAGCTGATCGCCCGTGGTTACCTCATCGAACAGTGGCCTGATGAACGCTCAGCAACAACGCAACCCCCAGCGGTCACCTTGCACACTCAGGGCATAGCAGAACATGCCAGCCTGGAGCAACTGCTGGCCAGTCAGGGGATCAGCAGCACGCATGATGCCAGCCTTCAACTACTGGTTGTAACCGATTACCTGCAGCTGACACCACAGTGGATCGCAGCACAGACAGACAACGGCAACCAGCCGGCTCTGATCCTTAAACCCACAGGCAAACAGCCTCTGATCGGGCCTCTACTGCAACCGGGCAAAGGCCCCTGCCCCGCCTGCCTGCAGTTCTGGATACGCCAGAACCGCCCGGTAGAAACAATGCTGGCCCGCAGCCCCTCACGCACACCAGTGCTGCCCCCCGCCTCACCTACAATCAGCGCCGTAGCCTGCAGCCTTGCCGGAGACTGGGTCCGGCGTTACCTGGCCAATGATAAAACCCTGCAGCATGATCAGATTCTGTCGCTTGATGGTCACAACCAGACCCTGCAACACCACCCGCTCCAACAGCGCCCACAATGCCCTCAATGTGGCGCTGCAGACTGGATGCAACAGCAAACCGCACAGCCACCGAGCCTATCTGCAGATCTACCCCGTGAAAGCAGGGAAGGCGGTTATCGCCTGACATCACCTGATACCACCTGGCAACGCTATAAGCACCTGATCAGCCCTGTTTGTGGTGCCATCAGCTACCTGCACACCATGCCCGATCGCCATCGGGAGGATCGCCCCGTGTTCGCGGCAGGCTATCTGGTCAGCCCTCAGCAGATGCCAGCAAATAACAGCTTTGACAAACTCTGCGCAGGCAAAGGGCGGACCATCGCTCAGGCCCGAACCAGTGCCCTGTGCGAAGCACTGGAACGGTTCAGCGGGGTATACCAGGGAGATGAGAGCCAGCTATCCGGCAGCCTTACCGAACTACCAGGCCCTGCTATTACCTTTAATCAGCTACAGAACTTCAGTAATCAACAGTTCAACCAGCGAGAGCAGATAAACGCCTGTACCGAGGATCGCCGTCGTCAGGTGCCCGAGCGCTTGACTGCTGACACCCGAATCAACTGGACCCCCGCCTGGAGTTTACAGGACCTGAGTCAACACTGGGTGCCACTCAACTATTGCTATGCCGAAGCACCCGACAGCAGTCAACACTGGTATGGCATACACAACCCCAATGGAGTAGCTGCCGGTAACTGCATGGAAGAAGCCATAATTCAGGGCTTTCTCGAACTGGTAGAACGCGATGCCACAGCGATCTGGTGGTATAACTGTGTACCACGGCCATCAGTACCCACGACTCACCTGGACACACCCTTTGTATCCCGGCTGCGCCAGCAATACCAGGAGCAGGGTTGGGCACTCTGGTTACTGGACCTGACCACCGACCTGGGTATTCCCGTGTGCGCAGCACTGGCTCACAATCCTGATACCCAGCGCTTTGCCATCGGCTTTGGCTGTCACTTCGACTGGCCACTGGCAATTGAGCGCGCACTGACAGAACTGAATCAGCTCCATGATTTAACTGGCAAAGCACCAAACCCCTGGGACCACCAGGCACTGCCTGCACAGCAGTTCCTGTTCCCAGATCATCAGGCCAGTGCTACTGAGCCGCTGATATATGCGGGCACAACCCTGAGTGAGCTGATCACCAGCATCGCTACGCACCTGGATCAGCAGGGTATGAAACTGCTAATGGTTAACAAGACCCGGCCAGATATCGGCCTGCCCGTTGTACAGATCATTGTGCCAGGACTACGCCATTTCTGGCCCAGACTGGGGGAAGGACGCCTGTATGATGTCCCGGTAGCACTCGGCTGGCTGGAGAGCCCCCGTAGCGAATCCCAACTCAATCCAGTTCCTCTGTTTCTGTGAAGATATACCACCGAGTTAAGCTGTAATAAGCTGTAATACCCTTACGGGCACTGTTTAACTAATATGTCTCTCGTTGCCAGCGCGCAGCATCAGACAGAGCTGAACAGGCCCGTTCTGACACCCACTAAGGTGACGCATAGATGCAAAGACAGGATGTAAATAGAGTGCAGGGACGCACATAAAGGAAAACCTTAACCGTGAGTGTCCAGTTAGCAGGTCTGCCAGCTCTGTTGCCCTTTACACAGACCACCACTCCCCACCGCCCAGTAAGCCCCCTCTGCCTGGCAGTAATCCCATAAAGCAAATCCTGTAATCATCCAGCAATAGCCACTAACAGCCACGGCTAACTGACCACACAGACTCTCTGACTCTCCAGGCTATCGGATTCAAGAATTCTTAACTCGCCGCCCTTAATAGATATTTTATTGAAGGTAAGCTCGCCCTCGCCTGCTTCGGTGCCGATAAATGTAAACCGGCGCACGCCTGGCAGCTTCGTACACCCGGCGCGAGACTCGCTGGCGACCTGCTCACCCGATGCCAGAGCCAGACATGCAGGCAAACCTGTCAGGCATACGGTGAAACCACTGCTGCGATCTTCTTCGAGTGTAACCACCAGGAGCTCCCCGACCCGAACAGACAACAAGGGCGCACAACGTTCATCAGCCATACTATTAACCCATCACCTCACAAGATAGCGGGGTAATGTACAAACCAGGTGCTAAAAACGGTATTACAGCCTGTTACACCGGATAACAAATAAAGCCACTTTCGCCTCAACGGAGGCGAAAGTGGCAGGCAGAAGTAAAAGACCGCGCCAGAATACGCTTAGAACCGGGCCTTATCGAATGTCATTACCCATAGCTGGGAGTTAGCTTCAACGCCCTGCAGTGCTTCAATCTCCAGCCGACTATCGACCGATTTGCCCTTAAGGCTCAGACTACCCTGGCCATCGGTGGTGTATTTTTTTGCTTTCTTAACCCCATCCACAGGGTCGATGATCTTCACATCCATACCAAAGTCATTGTCACTGGCAAGGCCGATGGTACGCTCATCCACAATCACCAGCCCTTCCGCTTTCTCAGCCTCCCAGCCATGCTTACGCAAATCCACCAACAGGGATTTACTCAGCATACGAACACCTGCCGCTGCCAGTGCATCTCGGTCAGCATACTCCAGCGCCCTGCCATTGATCTCCTTGCCACTGAGGTCTGTGGCACCGCTCAGATCAATGCGATACACCAGATTGCGCATCTTTTTACCTTTGCCCTTACCCTGCTCCACAATTAGCAGGCTGTTATCGTCTACGGCTACAAGGTCACCAATTTTGGCATCTTTACTGCGTTTATAAGCGCTGACATCATGGGGGTAAGCAAGCATTCGAGTCTTACCGGTCGCCGGGTCAAGCTCCACCAGGCGGATAAACTGGGCGCTATTTTTTGTCTCTCCTTCAATATTCAGCGTACTCTGTACGGCCGCATAGATTTTGCCATTCGGTGTACGCGCTATCCCTTCAAAGCCCCGGTTAGGCTGACGCCATTTAACGATATTCGGCAAACCACCAGCTACAGACTCTTCACCTGCCAGCGGTTGCGGGCCATACTTTTTCAGGATTTTTCCGCTGCTATCCAGGTGCGCTATAAAAGGCCCATACTCGTCGCAGATCCAGAATCCCCCCTTACCATCCGAGACAATTCCCTCGCTGTCCATACCATTACGCAGGTTAACTCTGATGGTATTAAGCTGATCATCCAGTGCTACTTCATTCGTTGAGCCAATCAGCCCTTTAGCCAGTGGCAACCCCGTGATAGGCCCCTGACTGTCGTGGATATAAACCCGCTCAGAGGCTACCGCCTTACCATCCTGAACAGTTACCAGCATCCAGGTGGGAACAAAATCGGGGGACGGGAATATTTTACTGGCACTTTTACTGCCATCACCGGCAACAACCTTCGGCGCATCACCATTGGGGCCACGGTCTGTCAGAGCCAGAAACTGTAGAGCTCCGGCACTGGTCCTGCCGACAAATGCCAAACCAGACCCCAGGCCAGGCACAAAACCACCGGGAAAGCGTTGGGCAAAAGCGCCGCTGTAAGGCACATAATCGGAGGGGGTCACTTCAACCTGATAACGCTCTACGCTTACCACCTCAGCGGTAGCAAGAGTGGAAGCTGATACCAGTACTGCTGCCAGTAATACCGATGTTGCTTTGTTCATGCCTGGAGTCCTTTATTACAGATCAAACGGATAAGAAAGAATCCAGCCAGGTTAACGAGTGTGCGTTTCAATGAGGTGACAGTATAAAGGCAGCTCAGATTGCAGACGGGCCGATTCCCACAGATCGGCAGATTAATTCAATTCAGCGCATCCGCACGCCAGATACCACGGCATCCAGCCTTGGTATGCCATAAACCACCGCCCGTCTCGTCCTTCAACTGGCCATCCAGCTCGACCGTTCCCATATAATTCACCAACCGGGCCTGGTGCAAATTTCCCGACAACAACACCTGGCCCTGCAACAGGTAGAGCAGCCCTGATTGCTTGCGTAACTCACCCAGAAGTACAGAACCCTCCCGTACCATCGCACCAGAAAAGGGATAACAGCTATACCCTGTCGAGCCAAGTCGGGTCACTGGTAACAGGGTCAGCTGATACGTCCTGTTCAGTCGCAATTGCTCAACCGGGCTGGTACTGCAACCAGCCATCATTAACAGCAGCAATACCCAATAGGCCTTCATAGACTGATAAACTCCTTTTATCTGCTGTGGTATTACAGGTTATTGCCGAACCAGCTCTCCCTGATGTGTCAGCTGGTAACGATCAAAATCCTGCGCAAGGTGTAACTGGCCATCGAAATAGAACCGCGCCTCCACCTCAAGTTCGCAGAGCCCTCGCTCACGGGAAGTCCGGGGCCGGGTACGATAGCGTGGACTAAAATGGGTGAGGATAAGGTTTTTAAGTCCTTGCGACTGGGCAAAACGAGCAACCTGACCTGCACAGCTGTGTTGTGGTTCAGGCCCGACCTGCGCCAGTACATCCTCGGTATAGGTTGCTTCATGGATCAACAGATCAGCTCCTTCGCACGCACTGGCCAGCAGCTCCGGGCGATCATTGTCGCCACCAATCACCAGAGTTCGCGGCGACCGTGATGGCGCGGTATAACAATGGCTGCGCAACAGCCGACCATCCGCTAACTGGCAATCCTCTCCCCGCTGTAACCGGGCATAAAGCGGGCCAGCGGGCACCCCTTCAGCACGTAATCTGGCCACATCCAGCCGTTTCTGAATACCGGTTTCCTGTAAGCGATAGCCCCAGCTTGGCACACGGTGGCTCAAAGGATGTGCCGTGATAGCAAAGCCCGCCTGATCCAGAGACAGCTGAGCCGTGACAGCAATAAATTCCAGCGGATAACTGATCTGTAATTCAGTAAAACGAATCACAGCCTGTAAATACTCCCAGACCGCAGGCGGACCTACCAGGGTTAATGGTTCAGTACGACCATTAAGCTGACAGGAAGCCAGCAGGCCTGGCAAACCGTAGCAATGGTCGCCATGAATATGAGTAATCAATACTGCTGCCAGCTGCTGAGGTGATAACGCCGTTCGTAGCAGCTGGTGCTGAGTAGCTTCACCACAATCCACCAGCACCCAGCGTCGTCCACGCTCCGGGGCAATCGCTGTCGCGCTGACATTGCGTTGACGGCAGGGGGCACCAGATGAAGTCCCCAGAAATGTAATATTCATTGCTCTGTGCCCTTAAATTCCAACTGTCGGGCTGATGCCACCAGCGCCTGCCCAAATGCAATACCACCATCATTAGCGGGTAACTGTTGCGGCAGCAACACCTGATAGCCCATAGCCTGTAGCTGGCAGGCCAGACGCTGCTGAAAACACTGGTTCTGCATCACTCCACCGGACAGCACAACGGTTTCAAGCCCTTGCCGGGCAGCCAGCTGATCAGCCAGCAACGCACTCTGCTCCGCCAACCCCAGCTGAAAAGCCATTGCAATCTCTGCTGCTGGCCTATCCGCTTTCAGGTCAGCAAGCAGCGCCCGCCACATCGGGGCCGGGTCCAGCTGCCACAGTCCATCACAGTGCTGGCGCGCAAAAGGATAACCTGCCACCTCCACTGTACAGCCACGCGCCAGAGCCTCCAGCTCAATGGCTGCCTGCCCTTCATAAGTGATCGTTGAGAAACTGCAATCAAGAGCAGCAGCCACCGCATCAAACAGACGCCCGGCGGAGCTGCTCAGCGGGCAGTTAAGCTGCTTTTTCACCATCGCCCGTAACGTCGCCAGCGGTCTGGCAGCAAACCCTGACCACCGATCAGCCCAGCCCTGGCCAGGCTGCGCTACCTCAAGCTGCGCGAAAAGATTGCGCCAGGGTTCACGTATCGCCTGACTACCTCCTATCAGCGGTACAGGTAACAACCCTCCCAGTTTCGTTGAACGACAGTAATCGACCTGCAAAAACTCCCCTCCCCACAACGTTCCATCCTCGCCATAGCCGGTGCCATCAAAACAGATTCCCAGTACCGGTGCCCCCCCACGTGGATAGTCATGTTCGCCAAGACAGCTGGCAATGTGGGCATGGTGGTGCTGAACAGCAGCCAGCGGAATACCTGTCAAACGCTGTTGATCAAAAGCATACTGACTGCTGCGATAGTCCGGGTGCATATCATGGGCCAGCAGAGCAGGCTTATGCTGGTAAAGCTGACGGTACAGCCCGATTGTCTGTTCCCAGTTGTCATAACTGTGGGCATCAGACAGATCCCCCAGGTGCTGGCTGAGAATCGCCTGACCGGCACTGATCAGACACAGGGTATTTTTCAGCTCCGCCCCCAGCGCCAGCAAATCCTCGGCCTCTTCAAACCCGGGCGGCAACAGCAATGGCTGAGGTGCATACCCACGAGCACGACGCAGTAACTGCGGGCCCCTAACCGTCTGGCGCAGTACCGAATCATCCAGTCGATTGAGAATTTCACGGTTATGTAGCACCAGCAGATCCGCAATACCTGCCAGCCGCTGGCGAGCTTCATCATTACTGATCGCCTGAGGCTGGCCACTACGATTTCCACTAGTCATCACTAGTGGCACATCCAGTGCAGCAAACAACAGATGGTGCAGGGGTGTAGAGGGCAACATAAAGCCCAGCTGTGCCTGGCCCGGCGCAACAGCATCAGGCAGCTCACAATCAGCCACTTTATCCAGCAGAACAATCGGAGCTGCCGGGCTTTGCAGTGCCTGATCAGCTTCGACAGTGCGCTGTCCATAACGGGCCAGAACTTCAAGGTTCGCTACCATCAACGCCAGCGGTTTATCAGGCCGGGCTTTACCCTGACGTAACCGGGCCACAGCTGCTGCATTGGTTGCATCACAGGCCAGGTGAAAGCCCCCCAGCCCCCGGATTGCCAGGATCTGACCTGCAGATAACTGTTCCTGCAGGTAACCAAACACCTCAGAGGGTGGCAACATTTCAGCGCCATCGGGCGTTTCCAGCCACAACTGCGGCCCACATACTGGACAGGCATTAGGCTGGGCATGAAAACGCCGATCGGCTGGATTGTCGTACTCAGCCTGGCAGGCCGGGCACATCGTGAACACCGACATACTGGTATGTGGCCGGTCCCAGGGGATCGACTGCACAATGCTCAGCCGGGGACCGCAATGGGTACAGTTAATAAAAGGATAACGGTAACGACGGCTGGCTGGATCGTTCAACTCACTCAGACATTGGGGGCAACTGGCCGCATCGGCGGCACATCCAGTCTGAATATCGCCCTGCTGGCTGGCAATAATCGCAAACTCATCCATAGCCTCAAGCTGTACCGGGCTGCTTTCCAGTACATGAATCCGGGCCAGTGGTGGACACTGTAACTGCAACTGCTGCATAAACACGGCACATTCAACAGCATCGCAACACAATACTATATGCACCCCCTCTCCATCGTTCGCCACCGTCCCAGCCAGCCCGGCCTGATGCGCCAGCTGCCAGACGAAAGGGCGAAAGCCCACCCCTTGTACAACGCCTCGCACACGAATCTCAAACCCGGCCCGTACCACCATCACCACAACCTTTACTCAATCACCTCAATCACAGCTTCACAGTTTATCAGCTTCCGTTACAGCCATTGGAGTAGCAGCCAAAAGGCCGTTGAGCAAACGCGGATTTTTCACGTCCTTGCACAGGCATAGCCCCAGGCCAGCAACTAGACTCCCTGACATATTCAACAATGGAGTGGCGCGTGGTACTGCCCGTACACGGCAGAAGCACCAGTCCGTCGACAGGGACTGAGATTCAGATGTCTATCAAACAGGTTATCAGCCAGCTGAACCAGCTGGATGCCCAGGTGCAAGGCTGGGCCAGTGGTCGTACCCCGTTACCAGATTACAACGAAGTTGTACGCTTGAGGGTAAAGGTTGCTGCGCTGCTATACGTCCCCATGGAGATCACTTCAGTCAGCGGTGAGGTTGAAACATCTCTGGGCAGCTGCACCCAGCAGGACTACCCAATCCCGGAGCCGGTGTTTGAAAAGCTGCTACTACTACGCAGTCAGATTCTCGACTTTGATCAGCAGCTTTCCGGTCTGCAACACCAAATGGAACTGATGATGCACAGACCACGAAAAGCAGCGATTCATTAGTCCCAACCAGAGTTGACCGCCAAACAAGGGCCCTGGAAAAATTCCTATTTTTGAAAAAAGGGCCTACATTTTACAAGCCTTTTCCAGCACAGACATAGTTATCACTGCGTACTAAACAACACCAAATAACGCCTGCGAACCGAAAAGTATAGCCGTGAACATTCTGGAAAATTTAATGATGATTACGGCCAGATAAATAAATTAGCAGAATATAAACGAAGATAAAGCCATAACGCCCGAACAACAGCCCCCCCTCCAGCAGCTGTAATTTTTCCCCTTCTAAAACAATTGATTACAAAAACAAAGTACAGCTTTAAGCATCAAGTGAAACAGAACAATAATATAATACCAAAGTCTTATTGCCTAAAACCCATTCTCTATCAAAAATCGCCAGGCACACGGAGTATCACTGATTTTTTATTACAGGGGCTGTAGCGCACTGCTGCAGACAAAAGGATTTACGAAATGCGTATTTTGTTATTATCAACAAGCTATAACAGTATGACTCAGGCCGCTCACCTGGAGCTGAATCAACTGGGACATGATGTCAGTATTGAAGTTTTTGTTAATGATGACCAGGTCAGAGAAGGTATTGAGCTATTCAAACCAGAACTGATTCTTTGCCCGATGCTGACCAAGGTAATTCCTGAAGATGTCTGGCGTAATACTCCCTGCATAATCGTACACCCGGGTATCCGTGGTGACCGCGGCCCATCTTCTCTGGACTGGGCAATCCGCGAAGACGCATCCCACTGGGGGGTTACCCTGGTAGAAGCCGCAAACGAAATGGACTCCGGTCCAATCTGGGCCAGCGCTGAATACCCGCTGCGTGATGCCCGTAAGAGCAGCCTGTACCGTGACGAAACAGTTCAGGCCGCCATGAAAGCCATCCGCACGGCAGTACGTCGTTTTGAAAGTGGTCACTTTGTCCCAGAACCACTGGATTACATGAACCCGGAGGTTATTGGCCGCTGCCGTCCAGTCATGAAACAGACCCGCCGCAGCATCGACTGGCAGGAAGACAGTGTTGAGGTGATCAT
>Ga0193950_1000157_pt1 | contig 17783 bp, 25 predicted proteins | sample BB_1_MG_FD_144485 | JGI IMG/M metagenome (GOLD analysis project Ga0193950, IMG submission 144485) | Microbial mat bacterial communities from the Broadkill River, Lewes, Delaware, United States - BB_1_MG | ecosystem: Environmental > Aquatic > Freshwater > River > Microbial mats | place: USA...
CGAACCGGGACGATTTCAGGGCTGACTTACGACGATTGACGGTACGGGCATGAGCCGTCTCTGCACAATAACCGTCAGCAGCGGTATTGCGACTCAACTCGCGTGACAGGGTGGCTTTGCTGGTACCGATTGCCACAGCGATATCTTTTTGAAAGTGGCCTTGCCCAAGGAGCGCCTGAATCTGGTATCGTTGTCCCAGGGTCAGCTGCTTGTATTGTCTGGTTTGTGTATGCATTCCTGACGTCCATTCTATGTGTGAGAGCTACGGAATGTACCAGCAGCTGGCCCACATCTGAAATATCAGTCGGTTGCACTTATTGTCTTACTCCAGCTCAGGCCTGATTGTTAGTATTAACAATAATATGTCAAATGAGGTTTCAGGTACGATTTTGGTACTGAGTTCACCAGTCCGTATCTTTAATATCCATGATCGATGCGCTGATTGCCGCACGGTCAGACTGTGGCGTCCTCGGTTTTCTGGTTAACGGGGTTTTCTGAGGGTCGCCAAGAGGAAGATCCAGCTGGTCTCTTTCGGCTATTTTGAGCTTAATCCCGATAACCCGGCGACCATAATTAACCGGCTCCCACTCAACCGACAGATCTGATTTCTGGCTGATTTCCTTGCTTGATTTTTCAATCACTTTACGAAGGTCGCGCCAGTCAGGATAACGCCCCTCAAGGCCCATCATTGCGCGAAGGTCATCCAGATTGACCTGTCGCCATCCGGTTCGTTTAAACTGTGCTGCCAGCTCGTACAGGCGTACTGAGTGGACTGATTTCAGGTTGCTGACGCCCAGTAAATCATACTTGGTGAACTCGTCCACCATGCCGCTCAGGTAGTGCAGGATCGGCCCGCCGAAGGTGATCCGAACGTATCCTCCTCCCTCTGCCCATTCACGGGCGGATATCCAGCGCACGTCCTTGCCCTTTTTGGAATCCCCATAGAGCCTGACTGAGGCGTTATAGAGTTCTTTTGATGCCTTACTCAGCTGGCTATAAGCACCGCTGCGGCTCACGCCATAGAGATCAGCCCACTCCTGAGCACCAATCTCTACCTCTGCACGCCCGGCCAGCCAGGCCTTGCTGGTTGGGTCCAGCTTTGCGATAGCAGCAACCAGCAGACGCTTTTCGTCCAGCCCCATCTTGTAACAGGCCGATACAAGCGCGTTGTCCTGGGTGACTGTTTTTGCGTTGGGTTCTTTCATTGCGTCCTCGTGGCCTGATTTTAAACGGCACCACCATAGCGGTTCGTGGTGGCGTTTACAAACACCACCACGAATACACTAAATCTTTCCACGTTAGGTAAGGTGGTATCTTTTTAAAAAGCACCACAAATACATGAAATCTTTCCCCCTTAGCACGAAATCTTTCCCCCTTAACAGTAAAAACGTCCCCCTTAAAACGCTACAGCCCAGTAACCACGGGGCCTGTAGAGGTGCTAAAAACAAGATAAAAACAAGTTAAAAAGGTTAGGCGGAAACCGTCGAGGTTTTGAGCGGGCAAAGCACAGCCAGAGCGCGATCAACAGCTCCAGAAAGCGTTTTGCCAGGGGATGGCTTAACGCCTGCCGGTCGCAATTACGCATGGCGATTGCAGGGTATGCTCCAAAGCGGCTATTCAGAAAAGTTGTAGTGAGTTTTTGTAGTCAAAATTGACTACAGTTTATCATTGCCAGTATGCGATAGAGTCCCTTACAGGCTGCTGAGTTAACCTACGGAAAGGGGGTAATTGATGTATAAGCACTCCAGGCTCATGGGAGTGCTGTTTCCCTCCCATACTAAAGCCAATAAATCCTTAGCGGACGTTTTCGTTCCGTTGGACTTCAAACCCCGTGTTGGAGATTTATGCAGCGAGCTTCATGGGGACAATACTGATCTCATCCCACGTGACAACAGGTGTCTTCTTTCCGCTTGATTCTACGAATTCAACGATATGAAACTCAGCCATCCGTTTGAGAGTACGAGAGACATTGCTCTGCTCACGATGCATCAACTTAGCTAGATCAGAGATCGTGGCGGGGTGCTGCTCACGAATGGTGTCGATCATGGCCATGTTGTCAGCATTAAGCAGACGACCCACCGATTCCATCGACGTTACCCAGATTTTAGGATCGCTATCCTGACGCTTGATGCGGCCAGCGGCGATATCAATAGTGCGCTGTCTGATTTGTGCGTTAGTTGCGATCCCGATTATCAGTTTCATCTCTTGTTCCTCTTGCTATCCAACTCTATCGCTTCATCGACATAAGACCAGAAGTCGATCATGAGCTGTTCTGCGGTTGTGTAGTCGTAAGCCGTAACCACTGCAATGTCTTTAAACTTATGCTTGTGGTCGTACTTCTTCATCAATCGGTGACGTATAAACCCGCCGGTAGTTTCTTCCTTGATAGCATGGGCATTATCGAAGCCCAGCAGGCGCTCATTGTGTTTGTCGTGCAGTGTCAGTGAATACTTGATCCCGTGGGGTCGCCCTTCGCTAGGTTCCACACGCTTCACATCAAAGTGCGCGTAATACTGCAACTCATGGTCGGCTTCTATGACTTCGCCATCCAAATCGAGCAAGTTCTCGATGCTGTGATCTAATTCCGTTTTCTTATTCAAAGTATATCACCTGATGATATAGGTGTGTGGTTTTTTGTGAGCTCGAATCCCAGGGCGGACAGGGTGAGGCAAACCAAGCCGATGAGCAAACCGAAATGATACTTGTTGCTCTTCAACTCCCCCACCACCGCGAAGCCGTGTTGCAGCCACAGCACGGCTGGCCTCCTGGATGTCAGCGGTCAATTGTGCTGATCTGCCGGACTCGATACCCGCTTACCCGATGAGCTGACGGCAGCGCTGGCTGCTGGTGCCAGCCAGCAGGCCATAGCCCAGGCAGCAATGGTGGAGGTGCAAGCCGAACTGAGCGCTGTTCGTAGTGAGCTGGCCGGGTTAAAGGGAGCTGCAGCAGCGACGGTATCAGCTCAGGACAAAGTGCCTGGGTAGTCTTTTATCAGCCGTCAGCAGACTAGGGAACAGCATCGATCACCGTTATTATGCCCGGTTTGACTAGGTTTAAATCGTGCACTACAGTTTTAAATAATTAATTTAATAGTTTAATCTGGACGGTCAGGGTTATGGCATGTTGGGCTTATCTGCGCGTATCGACGGACAAACAGGATGTCGATAATCAGCGCCATGGAATACTGGAATACGCCAATGCCAGGGGGCTGGCTCAGCTGCAGTTTGTTGAGGATACGGCTTCGGGCCGGAAGAAGTGGCGCGAGCGTCAGCTCGGGGAAATGCTGCGGGAGATGGCGTCGGGCGATACGGTTATCTTTGCGGAAGTGTCCCGTATGGCCCGCTCGACTTTGCAAGTTTTGGAGATCCTGGAGTACTGCACTGAGAAAAAGCTCCAGGTACACATTGCAAAGCAAAATATGGTGTTCGACGGATCGATGCAGTCGAAGATCACCGCCACGGTGCTGGGCATGGCTGCTGAGATCGAGCGCGAGTTTATCAGTATGCGCACGAAAGAAGCGCTGGCCGCCCGCAAGAAAGACGGCATGATTCTGGGGCGACCTAAAGGCCCGGCAGCGCGCACAAAGCTGGATGATCATCGACCTCAGATTCAGGATCTGCTGAACAAGAAAGTCAGCAAACGGTCGATTGCCAAGATCGTCGAGTGTAGCCCGTCAACGCTGTATGACTACATCAATAGGCACAAGCTGCAGGCGGAGTGACCCGCCAGGTTCGCTGCCATCCTGACCCTCCGCTGCCCCCGCCAGTCGTCGGGTCGCCCGCTGCGTTCTGAGGGGCCCCTGCCCCCGCGCCAGCCCGCTCGTTGTCTGACCGTCTGCTGCGCTCTGAGGGGCATCCACACCAACCTGCCGGTGCTGGATAGTCTGCTGCAGTCTGAGGGGCAGCACCCACCTGGCGCCCAGCGCCCAGCTTCCGTTTGCCACTTCCGCTGCTCCGCCACCCGCGCCCGCTCTGTTTATGTTGCTGTGAAGCGGTGAAGTGTCGCAACGCTGTATGAGGCGGGCGCGGGCGGCTCCGCACTCCAGCGGCAAGCCGGGTCTGGGCACCGCCACACCCGAAGCCCGCCAGGTGGGTGCTGCTGTGGTGGCCGGGGCGTCTGTGCCGGCGTTGGGTGTCAGCAGGTTCGTGTGTGTGCTGTGGTCGCTGGGGAGTCAGTGCTGGTTTTGGGGTTCAGCGGGCTGGCGCGGGGGCGGGTGCTGTGGCTGCCGGGGCGTCTGTACCGGTGCCAGGTATTGCAGGTTCGTGCGGATGCTGTGGGTGTTGGGGAGTGGGTGCCGGTGTTGAGTTTTCGCAGGCTCGTGCGGGTGCTGTGGTCATTGGGGAGTCTGTGCCGGTGTGGGGTTAGCGGGCTGGCGCGGGGGCAGGGGCTGTGGCTGTCGGGGCGTCTGTGCCGGTGCCAGGTCTGCAGGCTCGTGTGGGTGTGTGGCTGCTGGGTAGCTGGGAACCGTCTGCTGCCGATCAGTGCCTGGCTGCAGTATGTGGGGTGGTTTACGGGTTAAAGGTGGTTTCTGACTTTATTCGGTCTTATTTGTTCGGAATAAACTCTGTTATTACGCGCATTATGCACGGATAAAACGACCGTATATTTCAGACACCGTGCCGGGATCGGTCGGGATCGGTGCCTGGGTGCAGCCCGTGCCGGTGCCAAAAAAGAGGCTCCCAGCAGCACCGACACCCACCCCGTGCAGTTAGTGGGCATTGTGCCGGCTGTCGGGCAGCACCCACCTGGCGCCCAGCGCCCAGCTTCCGTTTGCCACCTGCGCTGCTACGCCACCCACCCTTGCGCGTTGTTGTTGCTATGTAGCGGTGAAGCGTCGCAACCCTGTCAGAGGCAACGGCGGGCGGCTTCGCACTCCGGCGGCAAGCCGGGTCTGGGCACCGCCACACCCGAAGCCCGCCAGGTGGGTGCTGCTGTGGCTTCGTTCGTATCCCGAGCTGGGGTGGGCGTCGGCACTGCTCACCCACCCGCCCCGCTACCATCCCCCTGCCGCTGCGCGGCAGGGGGATGGGAACACATAAGGCCACTACCCATATCTTACCTTTAACATTTCTTTCTAGCTCAAATGTCTTGGAATACTTTATTTAACAATACGCATAAAAAAGCCCCGCATTAACGCGAGGCTTACTCATCAATTCAAAGATTACTTATTAGCTTTCCCTGCTGTAAGTTCATCTATAGCCCTTTTGACACGGTGATAATCGCCTGTGTCCAGGAATATAATACTGTGGGCTTCTAATAAACACTCTTCGATTAAATCTGAAAATACTATTCTCTGGCATTTTTCATAGCCAGGCTTTTCATCAGGCCAGAAACTGCGAGTATTTCTAGATGAGATCGGATCACAGTACCCCGGCTCAAAGCTAACAGCGGCTACCCGGTACAGATTTATACGTAATTCGTGTTCAAGTTCATAGTATGAACTCCCGCCGCCCTGACTAAAGAGAGTGGTGTTATTCGCCTTAATTTCTACAAACATGTTCTGTCTCCAAATCTCTTCGAATTCAATGAGTATTTGAGAAGAATTTGGACGTTTAGAAGCAAACCTGTGTACATTGTTCCAGCTTTTAAAGCCATGCGCTTTGGCAACTTGCTCCAGTGCTTCAGACAGCTTACACCCTGTCTCTTTCCGCACTATCTTTGCTAGCTTTTTTAGGCGGATAAGGCCTAGGGAATCTACTGTTTCAGGTTGCATTTCTGACGTCTTATCTTCTGCTCGTTTTGTCATACCGAAATTACTGAAGGTTCATTTTTCATAGACTCGGCTTGACACGAGTCACAAGAAAAGTTCGTGGTGCTGTATATCTTCAAAGATGAATGCCAAAAGCTTCGCTAGTATGAACCTGCTCGCGGTCATCTGCCGCAGCGCAATAGATTACTACCAGGCCTAAGGTTTGTATAGGAATGTTTTACCTACCGGCGGACCTATTACCGGCATGGAGCATGTACGCAGGGTTCCATGATTAAAAATTCAGGTATGAAATTGCCTATAGGAATTGTTGTACGGGTGTATATTCCGTCCTACTTAACGTCAGTCCCCTCCTGTATCAAAAGGGGCCATCCTGGTATTACCCCGCCGGTTTAATAACCTGCTTTGTTCGTACCGTGTACATCACCAGTTCGTATCTTCGATATCCATGACCGCAGCAGTCACCCGCTTACGGTTTTCTTTGGTATCGCTGCTGCTACGTGTGTTGTTTGGTTTCAGCTTCAGTTCCTGCTGCTGGTGCTTCCAGTTAGCGGGATCGAAGCGCAGCTCGATTTTTTCATAACTACGGCCAACCTTCTGCAGCGTGTAAGTGACCTTCAGGCCCAACCGCTCTTTGATTTCAGCGATTGCGGGATCAAGTGCATAGCGTTTCAGGTGCGAAACCTTTGCGCGATAGCTGGCGGGGGCGTTCAGCTCATCGCAAAGCTCTTCCAGCGTACAGCGGATCAGGCCTGTCTGGGCGAACCGTGCGAGTAAGGCATACAGCTTCCAGCTGTTATCCAGTCTGAGCTGTCCTGCCTGAGAGAGAGGGTAGAGGGTGAAGTGTTTCTCAATATCCCGACAGTGCTGGATCACGGTATTCGACAGCAGAATATCCACGTAGCCCTGGCCATCATGGTAGCCGCCATCCCAGACCCACTGGGTCTTACGCGTATATTGTCCGGCTTTAAAGGATATCTGTTTATTCATCAATGAATTAAACGCGGTACGCAGCTGGTCATAGGCGTATTTGAGCTGGATACCGTACAGTTCGCTGAACTCACGGGCGGTAATGCGCACACGAGTGCCATACATCTGTTCAAACTGAATCCCCTGCTGATCCAGGTAACGTTGCACCTCTTCCGGCACATCCTGGCGCGCAAAACTGAAATTCAGTCGTGTGATGGCTGCGCTGACCAGTCGCTTCTCATCGAGTAACAGTCGTGCAGCAGCACGTGTAATTGGATGTGACAACTTAACGCTGCCCCTGGCTAGATCCCCTTCGGTCATGGCCTCTTGCTGCATCCCGGGGGATGGTTCTTTCTCGCTCTGCTCAGTGAGGTTCTGGTCGAAGTTGATGGCCATTGTGTGCGCAGTTTCCTGATTAAGGTAAGTGTTTAAGTAAACATTATTTTAGGCTTGCTTTAAACCCGAAATTTCTTACCTTTAACCCGAAATTTCTTACCTTTAACCCGAAATTTCTTACCTTTAAGCCCATATTCCCCTTATAAATCAATGAATTACAGACCCTAAAAGTCTTATAAAAGTCTTATAAAAGTCTTATTAGTGCTTCGCACCCCTACCCTCCGGTCGTTTCACTCCCTGCGCCCCGCCCTTCGGTCGGCCTGGTCGCGTTGCTCCCATAATGCGTCGGCAAGCCGACAATCGCGCCCCCAGGCCCTGCCTTTGTATTAGCTTTTTGCTAATTTTTAATTGATCAGAATTAACAAAGTGTTAACATCGGCCTATGTTCAAGGTCATATACAGCAAGTCAGCGGTAAAGGTACTACGCAAGATGCCTGCACCCATCGCCAGTCATATCAGAGACAAAATCAATGCACTGGCCAGGGAGACCACAGCCATGGCCAGCGTGAAAAAGCTGAAGGGCAGTGAGGATTACCGGCTCAGAGTCGGCAACTGGCGGGTTATCTACGCAATAAACCAGGGAACAGTCACCATCACGGTCATCAAGATTGGTGCCCGAGGTGACGTTTACAAACACTAGACAGGGCCTGTGCCCTGCAGGAGCCACCATGCAGATTTTAGAGAAAGACGGCCAGCCCGCCTTTGCGATCCTGCCCTTTGAAGAGTATCAGGCACTGCTCGATGCCCAGGAAGAGCTCAATGACATCAGAGACTGTCAGCGGATAAGAGAAGCTATCGCCAGCGGGGAAGAAGAGACCATACCCAGTGACGTTGTAGATGCCCTGCTCGATGGCGGAAACCCCGTCAAAATATGGCGCACCTACCGCAACCTGAAACAAACCGAGCTGGCAGCACAGGCCGGTATCACCCCGGCTTACCTGTCACAGATCGAAAACGGCACCCGCACCGGCTCCATCGATGTACTTCGAAAACTGGCCACCGTACTCAAGCTGGATCTGGATGATCTTGACTGACAGCATCATGCTGCCCTGGTCCGCTGAAAGAGCGGTTGAACAGTTGAAAGCGGGGGCACCCGCCCTGTTGCGGCTACGCCGGTATAGCGCGATCACCTTCAGTGCCCTTAAAAGCGCCTGTATGGCGCTATAACACCCGTCCAGGTAAACACGACCATTCATGCTCCTGTCTCTGAAAAAAGGCTCAGATCGCAAATGAGGGCGTTAAATTTTCAGTAACCGGTAACCGTCCAGGTGGGTGCAGGCCGTGATCGTCCAGACCCTGGCAGATCGCACTTTGAGTTAATATGTTGTATTATGTATACAGATACAAAATACAACATAATACAAGTCGAGGCGGCAATGGCGATTACTGAACAGGATGTCTTTGTAGCGGCCAGTGCCCTGGTTGCAGCGGGAAAACAGCCCACCCAGACCGGTGTACGTGAACACCTGGGTGGCGGCAGTTACGCGACGATCGGGCCGGCACTGAAAGTCTGGAAGGATCAGCAGGCTGAAGCACAGGCGCTGCAGGCGATTGAGTTGCCTGCCGAACTGGACGCGCTGATCTCCATGCTTGGTGGCAAAGTCTGGCAGCTGGCCATGAACACAGCGGAAGGGCGTACCGCCGCTGAGCGCACCTCATATGATGAGGCACGGCAACAACTGACGGCCGAGCTGGCAGAGTCGAGAGAAGCCGTTATTGCGCTGGAGTCCGAACTGGCAGATAGCACTGAATCACTGGATCTCTATCGCACCCAGCTGAGTGAAGCCGAAATGAAGATTGTCGCCCTGGAACAGGCACAGACAGCCGCCAGTGCAGCGGCGGCCAGTGCCGCTGCGGTCTATGAGGAACGAGTAAAGCAGATGGAACAGCGGCTTGAGGATGCCCACAAACTGATCGATAGGCTGTCCAGCAACCAGGACCGCTGAGGGTCTGCCAGCGTCAGTGACGGGTGAGGCGCTTCAGCAGCAGGGTACTGAAGTCACGACGCTGATGGGCGATCAGAAAGACAATAATCGCGCTGTCGATCTCGGCATAGATCACCCGATAGTTCTCGGTCAGCAGCTGGCGGTATTCACTGATGCCCAGCACATCCAGCTCAGGTACCACCCGGCCGGATTGGGGGAACTCGGCAAGGTCGCTGAACAGTGCTTCAAACTGCGCCAGTACCGAATCCGCCACCGCCTCCGAGGCGACCTGCACCAGGTAGTCATGGGTGTCGATCAGATCATTTTCTGCGTCACGGGTCAGTTGTACGGGTTTCATTGCTGGTACGGCCTCGTATCTTCGCGATTGCATCCGTCGCTGAGGTCAGGTCCCCATTACTCACCTGCTGACGACCCAGCGCCAGAATTTTCAGCAGCGCCAGCGTTTCCTGGTTCTGCTCATATTCCCGGGCGCTCTGCAGCACCGCTTTTGCCTCACCGTTCTGGGTGATGACAAATGCATCGCCGTCGTTGGCCAGCTGAGACAGCATGTCAGGGGCATGCGACTTCAGGTAACTGATTGATTTTATATGGTCGAGTCTCATATCAGGTTGCTCATCATTAACCATGGATCATATCCAGCCACTGTGATCGGTGGCTGGCGCCACGCTCAGCTTGAGCACGTCCTTTCTCAGGCTGCTTGTTTATTCTTATCCATATTTAGACTCTATTCAACACTATATATGGGCTATATTCAGTCCAAATAGAGTCTTCAGAAAAACCGGAACCGGTTCATACGCCACTCGATCCCATCGACCACCCCACTGCCATACAGGCCCGCCCAGTCGTAGAAAAACGGAGCCCAGCCCCCGTGCCAGCTGCTGGTCGCCAGGGCGATTGCGGCGCAGATGGCAACGATGCCAAAGGCGATGCCGTACTCAACCGCATCACCGGTCCGAAACCGCCCGCCAAACAGATGAAAGCGCTGACTGGACAGCGGGCTGAACGGGACCCCGGTAACGGTCATCGCGTCTGTCAGCGTATGCGTTAGCCCGCCGTATGCAAAAGCAGCTCCGATTCCGGTTGGATCAAATGCCCAGAGCGCACCCAGCGCGATCAGCCAGACGGCGACGTAATGGGTGGTCTGGCGGTGGCGAACGTGGCCGCCGCAGCCTTTGATAATCCACTCGATCCAGTCCGGTGCTGTGGCCCCCAGTATCGCGACGGGTGCCATGATCGGTGAGACCACAGCGGTGGTGGCCCCGGCGATTGCAACGTGGTTGATCCATTTCATGGTGGGGCCTCTGTTGCTGTTGCGGTGACCGGGGTAGTGCTGACTGGCAAGGTCTGTGGCAGTACCAGCAGGCGCTGAATGTAGGCGTTGATCGGTCCGGCTTTGTCATCCGCGCACTGACTGATCAGTGAGAGCCGGTGCTGTACCAGCCCCGCCTGGGCAGTGATCAGGGCCTTCTGCGCCATCGCGACCCGCTCTAAATAACCGACTTGTTCCGCCGTTTCGGCCACACCCTGGGCGACCCGGATCTGGGCCCGTGCTTCCAGGCTGCTGTACAGGCCCAGCTCGCGCAGCGCGTGATTGCGGCTGGCCAGGGCGGTCATCAATGCCCCTACTGTCGCGGCAGTATCGACCCGGCGGCTGTGTTCTTTGGCCCGCTCTTTGTTCAACTCGGTCACGCTGTAAATCGGCATCCTGGCGACGATGCCAATGTAGTGCTGGCCGATAGCCGTGCCGGTGTAGTCGTAGGTAGCCCGGTTAGTGAATGAGGTTTGCAGCTCCACATCGAGCTTGAATTTCGACTTTTCGGGATAACAGGCAAGGATTGACCGGTACAGGCCGTCAGCATCGATGGCCGGCGCTGTTTTCAGCGGTGGGATCGGACTGTAATGATCGCCATGAGGGCCACCCATGCGCGGGAGTTTGTAAGGTCGTGGGGGCGGTGCGGGTTCTGCCGTGTCGGCCCAGGGGTTGTGCACGGGTAACCAGTCAAGAAGCTGGGCTTCGGCACCGGGAGGCTGTTCTGTCACGACAGGGGCTGCCATGGCCGGGCAGGTCAGCGCAGCCAGCAGGATCAGCGCTTTCATGGCATTTACTCCGCCCGGCTGGCAGTACGGCCGGTGCCGAGCATTTTCAGCCCGCCGAAGATCAGCGCCGCTTCCCACCATCCAATGGCGACGGCAGCGAGGATCAGAAACCAGACCAGCAGGCCGGTTGCGTCGTAACTGGCGTCCGTTGCCAGCATGGTGCGTTGCGGGTCGCGCTGATCGGCCAGGGTGCGCAGGTTCGGTGGCAGCCGGTTCTCACGGCTGGCACTGACGATCCAGAGCCGGGCGCTGCACATGCAGCGGCGGGCCACCTGCAGCTTGCGGCCAGAGAGGCGGTGGGCATCGTCGATAAACACCACGGACTTTGTTGCCTGCAGGTAGTCAGATAATCGATCAGCACGCTGTTGCTGGTTCAGCTTTGCCCAGGGGCGGGCGCGGTGGTCAGGGTCTTTTTCCATGGCACTGGCATCGGCTTTATCGTGCCAGTCGGCAACGTGATCATTGTCTGTCCAGCTGCTGACCGGGGCGGTGGCACAGAGGAAAACAGGTGGGTGTTTGCACTTGGCACCCCACACGCCCTGCCAGTTGTCGTGCAGTCTGATCAGCCAGCGTGACTTGCCGGAATCGGCTGCGCCACAGATCAGCTGGCACTCAGATTTTTTAAGTGCGCGTTCGTGCTGGCGACTGCTCCAGCGGTTCGGTTTATCGACGATCAGTGGGGTAATAGCACCGCCAGCCCGTCGGCCACGCAGCTTCAAAAACAGCATCTTCAGCCCTCCCTGGCTACCTGACGCTGTCCGGTGTACGTCTGTTTTATCCGGACAGAAAAACCAAAATTTGGAACACCACCAGTGGTAACAGAACCACCACCCACTCAACGTAGAAACGGCCTGTCGACCTGTCCAGGCAAAACCTTCGTTTATCTCGGACGGATTGACCGGGGTCTATGTCGGGTGAATTACTGCTGATCGGGGGGTAGACCATGGTCGGGGGGGGGAAATAAAGCCCGCTGCAATGGCGGGCTAGGATCTGCTTAGGCCAGTTCGTGCAGGATCAGTGGGATGATATCGATGTATTCCAGCCAGTGCTGCAGCAGGGTGCCTATGAGCATTAAAGCCAGGGGGGACAGGGCCTTTTTAAGTCTCTTCATCTTCGTCTCCAGATTAAAAGTTAAGCAGTTTAAAATGTCATAGTGCTCGACCTTCCCTATCCGGCATAGGCAGCACAAAGCCCAAATAAGCCCGGATAAAATAGTGCTGGCTATGCAATCGATGCCTGTTGTGGTACGGCGCTTATATCTGTATTTTGTAGTCACTTTTGACTACAAATCAGGCGGGTAAAAATGGAAACTATCGCGGTTCTGAATGAAAAAGGCGGGGTGGGTAAAACCTCGCTCGTGGTGAATCTGGCCTATCTGATGGCCACTGAATTTGAACGTCAGGTTGTCGCTGTGGATCTGGATCAGCAGGCCAATATGAGCAGCATCCTGGTACCGGATGTAGATCGTGATCCTTCGGTTGCCGAGGTGTTCCGCACCCGGGGCTTTACCCTGGATCGATGCCTGTCGGATGCTGTCGTCGATGGTGAGCCGGTACCGGGCCTGCAGGTGGCCCACTCTAATATCCGTCTGGCCCAGGCGTTGCGTGAAATACCGGTGCGTACCAATCGGGAAAAGCTGCTGCAGCGTGCGTTGAATGTAGTCAAAAGTGACTACGTTTTTATCGACTGCCCCCCGGCAGCTGACGATGCCGTGCTCAACGCGATCTATGCCGCCAGCATAGTGTTAGTGCCGGTGCAGATGGGCGGCTTCGCGGCCAATGCCATCCAGGATGTACTGGATCTGATCACCGACGTAAAAGGCTATGAGACCCCGGCAGAGATGCTCAGCAATGAACGGGTGGTGTTCGTGCGCAACATGCTGGATAAGCGGGTACCGTCGCTGAATCAGAAAGTGAATGCGGCACTGGCCCCGATTGAACCATTCCTGGCAAAGACCACCTGCCGGGTTGCCTCAGCAGTCAGCCACGCCACGATCGCTGGCAAGCCACTGCTGGCAGAACAGCCGGATGCCCCGGTGCTGGACGATTATCGAGATCTGATCAAGGAGCTGCTGCTATGAGTGCTATCGACCTGGGCAGCAAGAGCGCTGCACGTAAAATCACTTCGACCCAACGTAATGATGTTTCCCCTAAATCAGTACGGCTGAACCGGGTGGATATCGAACGGCTGGAAGCGCTGAAGGGTGTGCTACGGGAGATGACCGGCAAAGAGAATATCAGTGATACGGTGGCGATGAAGGCGGCGCTGGCGATTGCTGGGCATGCTTCAAAAGCGGCAGTTCAAAAGGGGTGTAGTGAAATATTGTAGTCAAATCTGACTACAATATTAATGATTAAACCCGCATGCCCCAGCCACTGATCACCAGTCAGTATCCTGAATATTCATCACCGCTGCAGTGACCCGCTTACGTGAGGCGCGCTTATCTTCAGTTGAGCGCGTAGCGGCGCGGGTGTTCTTTTTCGGTGCCTCAGCCCCCTGGAATAAATCAGGCTGCTGCTTTGCCCCGAACGTGAAGTCTACCGCGTGAAGCCGCACCCCCTTTTTCCGGGTTGTATACACGACTTCAATATCCGTTCGCTGATTAATCTGCGTGATCGATGCCTCGATCACCCACCGTTTAAAAACCCCATTATCCCGATACGAATCGCCGGTCTGGAACAGCGTTCGCAGTTCATCAAATGTCAGGCTGAGCCTGCCAGTTTTCCTGAACTGAACCAGCAGTTCATACAAGCGGATCGCATTGGTACTGGTCAGCCGGTTGACGCTCAGCAGGTCAAAGTAGGTGAACTGATTTATAAAATCCCGCAGTAGCAGCTTGCACATAGAGGCCCCGAAAACCAGAACAATACGGCCCTCCCCCTCCATATAATCACAACTGTCGGTCAGGTTAATCCGCCGCCGATCCTTCTTATCATTGAAGGGATTCAGCGTTACCGATATACCCTGCAGACTCTCCGCTGCCCGGACCATTTCCGGGTAAGGGTTCTTGCTACCGTAGAGATCCTTCCACTCCTGAACGGTAACCTGAACCCTGATCAGTCCATTCAGCTCGTCCCTCAACCGGTAAGCTGGATTGACCTTGGCAATGGCCAGCATCAGCAGCCGCTTCTCACTTGGCGACATGCTGTACGCCGCGCGAGTCAGCTCATTCCCTTGCGTGACCGCTCTTTTGTCGTCAAACACCGAAATATCATCCGTCACAGCGTCATTATCAGCGCACATCACACTATCTCTTAGAGCTTGCCAGGGGGTCTAAAGAATACCATTTATTAGACACTCTGATTAGCTCTAAGGAATGGCTAGGATTCTCTAAGGAGTCACTAGGACTGTCTAAGGAATGGCTAGGATTCTCTAAGGAGTTACTAGGACTCTCTAAGGATACCGGGCTACAGCCCAGTAACCACGGGGCCTGTAGCCGCGTAAAAAGTGTTTTAAAAGTGCTTTAAAAGTATTTAACAGGTAAAACCTTGGTGTGGGGAGCTGCAGAGCTTTGCTAGACCTGCAGCAACGGCGGTTCCTGGCAAGCCACTGTTGGCAGAGTAGCAGGATACACTGGTGCTGGACGATTACTGGGATCTGATTCGGGAGCCGCTAAGAGTGGAATGGGCTTGGTCAGTAATAATGCTGTAGGTAAACGGTATTGCTGCACAGAGTGGATGTCGAACGACTGGATGGGCTGGAGACTATGTTGCGCTACTTAATAAACGAAGTGGATGTAGAGAAATAGCTTAGGGCAGAACCCTTGCGACGGTTTGTAGGATGATTGTTGTGACTAAAAAGTCAGGGAACAGGAATGCACTGACGAATGTAAACCATCCAATGATGATCAGGGCTGTTTCAAATCCGGCTAAAGGTCGAAGCGGTTTTTTCATAGGCGTTACCTCCTCTTTATCAGGGGTAGTGTCGCCAGTATTCTGCTCCGCAGTATGTACTGCCCTAAGCTATCTCTCTGAATAGAATACTCTCCTTTTTCAAAAGAACGATGTTTCATTAATTGGATCTGGTATTTGCCAGTTAGGGCCAATCTATAATCACCAGTCAGTATTCCCAACAGCACTAAACAGATCACGCTGCTCGCTTTTCTTAAAAGTGAACTTCAGGCTGGTAACGGCCCGGCTACCGCGTCGTTTGATGTACTCAACATTCAGCTTCAGCTCCGGCATCTTTTTCTGGATACCTTCAATCGCCTGCTTGATCACACGGCGGTTCAGCTGGCTGAACGCAACGTATTTCTTTTCCGCGCCCATCAGCACCCGGAACTCCTCCACGCCGATCATCAGCAGGCCGGTGCTCTGGTACTGGCGTAGCAGCTCGTAAAGCCGGACGGCGTAGAAACTGTCCAACTTGGCAACATCCAGCAGATCGGCCTGGGTGAACTCATTCAGCATCCCGGCAAGCTCGATACTGAGGCTGTAGCCAAAGCGGATGACGACCTTGTTTTTGTAGTACTTGCAGCGATCCGTCCAGTTGAGCTTTTCACGTTCCGGACCCTGCGTTGGATAGAGGGTAACTACACGGCTCATGAGTCGATCCGCTGCCCGATTGAGATCCGTCCATGGGTCTTTCTCCCTGTACGTTGTGGCCCATTCTTCGGCGGTCACTTCGACCTCTATGCACTGGTTTCTGACCGGTGCGATGGTGGCGTCTACTTTGCTGATGGCGAGCATAAGCAGACGCTTCTCCAGCAGTGACATGGTGTATGCACTTCTGACCAGCGCATTGTCCTGGACAGCAATTCTGCTCTTCATATTGTCACGTCGTGGAAGCGCGTCCTCTTCCTGTTCCTGCATGCTCATAGTGCCACTTTCCTGAATTGTCATCGTCACTATATATGTATGCTTCAGGAAAAGTCATATACCAACCCCAAATCTGTCACTTTTAACCCCAAATTTGTCATCCCTAACCCCAGATCTGTCACCTTTCAGGTTTTCTAAACACGCTGTGTCCGCCGGATTTAAAGGTCTGTAGCGGTTACCCACAACCGCCTAAAAAAGATCTTTAAAAAAGATACTTAAAATTGTTAAACGAGGCTGAAGTTTTCAGTCGTCATGCTGGCTATGGTCCAGCCTGTTGCACAGCTTCTGATTGGACCATTCCTGGCCAGGACCAACTGCCGGGTTGCTTCAGTCGTCAGCCATGCCACGGTCGCTGGCAAACCACTACTGGCAGGAATAGCCGGCTGAATCGGGCCGATATCGAACGGCTGGAAGCGCTGAAGGATGTGCTACGAGAGATGACCGGAAAAGAAAATATCAGTGATACAGCAGCGATGAAGGAGGCGCTGGAGATTGCAGGGCATGATTCAAAATCGTTATTTCATAGGGGGTGTAGTGAAATATTGTAGTCATAATTGACTACTTTATACGGTCTGTTCTAAACGTGGGAACCTCGTAGGTTCGAGTTAGTAAAGCAAGCCAACCTCTACATAGAAGTTGGCCTGTTGATTACTTTTTATATCGTAATCAATTTAGGGCAGGGACGTCAGATTCTGGAGGTGCGACGATAGTAAAGTGCAGGAGAATTCCCAAACCATTACCAGCCTCTAAAGCATGACTCCACCCGATACTGATCGCTTCATCGGTAAACCAGTCCCTAGCTCTTTTACAGTAATTCGTGACCTCGTTATCACTATTATCCTGATTGTACAATTCCACCACCAATTCTTTTGATGCAAGAAAAGTTGGATTCCCAACAGTTACATTTCTTGGATCAGGAAAATTTAGTGGTCTACCCACTCGTCCACTCATTTAAAACTCCTTTTTACTTTGCTCTTTAGCTAGACGTTTCACATAACGCATTATTAGGGAGGCTTGCAGGGTTCAGGATTAAAGCAATAAGTGCAGTCGATCACCAATCAGCATCACCAACGCCACTAAAAATATAGCGCTGCTCGCTTTTCTTAAAGGTGAACTTCAGGCTGGTAACAGCCCGGCTGCCGCGTCGTTTGATGTACTTAACATTTAGCTTCAGCTCCGGCATTTTTTACTGGATACCTTCAATCGCCTGCTTGATCACACGGCGATTCAGCTGGCAGAACAGCCTGCTTCCCCGGTGTTGGATGACTACCGTGATCGGATAAAGAGCAGTCATTACTGGCTGCCCTTGGAACCGTGCTTTGAGTTAGCAGGATTACTCCGGCCGCAAGCCTGGGTATTTACCCGGTGTATCCGTTACGCCGTGCATTATCCAAACAGTCGGCTTTGTTCGCATACCCCTGGCTTGATGCTCCAACAATACGACCATTGGAAGCAGTACGGCGCCAGCGCCATTGATCAGAGTTATCTTTGTAGAATTCCCACTTATCCATGAACAAACTCTCGCACCCTCATTAAAATAAAAGAGCAATACCCTCCGAGGGACAGAAGAGAAATACAGCTATAGGCTTATCCATAATGTACAACTCGCTCATCAATGGTCTGCCTTATATATGGTCATGATTTCTCAATTCAAGTCAGTCATGAAGTAAATTTTTATTTATTTATGCGGTATCGCTGGATTCAAGCAATAAGTGCAATCGACAGTCCTGTATAGACTTCCAGCGGTGTTAGCCCGCCTAATACTTTTCGAGGCATGGTGTTAATCAGCATTTCCATTGTCCTCAGATCCGCCTCTGTCAGATGACCCAGCGGCATTTTCTTCGGCCAGGT
>Ga0193950_1000160_pt1 | contig 17602 bp, 11 predicted proteins | sample BB_1_MG_FD_144485 | JGI IMG/M metagenome (GOLD analysis project Ga0193950, IMG submission 144485) | Microbial mat bacterial communities from the Broadkill River, Lewes, Delaware, United States - BB_1_MG | ecosystem: Environmental > Aquatic > Freshwater > River > Microbial mats | place: USA...
CTGAGTGAAGAGGATGTCCCGCCGGGCATTCTCGACTTTGGCTTACCCCATGTGGTGGAGCTGGGGCCTGGCCCCAGCAGTCTTGTCCGCTACGGAGAAGCCCTGGCGCGCCGGATTGAACAGTTCGAACCGCGCTTGCGAATAATAGCGATCGACGTTGTTGATAAGCAGCTGCAGATTACTGCACAGCTGACCAGCAGCGGCGAAGCGATAACCTGGAGAGTGAACGGATGATGCGCGCCGATGAAACATTGAAACGCTACTTCCTTGAAGAGCTCGACTACCTGCGGGAGGAGTCGGTGCGATTTGCTGGCGATTTCCCGGAAGTGGCCCATGAGTTGTCGCTCAACCGGGAAAAGGCAACGGACCCGCAGGTCGAAATGATGCTGCAGTCCTTTGCCTACCTGACCGGAAAACTGCGTTATCAGATGGACCTGGACGATGCGTTGCTGCCGAATCAGCTGCTGGCGGCGCTCTGTCCCCACCTTGAAGCCCCCTGGCCTGCGGCCAGTGTGGTGCAGTTTGATGTGCCCAAAGGGGGCCAGCGCATTGCGCGTGACACCCCGTTGAGCGCAGAGATCAACCTGCGCGGCGAACATCAGCCGTGCCGTTTTATTACCCGTCTCGACACCGATGCCTGGCCGCTTAAAGTCAGCGATGTGGCGATGACCCCGCTTACCCGGCTGGCCGATATACCGTTGAACTGGCAGCAGCGCGATACTCAGTCTGTGCTGCGGCTGACCATCGAAAGTACCGACCAGCAACCGATCAGCGCGCTGGCGCTGAACGAACTGACGTTTTACCTCAATGGCAGTGACCGCTTCCGTTTGCACGAGCTGCTGTGCGGCCACCTTACGGGTGTGCTGCTGGCGGACCCTGACAGCGGTACCCAGCAGATGCTCAGTGCCGACCAGCTCAGCTTTGGCGGCCTGCACAGTGATGAGGCCCTGCTGCCCGGTGAAGTCAGTGTAAACCCTGGCCTGCCGCTGTTGCGCGAGTACTTCCTGTTTCCCGACAAATTCCTGTTTGGCACCCTGAAAGGGCTGAGTGATTTTGTTGTCGGTGAAACGCTGGAGCTGTACTTCCTGCTCAACCGGCCCTGTGCCGCCCCGCACCACGACAGTTTTCAGCTTAACTGTGCGCCGGTGATCAACCTGTTCCGCCAGGCGATTGAGCCCATTCCGCTGCGCGCCGGTCGGCTGGAATACACCGCCACCGGTGATCAGTTCCGCCATGCCCAGGTAGAAGTCCACTCGCTGATCGAGCTCAACTGCTTACAGCCTGATGGCAAAGTGCAACCGTTGCAGCCGCTCTATGGCGAGCGCAACTCCGACTTCGGTTACTGGGTGGCCCGACGTGAACCGAGCCAGCTGCCCTCGGTGCCTGGCACCGAGCTGCACCTGCGTTTTCTGGATCAGGCCTATCAGCCGGACTGGGCACCGGGTGCCAGCGTGATTGGCCGGGCCTGGTGTACCAACCGGATGCTGCCCGACCAGCTGCCACTGGATCAGCCCCTGCAGCTGGACCGGCCTGGCGCTGTGCAGCAGGCGCGATTGCTGAAGCGACCCAGCCGCCACAGCTCACCGGCACTGACCGGTGACCAGAGCCGTCGGCTGGTGGCGCAGCTCAACAGCTACTACCTGCCGATGAGCAACGACGAAGGCGGGCTGGACTCTTTGCGCCAGCTGCTCAGCCAGCACGCGCTGGAGCAGCAGCCCGATGCCATGCGCCAGCTCAATGGTCTGCTTCAGTTACGTTGCCGGATGATCGGCCACCGTGTCGGTAAAGACGCCTGGAAAGGCTACTGTCACGGCACCGAGATGGAGTTGCGGATCGACCCGACCCAGTTCGACCGTACCAGCGTAATGCTGTTTGGCCAGGTGCTCAGCGAATGTCTGGCGCACTTTGTGCCGCTCAACAGTTTTGTTCAGCTCAAGCTGTGTGATGGCGACGGCGAGCTGATTCACAAATGGCCAGCACGGACGGGACAACAATGTCTGCTGTAAGCCATAGCCGCCAGAATTTTGCTGGCCTCAACCTGATGCAACTGGTGCGCCGCCTGGCCCCGGTGAGCGGTCGTGATGACAGCGAACTGCTCAACGAGCTGGGCAAACATGTGCGTTTTCGTGGCCATATCAGCTACCAGCACCCGCGCCATGAAGTGGCCCATGTGGACGCCCGCCAGCAACCGGTGGAAGTGTTTCTGAACGACAACGTGCTGGCCAGCCTGCTGGGGCCGCTGCCTGCGCCGTATCTGGAGCTGTGCCATCAACGGATGCGCGACGGTGACCCGGCGATGGCGGTGTTCCTGGATATTTTCAATCACCGCCTGAATGCGCTGCGTTACTGCATGAAGGCCCGCTCCAGCAGCGAGCTGACCTTTAAAGAGCCTCAGCATGCACTGCCCGGTGAGCTGCTCAATGCCATCAATGGCGATCCGCTGCGTCAGGTGGGCGAGGGAGAAGGCGCACCGCTGGATGGTCGTCATCTGCTGGGGCTGGCCGGGCTGCTGCACCAGAACCAGCGCAGCCACTCGGTGGTGCAGTTGTTACTGCGTCGACTGGTGGGCCTGCCACTGGAGCTGACCGCGTTTGAAGGGGGCTGGTTGCCGCTGGATGAAGATCAGCAGAACCGGCTCGGCTTTCAGAACAGCCGACTGGGCAGCGATGCGGTGCTGGGCAGCCACTGCTGGGATCAGCACAAAGCACTGGGGCTGAACATTGAAGTACCGGACTACCATAGCCTGCGCGGATTGCTGCCTGGCGGCGAGCGCTACCGCTGGTTCTGTCGGCTGGTGCGCTGGCTGACCCACTACCGCTTCGACGTTAATGTCCGGCTGCGGCTGTCGGCCCGTGCCGGTGACGGTATCCCGCTGGTCAGCGATCCAGAGCTGGCGGCCCGGCTGTCCTACACCAGCTGGCTGAGCCCGCTGGGTGAGCAGGACGGTGATCAGCCAAGTGCCCCTTATCGGGTGGCAAGTTACACAATTTCAGCGCTGGGAGGTGAAAATGAGCACGCCGCTTGAGCCCATGTCACAGACCGCACTGGCCAGCTATCCGGACAATAATCTGTTCCTGCACGTGGCGATCTGGGCCGATGGCGCAGCGCCAATTGGCCCGGATCTGTTCCGTATGGTCAGCTTCCAGGGTCAGGAAGGTATCTCTCAGCCGTTTGAATACCAGCTGGAGCTGCACGCCAACACCGATCCGCAGCAGGGCATGACCCTGCAGTTTGATCAGCTGATCGGCAAGCCGGTGACCGTGGGCATTAACCTGCCCAGCGCCGGTGATCAGGGCGAACGCCGGTTCAGCCAGGCGATTCGTAGCGGCAGTGCGCCGCAGCTGTCGCTGTTTAACGGCATTATCGTCAGCTTCGCCATGAGCGAGCCAGGCGTCTACCAGGCGACCATGAAACCGGCGCTGTTCAAGCTGACCCTGAGTAACCACTACCGGGTACTGCGTAACTGCAATATTCGCGATGCGATCAAACAGGTGCTGGCGGGCCACAGCATTGTGCAGGTGGATTTCAGTGCCCTGACCCAGAGCAGCAACCCGGCGCTGAACCGTCGTCAGGACTGGCTGCAGGCCGGTGAATCCGATTTTGAGTTTATCCAGCGGCTGATGGGTAAAGCCCATCTGTACTACTTTTTCCGCCACGATGGCCTCAGCCATACCCTGGTGTTTGCCAACCATGCTGGTTACCCGCAGGTTCACCCGGATGGCCGCAAGCTGCGGTACACCTCCACCTCGATCGATGCGCTGGGCGCTGAGCAGGATGATCTGATCACCCAGTATCAGTATCAGCAGAGTCTGACCAGCAGCTCGGTGAATGCGGTGTTTACCACCCCGCAGGTGGCTTCAGCCGATGCCACGGTGGCCGGTTACACCAGCTACCACGCTGAGACCATGCCGATCAGCGCCAGCAATAGCGTGACCGGGCGCGATAAGGGCCAGCTGCCATACCACCTCTACCGCATCTACCCCTACGGTGGCAGCGAGCAGGAGGTGAGTACCCATGCCAGTGAGCAGGCCCATATGGCCAGCACCGGCGGCACTACGTTTTCCGGCAGCAGCCAGTGTGCGCTGTTCCGGGTGGGTTACCAGTTCAGCGTCAGCGGTGAGCAGGGCGCGGGCGTACAGCCTGAGCTGGTGCGCCCTTCGCTGGATGGGCATGCCTTTGTGCTGACCTCGGTGCAGCATAAGTGCAGTCAGGACGGCACCTACAGCAATGAATTCCAGTCCACGGGGGTGGATGGTAATACTCTGATCACCCCGTTTGCGTTGCAGGATACTCACCAGGGCACCATTCTGGCCCAGGTCGTGGCCCACGGCTCTGGCCGTCAGCCGACCGACTGGCGCTACTACAACAAGGATGCGTTCTCGCCCAACAGCTACAGCCCCAGCGATAGCACGGCGACGCCGAGCAGCCAGTCGTTTTCCGGGGTCTATGTGCTGTTCTCCACCGAGCGTGCCGATGGTACGCCGGTGTGGGTCCGGCTGGCCCCGCATATGCAGACGGTGCCGGAAGTCGGCTCGCTGGTGCTGATCAGCCGCTCTAACGATGAGGGCGAAGTGCCAGAGATCCAGAGCATCATCCAGAACAACGGCACCCTGGTAGTAACGCCAGGTGACTGGACCGCCAACAGCCATGTGGGCAACAGCTATTCCACCAGTTTCAGTGATAGCAAAGGGGTGCGTTTTCCGTTTGGCAACAGCGGTGCGGATCTGAGCCAGGCGAAAGCCACGGTGGACTTGCGTTACAGCAATGGCTCACTGCTGGCAGCCAGCAAATTCGCCGGCCAGGTGTTCAAAGATGTCAGCTACAGCATTGGTGGCAGCTGGGGTTACTCCACCGCCATCGGCGGGCGTAGCGGCATGCTGGGTGAAAGCCACAGCGTGGGCTGTAACTACAGCAAGAGTGAAGGCGAAGAGACCCGCAGCTGGACGGATTACGATCTGGCCTGGTCGCAATCCACCCACCATAACGTGGAAAGCTACAGCACCATCAGCGTCAAGCAGTACAGCGAATCCACGGTGAAAGATAGCGAGTCGATCAGCCATATCACCGGCTACAACACCAGTACTCAGACCATTGATGGCGCGACCACCAGCACCACGACCCACAATGGCTCGGTTGCCAGCACCGCCACCTACAACGATACGGTGAGCAACACCGGCGATCACTACAAGACGGTCAGCTCGGACACCACCTATCACAGCGGTGCCAATGTCAGCAATGTGGCGACTCACCATGACAAGGTGAGCAGCACCACCACGCACCATGAGCCGGTGACCAGTGATACCACTTACAAGAGCAGCGCCACGGTGACCAGCACCACCACCCACAATGCCAAAGTCACCAGCACCACCACCCATAACGGCAGTGTATACAGCACCACCAATGTTACCGGCAGCCAGGTGAGCAACAGCACCATCGGTGCCAGCAGCAGCTCGTCGGCGATCGGTGCCAGTAACAACAACAGCGTGGTGGGGGTGAGTAACAGCAACAGCCTGGAAGGGCTGCACAACACCAACTCGCTGACCGGGGCCATGCTCAATAACTCGATTGTTGGTGCGACCACCGGCCTCAATCTGACTGGCCGCAACGCAGCGCTGAGCATTACCGGCGTGGATACCAGCGTCAGCCTGACCGGCAGCGGCATCTCGGTACAGCTGCGCGGCAACTCGGAGATTCTGATGAAAGTAGATGAGCTGGAGGCCAAGTTACCGGCCCTCAAAGCCAAGCTGCTGACCGGAATCATGTCGGTGATATGAGCATGAAAAAAATCATCAAGCCTGGCCAGCTCGGCCTGTTGCATAAACCCTACCGCCACCGCCAGCAGGACTACCTGGTGGTGAGTGCACTGATGTTCTTCGAGATTGGCGGCGATGGCAGCCTGCTGAGCGAGCATGAAAGCTGGCCCCGGATTCTGCCGCAGCTCGGCCCCATGCAGGTGCTGGATGAGTGTATGCCTAAACAGGGAGCTGAAGTGCTGGTGGTGGGGGATGCCTTTGCCCCGGCCGGCACGCCTGTCACCGGGATGGATATCCGTCTGTGCTGCGGTATGACTGGTGCGCCGGGCATTGATAAAACCCTGCATATCAGCGGCGAGCGGCGCTGGCGTTATGGCTTGATGCCGCTGCAGCAGATCGACAAACCACAGCCGTTTGTACAGATGCCGACCGATCTCAGCCGGGCCTGGGGTGGCGCACAGTTCAGCGAAAACCCGCTGGGCCGGGGTTACACCGACAGCAAAATGCCCGCGCTGTTTGCGAGCAACGAAGGTGAGATGCCCAATGTGCAGTTCCCTGGTCAGCGGCTCAAGCCGGGTCAGGCATCCCATACACCTGCTGGTTTTGGCCCGCTGCCGATCGGTGTTAAACAGCGCCAGCAGTACACTGGCAGCTATAACAAGGCCTGGCTGAAAAACGATTTTCCGGGGCTGGCCAAAAATATCGACTGGCGTTTCTTCAATATGGCCCCACAGGATCAGTGGCTGGCACAGCCGTTCAGTGGTGCAGAAACCTTCAGCATTGAAGGCATGCACCCGCAGCAGCCGGTGCTGGAAGGTCAGCTGCCTGCTTACCGGCCCCGTGCCTTTGTTGGCAATGACGCTGAGCCCTGCCGTGAAGTTGAGCTTAAGGCCGACACCCTGTGGCTGTTGCCGGGGCAGAAACTGGCGGTGCTGATCTGGCATGGCCAGACCGAAGTCAGCCGCAGTGATGCCCAGGATATGCAGCAGCTGTTGCTGGCCGTGGACAGCGCTGAGGCCCCGCGCAGCCAGGCGTACTTCAACGAGCTGATGGCCCTGCGCACCGACCCGGCCACCGCTGCGGACCACGCCTTTAATGAAGCCCAGCTGTTGCCACCGGTTGCACCACTGACTGGCACCGAAAAGGCTGCTCAGGCGGCTGCCGATGCTGCCGACGAACAGGCCCGTGCCGACCAGCTGGCCGCGCTGCAGGAGGATTTTCGCCAGCGTCACCAGCTGCCACCGGTACCGGCTGTGCCGCAGGATGCTGATACCGGCTCCGCGCCGTCGCGCAGCCTGGATATTCCGCTGCCCAGCGCCCGTGAACTGGACAATGGCCAGATCGACCTGAGTCATACCCGCAAAGCCGCCGAGCAGCAACTGGCCGCCAGCCAGGCCCGTGCCGAGCAGAAACTGGCGAAACTTAAAGCTCGCACTGCCGGTGCGGTGGGTAAAGCCAGCCCGGCTCCGTTGAGCGCCGCTCAGGTGCTGGCCCAGGCCGACCCGCTGCAGCGCCAGCAACAGCTGCAGGCCCGTTTTGCCTACGCGCCGTTAAGCCCGGCCCAGCGCGAACAGCTGAACGACCAGAGCATCGAGCTGCTGGCCCAGCAACAGCTGGCCCTGCGTTATCAGCGCGAGCCGGGTGAGCAGCCGCTGGCCGATGAAGCGGTTAGCGCCCTGAGTGACCTGGTGCAGCAGCGACTGCAGCGCGGTGAGTCGCTGGCCGGGTTTGATCTGACCGGGGTGGTGCTGGAACAGATGGATCTGACCGGTCAGGACCTGCGTGGCGTCAACTTTGAGCGGGCACTGCTGCGCGGTTGTGACTTCAGCGCCAGCCAGCTGGAAGGCAGCAGTTTCCTTGCTGCCACCCTCAATGGCTGCGTGTTTGACCAGGCCGTATTGAACAAAACTAACTGGGCTCAGGCCCGGCTGAGCAGCTGCCAGCTGCACCAGAGTCGCTTTGTCGAAAGCCAGTGGGCGCAGAGTGAACTGGTGGACTGCAGCTTTAACGGCAGCAACCTGAGCCAGTCCCAGTGGCAGGATATCAGCCTGCGCTCGGTCAGCCTGGCTGACTGCCAGCTGGATCAGAGCTGCTGGGTGCAGCTTGATGCGCGCCACTGCAGCTGGCAGGGCAGCCGCGCCGACAAACTCAGCTGGCTGGGCTGTCAGCTCGATGACTGTGATCTGAGCCTGATTGAGTGGAAAAATGCTGCTTTGCTGCACTGTGTTGTGCAGCGTTGCCGCCTGCAGCAGGTCAACCTGTTCAAAGTGCTGATCACCGGTGCCGAGGGTGAAAGCCAGTGGGCGGGCAGTGACTGGCAGCAGGCCCGGCTGGAAGAGTGCGGCCTGCGGGCGACGGACCTTAAAGGCAGTAACTGGACCGATGCCCGGTTGCTGCGTTGTGATCTGGGGGCCACCCAGCTGCAGCAGGCTCAGGCCCGCGGTGCACTGTTCAGCCAGTCCACCATGATGGGAGCACAGTTGCAGGGCGCGCAGCTGCAGGATGCTGATTTTTACGGCACGGTGCTGCGCCAGGCCGAGCTGGATAACGCCAACCTGACCGATGCCCAGCTGTTTGGCGCGGATATGACCGAAGCCAGCCTGATCGACACGGATGCCACCCGGCTGTGGCCCGAGATTGTCAGCCCGGGTGTAAAAAGGAGCGCCACATGAGTGAGATGAGCCCGATGAGTGCCGCCCAGCTGCAGCACAAACTGCGCCTGGGATTGCCGATACAGGCGGTACAGCTGAACGAAGCGGCGGCGCTGCGCAGTGCTGACCTCAGTGCGGCGGTGTTTGAACAGGTCAGCTTTGGTTTTACCGAGTGGCAGGGGATCAGCCTGGATGGCTGCACCTTTATTAACTGTCAGTTTGCCAGCGCCAGTGATTTCAGCGCGGCGCAGCTGGGGCAGATCAACTTTATTGACTGCCAGCTGGTGGCGGCGCAGTTCAGCGGCCAGGTCCTGCGCCAGTGCAGCTTCACCCGCTGTGATCTGCAGCGCAGCCACTGGCAGCACAGCGAACTGACCCTGCTGATGCTGACTGAGTGTCAGTTTGCAGCAGCGGATTTCCGTCAGGCCCGGCTGCAGCGCTGCAACCTGGCCAGCTGCGCGTTTACGGGCAGTCAGTTCGGCCAGGCGCAGATCAGCCAGTGCGGCTGGATGGACACCGATTTCAGCCAGCTGGAGATGGCGGGTTGTCGCTTCGAGCAGGTACTGCTGGTGAAAAGTCAGTTCCGCCAGCAGTCACTGGCCGACCAGCACTACCTGCGCTGCACCTTTACCGACAGCCAGTTCGATCAGGTCAGCCTGGCCAGCGGTCAGCTGTTTGAATGTGATTTCAGCCGCACCCGGTTTAACGACTGCGATATGCAACAGATGCAGGGCATCTCCTGCCTGTTTGCCCAGGCGCAGCTGCAGCGCTGTGACCTGCGCCAGGCCAATCTGCAAGGCACGGTCTGGCAGAAGGCCCAGCTGTGTGAGGTCAACCTCAGTCAGGCCAACCTGACCAAAGCCCACCTGGTGGGCAGCCAGCTGATGGACTGCAACCTCAGCCAGGCCAACCTGCAGCTGGCGGACCTGAGCAACGCCCGGCTGGAGAACACCGAATTCCACCGCGCTGACCTGAGCCGTGCGTTTTTGCACGGCCTGGAGCCGGTTAAAAAATTATTGCGCACCGCCATTCTCAAGGCGGCACGCTGGACCGATACCGAGCGTCAGCGTGGTGAACGCCGCAGCCTGGCAATGGAGAACGAACAATGAGCACAGCGCTTTCCTATCTGCCACATACCGGCAGCGAACCGCAGTGGTTCAGCGCCGAACTGAGCCAGCGCGAAGGTGACCACTGGTTGCTGAGTGATGGCCGCCAGGTTCGCCAGGCGGTGTCCTGCCTGGTGCAGCCCCAGCCAGGTGATCAGGTGTTACTGGTGGCCACCGAGCAGGGCACCTTTATCAGCCAGATTCTGACCCGCAGCAGTGCACAGACGCTGACCCTGGGCCAGCTGGATCAGCCACTGGCCGTACAGGGGGATCAGCTGCAGCTGGTCGCCAGCCAGAGTCTGGAACTGGGCAGCGCGGTGGACTGCGATATCACCGCTGCCAGCGGCACGCTCTCTACCCAGGCAGCGCAGATGACCACCACCGTAATGGGCAGCTGGATTCAGAACGCTCGCACCAATATCAGCCGTTTTGGTGACTGGTCCGTCAGCGTGCGCCAGCTGCTGAAACTGCACAGCAAACGTCAACAGCTCAGCGCCGACAAAGAGCTGAAAGTTGACGCCGACATTATTCACATGGGCTAAGGGGAGATCACCGTATGTTTGCTACCACTCAGTTTACCGCCATGTCACTGGCCTTCCCGGATGTGTGCAAAACCCCGGTGCCGGTGCCGTTCCCCAATCTGGCCCAGTCGGTGACTCATATTCCGAACAATTTTAACCAGTACTACTGTGCCGGTTCCGTCCATAACCTGCTGACGCCGGGCACGATCAGCAACGGCGATGAAGCGGGCGCGCTGATGGGGGTGGTCTCCAACCTGATCATCTCCATGGACCGCTACATACTGGGCAGTTTCAAGCTGTTCAGCGGCATTGCCCCGGCGGCCCGCCTGACCTCCATGACCACTCAGAACGGGCCGATACCCAATACCGTAGGTTTTACGGCATTACCCAGTGTTAACCGCGTACTGGTAATTGGCTGAGGGCAGGTGAGATGACAACGATGAAAGCAAAACTGATCAGCCTGTGTGCCGTGCTGATGCTGACCGGCTGCAGCTCGGTGGGTGAGATGACCGGCCTGAGCGAGCCAAAAACCAGCCTGAGCAGTATCGCGCTGATCAGCGATAGCGATGCCAACGAGATGCAGGCGGTGATGGTGGATCTGCTGTTTATCCGCGATCAGACCCTGGTGCCCCAGCTGCCGGACAACGCCGTGGACTGGTTCAACAACCGCCAGCGGCTGCAGACCCGCTTTGGCACCGAGCTGCAGGTGACCAGCCTGCAGGTGCCGCCGGATTACAACCTGGCCGAAATCGAGCTGCCCAGCGGTTACGACAAGGCGGTGCGGGTCATCCTGTTTGCCAACTATCTGGATAAGCGCGGCCAGCTGCCGGTGGATATTACCGGCTATGACGATATGCAGCTGCAGCTGCGCAAAGACCGCGTAGCGGTTACCGAACAACCGGGCTGGAGTTTATGGTGAATACAACGAAAACCGCCTGCATCGACGATCCTTTGCTGTGGACAGAGGGGATGCTGCTGACCCCCCAGCACCTGCAGCAGAATGATCTCTATGTCGAGCGTCAGGCATTGCACCAGCTGCAGCAGGTCCAGCCATTTTACTGGGGCCTGCTGGATCTGGGGCTGGACAAAAATGATCTGGAGCTTGGCCGCATTACCCTGACCCGGGTACGTGCCGTGATGCCCGACGGGCTGGTGATCCAGCTGGGTGAAGCCTATGGCCGCCCGGCGGAACTGTCGATTGAGCTGGCCGATTTTGTCGATCTGGATAGCATGAAGCAGGCCCAGGTACATCTGCGGGTGCCCATTCGCAGTGAAGGCTCGGCCTCGGGTCAGGGCGCTGCTCAGCGCTTTGATACCGTGGAAGGGCGGCTGGAAGTGGATGAAACCAATATGGCCGGTCAGGTCCAGGTGGACCGCATGCGTGCCCAGGTGGATCTGTGGGTCGGTGACAAGGTGTCGGACAAGTATGTCTCCATCGCCCTGTGTCAGGTGGTGAAAACCCCGTCCAGCCAGTTTGAACTCAGCCCTCAGCTGCCGCCGCTGCTCAGTGCGTCCGCCTCTGATTTTATGGAGCGCAAAAGCCTGCAGAAACGGCTGGAACAGCTGACCCGCAAGCTGCGCCATAACGCCGGTTACCTGGCGGCCACCCAGCAGATCAGCCCCCAGGCGCTGTTTGCCTTTACCGTGGCGCTGCCGCCGCTGGAAGTGCTGGTCAAATCCCGCTGTGCCCATCCGTTTGAGCTGCTCAAAACGCTGTCTACTTTGTATGGCCAGCTGGCGACGTTGCAGGCCAATCCTCTGCCAGCGGAAATCCCGGCCTATAACCATGATCGCCCGGCGGCCTCGCTGCTGACGGTGATGAAGCATATCTACCAGCTGATCAACAGCATCCCGCTGACCTGGCAGCTGCACCGCTTCCAGCGTGGCCGTGACCGGACCTTCTGGTTCAATGTGGCTGAGGGCTGGAATGTGGATGAAATGATCATCGAAGTGAAACCGGCACCAGGCCAGTCTGCGGAATACCTGGAGCGCTGGATGGAGCGGGCCCGGATTGGCTCGCGCCCGGTTCTGGAGCTGCTCAAGCGTCAGCGCTCGCCAGGGGCCAGCTATGAACCGCTGACACCGGAGGCCCAGAGCCGGGTGACCAAACGCGGTGATGCTCAGCTGTATCAGCTGGGCAATCAGCAGCTCGGTGGAGCCGAGGCGCTACAGCCGGTGATCCAGGCCGGAGAAGCGCTGGTGGTGATCGGCGACGACGATCTGACGCCACCGCAAGAGATTATCTACTACCAGCCAGTCAAGAACGGGGAGGCCTGAGCAGATGGAACGGGCAGCGGTGGATCTGTTTCTCAGTGGGTATGAACGCCTGTACCAGATCACCTGTGATCTGGAGATGCAGGGCGGTGAGGCCGCTGATGATGAAGCCCGAACAGAGGCTGACCAGGACGATATTAAAGTACTGGCAGGTGGCACGGCGCTGCGGATCAAGCGGGTGTTTGAGGAGCTGTTCAGCCACAGTGCCGACGTCGCGCCTGCGCTGCGTGAAGAGCTGCGTTACGCCCTGGCAGCACTGGTGGATGAGATGCTGATCCACCAGCTGGAATGGGCGGGCAAAGATATCTGGTTTGATTACCTGATTGAAGAACAGCAGTACCAGACCTCCATCGCCGGACGTCGGCTGTTCCGCCAGATCAACAGCCTGCAGACCCGTTTCACCAACCCGGTCTACCTCGACCAGCTGGCCACCGTTTACCTGATGCTGCTGCAGCTGGGTTTCTGTGGCGAACTGCGTTACCAGCCTGACCGGCTGGCAGAGTATCGCCACCAGCTGAACCAGCTGCGACTGGATGCCCAGCTGCCTGAACAGGCCTGTGCCCAGGCCTACAACTTTAATCTGGTCGGCAAAGAAGCACAGAAGCTGGCGGCCATGCGCAGCTGGTGGCGCAAGATGGCGCTGGGGGTCGGCGGCTTTCTGCTGGTCGCGCTGGCGGTGTGGATGCTGACCGGGCTGGAACTGAACCGGGTGCTTAAAGCGCAGATGCAGTCGGCTGCCAGCACTTCCCCGGTCAGCTCGCCCGCTGCGCCGCAACCCGCGCCTCAACCGCCCCCGCAACCGGCGTCTCAATTCAAGCCTGTGCTGAAGGATGTTGGCCCATGAGTATCTGGATTTTCTACCTTGCGGTGGGTGTCTCACTGCTGCTGATGAGCGTGGTGCTGGTGCTGATTATGCGTGCCCGCAGCCGTAGCCTGAAGCTGGGCAAACTGTTCAGCACCCTGTGGCGTGGCCTGCGTCAGCGCCAGCCGATCAAAGAGTTGTGGCGGGATCTGCTGTCACTGGTGACGGATCTGAACACCGGGCCGGGTGGGCGTTATGAGAACCCCTGGTTGCTGGTGATTGGTGAGCCGGACAGTGGTCGTAGCCGGTTAATGCACGCGCTGGGCAAAGGCGACCGCGCCCATCCGCTCAGCCGGTTACTGAAACGCTCACCGCGTCATGCCGCCTGGCAGGTGCTGGATAAAGGCGTACTGATCGACGCCCAGCAGCAGGAAGAGGGCGAGGCCGGGCTGAAGTCGGTGCTCAGTGACCTCAACCAGCTGCGCCCGGAGCGTCCGGTGGATGGCGTGGTATTGACGATTTCGGCTGAAACTCTGCTCAGTCGCAGCCGCGAGCGCCAGCGTACGGTGGCGCGCCAGCTGCACAGCCTGCTGTGGTTGCTGCAGAAAGAGCTGGAATTTGTGCTGCCGGTCTATGTGGTGATCACCCAGACCGACCGGGTGCCAGGTTACCGTACTTTCTGGCGGCGCTTTGAAGCGCTGCAGGGGCAGATCTTTGGCTGGTCCAGCCCCAATGAACTGGAAGCCCGCTTCCAGCCGGAATGGGTGGCAAAGGGGCTGGATCAGATCACCCGTCAGCTCTACAACCTGCAGGCGGCGGAGCTGGCCGGGTTCAGTGAAGAAACCCTTAGCGTGGCGGATGCCCGTGACTTCGTGCTGTTCCCTCGCCAGCTGGCGGCGCTGGAAGAGAGCCTGACCAATGTACTGGGTGAGGTGTTCGATAAAACCGTGTATGAAAGTGGTGCCAGTGTGCGCGGCTTTTACTTCACCGGGGCGCTGGACCGTCACAGTGCGCCATTGGGCGTGGCTGAACTGGCCCGGCAGAAATGGTTTGCCGAGCGTCACCTGGCCCAGCCTCTGCGCCGGGCGGTGTGGTCACGCAATCTGCGCCTGCGCCGGGTGCAGCAAACCAGCCTGTGGTTACTGGGCGGTCTGTTTCTGTCGTTGCTGATCAGCGCGGCGGATCTCAAACGCCAGACCCAGCTGCAGCTGGAAACCGTGCAGCTGCTCAAAGCCACCGAACAGCAGATCGGCGTCAGCACGGATTGTAAAAAGCCACTGGCTGAAGAGGACTACTTCAGCCTGCTGCGGCTGATCTCCGGTATTCAGGATCGTGCCATCTACTGGAACATTCCGTACTCCTGGTTTGATGCCCGCACCTCGCGCAGCACCAGCAAGGTGATTGCCGACGGTGCCTTTGCCAAACTGATCTTCCCGGCGCTGCGCTGTCGGCTGCAGGAACGTGCTCAGGCATTGCTCAAGCCGGAAGCCAGTGGCCTCAGTGGCCAGGTAGAACGTACCGAAACCGAGCTGTATGCCTACACCACCGAACTGCTGGCCTTTGAACACCATCTGGCGCTGTATCGCCGTATTGTGCGCTACGCCAACGCCAGCGAGCTGGATAATATGCGCGAGGCGTTCTACAAGCTGACCCAGTATCTGTATGACCGTGCCGTCCCTCACAGCCTGGCCCGTTCCGATACGGCGTTTACCCGTGCGCTGCTTAAAGTTGATTACAAACAGCCGCTGGAACTGCCGGAGCATTTCCAGTCCCGCGTGCTGGCGGCGTTATCGCAGCGTAGTCAGCGACTGGCTGATGCCCTGCATGGCGAGGTAAAAAGTGGCGTGATGCTGCTGGATAAACTGGCCGGTGATGAGCCGGTCAGCCGGGGCGATGCGGACCGTTTTGCCCAGTGGGCCGATAATATCGACCTGCGCTGGCTGGGCAGTACCGCTCAGGACAATGTCTGCCGCGATCAGTGGAACCATCTGGATGGTGCCCTGGGTCAGCTGCGTGATAACTACAGCTACCCGGCCGCTGGGCTGGGCAAAGTGGCTGCGCCGTTCCAGGCCCGCGCTTGTGATGAACCACTGCTGGATATGCTGGAAGATGCTGAAATTCCGCCGTTCCTGCGGGTGCTGGAACAGAGTGATGTGGGCCTGAACTGGACCGTCGATTTCACCGAAGAACTGGAGCTGCTGCGCAACCTGCTGGAACAGCCGTTTATGGAAGACAGCAGCAGCGGCATCGCCTGGTGTGACAGCAGTGTGCTGGTCAAACGTGCTCCGGTCACCCAGGCGCTGACCCATCTGCGGACCTACCAGCAGTTTATCAGCCAGTCGCGCAGCAATGCTGGCACGGCAGGGCCAGGTGATCTGGTTGACCGGCTGGCCCGTGGTCAGATTGTCGGCCTGGTCAGTGATCGGATGGCCGAGGCGCTGCAGCGTCCTCCCCATGCTCGCACCCAGGAAGAACAGGTGGAGCGGCTCAGCGATGCCTTTGCCAGCAGCCAGGAAGAGCTGGTGGCACTGGTACGGCTGTATGGGCAGCTGGACCTGGAACTGGACGACACCCACTGGTATGGCTGCCTGAATCAGACGGCGGCGTTCCAGCTCGGTGCGGTGGATCAGCTGTATCAGTCCAGCTCGCTCTACCTGCCAACCCTGACCGATGGCGACAGCCCGCTGCTGTACCGTCGCACCGGTGATAAAGCCAGCCTCAAGGATTACCTCAATGGTCAGCAGATCCGGGTACAGCGGCTGGTGAACTATGCCCGCCCGTATACTCGCTGGTTTGATGAAGCGGCCTCCCAGGCCCGAGAAGCCGCCAACAGTCGACGCTTCTTCTGGGATAACACCGTGCGCCAGCTGGATCTGGACCTGCAGTTCAGCGATGACGGCAGCCAGCTGGCGCAGCTGCGTAGCTATTACCAGCAGAACCTGCTGCAGCTGAGCATCGACAACTGTAATCAGCAGCTCAAAGCGCCAGGCATGCTCAGCAATGACCTGTTCTCCGAGCGCCAGCAGGTGATCTATGAAGAGGCCGATCTGCTCTGTATTGGCCATAACGAGTCCACCCTGGCGGCGGATTACAAGGCGCTGGCCGAAGGCTTTAACCGCCTGCTGGCCGGGAAATTCCCGTTCGCCAGCCTGGGCGCACCGGACCTGGAGCCACGGCGCTGGCAGCAGTTCAGCCAGCAGTTTGGCAGCCAGCTGGACGCCCTGAGCACGCAGGCCGATGCGCTGGAAGGGGTGCGCTGGGAGCCGATGCAGACCTTCCTATATCGGCTGCGCCAGGCGCGAACCGCGCTGGACCCGCTCTATCTGGCAGGCCAGGGTGCACCGGTACAGCTGCAGACCCGCTTCCGCAGTCAGCCCCATCGCCGTAATGCCGATGAGCAGATTGTGCTCTGGTCACTGAATACGCCGAGCGCTGAGATTCATTACCCCAACGGCGGTGAGATGCTGGTCTGGCAGCCAGGCCAGGTGCTGAACCTGGACCTGAACTGGGCCCAGCTCTCCACGCAGCGACCTCGGCGCGACCCGGCCCAGCCGGATATGCGGGTGGAAGGCACCCAGGCCCGGTTCAGCAGCAAAGGCCCCTGGGCACTGTTGCGACTGGTGCAGGCCCATCGCGAGCTGGTCAGCGCGCAGGAAGCCCGTGCCGAGCTGCGCTTCCAGGTGCCGCTACGCAATACCCGAACAGACACCACTGGCGCTGGACAGGCGACAGCGACCACCACAACCGGCAGCACGGGCGCAGCGCAATCTGCTGATGCCCGTCTGACCTTTACTTTTGCTATTCAGGCGGCCAACGGTGGTCTGTGGCAGCCATGGCAGCTGGCGGGCGAGTTCCCGCAACAGGCCCCGACAATCTGGTAGGAGATAACTCATGAATGAACATCCATTAGCACAGGCAATTGCTGCTCAGACCGGTTACAGCATCGATCAGTTACTGGCCCCGATCAGCACCGAACAGGCCACCGGCGAATCCCTGCGTTACAGCGAGCTGTATCAGCAGATCAAAAATGCCCGCAGTCAGGATGACAGCAGCATCCCCCGTGGTGACTGGGAGTATGAACTTAAGCAGGCCAACTGGCAGCAGGTGGCCGAGCTGTGTGCCGGTGGCCTGGCCGGGCAGAGTAAAGACCTGCAGCTGGCGGTCTGGCTGCTGGAAGCTCAGGTGCAGCGTTTTGGCATGGCCGGGCTGGCTCCGAGCCTGTTGCTGATCGATCAGCTGTGCCAGCACTACTGGCAGGATCTGCACCCGCAGCAGGATATGGACTATCGCAACAATATCCTCAGCTGGGCCAACAGCAAACTGCAGCCGCTGTTATTCACCCTGCCACTGAGCAGCACGGGTCGTGACGAGATCAGCTGGGAAGATCTGGAAAACGCCACCCGCAATGAACAGATCCGCGCAGCCAACCCGCGTGAGCGTCTTGAGGGCTTGTCGATGAATGACTGTCAGCACGCGATGTCGGCCACGGATACCC
>Ga0193950_1000168_pt1 | contig 17005 bp, 23 predicted proteins | sample BB_1_MG_FD_144485 | JGI IMG/M metagenome (GOLD analysis project Ga0193950, IMG submission 144485) | Microbial mat bacterial communities from the Broadkill River, Lewes, Delaware, United States - BB_1_MG | ecosystem: Environmental > Aquatic > Freshwater > River > Microbial mats | place: USA...
ACGGCTGGCGTTCTCGAAAAGCTATCAGTGAAAAGATCCCTGCACTGGGTGACTTGATCGACAACGTAGTCGAAGCCAGCAAGCAGGGTTATCTGGTGGGCTTTGACGGTCGCCGGTTGGTGATGCGAAGAGGCTACGATGGCGGGGTCCAGACCCACAAGGCTCTGAATACGTTACTCCAGGGTGATGGTGCCCTGATCATGAAAGCGGCCCAGGTCCAGTTATGGATGTGGCTGCAGGCAGAAGGCATTGAGGCCTACTTCCTGAATACCGTACACGACGAGTTCCAGCTCGAATGTTACCCTTCCGACCGCTTCCGCGTTGCGCAGTTAGCAGAGGAATCCATACGTTGGGCTGGCCGTCATTTCAACCTCTGCGTACCCCTGGATGCAGAAGCAAAGATAGGTATCCATTGGGGTGAAACACACTAAGGAGACAACATGCGATTAATCCAACGTTCTGTTAAAGCGTTCACGATACAGGGCAAGGAGATCTGGATTGCAACAGGCCGGGTAGAGGGGACAGAGATCTCCCTCACTGGCCAGGGGCTGGAGCCTCATATTGCACTGGAAGATTTGACGCGGGCTGGGGAGTTCCTTGGCCAATCCTTGAATCCTACTGAAGAAGGTGAGAAAGCATGAATCAGGTACAGGGTGTTGTCCAGGCAGTTAGTGACAAGATCAAACCCTTTCAGACCAAATTTGGCATGGCCTACAACCTTTCATTCAAGATGGATGACGGGCAGTGGTACAAGCTGAAGTTCTGCGATGTGAATGAACCAATGCCTCTGTCCAAGGGGATGTCTGTCAGCTTCCTCGCTGAGATGGAGAACCGTGTTAATCCGAATACAGGTCAGCCTATCGTTGATCTGAGTGTAAACAAGAAAAATCTCACTATTAATCAAGGCGGTCAACCGATGAACCAGGGTTATCAGGCACCACAGCAGGGATACCAGCAGACCCCTCCACCACAGCAGGGGGGTTACACACAGCAACCTCCGCAACAGCAGCAGTACCAGCAGCAACCCCCACAACAGCAACAGTACCAGCAGGCACCACAGGCACCGTCTCAACCACTACCGCCACAGCATAACTGGGTTGGCAAGGAAGGTATGGCCACTGGCATGGCCTTCCAGGTAGCTGGCAATCTGGCGAACAACATCAATGAACTTCCAACGATCGTCGCCCGTGTATTGTTGGGACAGCAAGAGATCATTCAAAACCTGACTACAGCACCTGACGGTGGTATTGCTTACCTCGTGGAACTGGCCGGTGGTTCCATAGGGCAGACACCTGCTCCTCAGCCACAACAGCAGCCTCAGCAGGCAGCACCGCAGATGCCGACACCACAACCACAGCAAGCACCCCAGCAAGCAGCTCCACAGCAAGCGCCTCAGCAACAGCCGGGTAACCCAATGCCAACAGGCTACGGTGCCGGTGCTCCCCCAATGACGCCACAGCAGGATTACACTGGCGGCTAACTCCATAGGGCCAGGGAAGGCCGTTCTAAGGGGATTATCATGTACAAGGCTTACCATACAAACAACCACCGGACGCTGCTGATCTTCACTGGAAAAGGAACAGCATATGCCTTTGAAACCCGAAGCATTAGCGTCCCCCGTGTCTACCAGAAAGTGAGAGATGTGTTTCTCCATGAAAGGGGTGAAGGGCCAAACCTGACTGAATGGCCCTACAACCTGGAGAATACCCGTAAAAAATACCCTGATATGAAAGAGGTTCCCTTCCATGTTAAAGCTGGACCAGCAGACCGTGATCCTTGATATAGACCCCGCTGTGTACGCCTGTGCCTTTGCTGCGCAGAAGAAGCGTTACATCTATGCAGATGAAGAGGGTTCTATACTGATTGACTATCACGTGGAGAAACGTGCTTCACGCGGGTGGTGTGCCGTAACACAGACGAAACACCAGGAGCTGCAACAGGATGGCAGCTGGAAAGAAAAGGTCCAGGAGACAGTCCATGCTACCGGATTCAGTCGGGCTCTACTTCAGGAAAACATGGATGCCAAAATGGCTCCTTATGAGCGTGAAGAGTACCTCCATGTAGAGCCGCTGGAGAACGCTCTTACCATAGCCCGCACCATGATTGACAGCATGATCAAGGAAGCAAAGTGCCCTCAGTTCATCGGTGCCCTGACTACCGGCCAGAACTTCCGCAACGCTGTCGCTACCATCAAAGAATACAAAGGCAACCGCAAGTCTACAGAGAAGCCGGTCTACTACGCTGAAGTCCGTGAATACTTCATGGAACGGTACAACTGTGTGATGAATGAAGGTTATGAGGCCGACGATTTCCTGGCCACCATGGTGTATGCCAACCCTGAGTACGCTGTCTGTGCCTCTATTGATAAGGATCTGGATACCGTTGCTGGTGACCATTACAAGCACAACAAGGACAAGGATACGGGTGAACGCTGGTATCACCTGACCCAGTACCAGGCCATGTACAACTTTTACCATCAGATGCTCACAGGGGACGCTACCGACAACATCCCTGGCCTGCCCGGTGTTGGCCCCAAGCGGGCTGATACAGCCTTGGAACACTGCACCAATATCTCTGAGCTGCATGAGGCTGTGTGCCAGGCCTACATTAAGAAGTTCGGCGACGAACATGAATACGAGCACTGGAAGCTGGGTCGCATTAACGCACTGCTGGAGGAAGCTGGTGTGACCGAATGGGAGGACTACATGGATGACGCCACGGAAGGTCTCCCTGTGGAACTGGACCAGGAGCTTACTGAGTTGGTCATGGAGAGGGAGGGGCACCCAACTGGTTTCATGATGTGTCGGACATGGAAGGAGATGATGACCGAGATGGGTCAACTGCTATGGATGGTCCGCGACCCGGAGGAGCCTCTGTGGAGCGTGGATTACATGGAAACAACTATCATTCCTGAATACGAAGGTAAATAACATGCAGACTATCCGATTCCTCACCCAATTGCTTCTTGCCCTGGCCCTGACCATAGGTGTTGTCTTTGCTGCTCATGGTGAAGAGAAAGCACCTGAACCAGCTCCAGAGCCTGTCCCAATGGAGACGATAGCTAAGATCTATTACCAGAAAGGTGTCATGCAGGCGTTGTACTTCGTTGCACACAAATGTGAAGGGGCTGAGACTAAAGCTGTGGATCTGCCGGTGCCTAATGGTAAGGTCAGGATTCACTGTCGAACGCCAGGGATCTGAAATGTCAGAAGTCACACACTCGATATACGGGGCGGGTTACATTGTCCGCCCCCTGAAGAACCACACGTTTTTAGTGAAATTTCAGGGTGATCGTTTCCCTAAGGTCATCCACATTCAGGAGATATGTTATGCAACTCGAATTGGACCTGGACAAAGTAACCTCGCTACTGGCAGCTATGATTGACCAACAGGAAGTCCGAGAGCTGGATGATAAGGAGGTGGATCTGCTGACTGAACTGGAACAAGTTCATCATCAACTGACAGAGCTGTCTGAAATGGACCTCAATGAATGTGAAGGCGGGGCCTGCAAACTGTAAGGAGATTCTATGAAGACGTTTGTAATCCTGCTGCACGGGTTCAATGTTTGGGATGGTGGAAGGAAATCGATCCAGACGCTGACCCAGTATTTCAAGGTGAGGGGCTGTGATGTTGATACACTGTCCTACGGTTGGTTCGGCCTCCTTAAGGCCCGGTACTGTAATGAGGAAGTAGCCTCTGAGTTGGCCGCACGTATTGACGGCCTGGAGCATCAGGGTTACGAACGCATTATCGTGGTAGGTCATAGCAACGGATGTGCTATAGCTCACCTGGCTTCAAGGATGTTTGAACATCCACGTGTTAAGTATGTCTACCTCAATCCGGCGCTACGCCGGGAGGCTGAACCTCACCCAAGAGTGAAAGAAGTAGATGTCTGGTATAACGGGGGCGACTGGGCCGTGGCCTTGTCAAAGCTCCTATTCTGGAAAGCGATCGAAAGACCCTGGGGTATCATGGGGAGAGTTGGCTACACAGGGTACAACCCGGCCATAAGGAACTTTGATACGGGTACGATCAAACCGCATGCCCTTGGTCATAGTGGTATCTTCAAAAGAAAAAACAGGTACTTCTACGGCCACCTGATCGCCACAAAGGCGCTGGAGTTCCACAATGGCTAACAACTTTCAAATATCCTGGTCCGAAGAGTTCCGCTGCGAAGTCTACGATGTCAGGGAAGATTACACCATCCAGGTGCGAGTCCTGGACCTGCCCCCGGCCTTCGGAGATAAGCTGCTTGTCCGCATGGAGGGCTACACTTTTCCTGACCCTCTGTCTGATGTGAAAGAGGAGGCCCGCGAAGCTAAGACCACCCGTCAGGCTATGCTCAACCTGCTTCGCCGGGGTCCGATCTATATCACCAATGTGGTGAGAGCTGGAGGCTCAACCCTGATCGCCAAGGTGTTCTATTCCCAGGGCAACCTGGCGGAGGAACTGGAAGAAGCTGGACTGGCACGGAAGTCTCGACCTGAACTCGTTGACCAACCCTGGTTCACAGAAGGTGAACTCATGGCCATAAGGAATGAAGTATGAAAGCCATCCTGCACAACACTCAGGGAAATCAACCCTGGTTAGAGATAAGCCCGGAAGATGCTGCAGAAGCCCTGGCGATCCGCTACCTCTATGATGGGTATACGCCTGAAGAAATCTGCAAACGAATCATATTTAATTACCAACAACCTGAACTTTCTGACAAGCCTACTGACTAATCTTTTGCGTGGGAGATTAAGCCACTCCTATTACCACTAACAGCCCTACGGGGAAGTGGTGAAACGCAGGGGATATAGAGAGCATTAGGCCCGGTCACTGTAGGAGTGCCGGGTCTTTTTTTGACCAAAATTTAGGACGACATCATGACCGATACCGCATTGATCCTCAAAGAAAACCTGACTGAACTCGCACTCTTCACAACAGAAAAGAGCGTTACGCAAGTTCTGACCCAGATCGAGAAGCTGGCTGCCCTAGACACCGTATATGACATGACCTGCCCGAAGGGCCGTAAAGCATGTGCATCCATGGCTTACCGCATTGCCCGGACCAAGACCCTGCTGGATGGCTACGGCAAAGACCTGGTGGCACCCCGCAAGGCTGAGCTGGCCTCAATTGATTCCCGCCGGAAAGTACTGAAGGACGCTCTGACCGAAATGCAGAAGACAGTCCGGGCACCCCTGGATGAACACGAGTTGAAGGAGAAGGCTGAGGCCGAGAAGAAGCGTGTAGCTATGAACGAGCGCCTGCGTACCCTGGCTGACATGAACTTCAACTTTTCGCTTAATGACATCCCAGCAGAACTGGGTCGAATTGCCTCCTCCCAGGTCACCACAGACGTTTACGGTGAACAGGTGGCGTATGCTCAGGGCCTGAAGGATAAGGCCATACAGGAGCTTACAGCGGCTCTGCAGACACCAGCTGCTGAACCAGCTCAGGAAGTCGTCATTGATGCACCGGCTGAGGTCCGGACAGATCAAACGATCCCCACAGCTGAGGAGCATCAGGTACAGGTGGAAGCACGGAAGGGTGTACTGAGAGGTGCTGAGGCGGTTGACCAACCAGCTACCTTTGATGAAACCCTTGATGCCATCCAGAAGCACTGCAGCTGTAGCCGGATGAAAGCCCGTAACTTGCTCGCTGCAATCAACGAAGACCATGTTCCCTTCCTGCAGGTGGTTGTATGAAAGGTGAAATAACAGTAGAGATGGTGAAAGCGGCGCTGGATAGCGTGGTAAAGATCCAGTGCTCTGACGGTAATTGGGACTATGACCCGTACATGCACGGTATGGCTAACGGCCTGCTCCTTGCCCAGAGCTTATTCCACTCAGAGAGGGTGGAGTTCCTGAAGGCACCCAAGGTCTGGGGGTGTGACAAGCCTGGTAACCGTGCAATCTTGGGCGAAGAGGAACACTCATGAGCTTCGGACACTGGTTCCAACAGGCCGGTCGGGCCAAGGTTGAAGTGGAAGAGGAAGATCCCCGGAAGGAGGTGATGGACCCGTCGGATTGGCCGTATAAACTACTGGAGGCAAACTATTGGCCACCGGTAGATAGTAAGCTGTACTACCCTTGCGTCATGTGTGGAGAGGATACGGAAGTGGAGTGTGAGCCACATGAGTTCAACGGGGATATGCACTACTGCGGAAGGACCCCTCATTGTTGCCCATAGAAGAGGATGGTGTATACTGCAGGAGCTTACCCGACAAGTAGCAGCCGCCCTGCCGCGCCTTGCAGGCAACCTCTTCGAGAGTTGAGGTAGTTGTAGAATTTGGGAATATGCGGACTGACGCATTATATTGAGCGGTGAAGACCCACGAGCCTCTGAGATCGACACGAGTCTATGCTGGAGATCAGTACCAGCCCCAAAGCAACACACCCCGGTTACAAGACTGAACGCTTGGCCGGGGTTTTTTATTGCCTGTCAGTTAGCCTCATTGAAGGAGCCAGTAGTGGCCTGAGTCATAAACCGGATAGCTGCCTGAAGAGCTGCATCATGCTTGGCAGTACCTGGGGTGGTAGCTCCCACAGCTGTCATCAACCGCAGACCTGTCTTGGTCTGGAGCAACATCCTTACCGCACCAGCTGTCAGTCCCACGGTAGCCACAGGGGCCGCTACAGCACCTGCACCTGCCACAGCACCCGCACCAATAGCTGCACCGGATAACGTACCACTCTGCAACAGCCGACGGCCCAGGACGTTAGTGGACTGGCCTGAACCGAACTGGCGAGCCGATCCCTGAGTAGCCCGGAGAACCTGCAACAGTGCTTCCATCTGCTTAGCGTCCCGACCTTTGAAGAAGGACTGTGCGATACCCTGTGACTTCAGAAGCTCTTTGGCGAACTTGTCCACCAGCAGGTTACCCTGTTCATCCAGTGAACCCCGGAACGCATCATTCACGATAGCGAACTTAACAGCTTGCTTGCCCTCACGGTTCAGGTTACGGATCAGGAGTTCGTTCCGAGACTTCTCCCCACCACGTATCCTCAGGAAGTTCATGATCTGCTCAGGCGCTGCATCCTTCTTGGCCAGCCTGGAGAGTGCTGGACCCTTCACATCGGCATTGAGCTTGGCAGTGAATGCTTTAGCCCGCTCGAACTTGCGAAGACCATCGCCACCAACACTACGTGCAAAGGCCTCCAGATCTGCATCCAGGGCTTCCTTGATCGGCTGGAAGATCACAGCTTCCTTGTCACCGATGATTGCATTCGTGGAACCCTTATAGGCATTGGACACGATCTGGGAGATCTTCCGCTTAGGTTCCTGGTAGGTGGTGTTGAAGTCCTTGACCGGGGTGGCCAGCATACGGCGGAACTGCTGCAGGAGTGGGACATTGATGTCCAGGGTCTTACCCATCTGCTGAAGGGCAGCCAAAGCCTGAGGTGCACTTGCATCATCCAGCAACTGGAACATCAACTGCTGTGCCTGCTCAGGTGCCATGTCAGTGTTATCCAGCAAATGCTTCTGGAACTGCTGAGCTGTAGCTGCACGGTAATTATCCAGTGGGACGTTGCCTGGCAGAGCCTGAGCTGCTTTGTTCCACAGCTGGCGCTTGGTGCCAATCCGCTGTGAGATCTTACCCTGCAGGGACTCCAGGATGATCGTATCCACATCCCCATCCAGTCGGTTGGATCCAGCAGCAAGGCCTTCCATGAAGGATTCCACAGCAGCCTTCTGAGCTGCAGCCTGCTTGAGACGGTTGGAAGATGTACCAGTTAGTGGGACTTCCTCTGCTGCCTGGGAGGCAAAGTTCGCAAACTTCGAATCCATGACATCATCAGCGAAGACCGGGATACCCAGGCCATCAGCTTCCTTGATGATCTTGGCGACCTGCTCTTTCTTGAAGACACCCTTCTCAGCGTTCAAGGTCTTGCGGATCAAACGACCGAAAGGCTCACCCAGAATGGATAGCCCACCACCAGCAAGTGCTCCAACAACGGCGTTAGTCCGTGCATCTGCATCATCCTCAGTGGGTTGAACGAAACCAGCCAGTGCACCGATAGCAGTGTTCTGGCCAGCACGTAAGGCGAAGCTGCCCTGAGTGGCACCAGGGATCGGCAGACCAGCAACCTGGCCCGCTATACGTGATGTGAAGGAGGAAATAGGGAATGCTTCTTTGCCGGGCTTCGCTTCATCCACAAGGGACTGGCGGGAAGCAGCAAGGCTTTCACGGAAGTCTGAGGTGTCAGCTCCTGGGAGCAGATCAACCAGTTCGCTACCCCGTTGCAGGATACCGGTGCCAATGTCAACGATCCCCAGGCGGAACTGGTCGGTCAGGTTCTCCAGGAAGCCTGGTGCAGGCCCCTGGCGTTCGGTCAGTGTGTCTTCTACATTCCCGGTAAACGGAGTCGCTTCGGCAGGTACAAAAGGTGCAGGGTCAGGTGTGACCACGCGGCCCTGTCCACCCAGGGTGAAGGATTGCTTTGGTTCGCTTGGCGCTGCAGCCGGGGCCATCTGTGCTTCTTGCCGTACTGGTGCCAGCAGGCCAGGAGTCGGCGCTGCTTGCGGTTGTTGCGGCGTCGCTGGAAACTGTTGGTTGAGCACTGTGGTAATTTCTTCCGGTGTCGCATCATCTGGGAACTCCAGTTGGTTGCCTTCAAATTCAATGATCTTAGCCATTTCACTGTACCTGTTTGATCTGCCCAGAGGCATCTCGTTCAAAGCGGATGATCCCAGAAGCAGGAGCAGTCAACGCACCGGCATTGCCACTTGGCGTCAGGTTGGTAGCCGGATCACCCCGGAGAGCGGGTTCGACTGTAGGGCCTGGTGTCAGACCTTCACGGAGGTTACGGGAGTGTTCCTTGATGCCACGCTTCGCTGCTGCGGTGAAGGACTTGAACTTAGCTTTGAACTCAGCTGGTCCAAGATCCTTGGTCAGGAAGTCCTCACGTAACAACTCCATCTCAGCTACCGCCGCTGCTGCACCAGTTACACGCGAACGGTACGCCTGGAAGAACTGTTCCACTTCAGCTGTGAAAGCCGAGCGTTCAGCATTGAAACCAGACAACTCCGTATCAGACAGCCCAGCTTTATCCAGGAAGCCACCCAGGCCTGCCTTGAGGCGACCACCAATGGTGAGGAAGTCTTCAGAGAAGCGTTCACCGATGCCACCCAGCTTAACGATCTCGTCCTGGAGACTGGCCAGTTGTTTCTGCTGACGGTTGATCTCAGGCTTGGACAGTGGGATACGTTCTTCACCGTTAGGACCTGTGTTCACGTTCACGCTGGTGCTGGAGGTAGACTTCGGATTGAATACCAGATCTGCCATGTTGCCAGTCTCAGTAAAACGAGCCAGTGAAGCAGGCGTGAAGTCCCGTGGGTTCACCTTACCCAGGCGAGGATCTTGCTGAGCCAGTCGCTCGAACTTCCGTTCATCCAGGGAGAGACCCCGCTCAGTGTTCCCGATCTTACGGGCTTCCTGTGCAGCCTTGACCAAAGCAAGGCGTTGCTTCTGTGCTTCCCCCGCAGCCTTCGCACGTTGAGCCCTGAGGGCCGCTGTGGTGCCAAAGCCTGTCTGTGCAGCATTAGCGATGTTCGCCGCCAGAGAGCCTCCCTGCTGACTCCTGTTAAGCAAATCAGCACCAAAGGCCAGGAGTCCCTGCTGCTGTTCGGGAGACAGATTCTCGACAGTATCCACCAAGTTACTGAAAAAGCCCTGAGGCTGTTGAGCCTGGGCTTGTACCTGCTGTGCTGCTTGTGGTGATGTAGATGCGGCCTGGTTATCCAGCTCAGCGACGAAAGACTGAGCCTCCTGCAGGGAGCCTGCACCTGCATTGAATGCTGCATCTAACTTCCGCTGTGCAGGGAGCTTTGCAAACTCCTCAAGTTCTCGTCTTGTAGCCATTAGAACAATCCTCTTAAGCCTTGGCGTTGACCGCGTTGTGGAGCACCCGGTGTCTGTGCCTGTGCAACTGCCAGGGGTCCACGTGATTGCAGAGCGGAGACATTCTGTGAGATCGGTCGTGGCTGCTCTGCACGTTCCTTAGCTCTGCTATTACCCAGGGACTGCCGACTAGCTTTCAGCACAGCGTCCAAACGTTCCTTCAGGGCTTGGTCCTTTCTCTTCTGTGCCAGGCGGTCCTCAATACTGGGATCAGACAGGTTCTGTAGAGCAGCCTGCTGTGCCGGGTTGGAACCCAGACCAGGTAGAGGGCCGGTGTTACCCTGAGCAACCTGTCCAATATTGATACCGGCACCCTGGAAAGGGTTCCCACCCTTGAACGCATCTGTGCCAGTGACGTTAATATCCTTGAAGGGGTTCTGACGGTTGGGCTGAAACTGATCGAAGAGACCTGTGAATGGAGAGCTTGCACCTCCTGCACCACCGGCTCCAAATAGTCCCGTGAGTGCACTCATGAAATCTGCCATCATAATCTCCTTAGAAGAGGCCTAAGAGGCCACCGATGCCTGCACCAACTGCAGTACCAATACCAGGGACAACAGAACCGATCTGAGCACCTGCTGCTGCACCACCGAGGGCACCGCCTAAGCCACCGCGTTGTCGGCCACCACCGAGTCCTGAAGTGATAGTCTGTCCACCACCGAACTGGTTGATCAGGTTGCTGAAGTTCTGCAGATTAGCCAGATCAGCGTTCTGGTTGAAGTCGAAGCGAGCACGTTCTGAATCCAGCTGTTGCTGTGTCAGGTTCTCACGAGCTGCACCCACCTGAGACAGGAGCTGACCGGGAAGGCCAAGCTGCTGGTTAATCTGAGGTGCAAGAGCCAAAGCACGTTGCTGTGCATCAAACTGCTGACCAAAGGCATTGTTGAAGATCCCTGCACGTGTATCACCTACCGCACGGGCCAGACCCTCAGCTGCCTGAGCTTCCTGGATAGCCTGGCGTGAACCACCGAAGGCACCCTCTGCTACAGCCCGGCTACCGATCTGTGGGAGGATCTGCTGCTCGAACTGATCCACCAAGGGCCGGGTCGCTGCATCGGCAAAGGCATTCACCGTAGGATCACGGGTAGGGTCTGGCGTCTGCAGGAGTGAGTTCAGGACATTCTGCTGGCCCAGGACCTGCCCACCCAGCTGACCGGCCAGTGCTGTCTGCAACCCAAAGGCTGCTTCTGTCTCAGGGGAGAATCCTGCTACCAGCTGCCCTGGGAAGAACTGCTGTGGACCTTGATCAAATAGCCCTTGTGCTTCATCAAAGATTCGTGTGACAAAGGGAAGCTGTTCAGGGAACGGCTTTGAGACCTGTGTCTGTGTATCTGGAGTCTTACCGCCACCTGACATGGTTACACCTCATTAAGTTTTTTGGTTAGCGTTACACTGGCTACTGTGAAACCAGCAGGCTTCAACGCTTTTGTCCAGCCGATTCTACCAGTTACCCATATCTCTTGACAGTTTTCGACATCCCGTGCCCAGGGCTGTATGTACTCCTGAATGACTTCAGACCAGTCGAGGCGAGAGGAAGAGCAGGCTGCACAGGAGATGACTTCACAGACACGCTTGTCCTCCATCACCTCTTGGATACGCGTGATACCAGCGGCATAGATACCCGCCAGTTCGCACCATGCAACCCACAGCTGAGCCTTGTTTTCCAGCAGGGCTGTGTGCAGCTGGCTTAAGGACATGGTGTTGTTGAGTTCTTCACGGTTGTAGGGGAGTTGCAGGAGGTTCTCTACCTCCAGCCACACAGAAGGCAGCTGGGCAGGATTGATTGGGGTGATGTTCATCTCAGACCTCGTCGTCGGCAATCGCTTTCTTCAGGAGATACTTGAGCAGGTTTCGAATGTCACCTACAGATTTCACATTGTCAGTGATCCACTGATCAACTTGATCCGGCTCCAGGCCAGCCAGGCCCAGGAGGTTACGTTCACGTTGGGCCTTTTCCTTCAACTTAGTTTTCGCTGTACCTCGCACGTTAAGCGGCATTGACTGTTACCTCCAACGTTTTATCTAAGTAAGGGAATGTGGATAGCTGCACAGAATAGGTGCCTGCTACATCAAAGGTGATTGTATCAGTCCCTGGATTGAGCACCCCCTCCAGGAAGGCAGGGCCTTTAACACGTGCACTTGTTCCTGCTGGGATGTTATTCAGCTCCCAGGCTACACCCTCACTCACTGTAAGGGTCGCGCTGGTGATAGGCGATTCAGGGCGAAGCGTAGGTGAACCTGCACTGACATAGTATTCCTCGTCCCCGTAGATGCCTTCAAGCACAGCCTGCCCTGTTCGAGCCTGTCTAGTAAAGTCTATGTCAGGGCACGAACCATGCTGTAACACACGACCCGTTGCGGTCTCATATACGGTATATTGCTTCATTTCTTTGTCTCCAGGCACATGATGGAACGGCGGAAGCACTGCACGGTCGCTACTGCATTGCTATCCCCCTTAGCAGCATCGATAAAGTAGGTGTGGCCCCCTGCTGTGGACACATCCACAATGTTAAGGCTGATAATGATAGGCTCATTCGCTACCAGCTTTACGTTTGTCCTGACCCAGATAACTGTGCCATCTCGCCGCAGTCTCACATTGATAGAGGTGTCCGTGCTGAAGGCTTCTGCTGTGAAAGAAGCTGTGATGAACACTCCCCCGCCATTTGAAGTTAATGCAGTACTCGCTATCTCAACTTCATTGATATTTGGCAGGTTACCTGATGTGCCAGAGAAATAAGCAGAGGCCGGTATGGTTACGGCATTATCCTGGATCTTCAGCGTACTGACTGTGAGATCAGCAATATGGCCCCCAGCCGCTGTAACACTGTTCGCTGCCAGCTCTGAGGCTGTAATAGCATTAGCTGCAATCTCGTTAGCTGTAATGGTGTTTGCCGCTATCTTGCTGGCACTTACAGCCCCCGCCAGGATGTTACCAGCCTGTACTGCGTTAGCGGCCAATTCACTTGTCGTGATAGCGTCTGCAGCGATCTGTGTAGCTGTGATCGTGTTGGATGCTATGTCAGAGGCTACGATAGTACCTGCTGCGATTTTGGCTGAGGTAATACTGTTGGCGGCTAACTTGGCAGTGGTCACAGCATTGGAGGCGATCTTGTCAGCTGTGATGCTGGAAGCTGCAATCTTTGTAGATGTGATTGAGTTGGCCGCAATACGGTTGGCATTCAAGGTACCTGTATTAATCTTGTTTGCGCTGAGATCGTTAATCTTCGCATCACTGATCTGAGCATCACCAATAAGGGCATTGGTAATAGCGGCATTGGCAATGTGAGCTGTACCAATAGCGGCTGCTGCAATAGCTGCACTGCCTACGGCAGCGTTAGCAATCTGAGCTGTATCCACAGCAGCATTTGCAATAAGTGCATTCGTAATCGCTGCAGTCTGTATAGCAGCTGTGCCTATGGCGGCATTAGCAATCAGCGTGGCAGTAATAGAACCAGCTGCTATCTGATCCGTACCAACAGCGCCATCTGCAATGGCAGGTCCGGTCACACTGTTGACGGCCAGGTTACTTGAACCAATACCGCCTGTGGCTATGTCAGAACCTGTCAGAGAGCCATTTTGCACATTGGATGACGTAATCGTATTGCTTGCGATATTGGAGCCTGAGACAGCCCCACTGGCCAGCTTACCTGCTACGACAGCCAAGTCCGCGAGCTTACCACTGGTGATTGCATTGTCCTGTATGATAGAAGAGGTGACAGAGCCATCCAGTATCTTGGAGGTTGTCACAGCGCCTGTTGCCAGCTTAGCCGCGTCTACTGAGAGTGCAGCCAGTTTGGCATTATCCACGGCCAGGTCCGCCAACTTAGCCGTAGTGATAGCTGCATCAACCAGTTTGCTTGTATCAATGGTTACACTGATTGGATCAATCCAGGGGATGTCCAGATCACCTGGCTCATAAACGTAGACGCCATCACCATCAACCAGTGTCCTGCCATCATCTGACAGTATCGGAAGGGAGAACCCTTGCACTGCTGTCTCCAGTGTATTTAGCTGGTTACCTAATGCAGCGGTAAGGGCCTGTCCCCATTGCACCAGGCTTTCCATAGTAGGTTCACCCAGGGTGTCAATCTGGGGGAGTGTCAGCGTCTCTGTGATAGAGCCTACTCGAATACCACGGCCATTCAGGGTCACCAGCGGCCCCTGTATAACCAAACCGGATGTTGTTACTGTGATGGTTGCCATCAGCGTGTGCCTCCTAAGCGGCCATATGTGGTGATGCCTGAAAGCTCCCAGGTATCGCCTATCCCCTCTGACCTGAACTCAAGAGACATATAACGAGCAGAAAGCCGTACATCACTCTGGATGAACCCAGTAGGAGCCGCAACCCAACCTGTCCATGTGATTGCATCATCTAAATCAGACTGGAGGCCGATACGCCACTCCATCCCAGTACCAGTCCAATCGAGTCGGACGTTGCGAAGAGATTTAATATGGTCAGGGTGATCCAGGTCAAAGGATGTACTTTGTATAGAGGCTGTGAACGCCACGCCGTCAGCGTCATCTCCGAAGTTGTGGAAGTAGACCTCGCCTGTAGCTGTTGTGGCAATTGGGTATGCAAACACATCCCGATCCACTGAGGAGGTACGGCCAAAATCAAAGGTTGTCCAGATGGAGTTGATGTAATCAAAACCTACCCCCTTATCTACTTCTCCAGCCCCGCCAGCTGAGGGGTAATACCACACAACCATGTGGTGATCCTCGTCATGCCATCCGTTGATCTTGCTGGACTGACTCCAGTTGATGTCATCCTGTAGGAACTCATGGATCTGAGGATCATCAATCAAGCGACTACTCACACCATCAGTTACCCAGAAGCCCATACGACCACAGCCATAATTCTTGGCCCCTACAGGGATTACAGCTTTCTTGCTCACGGCACCAATGCCTTCCACAGCCGGTTTGTAACCGAAATAGTTAGGGGCACCCACATAGTTGATTAGGAACATCTGATCCTTTCCATACACAGCTGTCCGATCACCTAGTGGGACTGCACAGATGATAGGCGAGTTGAGCTCCCGGATTACCAGGTCGCCAGCTGAGTTAGCTGAGCTGGGTGTCCAGGAGGTCAGGTCATCAGCAGAGGACCATACAAAACCTTTATCATTGATGCTGGTGTTCAGAGCCATCAGGTGAGGTCCACGTCGAAGGAAGATCTCGCAGGTCGAAAAGTCAGCATCTGAAAGGGTCAGGAAGCTGGGGTCGGAGGCGAGTTTGATCTTCGGTGCTTCCACACCATTGGTTGCCACCAGAGTGGTCCCGAAGTTCTCGATACTCCAGGTGCTGGCAATGGTGGTCGCTGTTTCACTAATGTTGTGACTGGTGATGTTGCCGATGGTCGAGGTGGATACAGAATCCCATTGGCGTAAACGGAAGTCATCACCCCATATGATAGTCAGGGTCCCCAGGTTGTTGAACTGGTGCATACCCCTGGCCACCCGCGTAGCTGGTTTGGTGAAAGGGGCAGTCCAGCCGGGCATCTTCCGAACACCTCTGGCGGTGAAGATCACATTCGCTCCATCCTTCCAGAAAGGGATCAGGCGATCCGGCACCCCAAGCCAGATCCCTGTACGCAGCTGTTCCTTTGAGTCTGAGATTTTTTGGTCACTACGGGACATTGTTATGCTACCCCTTCTTTAACTACTTGAATCACTGTCAGGACAGTGGCTGAGGCAATGATTGGGATGAAGATGTACAGGATCTTCAAAGCAGTACCCTGCTTTCCTATCAGGGTCTTCATCCCTTCCTTCTCCTTTATGTCGTAGATTCTCCCCTTGTGAAGGTCTTTCAGGAGAGACTTGATTTCCGTTACGTCATTACACAGGTTTGAGACATTCACAGACATCTCACCAACCTCCCGCTCTAAACTCTTCTCCTCAGCCATAGCGCTGCCTCAAAAGATTGGACTTATCCAGGTTGTAGTCAGTTGATCCAAGCCATTGTCGATTACGACATTTTCAGGGTTAAGAGTAATGTTCTTTGTTGTAATGACCAAATTTCGGTCTTGTAATATCGATGTGCTGACAGCCAGAAGGGTCAGTGGATCAGAGACAGGTCTGACCAGGACATTCTGCAGTACCTTGATGGTCTGCCCTGCTACAACCAGTTCAGGCTGTATGCTGATAACTGTCGTCTCTTGCAGAACGGTCATCGGGTTGCCAGTAATGCTCAGACTACTGGTTGTTACGTTTACTTCCTCCTCGATAAGAAGCTTAGGGTCAAACGAAGTCAGAGTTAAGCCACCCCCTGATACCAGAACCACCTGCTCCTGGAAAACAGGTGCTACAGGTGCCGTTAGTACGAAGGTGGCTGTACTGATCAGGATGTCCGCTCCGATCAGAATATTCGCTGTTACTCCTGCTATAACGGCATTTGGCGTATCAGCTGTGATTGCTTTGTCACGGATGAAGGAAACAGGGTGCTCTTCCAGCCCCAGTACCCCTGTGCCAGCTGTTGCCCTAAACTCCCGTGCAATCGTACTGTCTATCTCAGCGGCGCTCAGAGAGGCTGTGGTGGCGTCTACACCCCTGTTGATTACAATCTGTGACGCCCTATCAGCCAGGGTCAGGTTAGCTGAGGTCACTATGACGTTAACTTGCCGCACAACAGCTGAATCCACTTCAGCCAGAACGGTATTAACTGTGGTCCCTATGATCGTTACATCAGCAATGATGGTCGCGTCGATCTCTGCAAGGATCAGGGCCTCAGTTGTGACAAAGGCGAATTTGTCCCCGGACACATTGACAACATTGGCCGCAAAGACCAGAGCTGCTGTGGTGACCTCAACGGTCTTAGGCTGGATGACCTGAATATCATCTTCGGCAACTGTCAGAGAGGCGGTAGTGGCCAGGATACTCTGATCTTGGAGAACAATGGCATCGACCCCGGCGTACACCAGGCCGACTGTATTGGAGGTAGTGGTTGTCTCCTGAAGGGCAAAGGCTGGTACTTCAGCAAAGGTTAGTCCTGGCGTTGTGATCGGAACCACACGGTCCAGAGAGATCAGGGACTGGATACCGGCGGTTACCAGATTCACTGTAACTGCTGTCGTGATGTTCGCACGGGAGACCTCAGCATCAAACACAGTCAGTGTCAGGCCTG
>Ga0193950_1000169_pt1 | contig 16940 bp, 11 predicted proteins | sample BB_1_MG_FD_144485 | JGI IMG/M metagenome (GOLD analysis project Ga0193950, IMG submission 144485) | Microbial mat bacterial communities from the Broadkill River, Lewes, Delaware, United States - BB_1_MG | ecosystem: Environmental > Aquatic > Freshwater > River > Microbial mats | place: USA...
CCGCCATGTTCCATCGCTGGACCATCAAACCCGCTGGCACTGAAGGCTACCGTACCGCCGAAGTTACCCTGGGCGGCATCGACACCAACGAGCTGTCGTCCAAAACCATGGAAGCGAAAAAAGCCCCTGGTCTTTACTTTATCGGTGAGTGTGTGGATGTTACTGGCCACCTGGGCGGCCATAACTTCCAGTGGGCCTGGGCCTCAGGGTATGCGGCGGGGATGTTTGTGTAACTGTGTACAGATTTGCGCGGTGCCAGCGAGGCTGGCATCCTGTGAACTTCCCTGATCTGTCCGCTGGCCAGGATATATAACGCGCCTATGAAACTCGAATGCGTCGATGTTAAGAATTTTCGCTGCTTTGCTGAACTGTCCCTGCAGCTCCATCCAGAACTGACTGTGTTGATCGCCCCCAATGGAGCCGGTAAAACAACCCTGCTTGATGCTATCCGTATCGCCGTCTGGCCCTATGTGAAAGGCTTTGATCTGGGCAGTCAGACGGGAAAAAGCGCAACCATTCAGCAGGCCGATGTGCGCCGAATTCGCCAGCCCAACGGTAATATGGAACCGGTGATTCCTGCCCAGGTAGCAGCGATTGGCCGCTGGCCCGGCCGCACTGAGCCGAAACAGTGGCTCCAGTGGCGGGAAAAAATGACATCGCGCAGCAACACGCTGGGGGATGACGACGCCCGACGACTGACTGCAACCAGTAAAGCCTGTGAACAGCGCATATTCTCTGACACACCTGACCCGGATTTGATTCTGCCACTGATTGCCTATCTGGGCACGGGGCGGCTCTGGTATCAGGGGCGTTATAGCTCAAAAGTGACGGATGCACCGCTGGATGAAAACAGCTACTCACGCACCTCCGGTTACCAGGACTGCCTCACCGCAACCTCCAGCTATAAACAGTTCGAGCAGTGGTATGGCTGGGTGTTCAAAAGTTACCGTGAACGCCAGATGATCGCACTGGAGCGCAACACCCCGCTTGATGAACAGGGCCAGCGTTTCAAAACGGCCATTGATGTGGTGCAGCAGGCCGTGAACCAGCTGATTCAGCCAGCAACGGGCTGGGCTGATATCGCTTACAGCGCCAGCCAGCAGCAACAGATTGTGCTCAGCCACCCGGAACAGGGTGAAATGCCGCTGGATATGCTCAGTGATGGCCTGCGTAACGTCGTCGTAATGGTGGCAGGTCTCGCCTTTCGCTGTATCAAACTCAATCCGCAAGCAGGTAACGCCGCAGCGCAGATCACCCCTGGCGTGGTGATGATTGACGAAGTGGATATGTTCCTGCACCCCCAGTGGCAACAACAAATATTGCAGGCACTGCGCGGGGCCTTTCCGGCCCTTCAATTCATCGTGACCACCCACAGCCCCCAGGTGCTGACAACCGTGCCAAGCGAGTGCATCCGCATACTGTCGGCCCATGAGGTTGTTACACCGACGGTTGCAACCCTGGGTGAAGAGAGCCGCACAACGCTTGAAGATGTTATGCACGTTAACTCCCGCCCTCGTGACACCATGGCAGACGCGCTGCAGGATTACAGGTAACGGACACTGGATGCCGTTGAGCCCCGTAACCGAGCACGACGATGAGACAGTTACGGTATGTACATCTGCCACCTTCAGTCTGAACAGCCTTACCTGCCGGGCGAAAACAGTGTCTGCAATCACTGAGGAGGCTTTATACAGGAAGTTAAGTAGAGGTGCTTTCCGTCTGGAGTTGCTCATCTGAATGATGACTATTCATATAACCCTGAAGAATTACCGGGATCTCATAGCCCTGTTGCTGATACTCAGTCAGCTTGTTGTATATATCTGCATCAGCTAACGTGGGATCGCCATATTTATTACTTACAGCCTGTTTACCGGCGGCGTACATCAGCTGGTAACTGATTTTGATATGCTCCTCGTTCTCGGTTTCTATCAGTCGCTCAACGCATTTCAGATGGGGTGCTATATAGGGCAATTTAATCAGAAGATCGTAGTTCTCTTTGAGGAAATCCGGATTGGATACATCCAGTTTGTCGTTGATTTTATTGCTTTCAAGATAGAACCGGATAGTCTCCAGGTAAGACTGTACAAAGGTGTCATGCACCTGTCTGCAGTGGCGAAATTCGACATAGAGCTTCACGATCTCATCTGCATTATCTGAAGTAAAAAGCACGTTCCATTCAGCGCTACCACCCACGAAGATAATCAGGTCGTCGGGGCCGTTCACGATGCGTTTTCCATCCACTTGTACCGGGTGCTCCCGCAAGCCCTTAACTGCATCCTGAATCAGTACTCGCACATGCTCCAGTGCAGAGAACTTTGCCATACGGGTAAGTTCTTCAGACTGCAATTCTATTGCTTTGCGTTGCTCCTTTAACTCTTTGGTTTGTAATCGATAACCTGCAATCAGCCAGAGGAAAGCCAATGCAGCAGCATAGCCAGAAAGTACGTCGGCTGTTGCTACGGGAGCCCACGTCCAGTCTTCCGCTTGGGTCAGGTTGTAAATAGCGGCATTGATAATGCCCGCTGTTAGTGTCAGCACGATCCAGTTCTCCGCCAGAAAGTCAGCGGTATTACGGAAGGCGCAATGTGCCTTGGTCAGTCTTTGGTTCTGGTTCTGCGAATTGTTCAGACACATAATTGAAAAGTCCATTTTTTTATTTCAATTCCAAACTGTGACGCTATCACCGGCGTGGGCTGTAGATCTGACGGCGTTGTATCAGCTACCTCAACTGGTATTTCGGGCGTTATCGTTGGATTTATCAGTGCTGGTTGTATAGCTCTGCTTTTGAAGAAAAACCTGTAAATCAGCCCGGTAATTACAAGCGCAATAATCCATTCCATTTGGCTACCTGATCATCCTTATCCTGAAATGCCCATGGTGCCCAGCCAGCTTCGTCTTGAAGCGCCACCACAGTTATTAATGAATGTTACCACGTGGGCAGCCGCTTCTGTAATGATCTGCTTCGAAGCTCTACTATAGCAACGGCGTCGGTTACATGACTTTTGCCTGAAGCTGGTACAGCCGCTGAGGTTGGGCAAGGTTTTTTCGTCGCTGCCCTCATGACTAGCCAAGCACTGATCTTGTGAACTTTTTGGTGTTATTTTCACTAATGTGTAGTTAGAAATGTTCAAGACATCCTGTCTAGTCATGGCCGGGCTGCATCTGAAGAGTAAGGCCAGCTATGGCAGCAGGGCAGAAACTGGGGTTTTCTTTAGGGTAAAAATCGTCTCTAGATTAGTGTTAATGTAAATATTATCAATAAGTTATGTATAAAATCCAACCCAATAACTCAATTAATCCTGGCATGAACACAACTCCTGATCAGCTATACAGCAAGCGCCAGATAAGTGCTTTTTCAGTCGATAAGGCGCTGAAAAAACAGCTCTCTGCTGTTTTCACTCCCCTTGCCATTAAATACCTATTAGTGCACTATCGTGAAAAATAACAAAAAATATTCACGAGGTTTGCTCTGATGTCTACAGCATTTCAAAACGTTGACCCAAACGGCCTGCTCGAATACTCCGTGGTCTATACCGATCGTTCCCTTAACCATATGTCGGCTGCTTTTCAGGGGGTGATGACGGATATCTCAGCCACCCTTAAACAGGTATACAACGCCCATGCCGTTGCCGTGGTGCCGGGCAGTGGCACCTTTGGCATGGAGGCGGTGGCGCGTCAGTTTGCCACTGATAAAAAGTGTCTGGTGATCCGCAATGGCTGGTTCAGCTTTCGCTGGAGCCAGATTTTCGAGATGGGCAATATTCCTGCCGCCTGCACGGTGCTGAAAGCGCGTCAGACAGAGCCGGGCAGCCAGGCACCATTTGCCCCGGCACCGATTGAGGAGGTGGTGGCGACTATCCGCGCAGAAACGCCGGAAGTGGTGTTTGCGCCCCATGTGGAAACCTCGTCCGGGATGATTCTGCCGGATGACTATCTGCGCGCGCTGGCAGCGGCGGCCCATGAAGTGGGGGCGCTGTTTGTGCTGGATTGCATCGCCTCCGGCACCCTCTGGGTGGATATGCAAGCGATCGGCGTAGATGTACTGATCAGTGCCCCGCAGAAAGGCTGGAGCGGCTCGCCGTGCTGTGCGCTGGTGATGATGAGCGAAAACGCCCGTAGCCGGATTGATGCCACCCAGAGCAGCAGCTTTGCCTGTGATCTGAAAAAGTGGCTGCAGATCATGGAAGCCTACGAAAATGGTGGCCATGCCTACCACGCCACCATGCCGACCGATGCCCTGTTCAAATTCCGCGATGTGATGAAAGAGACCGCAGACTATGGCTTCGATAAGGTCCACGCGGCGCAGCAGGCGCTGGGGGATCAGATACGCGCGCTGTTATATGAGCGCGGCATTCAAAGCGTCGCCGCGCCGGGCTTCCAGGCGCCTGGTGTGGTGGTCAGCTACACCGGTGATGGCGAAATACAGACTGGCAAAAAATTCCTCGCCCAGGGGATGCAAATTGCAGCGGGTGTGCCGCTGCAGTGTGATGAGCCTGCTGATTTTAAAACCTTCCGTATCGGCCTGTTCGGGCTGGACAAACTCTACGATGTAGAAGCCGCCGTCAGCACCTTTAGCCAGGCGCTGGGCCAGGTGCTGCAAGACTGATGCTGCTAGCGGAGTGACCTGTGATCGTATTCAGGTGCTCCGTCTTTGCTGCTACTCGCACCGGGTCGGCCCGGCGGCGGGAACACACCATCGATTTTCAAATAAAAATAAAGGTGAACAACCATGCGTATGACCCCAAAACTGACCCAGGCCGATGCCCAGCTGATCATGCAGGCCTGTGTCAAAAAGGCTGAAGAGATCGCTGTGGATATGGATATCGCCATCACCGATGACAGTGGCTGCCTGCTGCTGTTCCAGCGGATGGATAACGCCCGCATTACCAGCATCGATATCGCCATGGGTAAATCGTTTACCGCCTCGGCGGCACGAAAATCAACCCGCGCCTATGGCGAAATCAGTGTGCCGGGTAAACCGGCTTTCGGTATCAACAGCAGTAATCAGGGGCGGTTCTCCATTGTTGCGGGTGGGCTGCCATTGTTCGCAGGCGAGCAGATTGTGGGCGGCATCGGTTGCAGTTCCGGCACCCCGGATCAGGATGAGATTGTCGCCCAGGCCGGGGTGGACGCCTTCTGCAACGCCATTATTGCCTGATCTACCCTGACTGTTACCACCCCTTGGCGTCTGATGTTCCTACCCGGCATCCGACGCCTTTTTTGGTTGTGACTGTAACTCGCTGCGCAATGCAGCCGCTGTAAATGACGAGAGAGCTATGACAGAACGAGAATCTATGGAATTTGATGTGGTGATCGTCGGTGCCGGGCCATCGGGCCTGTCCGCCGCCTGCCGCCTGATGCAGCTATCAAAAGAGCAGGGCAGGGAGATCACCGTCTGTGTGGTCGAGAAGGGTTCTGAAGTGGGCGCGCATATCCTGTCGGGGGCCATTATTGAACCCCGCGCCCTGGATGAGCTGTTTCCCGACTGGCAGGCACAGGGTGCCCCGCTGAATACACCCGTTACCTGCGACGAGATCTACCTGCTCAAAAATGAAGAGAAGGGGCTGAAACTGCCCAATGCACTGGTGCCTGCCACCATGCACAACGAAGGTAACTACATTGCCAGCCTGGGTAACCTGTGCCGCTGGCTGGCCGAACAGGCGGAAAAGCTGGGCGTAGAGATTTTCCCGGGCTTTGCCGCCGCCGAGGTGCTGTATCACGAAGATGGCAGCATAAAAGGGGTTGCTACCGGCGATATGGGCATCAGCCTGGCCGGTGAACAGAAAGGCAGCTACATGCCCGGCATGGAACTGCACGCAAAATACACCATATTCTCCGAGGGCTGTCGCGGCCACCTGGGTAAATCACTGATCGAGCGGTTCAAGCTGGATAAACAGGCCGACGCCCAGCATTACGGCCTTGGCATCAAGGAGCTGTGGGACATCAGCCCCGAGCTGCATCAGCCAGGCCTGGTGCTGCACGGTTCCGGCTGGCCGATGAGCGGTAACACCAGTGGTGGTTTTTTCCTCTACCACACTGAAAATAACCAGGTAGTAGTCGGCCTGATTATTGATCTGAACTACGACAACCCGCTGCTCAGCCCGTTTGATGAGTTCCAGCGCCTCAAGCATCACCCGGTGCTGAAACAGTATCTGGAAGGGGGCACACGGGTGTCCTACGGTGCCCGCGCTATTAGCAAGGGCGGCCTGAATGCGCTGCCTGATATGACCGTTCCGGGTGGGCTGGTGATCGGCTGTAATGCAGGCACCCTGAACTTCGCCAGGATCAAAGGCACCCACACCGCGATGAAATCCGGCATGATCGCCGCCGAAGCCATCTCTGCCGCGCTGGCAGAAGGCTGTGAAGGGGGCAAAACGCTGGATCAGTTCGATGCGCTGTTCAAAGCCTCCTGGCTATACGAGGAGCTACATGCCAGCCGCAACTTCGGCCCCGCCATGCATAAATTTGGCCCCATGCTCGGCGGTGCATTCAACTTTATTGATCAGAATATTTTCCGTGGCAAGTTGCCGTTTACCCTGCATGACAATCAGCCAGATTATCGCCAGCTCAAACCCGCCAGCCAGTTCCAGCCCATTGAATATCCCAAACCGGATGGCAAGCTGAGCTTCGACAAACTGTCGTCAGTGTTCCTTTCCAACACCAACCATGAAGAAGACCAGCCCTGCCACCTGCAGTTAGCCGACAGCAGCATCCCGCTGGGCAGCAACCTGACCCAGTTCGCCGAACCCGCCCAACGCTTCTGCCCGGCGGGGGTGTATGAAATCGTCGAAGATAACAGCGGCCCGCGCTTTCAGATCAACAGCCAGAACTGCCTGCACTGTAAAACCTGCGATATCAAAGACCCGGCCCAGAACATCACCTGGGTAACCCCGGAAGGCGGCGGCGGGCCGAATTATCCGAATATGTAAAACCGCCGGGGCGGGGTGACGTGTCAGACGACGAAGCCCCACCATTTGCACTTTTTATACCCTGGAAGCGATAAATGCTTAACACCTTCCTGTGAACCAGGCATTCCGTGGCTCTGTATATCCACTCAAAAACCCTATTTAAATCATATAGTTACGCAGGTTTGTCTCTAGAGGTGAAAATACAAAGCCCGACCAAGGTGTTAAGCAAATTTGCATGCTAGCTGCTTGATAAGTAGAGCCTTTTTCTGAAGAATAGCCAGTGAACCGCCGAACAGGCGGCTTAGAAAAGCAGACAGGCGACCTTACACAACAGCAGCAGGTGAACCGCCGAACAGGCGGCTTAGATATGCAGGGTAAATTCAGACTATCATAGCCCGCTGCCAACTCCATTCCAGCTGGGGACAGCTGTCCCACAATGTACGTACCATAACCTGGACAGGCCCCGCCCCCCTGTGGGACCGGTGTCTCCACCGGGAAGCTTTTGCTCTTACAGGGCTGGAGTTAAACACAACAGATCATAGCCCGCTGCCAACCCCACTCCAGCTGGGGACAGCTGTCCCACAATGTACGTGCCATAACCTGGACAGTGCCTCGCTTCCCCTGTGGGACCGGTGCACCCTTCGGGCATAAATCATCACCGGGAAGCTCTTGGAGTAAAGCGCAACAGATCATAGCCCGCTGCCACCCCCATTCCAGCTGGGGACAGCTGTCCCACAATGTACGTGCCATAACCTGGACAGTGCCTCGCTTCCCCTGTGGGACCGGTGTCTCCACCGGGAAGCTCTTGCTCTTACAGGACTGGAGTTAAACACAACAGATCATAGCCCGCTGCCAACTCCATTCCAGCTGGGGACAGCTGTCCCACAATGTACGTGCCATAACCTGGACAGTGCCTCGCTTCCCCTGTGGGACCGGTGCACCCTTCGGGCATAAATCATCACCGGGAAGCTCTTGGGGTAAAGCGCAGCAGATCATAGCCCGCTGCCAACCCTATTCCAGCTGAGGACAGCTGTCCCACAATGTACGTGGCATACCTTGGGCAGCTGCCTCAATCTGTAGTTCAGCCTACTGAGTGGCGGGTTTGAGCATCCCCAGTGCGCTGCTGTAGATCAGTTTGTGCAGTTTTTCTTCGACATCCGTTAACTGAATACTGTGCAGTAAGGCCGGGCTCAGGTGCTGTAGTGCGCTCTGCTCCCAGAGTTCTGCGCGGCTGGTTGAATTCAGCAGCCAGTTGGACGGGGTCTGAGCGCAGATCGCCAGCTGGACACGGTTGTTGTCGTTCAGCTGCTGACGGTCCGGGTTGAGGATCTGATAGTCACAGCAGTACCAGCTGTCCTGCTGGTACTCGCCCGCGTCCCAGCAGGGCTGGTCAAAGCTGTAGTTCAACAGCACCAGGCTTTTGCGGCTGGCACGAAAGCGTTTTTCCCGTGCCAGCTTATTGTTGGGCCAGCACAGCGGGTTGGTTCGTAACTGTTCCAGGCTGGCCAGTTGCAGCTGTTGCCCTTGCTGGGCTTGTTGCAGATGTGGCGATGGCGGGCTGCTGGCAGGGTGTAACAGGGGAGCGGCTTGGATGATCTGTTCGGCGAATGGCGCGCCCAGTCGGGTCGAGTTGTCGCATTCCAGCAGATCACGCTGGGCAGGGCGCAGTTGCTCGCCTCGCTGACAGAAACTCCGGGCGAATGACATTGGCTGAGCTTGCAGGTACAGGTTGGGCTGTTCAACAGCGCGCTGACGATGGCGGCCAATGCGTCCGGCCAGCTGCACCAGGCTGCGCACTGAGAGCAGGTCAGCAATGGCCCAGTCCGCATCAAAATCACGGCCCGTTTCCAGAATATTGGTGCAGCAGATAATCAGCACCAGATCACTCTGCTGCTGGAAATGGGCGTGCAGGGCGGGATGCTGGAGCAGGGTCTGTTGCCAGTGTTGTTCATCTTTTCTGTTCAGTAATGGGGCCACAGCCTGTTCCAGCAGGTAGCGGTCGAGCAGGGTGTAAGCACTGTGATAACACAGCAGCTTCCAGTGGGCCGGAGCGTTTTCGGCCAGGGCTGCGGCCTGTTGCTGACAGTGGGCGACGGTATCGCAGAGCAGGTAACCGGTTGATACGCTCAGTTCACGGCCCTGGTGGGTAAAGTAGCTGGCATGGTAGCTGTGCAGTGTGTGGATTGTGCTGGCTACGGCGTTGACCGGTTCGGCGCTGTCAGGCAGCCAGCCCAGTTTGCGCCGGGGGAGTGTTCTGGCGGTTTCCAGGCTGATCTGCGCCAGCGCCGGGGTGAAGTCCTGATAGTGCTGCATAAAGGTGCTCAGCTGACTGGCCCGGCTATGAAACACCTGACCGGGCAGCTGGTTACTGGCCAGCATATTGAGCACCTGCACCGGTTTGCCGGTGCGCTGCTCGAATGCGGCCAGTCCGGCGTAGTACTGTGCGGCAAATGTTTCAACCAGTGCCGGTGACAGGGTGGCGGATACCAGCATCAACGCCCGGCCAAAGTAGCCGCAGCACCAGGCCCAGCGGCCCAGGCTGACCAGATCCTGATCACTGTAGCTGTCCAGTTCATCAAACAGGGTATCGGCGCTGGCGATACGGAACATCGGCAGCAGCTGGCTGCCGCGATCACCTTCCAGGGCATGGGCCAGGTGATCGGTGGTGGCGACCACAACGGCTTTCTCCAGCAGTGGCTGTAATGAACTGGCCCCCAGTCCGACCAGCGGATGGCGCTCGCCACTGAAACGTTCAACCTCCTGCCAGCTGAACTCCATATTGCTTTCCGGGCAGCCCGCTGCGGCACTGTCGGGCTCGGTGTGCGGGGCCTGCTCAAACAACGCCCGCTCCAGTGATACGCCGATCAGGGTAGCCAGATGGTGGGGGCGAACGCCCAGTTCATCCCGGTAGGCCTGGCTGGTCTGTACGGTCAGACTGCGGTAACCCAGTGCGGTGGTGACGCGGGCGCGACCGGTTGCAGCGCACAGGGCACTGAGTGCGGCGCGGGTTTTTCCGGCCCCGGTCTCGGCCAGCATTACGCCAAAAAAGCCCTGATGCGCCGCCTTGTCAGCCTTTAGCCGGGCAGCAACCAGCTGTTGCTGCAACTCGGGTTGCCAGCGAAATGGCGCAGGTACTCCACGAACGCGACTCTTGATGCCCTGTTCGATATTGTGCTCCAGCCGCAATGGGCTGAGCGCTTTAGGCAGTTCGGCACTGTCCAGCTGCTGCCAGTCGGGCATGCGGCTGGGCCATTGCTCCAGATCCAGCCAGAGCTGGCGGGTCCAGCGGGCAACTTTCAGCAGGTGCTCCGTCAGGCTGTCAGCGGGCTGGCCATCCTGGGTATTGGCGATAATCTGCTGCCCGATGGGGTACTGGTTATGCCCGTCGGGCTGTTGGCAGTACGGTTGTTTTTGCTGTGAGCCCAGGTAATCACTGGTAACCAGCAACGGGCGCAGGTGGTGGTAGAGCATGCCCATCCAGCCGGTTGCAGCGCTGTCGGTTTTATCAAAACCCGGCAGCAGTGGCTGGATGGGCTGGCTGTCGGTATGGCGCAGCTGTTTGAGTTTCTCGACCTGACTGGCAACGGCTTTCTGCCAGCTGGTCTGTCGCCAGGGCAGGGCGGGGCTGTCAGGAAAACGGAGAAACGCTTCGATCTCTTCCGGGCTGGCCCCCTCACGTACCAGCCGGGCTTTATCCCCCGGTGCGGCGTTAAAGCCCAGCCCATCGCGGAAATCATCCGGCAGGCGGTGGTGGCTCAGTACCAGCCAGCCGATGCCCGCCAGAATCGGTGCCCAGCTGCCGCTTTGTGAAGCCCTGGCAAACAGCCTCGGCTGTTGCCAGCGCTGTGGCAGCTCAGTCGCCTGACGATCAAACCAGGCGGCAACGTTCTCCGGGGTATCCAGCTGTGCCAGCCATTGGTGGTCGTAGCCTTTATCCTGGTCAGGCTTTTGTAGCAGTTCAGATAACAGCAGCCAGCTGACTACTTCATGGCGGACGGCATCCGGCTGACAGCTATGGGCATTCAGTTTGGCCTGGAAGCCCAGTGTCGCCTTGCCCAGATCATGAAACAGCGCCGCCAGTCGCAGCACACACAGCTGCAACTGCTGCCAGCGGCTCAGTGGTGTCCAGCTCTGCTGCTGTGTCTGGCGTACGGAAAAGCAGTAATGGCCCTCGGGCGAGAATGCCTGGTGGGCACCGACAATACTGATCAGCCGGGTTTCAGACGTGCCTCGGTTACGGTAGATCGCCACCGCGGTATGGCGGCTGAGCCCCAGTTTGCGATGGCGGGTGCGCAAATCGGTTTTCAGCTCGTCCATCAAATTAGCCAGCCCTTCTTCAGACAGTGGCCCCTGCCAGCTGCGCCGGCCAATCTGTGGCAAGTATTTAGACAGCACCCGCTGGCTGCGGGGAAAGGCTTTTTTGGTACATTCACTGATACAGGTGATGATCATCCGGCCAGCCCCCGACAACGGTTCTGCATCACTTCAAATAACACCTCCAGCGCCTGTTCATCTTTCAGCTGGCGCAATGCCCGTTTACGAAATTCGCTTTCGCTGGTTTCCTCGGCAGCACACTGAAACGCCACCGGCATAATGCAGCCATCCTTAATCACATCAGCCAGATCAAACACCAGCGCCCCGCGCCGGGTTTTGCCATGTACCAGTGGAAAACTGTGGGGGATGCCCAGCACCCAGAGCACCAGGCCGGCCAGGCCGTAAGCCAGATAATTCCCCTGATCAAGAAAGCGGTTGGCCAGATCAGGCGCGTTTTGCGGCTGGCGGCTGAAGCCCTCAATGCTGAAGTGCTGGGCCAGTAACCGGTACAGCTGTTTGCTCATTTCACCCTCGGCAGCCAGTAGCGAGCCGGTGCTGTTGATGGTTTCCAGCGTCTGCAGATAACGGCTGAGTACCGGGGCAGGGTCCAGGGTGGTCTGAAACAGCCGGGCCCAGCCTTCCTCCACCACTTCGCAGCGCTGGCGTTGAAACTCAATGGCGGCCTGCAGACGCCACTGTTCATCAAACCACTGCCGGGCCCAGGCCTGGGCGTAGCCCGGTTCACGATATTCACTCTGCGAAGCCAGATGCAGTGGCGTGCCCTGACCACCGCTAAAGGCCACCATCACCCCTTCCGAAGACAATAAACGAGCGGCCTGCTGCGTGAGTGAGGTGCCGGGCCCCAGTAGCAGCACACAGATACTGGCAAAGGGGATCGACCAGTGATACTCAAATGCCTCCTTGCGCCGGGCCAGTGTCAGGCGTTCGTTATTGACCATCACCCGGCACTGTTCCAGATAGGTGATCCCTTCGCGGTGGGTATAAAGCTGGCTCATCCCTGACTCCTTTAATCGATACAAAGCCGCCTGTTCGGCGGTGAAAATCTACAGCCATCATCGTAAAGCCGCCTGTCACGGCGGTCGCACTGTTGATATACGCCCGGTGTCCCCCGCTGAACACTCCCCATAGTGATAGATATGTATATTTCCTGATGTCTGTACATATCAGGTGCAGTCTTAGACGATGAACGCTTGTTCCATCGTGCCCGTGGTGACAGCCTGCAGCTTCATTCGGCATTTTCAGGGAGGGAACATCATGTCGAACAGCTTTCGACAGCACTGTAAGGCGGTGGCCGAGCTGCCCATTGATAAGCAGTTTGAGGCCTTGCGCAGTGAGGTCTGCCATGCCCGTGCCACGCCGGTGGTGATTGATGATACCCCGCTCGATTTCCTCGTATTTCTGATCAATTGCAGCGATAAAAAGCACAGCCCCGAAACGGTGCGCAGCCACAGCGCAGCGCGGGCGTTACTGGCTGATGGCAAGTGGTTCAGCAATGTACTGGCGACCATTCCAGGGCTGGTCAGCCATGCCATAAAGTTTGCCGATGCCCGTTACAGTGGCAGCCTGTTTATTCCTCAAGTGGCTGATAGTGCGGCCAGCTTGCACTACGTTTCCAGCGCCAGTACCGCGCTGCGCAAGCCCTGGGACTGGGCGGGCAACAGTGCTGCACTGGGGCGCAAAGTGTTATTCAGCACGGCATTCAGCTGGCAGGGTGAAGTACTGACACTGACCGAAGCGCTGGCCCGTCGGGTGCCGGTGTTTGTCAATGGCCTGCTGGAACTGGGCCTCAGCGAGCCACAGTGGCAGCAATTGCAGCAGGCTGTTGATCGCGCTGTGCAGCCACGCACACCGGGCGGGGCCAGCTATAAAACCCTCTACTTTCCACGGCTGGAACAGGGTGATTATGTACTGCTGACGCCGGTGCCTTCAGTGGCAATGCAGCGTGAGATTTACCAGCGCACCCTCAGCCAGGCCCAGCCAGAGAGCCACTATTTTCGTACGCGCCGCCACCGGGTGGGTGAGAGTAAGCCGCAAAATGTGGGGGATTTTTATAACTCAATCAGTGGCGCGGTGGCCATGCTCCATGGCGGGCTGTTTAACCCGACTCAGGCTCAGGACGATCGGCGGCTGGCTGTGTTTCTGGCCGGGCGGCCTGTCTGGGGCGCGATCCGTTTGCAAGATAGCCCCGATGGCAAAACGAAAGTATCACCCTTTGCCTTTATCGACGCCGAGCAGGCCAGTGGCCACTACGACAGCAACCGTCGTAGCTGGCAGCGTCAGATACTGGCCCCGAACTTTTATCGCCTGTTGCGCCACACACTGCTGGTGCCGGTGCTGGATTATCGCAACCGATACCTGATGGGCGAGCTGGACATGGCCAGTAAGCCGTCAGCCCTGCACTGGCTGGTGTATGGCGATATTCAGGACCCGGACGGCCAGCAACAATGTGAAGCGGCCATCGTTGATGAGATGGTGCGCCAGTTTCATCGTTTAAACCCCGACAAAACCTTCTCCGCTGTGGCGCTGGAAGTGCTACGCCAGACCACCACCGAGCTGGTTGACCAGCTTCAACAACGCCGCCATAAGGAGGCCACCCATGGCCACTGAACTGCTTTGCCTGCAAGGGCTGCAGGCTGACGATATCAACCTGGCCGCCAGTGATTACCTGCACCATTCGTTGTCACTGCCCGCGCTGGCCGGGTTTGTTCATCGGCTGGAACGCACGCTTAACAGCCTGGGCGGTGAATACAGCACCGCCGATACCCGGTTTATGGTGATCGTGCGCCAGTGCAGCGCCAGCCATGGTTTCCCCCGTGGGGTGACCTCGGACTATGGCAGTGCCAGCAAAGCGGCAGCACCCCGGCTGATGTATCAGTATCAGGGCCGCGCCACCGTGGATCTGTTGATCCGTTTCCAGGTAGACGGCTTTGCCGCCGGGCTGGATGAACTGACAGACCCGGATGCGCTGAGCATTGAACTGGCCGGGATGCACCTGTGCGGTGGCACTCTGGCTGCGGTCGCCCCGGAGCAGATCCGCATACTGTGCCAGCCGGATCAGCAACAGCGGTATTTGCAGAACCTCAGTGCCGATGGCTACCTGCTGGAAGATCTGTCGCCTCTGCTGGCAACCGAACCGGCAACATTAACCGATCAGACAGAACAGGCCGAGACTGACCGTCTGCAACGGCTACTGACCCTGACCGCCAGGCCCCGTGATGGCAGCCGCACCGAACATGGCTACCTGGTACCGGCGGCGATTGGCTACCGGTTGCTGGAACCCCCGCAACCACGTTATCAGCGCAACGCCGCTGAACAGTACGATCATGCCTTTGCCGAACCTATGCTGGGTCTGGTCCGGCTGCGCAGCTGTGCCAGCTATCGCCGCCAGTACCGCAACGAACCGATCGCCAGCTGGTGGGGCTACCGCCAGCAGGGCAATGCACTTTATCTGGCTGCCGATGCGCAGGCCGATCACTGAACATAAGGAGATGAACTGATGACTACAGGCTTCCGATTCCCCCAGCTGCTGTCCTACACCGGCTCACTGAAACCTTCGCTGGGCTTTTTCTTCGCCCTTAACGATGACAAGCGCCAGCCCGTAACGGTGGAAGAAGAGTCATTACGCGGTGTGATTGCCAACTATGGCGCAGAGAAAAAAGGCCAGAACACCGGTCGCCCCAACTTGCAGCTGGTTGATCGTGCCCACCTGCCTGCCAGCTGCCGCGAGTGTGAGGTCAGCTTTACCCTGACCATTCTGGGTAACGCCCTGCGGCCACACGCCTGCAACAACCCTGAAGCGGCGGCCAGCCTGGCGGAGCTGGTCAGCGTGTATGCCAGCAAAGGCGGCTTTGAATACCTGGCCGGGCTTTATGCCGACAATATCGTCCGTGGTCGCTGGCTCTGGCGTAATAAAAGCCTGGCGCAACAGCTGGATATTGAAGTGAAAGCGGGCGAGGAATGTTTTGCCTTCACCCTGCAACGCCACGGCGGCCAGCAGGAAACACTGAGCGCACAGTCAGAAGACGCCCTGGCCCGGCTGACTCAGCTGATTGCAGATGCCCTGGCGGGGCGCAGCCCACGCTGCCTGCTGGAGATCAGCGCCCGGCTGGATGTGGGAGCAGGCCAGGAGATCTACCCTTCGCAGGAGCTGCCACTGGAAGGGGAAGATAAACGGGCAGGGGGTCATAAAAAGTCTCGCCTGCTGGCCTCTACCCCGGTGGATGGGGTAAACCAGGCGGTGCTGCACTCGCAGAAGATCGGCAATGCCCTGCGCACCATAGACCGCTGGTACCCAGAGGCCGAGCCGCACTATCCGCTGGCCATTGAGCCCTTTGGTGTTGATGGTGGCCTGCAAACCGCCCACCGCACCACCAAACAGTCGTCTTTTTATGGCCTGCTGGAAAGCCACTATCAGGACTACCTCAATGGCCTTGGCGAAGTAGAAGACGCTGCGCAGCTGAACGGTGAAATGCAGCAATTGCACTTTGTCATCGGCTGTCTGATCCGTGGCGGTGTGTACAGCAACGAAAAAAGCAAAAACTGAGGAGCTGATATGGAACGCTGGTATCGAGATTTTCGTATCGACAGCCGCCAGCAGGATTGGCCCGCACTGAGCAGCCGGTTGCTGCATGGCCTGCACGCCTGCATGTCCAATATGGCCGGGGAGCTGGGAGCAAACCCGCTGGCACTGGGCTTTCCCGGCTGGAACAGCCAGGGCGTGGGAAACCTGTTCCGGCTGGTCAGCCATCATCCCGCTGCGCTGGAACAGATCGAGTACGAGCCGGTAATCGCCCGGCTGCTGGAAAGCATGGCGGTGGAGCTTAGCCCATTGGCCCCGGTACCTGAAGCACGGGTGTTTGCCGAATTCAGCTACCGCCGGGATCGCCAGCCAGAAAAACGCTTTACCGGCTTCACCGCCCGACAAAACCGCCGCCGGGAACGGCGCGGTCAGGAAGTACGCGACCCGGCCCGCCGCTCCAGCCGCCAGCCGGACCACTACATCCGCCTGCACAGCAGTGAAAGCGGCCATGGCTACTGCCTGTTCCTGCGCCGCAGCGCCCTGGAACGGGAAGCCGGACAACAGCCGATCAATATAAACCGCTACGGCCTGTCTACCGCAGACAGTCCCAGCGCGATACCGCATTTCAGTTGATCTGAGCGGTAAATGCTTAACACCTTCCTGTAGGGACGTTGCTGTACTGTTTACCTGGGGCTAAGAATAAATGTAATTTTATCAAAGGGTTACGGTTAGCGCCTGGTTAAGAGTTACAACAGATGTAAAACGAAGGTGTTAAGCTTTCTGGTAGCCTAACTGCTTGATAATAAACTGGTTACTCAGCAGAATAGCCAGTGAACCGCCGAACAGGCGGCTTAGAAAAAGGCTGCGGCCTCATGCGGGCCTGTAATGGCGTGAACCGCCGAACAGGCGGCTTAGAAAAGCGGTTTATTGATGACTACGATAACCGATTGGTGAACCGCCGAACAGGCGGCTTAGAAATAAAATCAGGTAAAACATTCCGAGACGGAAATGTGAACCCAGGGCGAGAGCATGAACATTTTTTAAGCACCAATTACCATTTCAAGGTAACGGACATCCATAGCTGCCAGCCTTTGTTTTCGACGAAGACCTGCCTTTTTAGTCGTTTCTCTGCGTAACTGATTTGCTGCAATATGACGCAGGACTGCCAGGTTACAGGC
>Ga0193950_1000170_pt1 | contig 16919 bp, 16 predicted proteins | sample BB_1_MG_FD_144485 | JGI IMG/M metagenome (GOLD analysis project Ga0193950, IMG submission 144485) | Microbial mat bacterial communities from the Broadkill River, Lewes, Delaware, United States - BB_1_MG | ecosystem: Environmental > Aquatic > Freshwater > River > Microbial mats | place: USA...
AGACTGTCCAGTTTGCAGCGGGCACAGGCCGCCAGCCGTGCGGCAGGGTCCACTTCCTGCCAGGCGGCCAGCCAGGCTGATAATATGACATCAGCCTGTTGCTGGCGTTGCTGTTCATCTGTATCAATCAGGCTTCCCTGCATGGCATCACCTCCAGTTATCCGAATATAAACAGATAGTTACAGATGGGCACGGGGCCATTGCAAGTCCCTCTCGCTGGAAGGCTGACCCCCGTCATTACGGTTCCAGCCGGGCTGGAATCTGCCCGTCTCTTTTCCAGTTGAGCCAGAGATGATGGATAAGCAACGACGCGCCTGGGAGGCCAGGGAGATGGCCGGTTTAACCGTGGCACAGGTCGCCCATGCCCTGGGGAAAAGCCTGAGTACCGTTCATGCCTGGGAAGTGGATACAGTGCCCCGCCGGCCAGAGGATATTGTGGCCCTGTGCCAGCTATATGGGGTGACAACGGACTGGTATCTGGAGGGCCGCGAACCAATGTTCCGGGCCGAAGCCTGCCGCCATGATGCCCATAGCGAGCAGATTATTCAGCAGCTGGGCCGCCTGCAGCCTGAGCAGCGCGCCGCGCTGGCGCAGCTGCTGTGCACAATGCTGCCGCCGGGCTAGAAGGGCATAACACGGTTTCATACAGGTTTATCTACTGTTACTGCAGTGTTGTGGGTAGCACCCGCCCGGCAGGCTGTCAGCTGTCTGGCATTAGAGTTCGGAATAGATGGCCAGGATTTTGCCCGGCTCCATCAGGTCCGCCTCCGTGCCCGCTGCCACAGCCGCCTCCCACTCGGTTTCGGTAACCAGTTTGAACACCGCCCCCTGATTGAACATGGTGGCCGGAAGTGTGCCGGTCAGATTAGCGGCATTGAGGTTGGTCAGGCCGTGGCCATCCCCGGCCAGGCTGTTAACGTTGATATTTTCCGGTAGCTGGCCGTTGGTCAGCCGGGTGCTGATGGCACTGGCGGGGATATCGGTCAGGCCGCTGCCATCACCGCTGAGGGAGTTTACGCTGATATCGGCGGGCAGCCGGGCGTTGTCCAGGGTGCCAGAGCCGATCTGTGTCGCCGGAATATCGGCGGGCAGCCGGGCCAGGTCCACCGTTCCTGTGCGCAGTTCACTGGCATTGAGGTGGGTGATCTGGCTGCCATTGCCCGCCAGCTTACCCGGCTGAAGTTCTGGCGGTATAACGCTCAACGGCAAGGTTCCGGAGGTGATCTCACTGGCGTTTAGCGCGGTCAGGCCACTGCCCTCGCCGCTGAGGGAGTTCACGCTGATATCGGCGGGCAGGCGGGCGTTATCCAGGGTGCCAGAGCCGATCTGTGTCGCCGGAATATCGGCGGGCAGCCGGGCCAGCGCAACAGTGCCGGTTGTCAGCGCGCTGGCATTGAGTGTGGTCAGCCCAGTGCCGCTGGCTGTGATGCTGTTCACGCTGATATCGGCGGGCAGCCGGGCATTGTCCAGGGTGCCGGAGCCGATCTGTGTCGCCGGAATATCGGCGGGCAGCCGGGCCAGCGCTACAGTGCCGGTTGTCAGCGCGCTGGCGTTGAGTGTGGTCAGCCCAGTGCCGCTGGCTGTGATACTGCTCACGCTGATATCGGCGGGCAGCCGGGCATTGTCCAGGGTGCCGGAGCCGATCTGTGTCGCCGGAATATCGGCGGGCAGCCGGGCTGCAGCGATGGTGCCGCTTTTCAGTTCACTGGCATTGAGGCCGGTCAGCTCGTTGCCCTGCCCGGAAAAGCGGGCCGCACTGACCCGCGAACCAGGCCGGTCAGCCAGGTTGATATGATCTGGCAGATGGGCCAGATCGAGTAAACCACTGTCTATCGCATTGGCACTGGTGGCCAGGTCGATCATGGCGCTGAACTGGGCCGATGTCGGTACATCGCCAGGCTGGAAGTAATCTTTGATCTGGTTTTTCAGGGAGGCGTTGGCCATGGTGGGCATCCTTGGGGCTATGGTTGATAACGGGGTGAATAACGGGATTGATAAGGGGGTGGAAACCGGGCTGGGACGGGCTGCTTACACCGTCGTTTCTTTCATCGCGGCGCGGTTAACCTGTCTGGCGCTGCTGTTCAGCGCTTTGGCACTGGCAACCTGTTCTTTGATCGCCGTTTTCAGCCCGGCTTTCGCCTTGCCATCTTTGCCTGCGGCCGGGGTGTTGTAGCCGCGGCCCGCTTTGACGCCAGCGGTGGCCAGCCCGGCACTGGCGGCGGTGGTGCCAGCAACGGTTTTTGTCAGTGTGGCAGCCGAGGAGGCTTCACCCGCCGGGATCAGTTTGTGCAGCGGGTCGGCCTTGAGTTCACTGATGCCATCCGCCGCCGCATTGAGTGCAAACAGCGATGTCAGCCCGGCGGTAAAACTCTCGATCATAATCAGTGCCCGCAGCAGTTTCGGGCTGGGGGCATCACTTTTCAGCTGGTAGATAGCGCGGCCCATTTTGACCAGGTTGGCTGAGAGCCCGCCGATGGCAAAGATGGAGCCGGTAATCAGCCCGCCAATGCCGGAAAAGACCCCGGCGATCGACTCCGTCAGCCGTAGTACGTTGATGCGTTTTTTCAGTGTGCCATTTTCCTCAGTAACGGCCTGATCGCGGCTGTCCAGGGCGGCTTTATCCTGGTCCAGCTGAGCAATCTGATCGCCTCCTTTCGCGGCTTTATAGCGTTTACACAGATCCTCGTATTGCTTGATGAGGTAGCCGGTATTGGCTGAGATTTTACTCATGGCCTGGGCCCGCATAAATTTCATAACGCCGATCGCAATGGATGCCACCCCGCCAATAAACTGCCCAACCAGCGCATTGATGGCTCCGAATACCGATAGCGCAATACCGGCCCCTATTTTTACGATACCCGCCAGCAGACTCAGCCCGCCCTCGACGCGCAGATAATGACGCGGCTGACGCCATTTACTCAGGCTGCTAATCCGCTGATGACACTCTGTTTGCTGCAGAGCCTGAGCGGCGGAGCCCCCCTCTGCCTGCTGCGACGGCAGCATCGCCATCGCCTCCTGCTGGTTTTCCCCATCCGCTACCACGTATTTCGAATTACGCGGGGTTACAGCGGCCCCTGTATGGGCCGGTTCACGTGATGTTGGCTGTTGCATGTCGGTAAGTTCCATAAGGTCATCCTTGAGGGTTGGAGAGATAAAGGAGATACACCGCCCCGGCAGCAGGGGCCAGGCCGGGTGGGTAGAGGTTGTTTCCTGCGTTTTCAGGGGGGGTAACGGGAAACGGCGGGCGCTTAAAATAGACAGGCAGACTGTCTGGCATGCCAGAGTACAGCGGGCTTAGCACCCGCTATCGGCACCAGCCCAGGCAGCAACATGGAAAGCCCGCGCACCAGCCTTTGTGCTGTTTCATTTTTACATGGTTGGGATTTGACTCAGGCCGGGCGCTGGAGTGGCTTTTCCAGGTGTTCCATGCGTTGTTAAATTCTTTTTGACCGATCAGGGTGTAGTTGATTTTTTTTGCATTTCTTTTTATATCTCTATAGTGATGATTTCCTATCTTCCAGATTCCTTTCTCAGCATGATACTTATTGGCAAATTTGTGCATTTTAAAGGATCGATCTATTGCTACCGATTCAAAATTCTCATTATCTTCAAGGTCAAACTTTGCCAGTTTATACACATCATCCATCACTCTTTTCAGGTCAATCATTTTCCCCCTGCTGTTTAGCTCTGTTTCTCTATCATCGTTGAATGCTGTGAGTGATTTTTTGCATTGTGCAGCTAAATATGAAAGTTTTTTCATTCGTTTAACGTTTTCAGATTGCGCTCCATCCGGGTTATGGAACTCCTCATTAATAAGAAATGACTCTGCTTCATCGAGCAAACCACCGCACACGACTACCCCTTCCTGGATAAATACATAAAGATTTTCTGGGAGTTCATTCAAAACCATATTTTTAAGTGCTTGATTCAGTCCAGGCAGAATAAGGTCGCGTATATCTACATGGTATTGTTTTACTCTTAGCGCCCACGGGTCTCCCTCAACGGGGTTATCCTCTGCATTGTATTGAATAAAACTGTTTTCAAGCCAGTACTCTCCATTCGCCACCTCACGGGCTATAAACGTTTCATCCGCTCTACGTGTTCCTGATTCGTCATGATTCTCACCAATAACATTCAGCCGGTCACTGCTAAGTAACTGGCGCATCGCATCCAGGCCATCATGCCGATGGTGGACGCTTCTCCCAGCTCGGTAACCTGAGATCGGTTGTGGTCAGCCTCAGCCAGATCATCGGCGGGGCGATGAGCCGCCCGGCAGCCGGGCATCGCGGTGACGCCTTCTGGCAGCGTCTGTTTATCGGTGTCGGTTGTCTTGTGTGTCTGCATAAGGGTACCTGCGTTACGCCTGCCAGCACGGCAGTGGTGTATGCGCAAAGGGGTGTGTAATACCGGGAGTGAGTAATAGCGATGGTGAGCGGCCTGCGGCATAACAGTGCTTTATACCGTTGCACAGCGCTTTATACCGGGGTTATCCACCGGGGAGTAATAAGCAGTGGAATAAGGATGCAGGTCCGGCGGGCCTGCGGTGTGGGGCGGTGTGAAGGCGCTGCGCCAGTCAGGGCCGGGTGAGTTGAAGGCGTCGATCAGCTCAGGGCCGGCAGGTCCTGCTCCATACGATGTGTCACCGTCTGGGCATCCGCGATCGCACGGGTGCCATACGTGAAGCTGTAGCCATGCCAGTAGTTGTTGAAGGATAAGAAGTTACGGATGCTGTCCGGGGCGGCAGGGAAGTTGATGACCGGGTAATAGGTGCCAGCCGACGCCTGCGGGGTGTTGTCGCGCAGGGTCAGGGTGCCCACGCTGTAGCTGTCCAGCGCTTTAAGCTTGAGGAAGCCCATATCTTTGTTTTCGCTAGTGTTAATCGTGCCCTGGTAACCCGACACGCTGATATCGGTGTTGTCCTGGGCGATCGTTGCCACAATGGCATTGTGGCCGGTGTTGCACGTCATATTATTCACACTGAAGTGGCCCGCCACACGCGCTGCAATCGCGTAGGCAAAGGTGATATCTGAATGAATATCACCAATGCTCACCTGGCCACCGGTTAACAGGTCATTATTGATGCTGATCGCAATCCCATGGTGTAGCGTGCGGTCATGCGTCGGGCGTTGCAATGTGCCGCGAATATCCGCGCCAGCACTGAGGTCTACCTGGCCGGCATTGACGTATATGGCGTGACACTGGGGGGTCAGGTTGCTGTCGTCCAGGATGAAGGTATTACGACCGGTAAAGGTGAAGGAACCTTCCTGCTGGCAGCTGGCCAGCAGCGGTGTCAGCTTGCAGCCGCCCATGATGTTTCCACCTATGCGGATATCCTTGTTGTAGCCATCATTGAAACTCATGGAGAAGTTGCTGACACCAGGTACCCCCTGCAACAGGCAGTTGTGAACACTGATCTGATCGTTATCACGCTGGCGTGCTGGCTGGCTGTAGGCGGAGTCCCCTTCGATCGCCCGGTCCAGGTTGTAGCGGCAATCGGCATCCCGGATGTTCACCACCGGGATATTGGCGAACTGAATCCCCTCTTCGTAGTTGTGCATGAACTGACCTCCGGTAACGGTCAGACGCTCGCTTAGAAACTCGGCCGCTGGCAGGGTATGGTTCGGGCCTTCTGCTGCAGTGTTGGAGATGCCGTTGCGGGCCCAGCTGCCGCCGGTGTGGCCGTTGTAGTTACAGCGACAGTTGTTGTAGTGCGCCTCTTTGAACGCGTAGGTGCTGATGCCATCATTGGGCATATGGCTGATTTCGCAGTTGTCGTAGATGTTGATCCCGCCCCAGGCGATGATGCCTCGCAGGTAGTTGGTGCTGTCAGCTGAGAGTACCTTGCTGCCTGTGGCCGTGGCTGGCGGTGTGCCGTGGATTTTTACGTTGTACCAGCGCACCGTGCCCAGTTCCATTGCATCAACGCCGTTGAAGCGGTAACCCGTGGCCAGCTCGCCGGTGGTAAAGACTGCGCCGTAACAGTCAAAACAGTTTTTACCGTTGATCAGCTGAACAGCATCGGCCGCCGGGCCAATGGGCTGCTCCAGGGTGGGGGTCAGCACGCCTTCACCCCAGCGGGTGGTGGTCCCCGCACCGACGATGACCGGCTGCGAGACTTCCATTTCAAAATTTTCATCCGGGGTGTGGATGGTGAGGGAGCGCCCTTCACAGCATTGATACATGCGGGTGAAAATTTCGCGGTTTTCAACGGCGCTGGTGTTGGGGGTAAAGCCAAACATGTAGGCGTTAAGTTCTTCACCGATTACCAGCTGCAAAGTCAGTGCGCTGCCGGGAATGGCCAGTACATCCAGGCCGTTGGCGGCCACATTGCTGACCACGGTGAACAGGCCTTCGCCGCGATCACTGAGGATCAGGCTCTGGCCTTCTGTCAGGTTGTTGTCGATCTGCGCCAGGGTGGCGCGCATTACGGTGTTCGAAGTGGGGATTGTCATGGGTACTTCCCTGGTTTTTTGGGTAGTGCGACGTTGTGTGATGTGCAGGATGCCGGGTTATGACGCGCGCGGAGCGCACTGCTACGGGGTCTACGTAGCAGCACATTCCGCGCGCCGGGCCTTAACTCAGGGCAGGCAGGTCCTGCTCGAGGGCGGTGATGGCAGAGCTGCCATTGGACACCAGCCCTGGGCCGTAACTCATCTGGAAACCGTGCCAGTAGTTGTTGAACGACAGCAGTTTGCCAATGCGGTTACTGGCCGAGTAGCGCAGGGTTACCGGGTAGTGGCTGTTCGGGTTCATCTGTGGGGTGTTGTCGTTGAGGGTCAGGGTATCAACGCTGAAATCATCCAGGTGTTCAATCATCAGGAAGCCCTGGTCGCCGTTGCCGCTGGTATTTACCTGGCCTTTATAGCCCGTCACGCTGATGTTGGTATCGTTATCTTTGAGGATCGCCCTCACGGCGGTCTGGCCGGTATCACACTGCACATTGTCCACACTCAGGTGGCCTGATACGTGGGCGATCACAGCGTGAGTGAACGTGACATCCGAGCGGATATTGGCGATGGTGACCTTGCCACCACCGGTACCGTCGGTCAGGTTATTGTTAACGGAGATGGCTGAGGCGTAGTGACTGGAACGGTCATGGGTACCTCGGAAATCTGCCCCGGCGCTCAGATCAACGTTGCCGGCATTAAGGTAGATGGCGTGGCAGCCATTGGTCAGGTTGGTGTTATCCAGGGTGAAGCGGTTACGCTCGGTAAAGGTGACGGAGCCTTCGCTGGTGCAGGTGGCGACAAACACCGTGTCGATACAGCCGCCCATGCTGTTACCGCCAATCCAGACGTCTTTGTTGAGGCCATCGTTGAGGGTCATGGAGTGATGGGTGATGCCAGGGACGCCTTCCAGCAGGCAGTTATGGATATGTATCTGGTCGTTGTCGCGGTTACGTTCAAACACGATATTGGTTGAGTCCCCTTCGATGCCACGGTCCAGGTTATAGCGGCAATCTGCGCCGTCAATCTGCACCATAGGCACGCAGCCAAAGTGGATACCTTCCTCGTAGTTGTGTTTGAACTGGCCGCCGGTGACCGTCAGAATCCGGCTCTGATCTTCTTCAGGGTACGGCAGGTGTGGGGAGGACCAGGTGGCTGTGTTGCTGATGCCATTACGGGCAAAACCGCCGCCGGTCAGGCCGTTGTAGTTACAGCGACAGTCACGGTAGTGGGCTTCCTGGAACATATAGCTGCTGATGCCATCGTTAGGCATATGGCTGATCTCGCAGTTATCGTAAAAGTTCACCCCACCACAGGCGATGATGCCACGCAGGAAGTTGGTGCTATCAGCCGATAGCCCGGTGCCACCCTTAATTTTTACATCGTACCAGCGCAGGGTGCCCATGTACGGGGCGTAGGTGCCGCTGTAACGGTAGCCTGTTGCCAGATCACCGGTGGCGAATACGCCGCCGTAACAGATAAAGCGGTCCAGCCCGGTTTGCAGAGCACTGGAGGCCGGGGCCAGTGGCAGTTCCAGCACCGCTGTCAGCACGCCCTGCCCCCAGCGAGTGGTGGTGTCGGCACCGACGATAACCGGCTGGGAGGCGTCCATGGTGAAATCTTCATCCGGGGTATGGATGGTGATGGAGCGCCCTTCACAGCATTTATACATGCGGGTGAACAGTTCGCGGTTTTCGATCGGTGAGGTGCCGTTGGTGCCTGGGATGAAACCGAACATGTAGGCATTCAGGCTGTCGCCGATCACCAGCTGCAGGGTCAGGTTGCTGCCAGGAATGGCCAGCACGTCCAGGCCGTTGGCGGCCACGTTGCTGACCACGGTGAACAGGCCTTCGCCACGATCACTGAGGATCAGGCTCTGGCCTTCTGTCAGGCTGTTGTCGATCTGCGCCAGGGTGGCGCGCATTACGGAATTCGAAGTGGAGAGTGTCATGGGTACTTCCTTGATTGGGTGCTGCATTGGAAAAGGTGCTGTCGCAGCGCCGGTCCGGCTTTGTGCCGATGTTTGTTAAGTGCCAGCAGGCGCGTGCCTGCTGGGTGTAGCTTTACCGTCCGGGTTTATACCGCTGGCCGGTTGATCGCGAGCAAGCTCGCTCCTACGGGGCTTAGCTCAGTACAGGCAGGTCCTGTTCCATCGCAGTGATCGCCACATTGGCGCGGGTGGTTAAACGCGCACCGTATGGCCAGTCAAAGCCGTGCCAGTAGTTGTTGAACGACAGCAGTTTCTGCACCCGGTTTTCGGCGGAGTTCAGCGTGGTGATCGGGTACTCACAGCCGGTGCCCATCTGCGGAGTGTTGTTGTTCAGGGTCAGGGTATCTAGGGTGTGATCAGCCACATCCTGCAGGGTCATAAAACCATGGAAGGTATTGGCCTGGCTGACTTTACCGCGGTAATCGGAAACGCTGATGCGGGTGTTGTCTTCCGTCACCGTGGCCCAGACGGCGCTCAGGCCGGTGTTGCACTGCACGTTTTCAACGCTCAGGTGGCCAGCCACTTTGGCCCGCACAGCGTGGTTGAAGGTGATATCCGAGCGGATGTTGGCCACGCTCACCTGGCCACCACCGTTACCGTCAGTCAGATTGCTGTTGATGGAGATGGCTGCAGCGTTAATCGCAGTACGATCATGCTGCGGGCAGGCCTGGGTGCCACGGATATCAGCCCCGGCTGTCAGATCCACCTTACCGGCGTTGAGGTAGATGGCGTGGCAGCCGTTGGTCAGGTTGGTGTCGTCCAGGGTGAAGGTGTTGCGGGCGGTAAAGGTGAAGGAACCTTCTGTCTGGCAGTTGGCAATCAGCGCCGGACGGATACAGCCACCCAGGCTGTTACCACCGATAAAGATATCTTTGTTAAAGCCGTCGCTCAGGGTCAGGGCGTAGTTGGTGGTGCCGGACACCCCTTCCAGCAGGCAGTTGTGGATATGCACCTGATCGTTGGCACGGCTGCGTTCGCTCTGAGCGTAGGCAGAGTCACCTTCGATGGCGCGGTCCAGGTTATAACGGCAATCCGCCCCTTTGATGTTGACCATCGGCACGTTAGCGAACTGAATACCTTCTTCGTAGTTGTGTTTGAACTGGCCACCGGTAACCGTGAGGATGCGGCTGTCGTGGCCTTCCGGGTACGGCAGGTGGTCAGTGCACTGAGTGGATGTATTACTGATGCCATTGCGGGCAAAACCACCGCCAGTCAGGCCGTTGTAGTTGCAGCGACAGTCACGGTAGTGCGCTTCCTGGAACATATAGGTGCTGATGCCATCGTTGGGCATATGGCTGATGTCGCAGTTGTCATAGATGTTCACCCCGCCATGGGCAATGATGCCACGCAGGTGGGTGGTGCTGTCAGCCGACAGCCCGGTGCCACCTTTAATTTTTACATCGTACCAGCGCAGGGTGCCCATGTACGGGGCGAAGGTGCCGCTGTAGCGGTAGCCTGTTGCCAGATCACCGGTGGCGAACACGCCGCCGTAACAGATAAAGCGGTCCAGCCCGGTTTGCAGGGCACTGGAGGCCGGGGCCAGTGGCAGTTCCAGCACCGGTGTCAGCACGCCTTTACCCCAGCGGGTTGTGGTGTCGGCACCGACGATAACCGGCTGGGAAGCGTCCATGGTGAAATCTTCATCCGGGGTATGGATGGTGATGGAGCGCCCTTCACAGCATTGATACATGCGGGTGAACAGTTCGCGGTTTTGAATGGCTGTGGTGGTGGCCGTAAAACCGAACATGTAAGCGTTAAGCTGTTCGCCAATCACCAGCTGCAGAGTTAATGCGCTGCCGGGAATGGCCAGTACATCCAGGCCGTTAGCGACCACATTGCTGACGACGGTGAACAGGCCTTCACCGCGATCACTGAGGATCAGGTTCTGGCCTTCTGTCAGGCTGTTGTCGATCTGTGCCAGAGTGGCGCGCATTACGGTGTTCGAAGTGGAGATTGTCATGGGTACTTCCTTGGGTTGGTTTTTGCGCTGTAAACGGTTGTGTAACAGCGCAGGTCCGGCTTTATGCCGATGTGTGTTAAGTGCCAGCAGGCGCGTGCCTGCGGGGGTGTGCTGTGTACTGGGAGTGCAGCAGCGTACTGCGCGCCGCCCGGCCTGGTGCCGGGTTCTGACGCGCGGAGTGCGTTGCTACGAGGCTGGGTTACTGGGCAGACATATCGATATCGGTGACGGTCACGCCAATGTCGATATCGCTGGCTTCGAGGTCGTAATCAACGAGGCTGACCTCGATGGGCTTCAGCAGATCCTCCAGCGGAGTATCGACCGGCGTCACCTCAATAACGGCAGGGTCCAGCAGTTCAAAGCCGCCAGCGGCGGGATCGGTTTCCAGCAGGTGATTATTGAACAGCACGCCGTAGTTTGGAGTCTGGCCATAGGTATTGCCGATAAAGGCGAGGGTCTGACCATCATCCGAGGCGACCAGGTCAGATGGGAAGAAGCTGTCTTCTTCGCCTTTCCAGACGGCGAGAACGCTGGTATCGCTGGCGAGTTTGATAACGACGGGAAGACGACCATCCATGCTTGATAGCCAGATGTTGTACTCGGCATCGAATACCAGGTTCATCATGCCAAAATGCTCGGCGGGATAACTGATCTGGTAAGCATTAAGCAGGGTTAGTTCAGGGCTCAGCTGGTAGAGGTGATCATCACAGCAGGCCCAGAGATCGCCTTTGGGGGAAAACAGTATATGGCGAAATGACGAGGCGATTGATAGCTGTTTACTTGCTATAACATTAAGTTGTGCATCCAATTCCACAAGATAGCCATGCTTGTGGCCAACGGCATACAACCGGCCATTACGTTCATAAATATCATTAATGTAAGTTTCAGGCTGTTCGCCTTCGACTAACCTGGCGTTCAGCTGTTTGAGCTCTGTATCAAAGGTAGCCATAATGCCTTTGGTGCTACCATCTATTTGATCAGCCCCTAGTAAGAAGAGCCTTCCTCCAAGCTCGGTGAGCTTGGACATGCTTATCGAAGGGAATACCTTTGCTCGCACCATTTCCAGCTCGGTATCCAGCTGGCAGATCACCGGATCGGAGGTCGTGCCAACCAGCTTTGTCCCGGCACAGTAAATAGTCCCCTCAGCCTCACAGATAAAGTTTGTATTCATTAGCGCGCCAATATGAACTGACTGCCCCGCAGTCATATCCGCATTGTAGCGCTCCAGCAATCCATAAGATGATGGCTTTCCGCCGATATTATGTGTACCACCCGTAACCAGCAGCCTGCCCTGTCCATCAAAATCGCCCTTGGAATAAAACTTGCTCTGATCCTTATTGCGATACACCGGCACCGAATCAACCGGTGGGCCCGGCACTGATGGCTCCGAATCAACCGGTGGGCCCGGCACTGATGGCTCCGAATCAACCGGCGGGCCCGGCACTGATGGCTCCGAATCAACCGGCGGGCAGTCCGGGCATTCAGGACACGCGCCCTGCCCCTGTGTATCGCCGCCCATCACTTCGCAGTCACTACACAGATAAATACGGTACTCACCCGGGCAGGCCAGGTTGAGGGCGACATTGGCGGTGATGCCGCCGTTGCAGGTTTGGGTTGTGTCGCTGTCCTGGCAGGTGCAGGTTTGGGTTGTGTCGCTGTCCTGGCAGGTGCAGGTTTGGGTTGTTGCTTCGCTCATGGGGTTATCCGTCCTTTGGATGGGTTTTATGGGCGTTGTCTATGCCCTGTGCCGCTGGCCGGTTGATCGCGAGCAAACTCGCGCTTACGGAGCATTGCATTCAGCTCAGTTCAAAGCTCAGCTGCCAGGGGTTGTTGGTGACGGTGAGGGCCAGCTGGCTGCCGTCGGCGTTGCGGCAGTTCAGGGCCAGTTGCAGGCTCTCGTTGGCGCGGCTGCCGACGGAGCCGCCACTTTGCAACGTGGTGCCGATGTATTTCATGTTGGCGTTGCCCCACTCGCGGCTCAGTACCCTGCCGGCGTCGCCATCCAGTTTCAGCTCGCCAATGTGGTAGCTGTAGCAGGGGCAACGTACACCGGTTTTTTCAGTGTCAGGGCGTCATGAAAGGCCAGGGTGTCGTCGCTGCCATCGCCCAGCGCGTAGTCGCTGATATGGACCATTTCGTCCAGCCGCAGGTTGCGGTTGCGGTTGCGGATATTGCTGGTTCGGGTCATGGGGCTATTTCCATGTGTATATCTACATCGTATTTTTCGAGCACGTCCCGCTCCATGGGACTTGCAGTAATACAAAGCAGACTTACATACCCACTGAGTACATTAGCTATAAACGGGGTTTAGCTGTATTTCAGTCAGTCGAACAGGGCCAGGTCCTGATTTCAGGCTTAAGGGAATGTCCATGGGTACATAGGTGTACGGGAGGATTTTCAGTGGAGAAGCAATATCCTCCACCGTCCAAAGCTCAGAGCTATCTATGATGGAGTGACTATTTACCAATATAAGAGGCTGGTGTATGTCATCCAAATAACCAAGACTGACAATATCTCCGTTTTCCATCGCACCAGAACTGTTAGTCATTACGTTGATATTTTTCCCAGCTATGCGATTTGTTTCAGTTACACTCTGTAGTTCGAATTCATAGTTAAGCTTTAATGTCAGGTGCCCCTTTCCTGCTGATGAAGAAACATTAAGATAATATTCTCCATCATTAGCTGCTATGTTTTTGTAATCTCTTACTCCAATATCGATACCTGCCTGAAAATCTAGCTCATCAGAAAACTTAAGTAATTGACCAGAGTTTATCAAGGTTGTAAGTATAGTCCCGTCATCTTCGACTAATATTCTATTAGCCGCTGCAGGTAAGCTGATTGCTTTAATTGGGGATAGCTGGCTGCTGAATAGCATTAATAATGAGTTCGAAATATTTGTTCCTGAAACAAGAATATTTCCGCCAGGCAAGACCCGTACTTCCCTGACCATTACTCCTGAAACCTCTATGCTCTCAGATTCCTCAAGGTCTTCAGATATCTTGATAATTTTGGATGATGCATGTTCAGAACAATAAATAAATCCATTGCCAAAACCGGCTGAACTTATTTTATCAAAACGAGATAGTGTTACACTTTTCTCAACATTGAGATCATTATCAATCAACGCAACTGTATTCAATCCTGCGATAAAGTTAAGGTTGTCGCTAATCCTTCCACACGCTCTAAAGTCTGAAACCTCAGGAAACATAACTTGTTTTGCCAAACTGTAATCCTTGGAAAACTTAACCACCCAGCCTTGCGTTTTAGTCTGGCTTTCAGGAACAAAGTGCCCTGCAACAATTAATTGATTTTCCGAGGATTCTGTCATCGCTTTGGCATAACCTTGCTGACCCGACAGGATATTCTCAATTGGATTCAGATCTTCAATAGATTCCCCAGGAGATATTACTTCTGGGCAGCTGATTTCCTGACCATCACATTCGCCTCCCTCTTTTGTGCTGTCACAATCGGTGCATAAATAGATCCGATATTCACCCGGACAGCAAAGCTGAAAGTTGTATATGTTCTCTGCCGAGGTACCGCAGCCACTACATTGGCATCCATTCGATAGATTACTGTTAGTAAAATCAGTGTTATGCATAGATGTTTGCTCAGTCATTCTTACTTTTCCTTTTCACAGTGTATATCGGGTTTCATGTTCTACATGCCGCTATATCTACCTCAGCGATTCTTACCAGGCCTTACCTCAAATCCCGCGCCCAGGCGGTCGATCTGTTCCTGCAGCATGGCGTTGCTGTGGGACCAGTGGGCGCTTTCCTGTAGCGGGCTGTGCCATAGCTGGACGGGGTCAGGCCCGGCGTAGCCCTGGGCGTTGAGGCGGCTGAAGCCGCCACGGGCCAGGGCTTTGTGGCTGGGTTCGTTGTCCGGCCAGGTGGCGGTGAGGATCTGTTCAACCCCGGCCTGTTGCAGCTGGGTGCGGGCCAGGTTGAGGGCGCGTGGCCCCAGGCCCTGTTGCTGGCAGTCGCTGCCGAGCCAGATGTAGAGCCAGGCCAGTTCGTCGTCCAGGTTGCCGCCGATCAGGCCGCAGAAGCCCAGGCTCTGGTGCATGATGGCGTAGTGGTAGCGCTGTTGTGTTTCGGTTTGCAGTGTGTTGTACCACTGGTTAACGGCGGCACGGTCGGCCATGGGGGCCAGGTTGGCGCGCCGGGCGATGGTGGGATCGCGCAGTTGCCAGTGCAGGGCTGGCAGGTGGCGCTCACCCAGGGGTTCCAGGCTGAGTTCGTTGTCGCGAGCGTTTTCCGGTACGAACCAGTGCAGGCCCGCCCATTGCAGTTCGATGGCGGCGATTTCGATCAGCCGGGCCAGTACGTCGGCGTCATCCGGCTGCAGGGCTTCGGCGCGGGCCAGGTGGTCCAGCGCCTGGCGGGGCTGGCCGGTGGCCAGTTCGCACAGGGCCAGGTTGTAGCGCACGGCCATGCAGTCGCCGTAGTTGTGAATGCAGGTGCGAAAGCAGCCACGGGCGATGGCCCAGAGGCCTTCTTTCAGGGCCTGGGTTCCGAGTGCGAAGAACCAGTTGCCGCGGTCCATTTCAGGGATGGATAGCGCGCTGACCGGTGGTGTTTGTGTGGCGGTCGGTTTGAGGCCGCCACGCAGGGGCAGATTGCTCATAAACAGGGACATGGGGCCTCCTGGGTTAATGAATTGTTGTAAAGGTCGGTGCGGTCTTTGTGGGACCGGTGTCCACACCGGGAAGAACCCCGGTGCCAGCCCCTTCCAGCTGAGGACAGCTGTCCCACAGGTGCAGCCGCTGCCATCGTTTCAGATGCTTTGTGGGACCGGTGTCCACACCGGGAAGAACCTCGGTGCCAGCCCCTTCCAGCTGAGGACAGCTGTCCCACAGGTGCAGCCGCTGCCATCGTTTCAGACGCTTTGTGGGACCGGTGTCCACACCGGGAAGAACCCCGGTGCCAGCCCCTTCCAGCTGAGGACAGCTGTCCCACAGGTGCAGCCGCTGCCGTCGGACTCATCGGGTTAGCCAGCGGGTTTTGTCGCGACTTGATTGTGTTGTTCCGAAGAAGAATTGCATGGAGCCGATCCAGGCGGTGGAGAGTGCACCGAGCATCACCTGCAGCACGGACTCGTTTTCCGGGTCGGCGTGGCCGAAGATCATGGCGCTAAGGACGCCGAAGAACCCCAGGGTAAGCAGGATGGCCAGGATGCCGGGCATTTTGTCGCGCAGTTCCTGGTGGCGCGCGCGGGCGTCGGCTTTATCGTCATATATGATCTGGTGTTCGCGGATACCCAGCTCTCGCAGCTGCAGGCGAACGTCTTTTTCAAGGCTTTTTAGTTTATTAAGATCGCCCACGCGGGCGGTTGTAAGTGATGTGGCGATGTCCTCTTCGGTGGCTTGTGGGTCATCCAGCAGTTTTTCTGCCAGCATACTGACTGCAACACCGGCCAGCGGGCCGCCCAGCATGCCCGCCAGGGTGGGCGCTACGCTGCTGACCAGATCTTTCCATTGGCTGTTGGGGTGCTTGTTTTCCATAGTTACTTCCTTTGTATTGGCATCAGGCCCGGAGGGGAGTTGGTCGCGGGGAGCGCTGGTACGGCGTTGTTCCACCAGACTCTGCAAAGCAGCAACCGTCGCGGCCTGAAGCGACGGTTGCTGGAGGTTATCCATGGAGCTGCCAGGCCAGATGGCCCAGCAGCTGGTTTTCGGCATCGCACAGCTGGCTGAAGATGGCTTCATAACGGCTTTGCCAGCGCCGTTCCCAGTTGCGTTTGTCGATGCCGGCGTAGTGGTAGCGTTCAGCCGCTTTCATCGGTTCACGGCCACTGCCTTCGCAGTAGCGGCAGGTTTGCTGGCGGCGGTTTACCCCGCGCCCTTCACAGGCGCTGCAACGGGTGTCGGCCATCGCTTCGTGGGTGGCCAGCCGGGCCAGCCGGGCGGGCACATCGCTGCGACAGCGCCAGCGCTGTTGCACAGCCATGCCGGTAACCAGGGTTTGTACCTGGGCCAGTAGCTGCTGACAGCAGTCCGGGTCTTCACAGAATTTGGCCCGGCCCAGGGTGTGGGCCAGCGGCGAGAGGTTGCCCATGCCCAGCGCCTGGGCAACATCTTCCCAGCGCAGACTGTTATGGCTGCCGCCCTGGTGGTGCCAGGACGGGCTTTTGATATTCAGTAGCAACAGATAGCGTGCCGGGTGCATACGCGCTCCTTAGCGAAGGTTTTTCGTGCCGGGGGCAGTTTTGCGTTTGCGATAATGTGCGTAGGGCTGGTAGATCCCCTGCCAGGTCACCTGACCGGCAGATTTGTTGATAATCTCCAGCGCCTGCAGGGTTTTGGGTGCCCGCTCCAGCCGTCGCCAGGCGGCCACGGTGCGGATGGGAACACCTAACAGGTCGGATACCACACGGTCTGTCTGCTTCTGAATAAATACGGCCAGTTCCATAACAACCTCCTGAGCTACGGAGGTTGTTTTACCTGGAGGTAAAGGGCAATTCAAGAACTCAGACAGTTAACTGGCGTTAACAGCTTTTCGGGGCTGTTAACGGCTTTTTG
>Ga0193950_1000171_pt1 | contig 16895 bp, 15 predicted proteins | sample BB_1_MG_FD_144485 | JGI IMG/M metagenome (GOLD analysis project Ga0193950, IMG submission 144485) | Microbial mat bacterial communities from the Broadkill River, Lewes, Delaware, United States - BB_1_MG | ecosystem: Environmental > Aquatic > Freshwater > River > Microbial mats | place: USA...
TGCCAGCTGGGCTTTCTCTTCTTTCAGTTCGGTTACTTCCATCCGCAGCAGTTCTACTTCGTCGAGCAGTTGGCTGATATTTGATTCCAGTTTTTCCAGTAATTCTTTCTGCATGACTTTTCCAATCTTCAAGGGGGCTAAAGGCCCGATTATACGGTTCTTTACAAAGCGGTTAAATGGATGTGGCTGGAGAATATAGTCACAGGGGCTGTTTAAAACCGACTCTGTGACTCCGTCCCATCCTTGTTTACCAGGCTTTGACTACGTCGCCTTCTCTTATATTCAGGATGCCTGAATCCTTGCTTAAGCGGGCGGTGGAAAATGTGGGTTGAACTTCTTCGATAATCGCTGTCGCACGGGTGTTGGTTAGCTGGTCCTGAGTCATCAGGCCATCGGTGTAAGCGGTGGAGCGGCGGTATACGGTGACTTTGTCGCCACGGGATAAACCATCAAGCTCTCCAGCAGTAATCCACAGGGTGCGATCATCGGTGCGGGTGATGCGGGCAGAGAAGGGGCGGCAGCGCAGCTCTTCTGCAACCTCTTTGTTCATCTCGCCGAGCAGCATTTCGATTTTCTGGCCATAGTCGCTCCGGGTAAAAGCGGCGCTGCTGAAGCCGGTGCGATATTCTGGTTCGTAGTGCCACAGGCCGGCGGTCTGGTAGCGCTTTTGCCATAGCAATGCGCCGGTATAGCCATCGTGCAGGAACAGGTCGAAGGACAGGGTGCGCAGGTGTTTTTTACTTTTGTAGTCCAGTCGGTTGTAGAGGTCGATAAAGTAATTGTTCTGCTGAGCGGCCCGTTGGTCGACCATCGACATGTCGCGAATAACCCCGGACAGAATGTATTGCACGTTCAGGTTGCGGCTGTTGGCGACGACAGTGGTCAGTGCGCCGTTGTCGAGCTGACGGCTGGCGGCTGTCTGCAGGTTGGAGTGCAGGTTGATATTAGTCGCGTTAACTGGTTGCAGGTAGTCGATGCCCTGCATGCGCTGTAGCAGTTTGCGGCTCAGACCGTGTTCTATATCGGCCAGCCCGCCGCGATTGGCCTGAACGGGATGTTCCAGCGGGAATGCGGCGATTGCGACAGACTTGAGGTAGCTGTTGCTGTTGCCGTTTTCGCAGCCGGTATCACTGTTTACGCTGGCTTGAATGCGCACGATGTACTGGCGGCCAATGACTTTTTTATCCAGAATTGTTATGTCACTAACCCGCCCCAGGGTGGCGACCCGCATATTGTCAATTTCCAGAATGCCATCGCGTAGCTGCTGATTACTGCTGACATAGACGGCGGCCTGCATGGAGGCCTGTTGAGTGGCGTCCTGTATAGCAGCTTCTTCAGCGGAGGTCAGATCATTATCCAGAATAAGTGCTCGGCCTTCAGCAACTACGGTGACCGCAGAGCTGAGGGTTGAGAACAGCAGTGCACAGAGGCTTAGGCACAGAGGTAACAGGGCGCTATACATGGTTTAAAAGTCCGCGGTCCATCAGGTTCAGGCAACATTATGGTCATTCTATCGGCGATTCAATCTAATGCGATAGTTAAAAATTCCCAGTGCAGGCCGATAATATAAGGCCGGACATTTTAATCTATTCTTATTTGATCAATGGCTACAGGGCTTTTGTGATAGATTACGGCTGATAAGTGATTATAGCGGAGACGATGGAATGAGATTTTTCCTGTTACCTCTGGTGGGTGCCTTGATGACAGGTGTCACCACAGTGGCGCTGGCAGGTGCACAGACTGAGCCATTCTTTCCCCAGGGCAAGGAGCAGCCACTTTATCTGAAGGATTCTGCTATAGACTCTCCGGCAGATGCTGCTGAGCCTGTACAGGCGAGTGCCGAGCCTGCTGAGGGTGTAGCGGCGATGACGGCTGGCAGCCAGACAATGTGGGTGCCTGCGACGCCACGGCTGTCTGACCCGGTCAGCCGGGCAACCCATGATATAGGGGGGCTGGTTGAAGAGGGGTTGAATCAGGCGCGGGTGCAGCGATTGCCGCTGGCGGTGATGCCTTTTGTTGAGCGACCCCATGCTGGTAAGGATAATGCGCTTGGTGAGCGGATCAGTGAGTCTTTTATTTATCAGCTGCAGTCGCGGGGCTTTAATCTGGTGGATTACCGGGCTGTCAGCATGAATACCACAGCCAAGTCTGCGTTGAGTGCAAAGCAGATGTCTGGTTTGCGTAGCCGTTACCGTATCTACTTTGTGCTGACGGGAACCTATGCCCGTTACCCCGATGGTATTGTGATCAATGCGCGGGTGCTGGATACCACTACCCGTCAGGTGGTGGCCAGTGGCCAGGCGCATATCAACAATGATCAGCTGGAAGGTGGTTTGCCAGGGTATGACCCGCTAACGGCGATGCGTAAAGGGATGATTATTGAAAATGCTCAGGGTCCGGCAGGGGTGAAATAATGCGAATGTTTAAACTGGGGCTGGTAACTGCCCTGCTGGTTTTGCTCAGTGGCTGTGAAACCATGACGGAGTCCGCCAAAGAGGTGGCCTCTTCAGTGCCGAGCTTTGGTCCGGTACTTATTCAGGGAGAGCCGCAGGTACCAAACTGGGTGCGTGCGACGGGGTATGCGCCAATCAGTCTGCAGCCGGGTAAAAGTCGTGAGCACAAGATGATTGTGGCGATGCGGGCATCCAAACTGCGGGCCTATCAGGAGCTGGCGGCGATTGTGCATGGTCAGTATCTGTTTGGTACTTCACGGGTCAAGGATATGATTGTTGAAAGTGATCAGTTCAAAGCGGCCGTGTCAGGCATTGTTCGTGGGGCGAGGGTGGTGAAAACGTTCCCTATCCAGAAAGACACTTATGCGACAACGCTGGAAGTGGATATGAACCAGGTGCAGCGTGCCTGGGTGGATACTCAGGCGGGGAGTTGATTGCTGCTAGCAGGATAAACCATAAAAAAGGCGTCCTGGACGCCTTTTTTATGGCCTGAAATCTGAGTGTTAAGTCAGCCCTGTTTGCCGGTTCGCTCGGCGAATTTTGCCAGTTGTTCAGCGCTGGCTTTCTGTTGGTATTTGTCTTTCCAGTCATTGTACGGTTCGCCATAAACTCGCTCGCGAGCAGCATCATAATCGACACTTTCGCCACGTGCTTCAGCTTCAGTCATGTACCATTTGGACAGGCAGTTTCGGCAGAAAGAGGCCAGGTTCATCAGGTCAATATTCTGTACTTCTTTGTGGCTATCCAGGTGGGATAGCAGACGGCGGAATACAGCGGCTTCTATTTCGAGTTCTGTCTGTTTTTCCATGGTGCTTTCCTCAAATGTGGTTTTATTGTTGCTGTATGTGTTCATCCAGCTGCTGGCAGAGTTGGTCCTGCAGGCGATGGCACAGGCCTGGGTCTGAGATTGGCTGGCCCTGGTCATCAGTGATAAAGAAGAAGTCTTCTACCCGCTCGCCCACGCTGGAAATTTTGGCTTTGCGCACGGCAATATTATTTTCTACGAATATGCGGCCAATGCGCGCCAGCAGGCCGGGGCGGTCTGCGGTCTGTACTTCCAGAATGGTGATCAGGGCGGTGGGGTCGTTGCTCAGTCGGACCATTGTGCGGGTGGCGAACAGCTTCAGCTGGCGTGGCACGTGGTGTTGAATGATGGCCGGGTAGTCATCCGGGTCATCAAGTTGCTCTACCAGGTGTTTGGCGATGTGTTCCAGCTGGTCAGGGTTTTCTGATAATGGCTCGTCGTTGTCTGTGAGGACGGTGAAGGTGTTGAGGGTGTAGCCATTATCGGTGGCGATAATGCGTGCATCCTGAATGTTCAGGTTGAGCTGATCCATAGCGGCGACGGTGGCGGCAAACAGGTTGGGCAGGTCCCGGCTGTAAATGAAGATCTCGGTTGCGCCTTCGTACAGGCGGTGGGAGGTCTGGCGGATCAGTATAAGCGGCAGTTCTGTCGTGGTGTGTTCAAGGATGGCGCGGGTGTGCCAGCTGATGCTCTGGGCGGTTTCACGGAGGAAATAGTCGTCGCCCAGGGTGCTCCAGAAGGTGAGTATGCTGGACTCATTCAAGCCCTGACGTTGCAGGGTTGCCATGGCTTCGTGCTGGATCTGTTCGATACGGTCCTCTTTGTTGACCGGCGATTCCAGGCCGCGACGCAGGGTGCGTTTGGTTTCGGTGTAGAGCTGACGCATCAGGGTGGCGCGCCAGCTGTTCCACAGGCTGTGGTTGGTGGCGTTAATATCCGCTACTGTCAGCGAGTAAAGGTAATCCAGATGCAGCTGATCACCGACCTGGCTGGCAAAGTGATGGACCACTTCCGGGTCGGAGATATCTTTGCGCTGTGCGGTCATCGACATCAGCAGATGGTTGCGTACCAGCCAGGCTACCAGTTGGGTGTCCCACCTGCCCAGGTGGTGGCGCTGGCAGAACTCGATGGCGTCGGTTGCGCCAAGCTGGGAGTGGTCGCCGCCACGGCCTTTGCCTATATCGTGATACAGGCCGGCGATATACAGCAATTCAACTTTGGGCAGCTGATTGGTGATGCGGTGGGCGATCGGAAACTGTTCGCGGTAGTCCCGGTGGCGGAACTGACGCATTTTCTGGATTACCTTCATGGTATGCGCATCAACGGTGTAGATGTGGAACAGGTCGTGCTGCATCTGGCCAACAATTTCGCCGAACTCGGGCAGATAGCGGCCCAGGATGCCATAACGGTTCATCCGTTTAAGTTCGCTGGAGACCCCTTCCGGGGAGCGCAGCAGTTCCATAAACAGGCTGGTGTTGCGCAGGTCGTTGCGGAACTCGTCGTTGATCAGATAGCGATGGTCACGCAGCAGGCGGATGGTTGAGGCGCGAACGCCTTTTATCTGTCGGTTCTGTGCAATCAGGACGAACAGCTCCATCAGTGCGAACGGGGTGTGTTCAAACACTTTGTCGTGAGTGACTTCGATGGCGTGGTTGTTGATCTGAAAGCGGTTGTTCAGTTCTTCTATGTGCGGTGTTTCGTCAACTTTGAGAATCGCTTCATAGAAGTACTGCAGTAGCATGTCGTTGAATTCCGACATTGCCTTGGCGACCCGGTAGTACTTGTTCATAAACTGTTCGACAGCCAGACCATTTTCCTGGTCTTTGTAACCGAAGAACTCGGCCAGAGTGCGCTGGTGGTCAAACAGCAATCGATCTTCCCGGCGGCCACAGAGCATATGCAGGGCATAGCGCACTGTCCACAGGTAGAGCTCGCCGCGGTTCAGTGTATCGAGCTCGGACTCGGTGAGAAAACCGTGGTCCACCAGGTTGCGGATGAAGGTGGCCCCAAAATGACGTTTGGCTACCCAGCCGATGGTCTGCAGATCACGCAGGCCGCCGGGGGAGTTTTTGACATTGGGCTCCAGGTTGTACTCGGTGTTGTTGGTTTTCTCGTGGCGTCCACGCTGTTCTTTGCGTTTAGCTTTGAAGAACTCTTTATCGGTCCATGCGCCTTCGCTGGTCACGCGCAGGTACATCTGTTCGTGGAGCAGGGTGTTGCCAATCAGAGTGCGGGACTCGATCAGGTTGGTGGCGATGGTAATGTCGTTACGGGCTTCGTTGTAGCACTCATCCAGGGTGCGGACACTGGAACCAATGTCCAGTGACAGGTCCCAGAGCAGGGTGAGAAAGCCGCTGATGGTGTCGTTGTGGTCTTCTGGCTTGATGCCATCGACCAGGATCAGGATGTCGACATCGGAGCGGGGATGTAACTCACCACGGCCATAACCGCCAACGGCGATCAGGGCGATATGCTGACTGTCAGGCCAGTCGAACAGCTGCCAGGCAGCTGTTAGTACCTGGTCAACAATCCAGGCGCGGCCATAGATCAGTTGCCGGATATCTCCTCCACTGCGAAAGCGCTGATCCATTTTTTCCTGCGCAGTTTTAAGTGCGTGTTTGAGTACGGGCAGCGCATGGCGGCTGGCGGCCAGTTCGCGGTGCAGCTCTGCAGGGTTCAGAAGATCGTGATCCTGGATCTGTTCTGGAATGGGCATGGCGTTCTCGTAACGGTCAGTTAGGGTTATCCGGTCTGGTTGCTCAGAAGCTTTCTTCTTCGCGTCTGGTCAGGACTTCGTAGCCATCGGCTGTCAGCAGGATGGTGTGCTCCCACTGGGCGGACAGGCGGCGGTCGGCAGTGGTTACGGTCCAGCCGTCCTGATTGGACAGTTTGACCTGGCGCTTACCAGCGTTAATCATTGGCTCGATGGTGAATATCATGCCTTCTTTAAGAACTTCGCCGGTTCCTGCCTTGCCGTAGTGGAGTACCTGCGGCTCTTCATGGAAGCCTTTACCAATACCGTGGCCACAGTATTCGCGGACTACGCTGTAGTGATGCTTCTCGGCATGCTGCTGGATGACTGCGCCAATATCCCCAAGGCGTACGCCTGGCTTGAGCAGTTCCATGGCTTTGTACAGGCATTCCTGGGTGACCTCTACCAGGCGCTTTGCATGGGGCTGTGCCTTGCCTACAAAGAACATTTTGCTGGTATCGCCATGGTAGCCATCTTTGATGACGGTAATGTCGATGTTGATCAGATCACCACTTTTCAGCGGCTTATCGTTGGGGATGCCGTGGCAGACTACGTGGTTGACCGATGTGCAGATGGATTTCGGAAAGCCATGGTAGTTCAGTGGTGCTGGAATGGCGTCCTGTACATTGACGATATAGTCATGGCATAGCTGGTTCAGTTCATTGGTCGTAACGCCAACCTGTACATGAGGTTCGATCATCTCCAGTACTTCAGCGGCCAGGCGGCCGGCGATACGCATTTTTTCTATATCGGTAGCAGTTTTAATGATAATGCTCATGATGTCCTTAGCTATTCTTCAGAATAGGCAGCGCCGTTACGGGCTGCTGCCGGCGCGCGCCGGTAGCTGCTGATTCTGGTGTTAAATGAGCCCGTGAGGGCGTCTGTCTGTTATCGGTATTCTATCCGGTTGTGAGCTGGTATGCGCTGTGTTGCGATGCTTTGGCTCGTCCTGGCTGCAGATTGTAGCAACGCCGCTGGCTCAAGCCAAAAGAAGCGCTTTAATCCGGCGTCTGCTTGTGGTTTAATTCGCGCTCGAAAATTGCGCTTGGCGCAAAAATTACACACGGTCCGAGACGTCTGTCAGGGTGCCCATCCGGGTTTGTCAGATGCGGGCTGTGGAAGCCTGAACCCAAACATTATAGGAATTATCATGGCTAAAATTAGCATGCGCGACCTGCTCAAAGCAGGTGTACACTTCGGTCACCAGACGCGTTACTGGAACCCGAAAATGGGCAAATACATCTTCGGTGCACGTAACAAGATCCATATCATCAACCTGGAGCACACGCTGCCAGCGATGAACGGCGCTCTGGACGTGATCGAAGGTATGGCTGCGAACAAGAACAAGGTTCTGTTTGTAGGTACTAAACGCGCTGCCGGCAAGATCGTTAAAGAAGAAGCTCTGCGTGCGAACATGCCGTTCGTAAACCACCGCTGGTTGGGTGGCATGCTGACTAACTACAAGACGATCCGTCAGTCTATCCGCCGCCTGCGTGATCTGGAATCCCAGAGCCAGGACGGTACGTTCGAAAAGCTGACCAAAAAAGAAGCTCTGATGCGTCAGCGCGAAATGGAAAAGCTGGACCGTTCTATCGGTGGTATCAAGGATATGGGTGGTCTGCCTGACGCTCTGTTCGTAATCGACGTTGATCACGAGCGCATCGCTGTTAACGAAGCGAACAAGCTGGGTATCCCTGTTATCGGTGTTGTTGATACTAACAGCAACCCTGATGGCATCGACTACGTAATTCCGGGTAACGATGACGCTCTGCGTGCTATCCAGATCTACGTTAAGTCTGCTGCTGACGCTTGCCTGGAAGGCACTTCTGCTGCTGCTGGTGAGAAGAGCGAATTCGTCGAAGTCGAAGAGCAGAACGCTGCAGAGTAATTCTGCCGTCACGCGTTCCGGGTATCTTCGGACTGAAATACAGAGGGGGGCCTGAGGCTCCCCTTTTTTGAATTTCTGTTTTTATTCGTAAAATTTTGAGGGGTAAACCACCATGGCGATTTCCGCTAAACTGGTTAAAGAACTGCGCGACCGTACTGGTCTGGGCATGATGGAATGTAAGAAATCTCTGGCTGCTGCCGATGGCGACATCGATAAAGCGATCGAAGAACTGCGCAAAGCATCCGGCATGAAGGCAGCTAAAAAAGCTAGCCGTACTGCTGCTGATGGTGTTGTTGTGGTTAAAGTTTCTGACGACAACAGTTTCGCTGTTGCTGTTGAAGTTAACTCTGAAACTGACTTCGCTGCCCGTGATGATGGCTTCCTGGCGTTCGCTAACCTGGTAGCTGAAAAAGCATTCGAAAGCAAAGCGACTGATGTTGCTGCGCTGATGGATGGCGAGCTGGAAAATGCCCGTGAAGCACTGGTTCAGAAAATCGGTGAGAACATCACTGTACGTCGCGCATTCCTGGTTGAAGGCGCTATGGTTGCAGCTTACGTTCACAGCAACTCCAAGATTGCTGCGATTGTAGAGCTGGACGGTGGTAATACTGATGTTGCTAAAGATATCGCTATGCACGTAACCGCGGTTAACCCGCAGGTTGTGAGCAAAGAAGATATGCCAGCTGACGTTGTAGCTAAAGAAAAAGACATCATCCTGGCACAGCCAGATATGGCGTCCAAGCCTGCTGAAATCGCTGAAAAGATGGTTGTTGGTCGTATCAACAAGTTCCTGGCGGAAAACAGCCTGGTAGAGCAGGCGTTCGTTAAGAACCCTGAACTGAAAGTAGGTCAGGTTGCTAAAGATGCTGGCGCTACTGTTAAATCTTTCACCCGTATCGAAGTGGGTGAAGGCATCGAAGTTGAAGAAGTTGACTTCGCTGCTGAAGTTGCGGCACAGCTGAAAGGCTAAGCTCGTAACCCCTCCGGTTGTGCGCGGCATTGGTCGTGCGCAACCTCGACCTTTCCTGATACACTGTTGACCCCCTTGAGTGGAGAACCTCGCATGCCTGCCAGTGATAAACAATCCAGATACAAGCGTATATTGCTGAAACTTTCCGGTGAAGCCCTGATGGGCGACGAAAATTTCGGAATCGATCCGAAGGTGCTGAATCGAATGGCACTGGAGATCGGTCAGTTGGTGGGGATTGGTGTTCAGGTAGGGATCGTTATCGGTGGCGGTAACCTGTTCCGTGGTGCAGCACTGAGTGCGGCTGGAATGGATCGTGTGACTGGCGACCATATGGGTATGCTGGCAACGGTGATGAATGCGCTGGCGATGCGTGATGCGCTGGAGCGCAGTAATATTTCTACACGGGTGATGTCTGCGATTCCGATGAGCGGCGTTGTGGATCACTATGACCGTCGCCATGCTATGCGAGCATTGGCGCAGGGTGATGTGGTGATCTTTTCAGCTGGTACCGGTAATCCGTTCTTCACCACCGACTCTGCTGCCTGTTTGCGCGGTATTGAAGTCGAAGTGGATGTTGTGTTGAAAGCGACCAAGGTTGATGGCGTTTACACAGCTGACCCAATGAAAGACCCGAATGCAACGCTGTACGCTCATCTGACATTTGATGAGGTGCTGGAGCGTCAGCTGGGTGTGATGGACCTGACGGCCATCTGCCTGACCCGTGATCATGAAATGCCGATCCGGGTATTTAATATGAACAAGCCGGGGGCGCTGGTTAATCTGGTTGTCGGCGGTGATGAAGGAACGCTGATTGACTGCGGTGAAGCGGCTGCAGCAGGAGAAGCAAATGCTGAATGAGATTAACCAGGATGCGCAGGAGCGCATGCAGAAAAGTGCTAACGCACTGATCGAAAACTTTAAAAAAATCCGTACCGGACGTGCTCACCCGAGCATTCTCGAGAGCGTGATGGTGTCGTACTATGGCTCTGATGTTCCCCTGACTCAGGTGGCTAACGTGTCAGTGGAAGATGCCCGTACCCTGAGCATTGCTCCGTGGGAAAAACCAATGGTTGGGACCATTGAAAAAGCGATCATGAAGTCTGATCTGGGTTTAAACCCGGCATCTAACGGTGATGTGATCCGTGTGCCAATGCCTGCGCTGACTGAGGAAACCCGTAAAGGGTATATCCGTCAGGCACGTCAGGAAGCGGAAAATGCCAAGATTGCGATCCGGAACATCCGTCGTGATGCGAACAGTGACATCAAAGAGCTGCTCAAAGAAAAAGAGATAACCGAAGATGATCAGCGTCGCGGTGAAGATCTGATTCAGAAGTTGACGGATAAATTTGTTGCTGAAGTGGATTCTCTGCTTGAGAACAAAGAAAAAGACCTGATGGAAATCTAAGGTGCCGCGGGGCTGAAAGGCGCCGCGCTTTTAATATATGGCTGCAAACGAAACACTTTCTTTGCCTGAGGGCAAGGTGCCGCCAAAGCATATTGCCATCATTATGGATGGTAATAATCGCTGGGCCAAGGAACGCAGGTTGCCGGGTATCGCTGGTCATAAGGCTGGCGTGGATGCTGTGCGTGAGGTGATTGGGGGGTGTGCAGAGCTTGGTGTAGAGTCACTGACCCTGTTTGCGTTCAGTTCTGAGAACTGGAAGCGACCACCGCTGGAAGTGAAAGCGCTGATGGAGCTGTTCAAACTTGCGCTTGATCGTCAGGTGCGAAAGTTGCACCAGCACAATATCTGCTTGCGGGTACTGGGCGACCTGTCCGGTTTCAGTGAAAGCATTCAGCGGCGCATTGCCTCGGCTCATGAGCTGACCCGTAACAATACAGGTCTTAAGCTGAATATAGCTGCCAACTATGGTGGCCGTTGGGACATCGTTCAGGCGGCGCAGAAGCTGGCACAGCAGTGTGTGGCTGGAGCGCTTAAACCTGAGCAGATTGATGAGCAGCTGTTTGATCAGCAGTTATCGACTGTTGGGCTGCCTGAGCCGGACCTGTGTATCCGCACCGGCGGTGAGCAGCGGGTCAGTAATTTCCTGATCTGGCAGTTTGCTTATGCTGAGTACTATTTTACCGATGCCTTCTGGCCTGATTTCGGACGGGAGCAGTTATTTGAAGCCGTGACAGACTTTTCAAGTCGGCAGCGCCGCTTCGGTCGAACGTCTGAACAGGTGGAGGCAGATTCGCGTGCTTAAACAGCGCATCCTGACAGCTCTTGTATTAGCACCATTGGCAATTGGGGCGTTATTTTTCCTGCCCCTTGATCAGTTTATGGTGCTGTTTGATGTTGTATTGCTGATTGCCGCCTGGGAGTGGTCAGCTTTATCGGGGCTGAAGCGTGTGTTGCCGCGCCTGCTGTATGTGTTCAGTCATGGACTGGCGCTTGCCTCGATGCACCTGCTGGCAGTGTATTGGCTTTCTCCGCAGCTCTTTATTGTGCCGCTGTTAATGTGGGGGCTGGCGTTGTGGTGGGTGAGCCGGTACCCCGAGGGCGGCGTCTGGCAGGTAATCAATGTGCGCCTGTTGCTCGGTTACCTGGTTTTGTTACCGTGTTGGCTTGCGTTTCTTGCCATCAAAGCTCACCCCTGGTCAGATCAGTTGCTGCTGGTGTTGTTGTTGTTAGTCTGGGGTGCGGATGTGGGGGCCTACTTCTCCGGGAAGCGCTTTGGTAAGACGCGGCTGGCGGCTGTCAGCCCAGGTAAAACACGTGAAGGCCTCTATGGCGGCCTGGCGGCCTGCCTGATTGTTGGGCTGGGGGCTGCGTTGTACTGGGAACTCTCAGCGGGTATTGCAGTCTATCTGGTAGCGCTGGCTCTTGTAACAGGCTTGATCTCTGTGCTGGGTGATCTGTTTGAAAGTATGCTTAAGCGTCACTGCGGACTTAAAGACAGCGGTAATATCCTGCCGGGCCACGGCGGGGTGATGGATCGCCTGGACAGCCTCACTGCGGCGGCTCCGATGTTTGCACTTGGTGTGCAACTCCTTCCGGTTTAACTAAAGGGCATCTCCATGCTCGATCTGATCCAGACAATACTCGCCACTCTGGTGACCCTCGGCATTCTGGTAACTATCCATGAATGGGGGCACTTCTGGGTGGCTCGGCGTTGCGGTGTTAAAGTGCTGCGCTTTTCGGTTGGCTTTGGTAAGCCGCTATACAGCTGGATTGACCGCCAGGGAACGGAGTATGCCATTGCGGCTATTCCGCTGGGTGGTTACGTACGGATGCTGGATGAGCGTGAAGGGGATGTTCCTGCCAGCGAGCGTCATGCGGCGTTTAATAATAAGCCGTTGTGGCAGCGTATGGCGATTGTGGTGGCTGGGCCGCTGGTAAATCTGCTGTTTGCTGTTTTGGTTTACTGGTTGATCTTTCTTGTCGGGGTCAGCGCGGTTAAGCCAGTGATTGGTGATGTGGTGCCGGGTTCGCCGGCGCAGGTGGCGGGTGTTGAAGCGGGTTACCAGGTGATGGCGGTGAATCAGCGGCCCACAGGGTCCTGGGAGGAGATCAACCTGCAGCTGGCCAGCTGGATTGGTGAAGATGCACGTATCTCTCTGGATCTGCAGCATTATGAGCGTGAAGAGCGGCGTTCGATGCAGGTTGATCTCAGGCAGTGGTCAGTGGATCTTGAGTCGCAGAGCCCATTGAATGCATTCGGGATTATTCCATGGCGACCAGCTTTGCCACCGGTTATTGGCCAGCTGCTGGCTGATGGTCGGGCGAAGGCTGGTGGTCTGGCCAGCGGAGATCGAGTACTGTCGATCAATGGTGAACCGACACCTGGCTGGTCGGTACTGGTCAGTCTGGTACAGAAGAACCCCGGGAAACCGTTGCGCTTTGAGGTAGAGCGTTCAGGCCAGCGGATTGAGCTTATGGTGACGCCTGCACGCCGCTCGGCCCCTGACGGGGTGGAGCTTGGCTATATTGGTGCGGGTGTGCAGCCGGTCGACTGGCCGCAAGATATGAAGCATGTCCGCCAGTTTGGGGTTTTTGAGGGCTTTACTGCTGCACTTGCGAAAACCGGACAGATGATCACCCTGACGCTGGATTCCATCTGGAAAATGATCGAAGGGGTCATCTCGGTAAAAAACTTGAGTGGCCCGATAACCATTGCTAAAGTGGCTGGGGCCTCAGCTGCTTCGGGTGTTGAAGCCTTTGCAGGCTTTCTTGCCTACCTCAGTATCAGCCTGGGTGTGTTGAATCTGTTACCCATACCTATGCTTGATGGCGGTCATCTGCTGTATTACCTGGTGGAAGCTGTACGGGGTAAGCCTGTTGCAGAGGAGGTGCAGTTATGGGGCCTCAAAATTGGTATGGCTATTCTGTTTTCGTTGATGGCGGTTGCGATTTTCAATGATGTCGCGCGACTGTAATGGCGGCGGGCTGTCTTTCTTTTCTAACGGATAAAAGAAGTACTACATGAAACGCGGGATTCGGTTTCTGGCTGCGCTGACCCTGTCGGGTGCGTTAGCACAGAACGCACAGGCTTTTTCAGTTACAGATATTCGCCTTGATGGCCTGCAGCGCGTAGCGCCGGGCATTGTTTTCCGGAATTTTCCGGTCAATACAGGCGATGATATCGGAGCAACAGAGCTGGCTGATGCTATTCGTCGGTTATTTGCCTCTGGTTACTTTGATGATATTCAGGTATTACGTGATGGCAATGCGCTGGTGTTGCAACTGCATGAGCGTCCTGCTATCAGCAAAATCCGTATCGATGGCAATGATGTTATCGAGACTGAAGATCTTCTGAAAGGCCTGAAAGAAAGTGGCTTGCAGGAAGGTGATGTTTTTAAACGCGCTACTCTTGAAAAAATTCGTACTGACCTGGTCCGTGTCTATGCGGCTCAGGGGCGCTATGGTGCAAAAATCTCCACTGATGTTGAGCAGATTGGCGGTAATCGCGTTGCGTTGAATATCAATGTTAACGAAGGCAAGGTTGCCACTATTCAGCACGTCAATATCATCGGCAATACCGTGTTTGATGATGAGAAGCTGATTGACCTGTTCTCCCTGAAAGAGAGTAATTTCTGGAGCTTCTACAAGAAAGATGATGTATATGCTCGTCAGAAGCTGGCTGCTGATCTGGAACGCCTGACTTCAGAGTACATGGATGCCGGTTACCTTAATTTTTCCATAGACTCTGCTCAGGTATCTATCACGCCTGATCGTAAGCATATCTATATCACGGTTAACATTACCGAAGGCGATCAGTACCGGGTAAGCGATGTGAACCTGGCCGGTAAAATGGTGGTGCCAGAAGTCGAACTGGCCAACCTGATTCAGATCGAGGAAGGTGCACTGTTCTCTCGCCGGGCGATGACTGATGGCCGGGAGGCTGTGGTGAAGAGGCTGGGCGATGATGGCTATATGTTTGCCAACGTAACACCGGTCCCTGAAGTAAACGAGGCTGATAAAACCGTATCAATCCGTTATCTGGTTGATCCGGGTAAGCGAACATATGTTCGCCGTATTGAAATTAAGGGTAATACCCGCACCTCGGATATTGTTATCCGCCAGCGTATGCAGCAGATGGAAGGGGCAATTGTTTCCTCAACCGATATCGAGCGCTCCAAGCTGAAGCTTGATCGGACCGGCTACTTCCGCACGGTGAACGTTAATACGCGCCCGGTGCCTGGCACCGATGATCAGGTCGATCTGGAGTATACCGTTGAAGAGCAGCAGTCAGGCTCTTTCGGTGCCAGTATAGGCTTTTCTCAGGATAGCGGGGTTATTCTGAACCTGAGTGTGACCCAGGATAACTTCCTGGGTAGTGGTAAGAAAGTCAGCTTTGCGGTTACCAATACCGACTCTACCACTGAATACAGCTTCAGCCATCTGGACCCTTATTACACGGTGGATGGCGTAAGTCGTGGCTATAACCTCTATTATCGTTCCCGCGATTTCGATGAAGATGATGTCAGTGCATACACCACTGATGAAGTGGGTGCAGGGCTGAACTTTGGTTACCCGATTGATGACAATCAGCGATTGAACTTTGGTGCCAATGTGGAGATGGTTTCCATCAATACTGCGCTACAGACGCCACAGGAGATCATAGATTTTGTTGCCAACGAAGGTGAGGACTACCTTAACTTCATCGGTAAAATCAGCTGGAGTGACAATAACCTGAATAAGGGGCTGTTCCCGACCCGTGGTTATTCTCAGAGTGCTTCTTTTGAACTCTCAATACCAGGCAGTGATCTGAGTTACTACCGAACTAACTACAATATGAAGTACTACCAGCCGCTGAATGAAAATGAAGACTGGCTGTTATCTTTCCGCGGTAAGCTGGGCTACGCCGGTGATCTGGGGGGGAATGAGTATCCATTCTACAAGAACTTCTTTGCCGGTGGTTTACGCTCCGTGCGTGGCTTTAAAGCTAACACCCTGGGGCCAAAAGATACTCCGCAGGCAGGCTCGAATGAAACGCCTGATGCCTTTGGTGGTAATGTGCTGATGGCCGGTAGTGCGGAGATAATCTTCCCGATGCCGTTCATCGAGGATCAATCTTCATGGCGTACATTGCTGTTTGTTGATGCGGGTAACGTGTTTGATACCAGCTGCCCTGCCAGTAGCGTCAACTGTAATGAAGGGATTGAGCTTGAAGAGATCCGTTATACGGCTGGCTTTGGCCTGAGCTGGATAACCCCGATTGGCCCGTTGTCGATCGCTATCGGTACACCTTTGAATGAAAAAGAAGGCGATGATACTGAAGTGTTCCAGTTTGCACTGGGCCAGACCTTTTAATACAAGGAGTCAGGATGAAAGCAATTGTTAATGTAGTGCTGCTATGTGCAGCACTGATCAGTGCGCCAGCCATGGCTGAGAAGGTAGCTGTGCTGGGGGTGCAGGAAGCGTTACTGAGCTCGCAAGCGGCGAAAGAGTTTCGCAGCCAGCTGAAAAAGCGTTTCAGTGGTGATATTAACCAGTTGGCCAAACTGGAAAAACAGGCAAAAACGGCCCGTGATAAGCTGCAGAAAAATAAGGATCTTGCTTCTCAGGAAGAGCTGAACAAAATGCGCATGCAGTTCCAGAAGGCTTATACCGAGTTTCAGAAGCGTGGCCAGGTACTGCAGCAGAAACAGGCTCAGGAAGAACAGGCTTTCCTGAAGCAGATGCGGCCAAAGCTGGATAAGGTGATTCGTGGCCTGATTGAAAAGCAGGGTTACGATATTGTTGTGGCCAAGCAGGCTACTCTGTACGCCAGTAAAAAAGTTGATATTACCGCTCAGGTTGTTGAGCTGCTGAATAAGGCTAAATAAGTACCCATGACCCGCCCATTATTTTCCCTGCAGCAGATCGCTGAACGTGTTGGTGGACGAGTGGATGGTGATGGTGGCTATCAGGTGTCAGGGCTTGGGACACTGGAGAGTGCTGATGCCTCCCTGTTATCGCTATACACCAGTACCCGTTACCAGCAGCAATTGAGTGCGACTCAGGCCGGAGCTGTTCTGATCAGTGGTGAACACCGTGATCAGACGGGTTTGCATGCCATTGTTGTTGATGATCCTTATGCTGCTTTTGCTCAGTTAACGCACCTTTTTGATCGCAATTCTATGGTTACTCCGGGGATACATCCTTCGGCAGTTGTGGCAGCAACGGCAAGCATTGCTGAAGGGGTACAGATCTGTGCCAATGTTGTTATTGGTGAAAGGACTGTTGTTGAAGCAGGTTGTTATATCGGTGCCAATACGGTTATCGGTGAGCGCTGTGTGGTTGGTGAAGCCAGCCGCCTTAACCCTAACGTTACCCTCTATAGCGACACTGTATTAGGTCAGCGTGTGCTGATCCATAGTGGCGCGGTACTGGGAGCTGATGGTTTTGGCTTCGCCCCTTACCAGGGTACATGGTTTAAAATCGCTCAGCTCGGCGCTGTGATTGTTGAAGATGACGTCGAAATCGGTGCCTGCACCACGGTTGATCGTGGTGCACTGGACAACACTGTTCTGCGCCAGGGCGTTAAACTCGATAACCAGATTATGGTTGCACATAACGTAGAAATTGGTGAGCACTCTGC
>Ga0193950_1000173_pt1 | contig 16713 bp, 12 predicted proteins | sample BB_1_MG_FD_144485 | JGI IMG/M metagenome (GOLD analysis project Ga0193950, IMG submission 144485) | Microbial mat bacterial communities from the Broadkill River, Lewes, Delaware, United States - BB_1_MG | ecosystem: Environmental > Aquatic > Freshwater > River > Microbial mats | place: USA...
CCCTCTTTCAGGCTCAGCTGGAACCAGTCCCGACAGGTAACCCGGTTACCGGACCAGTTATGGAAGTATTCATGGGCAACAACGGCTTCAACGCGCTGGAAGCCGCCGTCAGTGGTGGTTTCCGGGTGTGCCAGCACACAGGAGGTATTGAAGATATTGAGGCCCTTGTTTTCCATGGCCCCCATATTGAAGAAGTCCACCGCTACGATCATGTAGATATCCAGATCGTATTCACGGCCATACACCTGCTCATCCCAGCGCATGGCCTTCTGCAGTGAGGTCATGGCGTAGGCCAGCTTGTTCAGATCTTTGTTCTCAGCAAAAATCTGCAGGGTAACCACCCGCCCAGACATCGTGGTGAACTGATCTTCAATATGGGCCAGATCACCGGCCACCAGCGCAAACAGGTAGGCTGGCTTTTTGAACGGGTCTTCCCAGACCACAAAATGACGACCATCATCGAGCTCGCCCCGCTCCACCGGGTTACCGTTGGACAACAGCACCGGATACAGCGCTTTATCCGCCACCACCGTGGTACGGAACACCGCCATTACATCGGGACGATCCGGGTAAAAAGTAATACGGCGGAAGCCTTCAGCTTCACACTGGGTGCAGAACATCCCATCAGACTTATACAGTCCTTCCAGCGCGGTATTATTCTGCGGCTCGATACGTGTCACGGTTTTCAGCTCAACCGTATCAGGTGCATCACTGATCAACAGCCGCTCGTCATCGCGCTGATAGTTCAGTACATCACTACCGTTGAGCTGGAGGCTCTGCAGCTCAAGACTGTTATGACCGTGCAGCTCCAGCGCCGGATTCTGCTGCTGGCAGTCCGGGTTACGCTGCATTTTCAGCGTAGTGGTCACGATGGTCTGCGCTTCATCCAGCGCAAAGTGCAGCTCGGTCGTTTCAACCAGCCAGGCCGGAACCTGGTAGTCCTTCAGGTGGATAACCTGTGGTTGCTCTGACATAAGATCCTCCCGATCAGGCGCTGAACGCCACCTGATAGGCTGTAAATTTACGAATATTAATCACCCCGGTATCCAGCATCAGGTACTGCCCCTTGATGCCCATCAGTGTGCCTTCAACAACCTCAGTTTTATCAAAATTGAAACTGGTCACTTTGGTTGGAAACACCTCTACCGGGTAGTCGATGTCGATCTGCTGGGCATCGCTCAGCTGCTGAATCGCCTGCAGGCCGTGAGTCTGTTCCAGTTCGGCAATACCATCAGCGCACTGTTCAAGCAGACGGTCACGCACCTGCGTCAGGTCCATCGGCGTCACATCGCCTTTGAGCATAGCCCGCCAGTTGGTTTTGTCAGCTATATGTTCACCTAACAGGCGCTCAATCTGACCGGACTGCAATCGGGTCGCAACCCGGAAAATCGGCAATGCCTGAATCGCCCCCTGGTCCATCCAGCGAGTCGGCACCTGGGTACCACGGGTAATACCCACTTTGACGCCGGACGAGTTGGCCAGGTACACAAAGTGATCCTGGAAGCAGAACTGTTCACCCCAGTCAGCATCACGGCAGGTGCCCAGGTGGAAGTGGCACTTCTCCGGGCTGACGATACACAGGTCACATTGCGGCAGCTTTTTGAAGCAGGGGTAACAGTGACCCTGGCCATAGCTTTTTTTGGTTTTGCGCCCGCAATGGGTGCAGTTGATTGCGCCAAGGAACTCTAGACGTATCGGTTTGCCGATGTAGTCATTCAGTGGCACAGCGTGGTCATCCAGCAGCAGCTCGTAGCGTACGGGCGCGGCCAGTTCGGTGCGCATCTTGCTGAGCGCACCACGGGCAATTTCATGGGTCATGGAGATGGCTGACTCAGTTGTCGGTCAGGATTTTGATGGTCTGGGGTGCGAATGGGTCTTCCCCATGCTGAGTACCATCCGGCCGGGTGCGGTCAATAAAACCAACACGTTCCTGTTCTGGCAGGCGCTGATCGTAGTGGATCACGGCGCGCATACAGGTCTCACGCTGTTCTGCATCCAGGCGGCGGCCATCCGGCCATTTACCCAGTTCAACAGCGGTACGCAATGCGGTATGCATCTGCGGGGTCATTGCGGCAATCAGTTCTTCATAGGTCATGGACGACTCCTCTTCACCTCGCGCAGGAGTCTACCATATTCTGCCCATCAGCGACGGCGCAGCAGCGCAACCAGCGGTACAAATGCCAGCCCGGCCAGTAACCCGATCAGGTGAGCGGTATTGGCCACAGCCCCCATACCAATGCCCTCCAGTACACCACTGAAACCCAGTGCCAACCAGATCACCATCAGCACCATTAACGCCGGAGGCAGGTTAAAGCGTTCAGACACCTTGCGTTGTCGATCCCACAGCCAGGTGTACGCCAGCACAGCAAACACCACGCCGGACATGCCACCAAACAGTGGCCCGCTGACGATATACTGCGCCAGGTTTGATGTAACACCGGCAAATACCACCAGCCCAAGCAGTACATTGAGCCCCTGCAGTCGTTCAATGCGCGCAGCCACCACCCAGATCCAGAGCAGGTTAAACGCCAGGTGCGGTATATTGAAATGGAGGAAAATCGGTGTCAGTAGCCGCCACCACTCGCCACTGCTAAGGGTACTGTCCAGCCCGGAGGTGTACAGGCTATCACCCTGCTGAATCAGGTCGGCGATGGTGAAGTAACGCAACATTTCGAAGTTATCACCGAAGCCGCTCAGCAAAGCCACCAGCACACTGGCGACGATCAGCACCAGGGTGACGGGCAAGCGGTGCAGATCAAAGACCTGCCCCTTCTGCAGGGCTGGGTTGTGTTGCACCTGAACCTGGCTCAGGTCACCGCCACTTTGCCAGATCTCAAACAGCTGGGAGATCCGCTGGGGGTTAATACCGGCTGACACCCACAGCTGCTGGCACTCGCCCTCTTCCAGAATACGGTGCGGAATCTGGTGCTGCCAGAGAAAAGCAGCAAACTCACTCAGGTCCAGCTGTAGTGACACTTCAAGTACTTTAACCATCGTTTCTCATTCTCAGGCTGCTAACAGCCTGCAGGTTCATTGAACTCCTGGTTGACATCCACCCAGACAAATTTATCCGCCTGTAAGGTGCTTTCAGTGTCCATCCGATACGCCACCAGCTTGCCAAATTTAACCGCGCTGTAATCCAGACAGGCTATGTTATCGGTAATCGGCTCCGGCTTGCCTTCACGCCAGTAATGACCAATAAACAACGGTTTCTCATCTTCACCGTAGTACAGCAGGTCATCGTATTCCTGCGGACTTAACGCCCGGCGGGCAAAATGAGGTGGCAACGGGTCCGGCTGGAACACTACATCCGCATAAAACTGCGGCTCACGGGCCCAGAATTTGGTACGGAAAAACTTTCGCTTAAAACCATCCCGACTGATCATCACTTCATTATCGGGCAATTTAAGGTGGGTACCACGTAACAGACGGTCAAGCAGAGTCCACTCGAAGGTGCCATGGCTAGCCGAACGCTGCAGTAACGCCGGTGTCAGGTGGTTCACGCCATATTGCTGCGCCAGCTGGTCCACCAGCTCCTGATGCCAGCAGGCATGTACCACCCGGAAGTTATCAAACTCCCGGTACAGCGGCATCTCCATAATCCACGCCAGCAGCGACTCAAGCTCTTCCGGATACGCTTCATACTGCTCCAGCGTCTCTTTCAGAATCCGGTGATGGCGGGGTGTGCGCTCACGCAGATAGGGGTGTTCGCCATGCTCCGCTTTTGTCAGATAGCACAACAGATTGTATTCATGGTTACCCATCACAATCTGCGCACTGCCCGCATCAACCATCCCCCGTACCAGCTGTACCGCTTCCCTGATACGCGGGCCGCGATCAACGATATCGCCCAGAAAGACAACCTGTCTTTGTGGGTGTTGGTAGACGCCATCCTTACGACTATATCCTAAGCGCTCCAGCAGCATTTCCAGGCTCTGGGCACAGCCGTGTATATCGCCGATCAGATCATACCCTTGCAGATCCGCCACGCTTTAATCTCCCAGTTTTGTACCCCAGCCCAGCTTCTCGCGACAGGTCTGGTAAAAATCGTAATTTAACGGGTGCAGCAACTTCAGCTTGTGCGGTTTCTTATGAATGGTGATGGTGTCACCAGGCGCACAGCTGATATCGTTCTGACCATCACAGGAGATCGCCGGATAGGTTTCGTTACGCTCGCTGATTACCAGCTTGAGCTCACTGTTCCCATCTACCACGATCGGTCGGCTGGACAGGGTGTGCGGGAACATTGGCACCAGCACCAGGGCATCCAGTTTAGGGTGCATAATCGGTCCACCACCGGACAGCGCGTAGGCTGTAGAACCGGTAGGTGTGGAGACGATCAGACCATCAGAACGCTGTGTATATACGAACTGCCCTTCTATATAGAGTTCAAATTCAATCATACGAGCAGCTTTTCCGGGGTGCAGAACGCAGTCATTCAGCGCCACCATCTCACCGATCGGCTCGCCGTTACGTTTAACGGTGACATCGATCAGGAACCGGCTCTCAACGGTGTACTTACCGTCCAGTACTTCAGCCACTTTCTGTTCGATTTCGTCAGGTGCAATATCAGTTAGAAAGCCCAGGTTACCACGGTTAACCCCCAGCACCGGAATATGAAACTGAGCCAGTGAGCGCGCGGCACCGAGCAAGCTGCCGTCGCCGCCCACCACAATCACCAGGTCACAGATTTCGCCCATCATCTTCTGCTTGCATACCTGCTGGCCATGGCCTGGCATCATCTCGGCAATGCGCTCATCCAGTACCGCATTCAGCCCCTGATCATTCAGAAAACGGATCAGGCTCTTGAGGGTATCAACGACATTTTTGCTGCCCAGACGACCAATCAGGCCGATGTTGCGAAAGTAATCCATCTGTTCTCCCGTAGTTGCTGCGGTGCGACATACTAATCAAACGCATTATATGTGTGCGATGCACAGACGCCTAGCCGTCTGGCGGACTTATCCAGCCAGACCCCGACGGCCCTGCAGTCCCCCTGTGTGTAGCGCCAGAATGCGGCTACCGGGCTGAAATATTCCCTGTTCAATCAGCTGCTCCAGCCGGTACAGCATTTTGCCAGTATACACATGCTCCAGTGACAACTGATGTTGCTGCTCAAATTCAGCCATGAACGCCAGTAACTCCGGCGTGGTTCGTGCGTAGCCTCGACAATGCCCTTGCAGGTCAATCGCCCAGCTTGCCTGAGGCTGTGCATTCGCAGTGTCCAGCAATTGCTGCACATCCTGGTAGAGGAAACCGGCACCTTTCAATGCAGCAATCCCGATCACTCGCCAGTGCTGTGGCGCGGCAGCAATTAGCCCGGCCAGAGTACCGCCGGTGCCACAGGCCGTAACCAGATAGTCCGGCTGTAACTGCTGCGCCTGAATCTGTTTTACCAGCCCGGCCAGACCTTTCAATGCCAGTGGGTTGCTTCCCCCCTCAGGCACAATCAGCGCCCCCGGCCACTGCTGCTGTAACTGCTGCAGATAATCCGTATCATGGCGGTGGCGATACTCTGCCCGGCTGACAAATTGCAACTGCATTCCCCAGCGCACAGCATCCTGTAGCATTGGATTACTGATATTCTCGGGTTCACCACGGATAATGCCGACAGTCTGCAAACCAAAACGGTGCCCGGCACAGGCCAGTGCATGAATATGATTGGACCAGGCACCGCCAAAGCTGAGCACTTGCTGCGCGCCCTGCTGCTGAGCCGCCAGCAGGTTATGCTGCAGCTTGTACCATTTATTACCGCTGATACCGCCACCGATCTGATCCAGCCGCAACACCCGGACATCCAGCCCCATACGTCGATAAAGAGAAGATTCCAGCCTTGTCACCGGTAGCGTTACCGGCATCTGCAGATGGGATAAGGGGTCAGTCATGATTAAGCAAACTCACAGCAACCAGGCGGTATCGCCTGACGAGTCAGAAAGTCACAGCGTATGTGACAGAGGAAGGAAGTAACAGGACCAATAACACTGAGAACAGACATAACTCTGGCACAATGCGATGCCACTCACCGAGCGTGATATCAGCTCGTTGCATTATCAGCCAGATGTTTTGGGTATCACCATATAGCGGTCGCCACCGGCCTGCTTAGCTTTATACATCGCTTTATCTGCGCGGTTAATTAACTCTTCAACAGTTTCGTAGCCATCGGTAACCGTTACGCCCAGGCTCAACGACAGATCAAACTCACGTATCTGGGATTTACCATTATTGTATGGCGCATATTCATTGAACCGGAGCCGCAATCGATCCGCCAGCATCTCAGCAGACATCACCTCGGTTTCCGGCAGGATAATCATGAATTCATCGCCACCATAGCGAAATGCCTGGTCTGCTTTGCGCAAATCCCGGCGAATCACTTTACCGATAAAACGCAACACCCGATCACCTTCCAGATGACCCAGTTCATCATTAATCTGCTTGAATTTATCCAGATCGATACAAATCAGCGACAGGGCGCGGCCATAGCGCCGAGCCCGCTCCAGCTCAGCCTCAACGGTTTCATAAAAGTGGCGCTGATTATGCAGTCCGGTCAGATCATCGGTAACAGAGAGTTCTTTGAGGCGTGCTTCAAGTTTCTTGCGGGCGCTCTGGTCATGAAAGAAACCGATACTCCCCTGGGCCTGGCCACTTCCAGGGTCCATCAAAGTGGCTGACAACCGAATTGGAATACGGCAACCATCTTTGGCATATACCTCGGTTTCATAGCCTTCCAGCCGCCCGAGGCCGCCATACTGCGCCTCATCATCGAGCAGACCTTTTATCCTGCGTGCACGCTCAATGCCACCATAGATATCGACAATACTCATCTTGCCCACAACGTCGGCGACACGATACAGCAGCAGAGACTCCGCTGCCGGATTGAAGATAGTCACAATGCCTTTGGCGTCTACTCCGATAATCGGGTCAGGGCATAACTCAGTTAAAGCCGCGACTTCAATGTCTCTCATAGCGTTCCCGACTTGCTTTAAACTCAACGATGGTCAGGTATCAGATACCCGTCGAATAACTCGAATATATAGCGCCAGGCAGCTCAGGAAAAGAGCACATTCGTAGAAAAGTACTAACAAATTCAAAACAGCCCTCCCTATCTGAGACGAAACAGGGCTCCGCTACCGGCCTGAAGCAGCCTGCATCAAGGCTACTCCAGGCCGTGTTGCGCAACAGCATAACGCCCATGAATTCAGACAGCTGATACTCAGTTACGTAAACGGGCAATACGCATATCAGCGGTGGACATATCCCCCGGCAACTGAATAGAACCGACTTTCTTCAGCGTTTCGGGGTCATGGATAGAGATATCACTGGACGTTCCGCCTACATATAAACGTGAGCCATCCCGGGTCATGTTAATGGTGTAGTAGGTGTGATCCAGATCTTCAGTGGCCAGGGTTTTCTGCTGCCCCACACTGTGTTTGGACAGGTTATTAAAGGCCCCATAGACGATGTCCGGATTGTTCGGGTCCGTCACCAGGTTAAAGAAGATAAACTCAAACGGCACCAGCTCGTTGGACTCCAGCTTGCCGCTGGCCAGGTCGATACGGTTCATCCCCCACCAGAATTCTGCTTTTTCCATCTCGCCTGGCGCACCGTTCCACTTGATGGTGAAGTACGGCAGGATATATTCCCCGACATGCTCACCCTGGGCCTGCATGGCAAAGGCATCCGGTGCGACCCATTTATCTGCCGGGCGCTGCCAGTTCTGCAATTTTTTCAGCAGCCGGATATCACCTGTCTGCGGGTCGATTGCCTTCAGGTCTGCACCACCAAGAATCACCTCACCATTGCCCATAGTGCCGATTTTGGTAATCCGTCGATCGACCGGGTAGAAGCGTTTCGCTTTTGCATCCAGTCCATCTGCTGTATTAAACACCGCTAACCGGGGCTGCTGTACTTCAAACCGGTCAGCATGCTTAACCACCGGGTTTTGCACTGTATACAGCTCCTCCCCATCCGGGCTGAGTGCCAGGGAGATGATGGTTTTGATCTGTACATTTTTATAGGACTGCTTCGCCGAGAACACCTTCTCACAGCTAGTAATATCAAACCCGTAGATGTCTTCCCACTTATTGGTCAACACATAGGCAATACGGCCATCAGGAGAGGACACAATCGAGTTGGAACCAAAGATGCCGGGTATCTTACAGCTGCGCAGCAACTGATTCGTTTCCACATCCACCACATGCAACAGGTTAGGCCGGCTTGAGGTCAGCAGGTATTCTTTGCCTGCCACCATCGCCGTATCCCCACTGCCCGTGCTGGCACAGCCACTGAGCAACGCCGTGCTACCCAGCGCCAGCGCCATGGCACTGACTTTATACAAGTGCGTAAGTTTCATCCTCGCCTCCTCAGTCTTCATCCGGGAATACACTGTCGATCTGCCGCCAGTCTTCATTGGCTTTAGCTACATCCTGCGACCAGCCAGGGTGGGTACTCATGGTGTCTGGCACCTGTGCCGGCCACCAGCAGGCATCCGCACAGCCATACAGATCAGACTCCATCGGCTGACAGAGCGAGCCCAGCCCGCCAAACGGGTCCACTTCCCAGCCCGGATCATTGGTGGAGGTGCAGCCGACAACGGTCTGCATAGCGACAACATCTTCGGTGTTGCCATCGGTCACAGCTTTATCCAGCAGCTGGGCCTTTTTGTTAAATGATTTCAGGTGCTTCATTTAAGCGCTCCTTCTTGGCGATACATAGGTGTCGAAGAACGCCGGGTTCTCGACCATAATTCGCGAATACACCGCCACCCCGAAGTCGACCCAATCACGCAGCAGGTCACAGTAGTGGTATGACGGCGTCGTCGCGTCGCCGTATTTCGCGTAACTTTCGTGATAGCAACCACCGGAACAGATATTGCGGATACGACAGGTTTCACAGCCCGTCTCACTGCGGTCCAGCCGGGTCTCAACAAATGCCGCCAGTGCCGGTTTATCAATGCCCTGCTCAACATCACCAAACAGCGGCATCTCAGAACCGGTAAAGCGATGACACAGGTTCAGCCCACCCTGGGTGTCCACCGCCAGCAAACCAACGCCAGCACCACAGGGCAGCTGTTTCTTATTGCCCTCGTGCAGGTCCGTCATCAGCTGGTGCATATTGCCAAAGCCCATATTGCGATGGGCCAGCGCGGCCTCCAGATACTGCTGACCCAGCCGCTTCATCCCGGCAAACACCTCAACCATCTCATCAGCGGTCAGATTGAATGCCGTAATGTCGCCTGAGGTAACCGGGCCAAAACCGACTTCGGTAAAGCCCAGCTCACGGTGCAGATGAGCAAAGATCGTTTCGACATCGGTAATCCCCCGCGTCAACGTTACTCGACAGCCCACAGGCCTGGCGCTGTAACGTTCCAGCAGCATCAGTGCTTTCTTGCGTACCACCGCATAGGTTCCCTGGCCACCCACCGTAATCCGGTTTTTGTCATGCATCGTCTCAGGACCATCCATCGACACGGTCAGACCAAACCGATGCTGGTTGAAGTACTCAATCAACTCTTCATTAAGCAGGGTCGCGTTGGTGGTCAGGGTAAAATCGACCTGTGCATCCAGCACCGCAAAACGCTGTTCGCAGTAAGTCACCACCTGGCGAATAACGGACATATGGCTAAGCGGCTCACCGCCAAAGAACACCACGTTGTAGCGTGGCTGATCAGAGGATTCACGCAACAGCAATTCAATGGACTGAATCGCCGTTTCATAGCTCATCCTGTCGCCCTGTGACGGGGTCGTCAGGTCTTCTTTGTAGCAGTAGGTACAGCTGAGGTTGCAGCCGGTATTCACGTTCAGCACCACCGTGGTCAGCGGGAAGTTTTTCACCGCTTTCGGCGTCGGGTTGTAACGCGCCGCCGCACCACTGTCATGAATCACTTCAAGTGATTTCAACTCTTCCAGGGTTTCCAGGACCGCCTGCGGTGCTACCCGCTCAGCAAAATGCTCACGCAACATCGGCGCACTGAGATCACCCTGTGCTTCAAACAGTTCGATCAACTCACGGCCCAGCGGGTCCAGCTCGAACAGACTGCTGGACGGCACATGAAACAGCATACGGCGACTGTCCACATCCACCAGATGCAGATTGGGTTTCACCAGTGTTAAAGACCCCATGGAGCACCTCACCTTATATTTATTGTTACGCCACAACGAAACGTGCAGCGCGTGGTTCCCAGGTTGCTATCACACTCAGATTTACTGCAGCGGTGACTTAATGTAATCCTGCACCGTCACCAGCAGACGGGCCTTGCCCTCATGCTGCGTGGTCGCTGTTTTCACAGTCGCAACAACCGCCAGCTGCCCCACATTGTTGGTCGACATCTTGCGTTGCGGGTTCAGCCCGGCATCACCCGGTGTAAACACCCCACGACCATCAATGGTGCCAGCGTAATCGAGGTCTTTATCATGCTCAGCCACCGCATCAAACGGCTGCAGGCTCCAGCTGGCAGGCATATAGCCCAGCGCCAGATCATCCTCGGTACCTGCTTTGCCATCTTTCCCAGCGGCATAGCCCAGCGCCCGATAGGTCGCTTTAACTTTGGCCTGCTTACCGCCGTTACCACCGATACGGGCGATCGAATCGGCGGGCACCACATCCACCCGCGCCAACTGGTCATACAGTGCAACCTGAGTGGTCGCCTTGCCGACCCGGATACTGCGCTGGCCCGGTGTTGCTTTGGCACTGGCCCGCACCCTAACAACCAGCTCAGTTGCACTGCGTGACACCACCTGCTCCAGCGTCAGACCCGACGCCAGACGTACCCGACCCTCCAGCCCGCTACCCACCAGAGTAACCGTCGCCGTTTCACCCTGGCGAATCGCCGCCGGGCGGGTTGCCACAATGGCGGCCTGCCCGGCTTTCACCGCACTCAGTTCGCCCCCCAGCTCCGTTGCACCACGGGGGAACATCCGCCCCTGCATCCGCGCACCATCGGCAGACAATGCCAGCACCTGGCGCATTTTCACCCCATCCACCAGCAAACTGGCCCGCAGCTCATAGCCGGTGTACACCACCGCACTGCCCTGACCACTGAGCTTCGCTCCATCGGCATACTGGCCCATCAGGGTCAGCGCATAGTTATCGCCCCCTTTGTCCACCAGCGTCAGCGTAGCACTGAACTCACCTTTGCCCGGCAGGTAGCCAGCCAGCGTCCAGCCACCGGCTGGAGCAGGTTTATCCGCCTGCTGCCATTGATTCCAGGCAGCACTTTTCAGCGGATAATCTTGCGCCAGCTGCGGCACCACATCCTTCACCGCCAGCTCAAACCAGGCACGATCACGGGACAGCGCATGAAACTCCAGCGTCGGGAACTGGCCCATATGGAAATGTACCAGCCGCTCCCACTCGCTCTGGCTACGCCGCTGCAGCGCAAACCGCGCACCAGAATGGCAGCGCGCACACATCTCAGCATATTCAGCAGGGGTGTCATCCAGCACATTCGGCGTCTGTTCCAGCAGGTAGCGTTTGCCGGATGTTTCCGCCGGTGCCAGGCCCTGCTGGTCCGCCAGATACTTGATAAGGGTGCGTCGTTCATCAACAGACAAGCGCAGGCCACGCTGGCTCTGCATCCTGTTCAGCGTCGTCATCCAGCCTTCCGGGGTTTTGCGCTGCTCACTGATACGGCTCAGGCCACCGTTGGCGTCAGGACTATGGCAAGAGGTACAACGCTCCTGCAGCAGCTGTGCCCCAGACTGCGGGGCAGCGGACAATGGCGCAGTCATCAGACTCGCCAGCATCAGCACACCACCACTGGCCAGGGCGTGTTTACGTTTGTTGTTCAAGGCCATCACTCCATGGAATTATTTTTATGGGTATTCACCTCGGCTCGGCCAGGCAGATCCAGCACGCTGACCGACCACAACTACGCTACCGGCTCGCTGTAAATAAAATTCTTCGCTTTTGTAGTAAGTTGTACACTGATGTAACCAGATGTAATTTAGACAATAGAAATAAATATAATTTATTGATTTATAAGAACAAAAACTAAAAGCACCTGACAAGAGCGCCCTCTTTATGCGACCCAATGCTATTGCTAGACTGCCGTTACGACCTTCCGCCCAACCAGCAAAGAGCGCGCCAATGCAGTACGAAAACGCCCATATCCTGATCGTTGAAGATGACTTTGCTTCCCGCTCACTGCTGGCCAGCTATCTGGAACAGGCGGGTTACCAGGTCAGTGAAACCGCCCAGGGAGACGATCTGGCGCAGCGGGTACACAATGAGCAGATCGACCTGGTACTGCTGGATATCAACCTGCCAGGTAAAGACGGCCTGACCCTGACCCGGGAACTACGGGCGGTCAGCAAAGTGGGGATTATCCTGGTGACCAGCAGTGGCGATGAGATCGACCGCATCGTCGGGCTCGAACTGGGAGCCGATGATTACGTCACCAAACCCTTTAACCCCAGAGAGTTACTGGTACGGGCAAAAAACCTGTTATGGCGAGTTCAGGATGGCCAGAATAACAACAGCGACCCGGCGCTATGGCAGTTTGAGGGCTGGCAGCTGGACGCCAGCAAACGTCTGCTGAGCAGCCCGGCACAACAGCTGGAGCGGCTCCCGGAAGGCGAATTCAAGCTGCTGCAGGCGCTGATCAACGCTGCAGGCACAGTGTTGTCGCGCGATCAGTTGATGGATGCCATTCACGACCGCGAATGGACCCCGAATGACCGCTCAGTGGATGTGCTGATCGGTCGGCTACGGCGCAAACTGCAAGACAACCCCGCTGATCCACACTTTATCCTCACCGCCCACGGCGCAGGCTACATGTTTGCCGGTGAGCTGGACTGAGTGCACAGCCTGGCGAACTACCGCATCCACCAGCGACTGCAGCAGACCCGTCACTACAGTCTCTACGATGCCCAGATACCGGACCAGCAGCACCGCGTTCTGCTGCGCCAGCTGCACGATGACAGCCAGCTCGGCCGCCACCAGCATGAGCTGAACCTGCTGCGCGAACTCGCAGGCCAGGCCGTACTGCAGCCACTGGCCAGGCAACCCGAAGCCGCCTCACGCATTCAGTTGTTCGAACCGATCGACGGCAAGCCACTGACCCGGCTACTGGCCAGCCCCCCCATCAGCTGGCAGCAGGGGCTCAGCATCGCCCTGCAGATCAGTCAGCAGTTGGGCCAGCTCCACGAAGCGGGCATCACCCATAAACGGCTGAACCCGGACAACCTGTGGTTCAACCCCGACACCGGTCAGGTCTGGTTACTGGATCTGACCCATGCCACCCGGCTGAAGCGGGAACAGCCCGGCTGGCATCATGTCCAGCTGGCGGCTGACAGCCTGCCCTGGCTGGCCCCGGAACAGACAGGTCGTATAAACCGGGCGATCGACACCCGGACCGACCTGTACAGCCTGGGCGCAACCCTCTACCAGCTGATGACCGGCCAGCTGCCCTTTTCCAGCGAAAATCCGGCTCAGCTGATCCATGACCATATCGCCCGCCAGCCCCTGTCACCGGACACACTGAACCCCGCCCTGCCCCCTCAGATTGCCCATATCCTGCTCAAACTGCTGGCCAAGGATGCCAGCCAGCGTTACCAGTCCAGCATTGGCCTGAACCAGGATCTGCAACGCTGTATAGATAGCTGGCAACACAGTCAGAGCATAGAAAGTTTCCCTCTGGGGCAACAGGACCCCTCGCGCCGTTTCACCTTACCGCAGCAGCTCTTTGGCCGCAGCAGTACCCTGGCCAGACTGCAGAAACACTGCCAGCAAGCCGCAAACGGCCAGCAGCACAGCCTGCTGATTGAGGGCCCGGCGGGTATCGGTAAAAGCGCCCTGGCCCACGAAATTCGTCAGCAGGTACATGAGCTCAAAGGCCGATTCTTCAGCGGCAGGTTCGGCCCCTTTCAGCGCAACCGACCCTATTCGGCCATTGTTCAGGCACTGCAAAGCCTGGTACGCCAGCTGCTGACAGAGCCCCCCCGGCAACTGCAACAATGGCGCAGCCAGCTCAACGCCGAGCTGGGCCAGCAAGGTCAGCTACTGTTACGCCTGATCCCGGAGCTCGCGCTGATTATCGGCCCGCAGCCCCCTCTGCAACCCCTGAGCGTTATCGAGGAACAGCAACGCTTTTCCCGGCTGATCCTGCAGCTGCTGCGTACCTTTACCCAGCCACGACAACCGCTGGTACTGTTCCTGGATGATCTGCACTGGGCAGACCAGGCCTCGCTTACCCTGCTCGACCAGCTGCTCAGCCACCAGCCACTGCCCCAGCTGCTGCTGATCGCCAGCTACAGGGCAGACCTGCTCGACACCCAGCACCCGGTACAGCACTGGCTCACGCAGCACCCGCTGCCCCAGCTACAGCTGCAGCCATTAAATAGTGATGCCATCTGCCAGCTGCTCGCCGCCACCCTGCACTGCTCACCCGCCCGCTGTCGTGCGCTGGCACAGATATGCCAGCAGAAAACCCGTGGTAACCCGTTTTTCCTTAACCGATTTCTCAACACCCTGCATGAGCAACAGCTGATCCGTTTTGAGCAGCAATGGCAATGGGACGAGCAGCAGATTCAGCAACAGGCGATGACCGACAATGTTGTCAGCCTGATGATCAATCAGATCCAGCGCCTGCCCACTGCCACACGCGAACAGCTGCAGAACGCCGCCTGCCTGGGCAGCACGTTCAGCCTGACCCAGCTGGCCCGGCTCGGTCACCAGAGCCAGGAGGCTCCCCGATCACAACAGATGGATCAGATAGCAACCGACCTCTGGCCAGCACTGCAGGAAGGGCTACTGCTGCCACTGGACAACAGCGCATCGACCGACACAGCCCCCCGGGTTGAATACCGGTTTATCCATGAACGCATCCAGCAAGCCGCCTACTCACTGATCCCCGACGCCGAGCTTCCCGCCCGTCACCTGGCGGCTGCCCGGGTACTGCAGCAGTTCAGAGAACAAGGAGAAACCGACCAGCAGATATTCGACCTGTGCCACCACCTGAACCTGGCCCGAGCACAGCTGAACAACAGCCACGAACGTCACGCCCTGGCCGCACTCAACCTGCAGGCAGCCAACCGGGCACGGGCCACCGCCGCCTTCAGTGCTGCCGACAGCTATCTGCAAACCGGACTGGCATTACTGGCAGACAACAGCTGGCACAGCCACTACCCGCTGGCCCTCGAACTGCACAATCACGCCGCCGAAATGGCCTGGTTCCGTAACGATCTCGCCGCCATGCAACAGCTGACTGAGGCCGTGCTGCAACAGGCTCACGTCCTGCTGGACAAAGTACGAGCCTATGAGATCCGTATCCAGGCCGAGGTGGCGCGCAACCGCTTTGACCAGGCGCTGGAACTGGGCCTGACCGTGCTGGGCCTGCTCGGCATCCGCCTGCCACGTAACCCCAGCCGCTGGCAGAACCAGCTGAGTGAGCTGCGCTGTCGCTGGCTGCTGTTCAATACACCAACACACAGCATCGCCCGCCTGCCGCCCCTGAAAGACCCCCGCATCAGTGCGGCGCTGCCCATACTGGCGCGGATGTTCGGGGTGATAAAATTCTCCAGCTCCAGCCTGCGCCCCCTGGTGATGGCCACCCAGCTGGAACTGACCCTGCGCTATGGCCTCAGTGACAGCGCTCCTCAGGCACTGGCCGGGTTTGGCGGCACCCTGTGCAGCCGCTACCGGCTGGCCCAGGGCTACCAGCTGGCGCACCAGGCCTGCAGCCAGATCAGCAACCCGCAGCAGCCCGGCCATCAACAGACCCTGTACCTGTTCAGCACCTACGCCCAGCACTGGAAAGAGCCCCTGCAACACTCGCAGCACAGCCTGCTTGAAGGTTACCGGCTCGCCAACGCCCGTGGCGACAGCGAGTGGGGCGCGTATTGTCTGGCCGCCTGGTTTCAGTACTCACTCCCTCTGGCTGATAACCTGACCCAACTACAGCAACAGCTTGAACGTTACTATCAGCAACTGACACAGTCCGGCCAGCAGCAGTCCGTTCAATACTCCAATTTTGTCCTGCAGATGGTGGAAAACCTGCGCCAGCCCAGCGCTCAGCCCTGGCAGCTGGACGGTCAGTTTTATCAACAACAGACGATGCTGGCCGAACACGAACACAGCAACCACCGCACCGCCATCTGCCTGCACCATTACTACAAAGCCCTGCTGTGTTACCTGTTTGGCCGCTATGAAGATGCGCTGGAGCACTGCCACCAGGGTGAGCCCTACCTGAGCTATATTGGCGGCACATTTACCGACCCCCTCTTTCAGGTGATCCATGCCCTGGTACTGATCGCCCTGCTGCCCGACACCTCTATTTTACTGCAGCAGAGCAGGCTCAGCCGCATCCGCCAGATACGCCGCCAGTGCCAACACTGGAACCGTCATAACCCGGCCAACCATCAACACCATCTGGCGCTGATTAATGCCGAACTGCACCGGGTACAACAACGGCCACAGCGTGCGATGGATGCCTATGAGCAGGCGATCGAGCTGGCTGGCAACCAGGGCTTTCACCTCTGGCAGGCACTGTGCTGTGAACGGGCCGGTCAGTTCTATCTCAACTGGCACAAAATCAGCATCGGCCACACCTACCTGCGCGATGCATGGCGCTACTATCAACGGCTGGATGCAGCAGCCAAACTGCAGCACCTGAGCCAGAGCTACCCCCAGATCAGCGGCTTCAACCTGATCAGCACCGATGACACCCAACCGGCAGGCCAGACGGCCCCCGCCCTGCTGGACAACCCGGGCTTCGAA
>Ga0193950_1000175_pt1 | contig 16559 bp, 14 predicted proteins | sample BB_1_MG_FD_144485 | JGI IMG/M metagenome (GOLD analysis project Ga0193950, IMG submission 144485) | Microbial mat bacterial communities from the Broadkill River, Lewes, Delaware, United States - BB_1_MG | ecosystem: Environmental > Aquatic > Freshwater > River > Microbial mats | place: USA...
GGTCTCGGCAGCTATCGATACCGATATTTACTTTGCCCGTCCCTATGCCAGTTACCAGCGAGGTACCAACGAGAATACCAATGGCATCATCAGGCGTACCTGGCCGAAGAAAATGCCGCTGGGTCATCTGACAGAGGCGGATCTGAGGACAATGGAAATGCTGATTAACACCATGCCTCGAAAAGTATTAGGCGGGCTAACACCGCTGGAAGTCTATACAGGACAGTCGATTGCACTTATTGCTTGAATCCAGCTTGGCGTCAAGTCGTCGAGTGCGTCGAGTGTTGCAGCTGACTCACTCACCACCTGTTGGCTGGGGCTGACGGGCTGGACTGAGTGAACGCGGGAGTGCAACGGGAGCGGAAACGAAGAAACCCCAGACAGGCCAGCGCCAGACCAATAAAGCGTTACATTGTGTAGATAGTCAGCCTGGATACAATGGGCAAGTAACCTATATGGAATCAAGGAATTAAGATTGGCAAAGCAGGCTTCTTACATCATCGCAGAAGATGATCCAGATATTCTTTACCTAAAACAGCGAGTAGACAAAGAGCTGAAAATATTCAAGCCAGACAACAATCATCGCTATTTGCCTGGGAGCGAAACAGAGACGTGGAATAGCCTCAACATGCTTAACGGTAATCTTCTGGAAGAGTACCTCGGTCACATCACGCAACAGATAAGCCAATTGCTAGGCCGCTGGAGCAATACCATGTTCCTCGAACTACAGAATCTGATACCGCTGCTAGTTCAACATAGCCAGAAGAGTGACTACTCTTTGTTCTTGAAGTTGGACTTGGCACTACAGCATTCGATCACACTGCCAAAAGTCCACACAACCTCTACACCTGATCCTCACGTACTATCTAGTACAGTCAATAGTACGGAAGTCGAGTGCTGGATGAACGATACCGTCAAGGCATGGGTTGCTGTCGCACAATACTGTGATAGCCATGGCTCTTTTAACAAAGTTGTGAAGACCCGTTCAACCCCTATCAAGCCACACCACTTTCTCGCGGTTGTCGCTCTGATCTTGAATGATTCAGCTTCAGAGCACGGAGATGTTGAGAGAGCACTCTACGCAGCCCTGTTCTTTAAACTGATCCGGGTTGCAGAAAAAAATCAGGATCATGAAAAGCAATTACGTGACAACAGCAAACGGCGTACAGTGCTAAGCCCTGACGACTGGATTAAGCAGAAACTATCAGACAGTAAGAATACCCGGTCATACAGAGGCATCACCAGGGATCTGTTCTTAAAAGGCTGGCTCTATCACTACACGCAGCAACACAAAACAACCTCACAGACGACCTTAATCTACGTTCTGAAAAGCGAATTTAAAGAACTTGAGAGCAAATCAGATAGCCGGATCAAAGCTCTGCTGACACGCCTGAAAGCCCCGGGATCTCTGACATCCAGCTAGGTTGCATCTTCACGGTAGCAAATGGGCCATGCATCTCGTGACCTCAAATCAAATATGCTTATCATAGGCGACCTCACTTAACGAGGGAGACCTGCTACCGGCATATTCCGGGCAGGAACCTCTCATAAAATTAGAGGTAACACCATGAAACGCAGCATCACTCGCCGTAAAACTAACACTGTAACTGAAACGGGCACCGCTGAGCAGACTCAATCTGCTCAGTACAACGAAGGCCAGCACGAGAAAGCTTTGCAGAATGCCTCTAGCGCTGATCATGAAGAAGTTACGCCGAACGTACCGGATACTTCTCCAGAAGCACAGGCTCTGAGCGCACCAGCAGCCACTCCTGAGCACGTAGAACCTGAGCTCTCCTCCGAACAGAGCAGCAATGTAAAAAATCCATTGGGGCTTGGTAACCGTCGCAAGCGCAAACCAATCACACAACAGAAACCCAAAATGGAACTCCTGCGCGCGCCACTGAAAGAAGCACACATTGCCAGCCCCAATTCACTTGAAGCCTGGTGCGCCATTACTCGAAACACAACAGGTAGCCAGTTCCAGGAAGACCTGAACCCGTTCGGTGACGATCTGCTGGAAGCATTCGGTGCGGATATTCGTCCTGTCAAATTACAGGTAGTGATGGACATTAAAGGAGTTCAGAAGTTGCTGTTCACCAAGCTGACCGATGGCTACGAAAATAGCTGGCTGGACTCTGCTGAAGAGTGCTCTATCCAACTGGAGAAAGGTTGGGGAACCGTACTGTCAGACCGTGATAACGAGCAGTACGTCTACAAACCTGCAAGAGGCACTCGCAACATACCTGCGCCAGAGGACTTCACCGACCTCAATGAAGCCATTCAGTTAGTGCTGGGCGACAACATCATTGACACTCTGGATCACCCAGCTATTGAAAAGCTTGGACTGATCCCCGTACTGGACGAAGCCAGCTAACAACCAACCAGAAGCGCACAGACTCCCATAGCGGTATCTGTGCGCCTCTCAAACGTGTTTTTAACTGACTTGAAGGAGTGACATCGCAATGACAGCAGAACCCCAGTACACGGATGATGAGGTGCAATACTCTGGTGACAACAAGGTCGAGCGAAGCGTGAACTTCGTCCATACTCAAGTAACCCTTGGCATGGACAAAAATGAACGTACATTCGTGCGCCTGAATGATGAAGCAGGCAATCCAACATGTTACCCGCTCAATGGCCAGGATTTCCGTAACTGGCTTCAATACCATGCCTACCAGCACGGGGATGTACTGAAGGCAGAAGATCTCAGCGAGATACAAAGTCAGCTCAATGCGTATGCTCGTTTTGAGGGAGAAAAAATGGTCGTGCATCTGCGTGCAGCGCAGGTAGACGAAAATACAGTAGAGCTGGACTGCGCAGACGACGACAACATCCGTGTTCGCCTGGCAGCTGGTGAGGTTACTATCTTGAAATTCGGCTCTGAGGTGCTGTTCTATCAGTCGCCAACGCAGCAGCCACTCACTATTCCAGCAGCAGAGGGAAACTGGCGAGCACTACTACCTTTTCTCAACATGGCTGAGCAGGAGAAACTACTCTTCATTGGCTGGTTGACATACATTCTTGCGCACCCGCGTGGAAAGTCTGTCGGATACCCAGTACTGGTAGTCAAAGGCGAGCAAGGAGCAGGAAAAAGCTTTCTGTGTAAATCAATCGTTCGAGGTCTGGTAGATCCAAACCTCAGTGGTATTCAGCTGTTTCCGAAAGACCCGAAAGATCTGGTCATCAGTAGTCAGAATGCACATGTGCTGATCTACGATAACCTGCGTAAACTGACGAAAGAGTGGAGTGATGTACTGTGCATCGCTGCAACGCAAGGAACTCTGTCAACCCGCAAACTCTACACTGACTCGGATGAAAACGTGATGCATCTGCATGCGCCTGTAGTCCTGAATGGCATTCACAACTTTGTAGAGGAGCCTGATCTCGCGAGCCGCTGCCTGAACATTCAACTGCACCCGATGGATGCAGAACGCAGAGAGCATGAAGCTGTTCTGGAAACGAGACTGAACAACAGTCTTCCAAGCATATTTCGTGGACTGTTAGAGCTAGCAGCCAAAGGACTACAAATAGCCGACCAGACTGAAGTAATCCATCCAGAGCGAATGTTAGGCTATGTTCGCTGGTTAGCAGCCCTGGAGCAGATAATGGAACTACCTGCAGGTGAATTGCAGCTAGCCTATCGCCATAATCTGAGCCAGACGATGTTGGATACTATTCAGGAAAACCTGCTGGCCTACACCGTGCTGAAGTTTGCCAAGAACTACATTGACGTACCTTGGCAAGGTCGCCCGCAAGACCTGCTGACAACGCTGGAAGCACATGCTCCACGCAGACTGAGAAGTCATACAAGCCAGTGGCCACAGAACGCCATTTCTCTTTCAAAGCGATTGAGTGCTCTACATAAGGCACTCACAGCACAAGGAGTGAAGCTACAACTCGGTGAGCGCGGCAAACACCGCCAGATCACCATAGGATACGAGCCTCCAGAAAATAGTTGAGACTCTCACCCGACGCACTTGACGACTTGACGCTTACTGGTCAGAAGACCAGTAAGCAATTCAATAGCATTTCGACTTGGCATCAATTCAAACCTTCTTCATGGCTGATAAGCGCCCCGTAAACACATTGTACTTGATGTTATTAATACGATAAGCCTATGATATGTAGGAATTAAATCCTCCATGGAAAGGCGTATGAGAGCTCAAGGGAAAGATATAGTAGAACTTTTTGGTTTTTCACCAGACGACCAAAGCCCACCCGCACAACAGGCCTTTCATACTGCTTTCTGCCCTTTTGTAGGCAATCAATGTGGTAAACGCAATCACGACGGAACCATTACTTACGGCGTCTGCACTGTTTCTAACGGGGCTAATAGCCCACCAGAATCTGACGTCATAGCATGCCCAAAACGTTTGTACACAGACAACTATCGAATCCTTCAAAACGCAGCAGATTTAGCGTGGGGAGCTGATGCCACGTCAGTCATTGCTGGCGGCTCAAAGATGGAACTAAAAGAACGAGCTCTGAGCTCAGTCAATCCCCCTGCAGTAGCATTTGGGCAAGGCTCTGGTAGTGAAATATCAGTCCATGCTGGTGGAAAGCTAAGCATGGATTGGGTCGTCCAGAGGTACCACCATAGCCTGAATGGGTTAACCCCTCTTGATTACATTGGCATAGAAGTCCAGAGCATGGATATCACCGGAAATTATAAAGCCCCATGGGAGGCATACGCATACATAAAAAACAATACTCCAGTTGATTTCATTCCAAACTCAGGACATGGATTAAACTGGGCAAACGTTATAAAACGACTTAACCATCAAATCATAAAGAAAGGAAACATATACAGCAAAAGTAAACTTTGCTCAGGCTTCTTTTTTATTCTGCCTGACGTTGTTTTCAAAAGATTTGAAGAGTTTCTTGGGCCAATAGAAACGCAGAAAACCCCGTCAAATAAGAATGTCAGCGTAATAACCTACCACTTAAGTCAGCATATGCAAAGAGGTAAAATTAGAGACCTAGAGCAGACCAGAGTCATCCACTACAGTTTAGAAGATATCAAAAAAGCTATAGTAAAAGACTCTTATGATAGCGTTGCTCAGGATCTCGAAGTATCACTAGCCAATATTCTGTAATGCTAAAACAAAGCTTCCTGATGCCCCCAAGCCCCCCTGCCGACCGCATCTACACCTTTGCTGTCGGCAGTATTCAGAATATCCATAATCCGGTTCCCGATAGATTTAGCAAACAATGGCGGTACAGCATTGCCCACCTGCATGTACTGATCTGCAAGCTTGCCAAAAAATCTCGATGTATCAGGGAAAGACTGTATTCTGGCTGCTTCACGCACACTCAAGACACGATCCTGCGTTGGGTGTATATATCTTCCCCAATGAGGATCGCACTTCGTTAATATCGTACTGCCAATACCGTCCAAAGCGAGCCTTCCATAACGTTGCGTATGATCAGAGCGACGAGCTTTTTTCATCCCTGCCGGTAGTAAATCAAAAGGAATATCTCTCCAAGAACCGCCTTGTGGGATAAATGGCAAACGATCAAGGTTAGCTTTTCCTAGCCCGGCACACTGGTGGTTCCATAAAACATCGGCATCTCGCCGTAGAAGCTTCTGATACTCTGACATTGGAGCATGTAAGTAATCTAATTCCTCAGCCCCTCCTTTATTGTCAATAACAGGAAGATCTGATATTGCGTCTGCAACAGTGACGAAAGGCAGCGTGGCTGTTAGCTTCACTTCCTCATTATCAACAACTAAAGACTCCTTACCTAAACGGGTAGAAAAATTAGCTCTACCAACTGCCAAATGATTAGGAGTTGGATAAAAAACATCTGGAGTTAAGCCAAGCGTATTAGCAATAAAAATTGTTCGCCAACGCATCTGTGGAACACCATAGTGCGGAGCATAAAGAATCTTCACACTTACCTTATAGCCAAGGTTTTCCAAGGCCAGCAGGATTGCCTTAATGGTCCCTCCTTTTTCAAAGGAAACCATACCAGGCACATTTTCTATCACGACTACTTTAGGTTGAAACTCTTCGACAAAGCGGAGATAATCCAAAAAGAGATGATTCCGTTCATCACTGCTGCAACGCTTTGGTGCATTAACACTAAAGCCTTGACACGGAGGCCCTCCAGCAAGAAGGTCTAACTCACCACGAGATAGAGCCAACGACTGACGCACATCTTTAGCAGACAGATTCTGGATATCCTCTGTCCAAACCTTTGTGTCAGGATGGTTATGCTGCAATGAGCGGGAAAATGTCTCCGATACCTCATTTGCAAACAAAATCTCGAATCCTGCCTGCTCCAGACCAGTGCTCATTCCTCCTGCACCAGCAAATAGATCTAATGCCTTGCGTGTGATGGTGGATTTGTTCATGTGCTAAAGCAGGCCTCGCAGGATAAAAACGCACAATTGTAGCCTAACGGGGCACAGACAAGTAGCTTTTTGGCATTGTCGCCATACTACCGTGCGCTCACAGCGTAGCTGCTCAATGGTAGCTAATCATCGTAACGTAGTAAGCCCGTGCCATCGCTGCTCCTACCCTGCACCCAAGGCCTTCGTGTCTCATGCATTAACTGCCCTCAACATAGCCAAGAGGAAACCTTACCCCCTCAGAAGATCACTTTTGCTAATTGTAAGACCGGTAACACTGCCAACACCTGTCGCTAGCAATGCCTGCTTAGCACTTCCCCCAAACAGCAAACACAACCCTCCGAACAACAACCCGGTTCCCACCGATGCTTTTACCTGTGGACTTCTGGCAATCCCAGATAGGACGTAACTCACGGTCTGCTCACAGTTAAAATCTGTTGCATGGTATTTCCGTTGTTGGCCAAGCAGCGTTTCTATTCTCTTCCGTACAGACAACAAATTACAGGTAGACTTTCTCTTGGCCGTAACAGGAAGTCCTTCAGCAAACTCTTCATAAGAGCAAATAGTCGGCCCCGTGCCAGGGGAGTTGTGGAATACCTTGCGAGAATGATTTTCAAAAATCAGCTCAAGACCATTGTGGGCAACCAAACCAGAGGCTTTTGGTCGATACAGTTCACGTACAGAGATCAGGTTCATAATGAAGTCCCTTTCAAGTTAATAGAATAATATCCGGAATACGAATATTCGTAATCAGCATATTATGTCGATATAATTGATGCAACTGTTTTTATTGGTTGTGAGGTTAGCTATGTCTCAGCTAGTGACGTACAACGGGCTTGTAGGCTATGTGTTAGAACAACGCCGCATCGGGCTTGGGTTTGACCAAGGACATGTTGCACGCGAGGCACACATGTCTCAGCCTGTACTATCCAGGCTAGAGAAAGGCAAAGCTTCAATCACTGTCGATCAGATTTTCGTGCTATCACGAGTGCTGCAAACAACGCCCGAAGAGGTCATCCGAGAAGCACAAGAGTGTGCTCGAAAGTTTGAGGAAGCCGAAGCGGTACAAGTAACAACATCAAAACAATCAGACACCATCCAGAAATCTGATTCAAAAGCCGGTGCTGTGCTGGCTGGAGCAGCCATTGGAGCTGTACTGGGGGTACTGTTAAGCCGGAAGTAGTGAACACGCCGTTCCACATCGAAAGAAGTAGAACCTGGCCAAACTCAACAAAGCAGGCTCCGGTCTCTCGCCGGTCCTTTGTGTTTGGCCTTAGTTCATAACGGAATACTGAAGTCAGTACAGGAACTCCTGCCCCCTGTCCCTGTGCCAGCATTGCCTTGGCACATCAGGGACTGTCCGAGAATTCCGAGGCAAATCTGCCGGTTCACTTTTACTCATAATCGGCAGGTCCTGGGTTCGAGTCCCGGAAGGCCCACCATTCTTTTCAAGGCGTTACGAAGACTACAGTTTTTCGAGACCCTTTCCCTCCGGTCCATGGCCGGTACTCTTCGAGTGATCTCATACTTTTTGGTGAATCCAGAGCAATTCGGCAACAGCCATAGCCTTCTGCAAGAAGCGTGTAGCCAGACAGGAAGCAATACCTATCAGATCGATCTCGCCGTCGCCAGAACAGGCGTCGAAGCGTCGGGTACTCCTTGTTCTCTGGCCTGTTTTCGCCAACTGTACAGGGTTACGTTGCTGATGCCTGTTCCGCGTTCCAACTGCGCGACAGGCACATTGTTGGGGGCATCATTTTCCGGATGACCGAGGCTTTCAGTTCAGCGGGGTATCGCGCCATTATTTACTCTCCTTGATAGGTCAGGAGAGGCGACAACTATGCTGACACTGGGGGAGCTGATCAGCCCATCTGCGCTTATACTTAGCGGATGGCAAGACTATTTAGGAAAGCTTTACATGTGGAGTAATTAAGCTGGCTATCGTCAAATTCAAGCCGAATCGACTGAGTCGAGGCTTTCTTATCTAAGAAATAAATTAAGCGATAAACCAGCTCGAAAAACGAATGCAAGTCAATTTTATGCTTGCCAGATCCGTTAAGCTCCTCGACATAGTCATAATCGTTAAGCTTCACTTCGCCTGCAGAGTTAATCAGAAAATTACCTACAATATCTAAATGGGCTAAATTATTGGCATGAAACAGATCGATGATATGTGCCATATCGGTTAGCACCGAGAGTAAAGCCTCCTTACTGATATGCTCACTAGTGTGTAACCATGCTTTTACCGTCATCGATTCAAAGTACTCATATTGTACATAAGGTTGTGCGGTCTCATGAATCTGTTCCACGGCAACCATCAGCGGTGAGTTGAGCTGCTGTAGTAAGCGATACCTATCAGCCGAGAAAAAATCGCTATACTTCTCTTTGAAGACCTTTATGATCGACTGCTTACCTGATGCTGATTTAACTTTATAGAACTTCGCAAACTTAGTTTCTATATCGCAAGTGCGCTTCGTAAAGTCATCGCTGCTATAAGTACTACACATTTTGCGACCGACCCTCTTTATGCATTTGGGTAAAATAGTAATTGAGTCGGTGATTATATCGACTTCCACCACAAGCTGAACACTGCTGACGAGTTAAGGAATCAAGCAATAGCTGTTTGCCCTGTGCTGGAAAGTACTTAATATTATCGAGTAAAAATCGAGTCATGCCAGACCAAGCGATAATGTCCCCTTTAGCAGACACTCGACCACCTTTTTTCACAAACTGATGAGCTGGAAAACCTTGCTGATAAATGGTTAACTCTTGACCAGTAAACTCAGCAAAAGGCTTATAAAAATCAAATAGTTTCTGTTGTTTAAAGGTCGATACGGTAAGCTTTAGTTTGCGTAACAACTTGGCTTTGATCACTGAGGCAAGTTCACTTTTATAAAAGTTAACATCCAATATGCTCAATTTAGGATCAGCAATCATGCCTTCGCTCAGCTCGACTTCACCTTGGCCATCACAATAAGGACATTTGTTATAAAAAAGGTTGAATGAATTTTTGCTGACGGCCTTAGTTGCAAAGATTTTTTCTTGCAACGAGAGCATAGGCACACTGAAGTTGTAAAATCCACCTTTTGATTCAGTTACAACCCAACCACTTCCTAATTCGAAGGCCTGATTAAAGTCTTTTGCTTCAACCAAGACATTCCAGCAATTGCTATTATCGATCTGTTTACTCGCTTGGCTAAGGCTCACCGCAGAGCCTGCAATATTGACCTCTTGAAACATAAAGTTTTTTAAACTCAATAGGGTTCTTTCAATATCGTCTCGAGATATAAACGGAGAGTTGATAAACAAGGAGCTAAAAGGATTAAAATAAAGCGGTTTCGTTGAAAAGTGAGCTAAATAGTGCTGATACATCTGTTTTTTATTAGAGAAGTAAACCACTTCTGGCTCTTGGGTAAGCAAACGATAAGATGTATAGAGCTGCTCTAACTTATCAAAGTATGTCGTATCTACTTGATTGTTAGCAAGAGCTGATGGATAGAGTTCAATTGGTTCAACAACACTCGTTGGCTCAACTGCATTATCTGGCACTATTTCATATTTAGTGTCTAGCTTCGAACTACGGTTAAAATACGCTTCGGCCTGACCGGCAAAAGTGATCTCGCCACCTAAGTGACCAGCCTGTGGGCCAAGCTCGATAACATAATCAGACTGTCGAATAAGCACTTCATTATGCTCTACTATCAAGAGACTATTGTGATAACCAACAAGTTGTTGTAACAGCCTCAATACAGAAAGTGAATCGGCGCTATTCAAGCCTTGGCTTGGCTCATCTAAAATAAGTAGATTGTGCACCTTAGCATTTGTGATGGCATTATTATTTTGTACCAAGTACTTCGCCAACTTAACTCGCTGTGCCTCACCACCACTGATACTAGGAATTTCTCGACCAAGAGTTAGATGACCTAAGCCAAGCTCGATCAAGGTTTTCAGTGCTTTGTGAAGCTTTTTATGTATAAACAGGCTTGGAATAGCTGTTTCAAACTCTTCGATCGGTACTTGCAAAGATTCACTGATATTTTTTTCATCAATGGTAATCGATAAGATAAATGGATTAAGTTTTTGTCCATTGCAGCCATAGCATGGCATATGATTGAATTCACCTAATCCAGCACAGACTTTACAGGCTCCAGCCCGACTATTGCTGCTGAAATCACTTTTGCCAAGATCTAAGAATAACGACTGTTCAGTTGCAGCATAGATAGCCCTTAGTGAATCAGCAATACCAAGATAAGTCGCAATGGTTGAGCGTTTATTTTTACCGATAGAAAATTGATTTAACGAGATCACATCATCAAAAATATTTTGGCTATTTTCGGCGATGTATTGAACTAAAGAAGATTTACCACTGCCAGAAACACCAACTAAACACACCAACTGATGCAAAGGCAAATCAACCGATTGTCGATGAATATTATGGTGACTAATGTCCGTAAAAGTCACTTCACTAAAGGCTTGCTGATTAGACTCTTTACCCCAAGGTTGCCGAGTTTCAGTAACGGGCTTTTGTGCTGCAACCAGCCTACCACCTTGTGCGCCAGAGCTAGGACCGATCGCTATTTGATTATCACTGTTGGCAATGACCCAAGGATGGTGATCAACAATCAACAACGTATTCCCCTGAGCAACAAGCTCGTTAAACAAAGAGAACAGGTTATGAAGATCATTACGGTGTAGCCCAACCGATGGCTCATCGATAATAAGTAGCAATGGCTCTGATCTTTGTATAATAACTTCTACTAGCTTAAGCCGTTGCAGTTCACCGCCACTGAGTGTCGGCGTTGCTCGATCGAGTGCTAAATGGCCGAGTGCTAGCTTGTTGAGCGCATCGAGGATAGGCTGAAGCTCTGTTTCTGCAAAAAAAACTAAGGCTTCGGCAAGGGTTAAATTAAGCACATCGAAAATCGTTTTGTTGCGGTAAAATACAGACAGCGCATCATGGCTAAAACCACTGCCTTGGCAATCTGCACAGGTTTTATCGATGATAAATGCTTTTAATTTATCGTGATTAAGGTACTTTTCAAGTCTATCGGTTAAAAATCCAAGTATTTCTTCTTGCTCTGACTTTTTCATCTTCCCAAAAGAAGTGCCCGTATCGATACGATTTTCTTTGGCAAACCTTGGTAGATAGCTATTTTGCAAATTGATGTATTTATAAGCCTTGCCATTATTCGCTAGATTTAAAAACTCTAGGTCAGTGATTAACCGCTCAGCATTTATCAAGCTAGCGTAATTGATAACTTTTTGGTCGCCTTTTCCAGCGCAAGTTAAGCAGGCACCTGAATGGCGGCTTAGCTGCTTCCGTGTAAACAGCGAGATTGACTTTGACTGGTAGAGAGAGTAACAGTGATAGCAAAAAGCGTGGTGTTTAAAGTTAATTAGGCAAGTCTCTGCATGATATACCTGCAGACTTTGAATAGGGAAGCGGGCTAGATTCAGGTCAGACAAATTAGACTTATCAGAGTTTCCGATCAGAGCCCTTACTGTAAACCTCTTTTGTTTGTTTAGTTTTGATAGCCCCTTAACATCAAATAGCTTGTCTTTCCCATCAACTATAAACCTATCGACAGCATAGTCAGCACAGAAGCGTTTAAAGAGGCCAATATCGATGGGTTTATTTTTACTGATCAGCGAATAAAACAGGTAGGTTTCATCACCTAATCGCTGCTCTAAAACTAGCGTAAGTTTATCTTTATCAACTGTGTTATCGACAGTGTGACCACAGTGACACACTATTTGCCCTTCAGTTACAAATAACTTACGTAAACGGTCATTAAGCCCAGAGTAAGTAGCCACACTAGAGCTATCAGTTCGCGTTGCTTCTGCTTGCTTAATAGCAACAGCATTAGGTAAGTTTTTAATGTGCTGGAAATCAGGCCTAACGTATTTATCATATTCAGAGGCCGTTCCGGCGGTAATTCGTTGTAGCCGCTGTGACTCTTTAGCAACAATTTGGTCAACCAGCGAAGATTTTCCTGAGCCACTTTTTCCAGTAACACAGGTTATTTGATTAAGTGGGATGCGAACATCAATATTCTTTAAGTTATTTTCCGCAGCCCCAGAAATAACAATATCACTATCATCCTTGACCATTATCGTTCACTTATCGTTTTTTATAACTTGGCTTTAACATAACAAACAAGAACTTATGCTCTTCAGATGAACAGATCATATCAGACAGACTAGCGAACTCTCCCCCTTGGCGAGGAACATATTTCATAGGGACATGCATTGGTAATTTTTTTACCGTTACCCGAAAGCCAGCATCAAAGAAAGCATTAGCGACATCTTCTAACGAGTAATCAAAAGCAGAGTATTTCTCACTGTTTCGAATATTATTCCGCCGTTTGGCCCAAGTTGGGTTTTCAATATGACAACCCATAGTAAAAATGTAGTGGCCACCATCATGTAATGCATTGAAAATTTCTTCAGCATGGTGGAACAACGATTCTTGGGTATAGACAACTTCTTGGGAAAAAACCAAGTCAGCCTTTGGCAGAGCTGACAACTGGTTGTAATTAAGATAATTGATGCGGCTATATTGATTGACCCGCTTACAGCTAGCGACCAAACTTTCGTCAATTTCAATGCCCGTAATCGATAAATCGGTGAAAGTCTGATGCACTAACTGAGCAAAGCCACCATTACCGCAACCAAAATCAATCACCGAATTCACCCGATTAAAATCGACGATTTCATTCGCCTCTTTTAACATAGAAAACCAAAGTGGGAAGTTGCTCTCATTTCTGATCTTTCTATCGACATGATACATCTTCATTTAGTCACCTAGCAAAGCTAACCATAATCTCGCGTGAATCAAAGCTGCCATCTTCATTGATCTGTAAAGAGCACTCGCTACGATCATGTAAGGTGGTTAGATTGTTATGAATCAAAATATCACCACATTCTAACTGATATTCATGCTTGATCTCATGAGCGGCTTTGACGAAACTTTCGATCATATCTAGCTCTTGGTAGCTTTGCTTGAGCTTCTTTTTGTAATAGTAGTGAGCCACTCGGCTATCATCAAAGCGCACCTGATAGATACCATCTTTTTTATATAAGATAGGCTCGTTGATGATGATTTCATCACGCTGGTCGCTAATATAGTTAACGCCATAAGAGAGCATGGGCACAGGTGCAGTTAATAAGGCCTCAAGGAGCTTTGGATTTTCATACTTTAGTTTTCTAACTAGCTCTTTGATGATCACTACGCCATTGCTAACGTTCAATATTGGATCAGGTTTAGTCACCTGAATAAAGCCAAATTTAGGCTGATTCTGCACATCGATAGCATCGTCATTATGCAAACCTAAAGCCTTACGATTACAACCAGTATAGTTACAATCTAATTTGATGCCGGTTCTTTCTATCGCACCGTAGTAAACACCAAACTCCTCAACAAAGGCTTCAAAAAAGGCCTCTGAATTGTTGACTAATCCACGAATAGCAATGTGCTGATCTTCAATCAAAATAGTTTTGATTGACTCGACTAGATTAATAAAGGCTTTGTCATGTTGGATATAGTGTTTGAACTGCTCTTTTTCACTTAGCTCTTTCAAGCTAACCAAATGGTTAGCTTGAAAAGCGCTAGACAATGTCAATACAGCCATTAACGGCAGCTACCTCCATTACCTGAACGGCAACCACATGAGGCAGAATGCTCACCATTAAAGCCTAGGTTTGAATGGCCAAAGTGATGCTGATATAGCTTCTTAGTCAGCTCAAAACCTGATTCAAGTACGGTTTCATTTTCTTGATCAGTAAGGCCAAAATAAGGATAGTGGTGAATGAATTCACCCTTGATCAGGTTGCAGTCACTCATGTATTTACGAGTGTCAAGAATATGTACATGCCAGAACTCATCCACTAGCTCGCTAGGGGCAAATGACAGATCTTCATAAAGCACCTGAAGCACCAACCACTCTTTATACAGCTTGATGGTGTGATTGATCTTAGTTTCGCTCCAACCATACTCTTTTTGTAACTTGTAGCCGTGTGGGACAAAGTCGATGAACTCCACTCGCCTCATGATGGCTTCGATAGCAGACTGATCAACAAATCCAGATTCATCGATAGTGACATTAATATCTGCACGGGAGTTAGATTTAAACAACTCAACATCTTTTTGAGTGTAAGAAAAGTCCATTAATTCAAACCTCTATAGATATATTCTACAACACGATATGCTATTGCTCACATATCTCATTGCTTAGTCAATTTCTCGCAACAAAGAAAGCACGCTAAACTAAAGCAGTTTAACTCGAGAGCTTACGGCAAGGCAATCGCATCCTGAGTATTATTTAATAAATAGATACGGCTATGTTCGCGTTAGTTGTTGAATGCTGACTATACTTTGAGTGCTCCTTTGCAGTATTTGGAGGCTCGCCGTGTACACTACAGACTTTACAGCTCTGCTACGCCAGCTTGATGGCCTTACCCCAGTACAGCGCCAAACGGCGCTGGATCATTTACAACATCCGCCATCACTTCCCGTTATCATCAGTCGTTTTGAGCAGCAGCTTCGGCAGAACTTCCATTGCCCTCACTGCCAGCACACGTCGGCGGCTCGCTGGGGAATCCTGAAAGGGATGCAGCGTTATCGTTGTCACCAGTGCCGTCGAACGTTTACCGCCCTCACCGGAACACCATTGGCTCGACTCAGAAAGCGTGAACAATGGTTGGACTATGCGCGCTCCATGCTGCGGTCTGAGGTACTGAGAGTCGCCGCCGTTCATTGCCAGATTAATCTGACGACGTCATTTCGCTGGCGACACCGCTTTCTCAAGCTGGCTGACAAGCTTAATGGCGACAGTCTTACAGGAATAGTTGAAGCTGATCAGACGCTGTTCCGGGAGTCTTTCAAGGGGCAACGTCATATTGAACACCGCGCTCCACGCAAACGAGGAAATGCTCGGCCCAGGGAAGCACGCTGGATACCCGTGCTGGTCACTCGAGATCGCGCTTCTGCTGAAGCAGACTTCGTGATGCCACACTTTACCGTCGATAATCTGAAAAAGTGTCTGGCACCTCGCCTGGGGCCGGATATCGTGTTGTGTACTGATGGACATCTGACGTTTGAGGTGTTTGCTGCGGGAGAACAGCTACAGCACGAAGTCATCAATGCAAGTCAGGGGGAGAAAGTCCGCAAGGGTGTGTTCCACATTCAGGGAGTGAACAATTACCACCAGCAGTTGAAGGGATGGATGGTTCGCTTCCATGGTGTTGCCACCCGATACCTGAATCATTACCTTGGCTGGTTTCGATGGTTCAATCAGCATGCAATTGAAAATCGGCAGCCTGTTGATTTTATAGAAGATCTTGTCGGTGGAAGGGATGATCAACAGTTAACGCCAACATAGCCAATAGATACTAAGGAGCCCAACCAGGAGTTATAACTGAATCTGGCGTTCGGCAGGGCTGAAGAAAAGCAGCGCATCTGGTTGATTTTTGATCGCCAAAAAACCAATCAACCCACGAGATACGCCACCATGAGCAAGAATACCGTTGTCAAGTTTACCCGTCGAGATAATGCTGGCACCCCCTTATCCGAACTGCTGCGCCAAAGTGCCCGCGAGATGATCCAGCAAGCGGTTGAAGCGGAGCTGACGGCCTTCTTGGGTAACAACTACCCTGACAAGGGGGACCTAGGCTGTACCGGATTCCGCCCTCGTCCAGAAACACTAAGCACCGGAAATAGACCGGACCGGCTTCACTGCTACCAAAGCCCTGCTTCAATCTCGTAGCATCAGCAGAAGCTACGCCAGCCTCTATGTCTGCTGGCCTCCATCAACGACAAACCAAGCCCTCCGATTGAGCATCCCAGTAACTCACCTCTGATCTCCTGCATCACGACAACGGCGTCAGGGCGTCACATACGTCAGGTCAATCCGTAACATGCTGCACTCCCCTGACCAACAAATCCTCTATGTACAGGCCCTCTGAATTCCGCAATAAAACACAGTAAAAACAGATATGAAGATAGTGTTCCCCGATGAACAGGCACTCTGATGATGTATCTTCTGAGAGCTCTGGTCGGTGAGTGACCTTTACATGCGCAAACTACACCCGACGACCTGACGACCCGACGCCCGCGACGTTTCACCTGGCAGGTTAAGTAGAACTCAGCAGGAGCACTGCACGACCCAGAGATACATAGGACATACAGCCACGTAATCTACAAAAG
>Ga0193950_1000176_pt1 | contig 16528 bp, 17 predicted proteins | sample BB_1_MG_FD_144485 | JGI IMG/M metagenome (GOLD analysis project Ga0193950, IMG submission 144485) | Microbial mat bacterial communities from the Broadkill River, Lewes, Delaware, United States - BB_1_MG | ecosystem: Environmental > Aquatic > Freshwater > River > Microbial mats | place: USA...
ACCAGTCTGTTAAAGAGCGTCTCGATCAACCCTTGCGAAGCAAGCCGTTGTCTCGAGCGAGGCGCATATTCTACAACCTCAATCCGCAGTGTCAAGCGTTTATTTTGAAGTTTTGATTCAGACCGAAGCCTGCTGGCCGAAGCCGTAAAACATCAAAGCACTTAACTTGCGAGGCGGTTATTATCGTTATATGGATGCTAAAAGCAAGAACAAAAACAATACGTTACCAACCTTTTCCTCACCTGCTGAGCGGGCCGTTAAAGGCTGCTCTCCCAAGCGAGGATGCGCATTCTACGCATCTGAGCGTGAGGGTCAACAGGGTTTGGGAAATAAATGACAGAAAAGTGAAATAGCCCGTTCTGGTCACCTGAAACAACAAAGGCGTCCCAGAGGGCGCCTTTGATTATGAACATATCACTGTACTTACTTATTGCGATGCTTGCGCGCGCGCTTTTTCAGATCCTTGATATGGTCACGGAAACGCTCTTTCTTCGCTAGCTGACGTGTGGTCAGCTTGTTTTCACGTCCTTCAAACGGGTTATCACCGCTACGGAACTCAAAACGTACCGGCGTACCCTTTATGCTCAAAACCTTGATGAATTTATTCTCAAGGTAACGCTTATAAGAACTCGGCAGAGAATTCGTCTGGTTACCATGCACCACGATTAGCGGTGGGTTGGAGCCCCCCTGGTGGGCATAGCGCAGTTTGATACGACGGCCATTCACCATCGGCGGCTGATGGTCTGCAACCATATCTTCCAGAAGACGGGTCAGACGGTTAGTCGGCCACTTGGCCATAGCACTGTCATAGGCTTCATGCACTGATGGATAAAGATCGCCTACGCCACTACCATGCAGAGCAGAAATGTAATGGAACTGCGCAAACTCAGCAAATTCCATACGCCGTTCAATCTCTCGACGAACCTCATTTTTTTCATCCGTGGTCATGCCATCCCATTTATTGAAAGCGACAACCAGCGCCCGCCCGGCATCCATAACAAAGCTGAGCATATGCAGATCCTGCTCGGTCACGCCATCACGAGCATCAATCACCAGGATCACAACATTGGCGTCTTTTATCGCCTGCAGCGCCTTAACGATGGAAAATTTTTCTACCGCTTCGGTAATATTCTTGCGCCGCCGAACACCTGCAGTGTCGATCAAGGTATATTCCTGATCATCACGCTCAAATGGTATGTAAATACTGTCTCGGGTTGTCCCCGCCTGGTCAAAAACCACCACACGCTCTTCACCAAGCATACGGTTTACCAGCGTTGATTTACCAACGTTCGGCCGACCAACGATAGCGATGCGAATACCACCTTCTTCCTCTTCGGGCTCCTCTTCGTATTCCTCTTCGCCCTCAGGAATGTACTCATCCCCCAGCGCTTCCATCAGAACCGTCTCGATCAGGTGACGCACACCACGTCCATGAGCAGCAGCAATCGGCAATGGCTCGCTCAACCCCAGCTCATAGAAGTCAGCCATCGCCACGTCAGGGTCAACACCATCAATTTTGTTGACAACCAGATGGCAGCCCTTCCCTGTACGACGCAGATGATCGGAGATCATTTCATCGGCGGGGTTCAAACCTGCACGACCATCCACGAGAAACAGGACAATATCCGCTTCATCAATCGCCAGCAGGGACTGCTTCGCCATCTCGTGGTCGATACCTTCCTCATCACCGGTGATACCGCCGGTATCAATCAGAATGTAATCGTGGTTACCCATTCGGCCGTCACCGTATTTACGGTCACGCGTCAGGCCTGGCAAATCGGCTACCAGCGCATCACGACTTCTGGTCAGACGGTTAAAGAGTGTAGATTTGCCGACATTTGGTCGACCAACAAGAGCTATTACCGGAAGCATTTATTCACCCTGGAAAGGCCTGCTTTTAAAACGAAAACGGCGGCTATTCACCTGCGTAAATAGCCGCCCGAAACTTTCAGCTACTGCTTAGTTGAGTGTCAGCGCTTCGAGCTGACCATCATTGCTGAGCAGATAGATTATATCATCGACGACCAGCATATCGCCGGATACGCCAGAACTATCAAACTTATAGCGTGCAACAAAGTGCCCATCAAGCTGTGACATGGCATGCAGGTAACCTTCAAAATCCGCCACCAGAACCTCACCCGAAGTCGCAACCGGAGCACTGATGCCACGGTTATTCAATGCAGGCTGACGCCAGACGCTGGCACTGGAATCACGATCCACAGCTTGCACAGCGTCGTCTGTATCACTAACGTAGATATTGCCATAACCCTCAGCCAGGCTATGAAAGGTAGAGATCTCCTCTGCCCACAAAATCTGTGCAGTGAACGGGTCAATCGCCGCCAGACGCCCCTGATAGCTTGGTACATAGAGAATACGATCACGCAATAAGGCACGCCCATCAATATCTACCATCCGCTCAAGTTCAGAGCGACCTTTCGCAAGCGCAACACGACGTGACCAAATTTCATTACCCGTGGCATTATCAAGGGCAACCAGCTTGCCGCTGGCAAAGCCTACAAAGGTAGCATTACCAATCACAATCGGGCTGCTTGTACCACGTAGCGTCAGGTTAGGGATCTGCGCATCATAGGTCCAGCGATGCTCCCCTGTCATGCGATCCAGCGCAGTAGCAGTGCCGTTGATCGCCTGAACCACAACCAGATTTTCATTGACCTGAGGCTGAGAAACCACCTCGGCACGCACATCCGTGCGCCACATTTCTGCACCAGTATCGCTATCCAGCGCCACTACATAGCCATTGACGGCAGCTACAACTGCGACACCATAGCCAGCACCAGCACCACCACTGATACGCATATCAAGTTCAGTCTGCCACAGGCGATCGCCCGTACTACGATCAAAAGCAAACACCTCACCGTCAACGTCCGCAGCAAAAATCCGTTCACCATCAATAGCCGGCGAAAGATTCAGATAAGGGCTTTTGGAGCCCGTCCCTGCTGATGCTGACCATAGACGTTCAATGGTCTTTTCCGCTTCAAACTCAACCAGCGGATTAGGCTTCACTTCATCATCACTACCAAACCAGCTACAGCCAGAAAGCACTAATGAGGCTGCCAGGGCTAGTGGTAACTGCCAGCGTTTAGCCATCATTTTTCCTCTGCTGCCAGGTCATCCAGCTTCATACGCAGCAACGGGCGCTGTGCTGCTCCATCACCTACAGCAACCTGATAAGCAGCTCGTGCTTTATCACGCGCCCCCTGCTTCAGGTACAGGTCGCCCTTAACTTCAGCAACCGGTGCTGAGAATGCAGGAGCATTCAGGCCATCAACCAGGGCCAGCCCCTGCTCAACTTTATCCTGAGCAGCCAGAATGCGTGCTTTACGCAGTGTCGCCAGCACTTTCTGCTCCGCATCCGGCTCATGAGTCAGTACCCAGTCCAGCTCTGCCAGTGCAGTGTCCAACTCCCCCTTATCGACAGCAATCCGCGCCAGCAGCAACGCCGCAAAGCGGGCGTAAGCTTCACCTTCAAAATCAGTCTTAAGCTGATTCCCCAGGTGATGGGCTGTAGTCAGGGCCGCATCGCCCCCCTGGCCTCCAGCCACATTGACAACGGCTTCTACGAGATTCTGATAAAGCGCAGAGGCATTTTCAGCATTACGCTGCTGGTTCTGCTGCCAGGCCTTCCAGCCCATCACAATCGCCAGCGCCGCAGCAATCCCTAGTAACAGGGACTTGCCGTTTTCCTTCCACCAGTCGGACAGTGCCTGGACCTGTTCTTCTTCAGTACGCATCTCTGACACGTTTTACTCCTGTAATCCCGATTCCGTCAGACGTTCCAGACGGCATTAATCTCACGGCCCAGATCAGCCTGAGCAATATCAAACTGAGGTTCTTCACCAGCCCATAGTGTGCCTGTCAGCTGAGCATCATCAGCTGCCTTCACCAGCAGAACAATTGGTGCCCCTGTCTGCCGTGCTTTTGCACTGATATTTTTCAATCCAGCACAGTGCACCCGCACCCGTAAACCTGGCAGCTCTTCACGCAACTGCTCAGCCAGCGCAACAACCTGACTCTGCAGGCCTTTATACTCTGCCGCCAGATAAACATCGAATGACTGACGTACAGAAGCGGGAACAGCTTCCAGTGTTTCCAACAACAGAATCAGCCGCTCGATACCCATAGCAAAACCAACAGCAGGCGTTGGACGACCACCGAGCTGCTTCACCAGGCCATCATAGCGACCACCGGCACAAACCGTACCCTGAGCACCCAGTTTATCGGTTACCCATTCGAAAACAGTCTTGCAGTAGTAATCAAGCCCACGCACCAGCCGGGGATTGAGCTCGTAACGGATACCCGCCGCATCCAGCATGCTGCACAGCTCGCTGAAATGCGAGCGGGACTCATCATCCAGGTAATCACTCAGAACAGGTGCCTGATCCAGCAAAGCCTGAGTCTTCTCATCTTTGCTGTCCAGGATACGTAACGGGTTCGATTCAAGCCGACGTACGCTGTCTTCATCCAGCTGGTCTTTACGCGCCTCAAGGTAATCAACCAGTGCGGCACGGTACTCGGCACGCGCTTCATTGGAGCCCAGTGAATTCAACTGCAGTGTAACCGCATCGAGAATACCCAGTTTTTTCCACAGACGGGCACTAAGCATAATCACTTCAGCATCAATATCCGCTGACGCCATGCCAAAGGTCTCAACACCGATCTGATGGAACTGGCGGTAACGACCTTTCTGCGGCTTCTCGTAACGGAACATCGGGCCGGTGTACCACAGGCGCTGCGTCTGGTTATACAACAGACCATGCTCTTCACCAGCACGTACACAGCTGGCGGTACCCTCAGGACGCAGCGTCAGACTCTCGTCGTTACGGTCACGAAAGGTATACATCTCTTTTTCAACAATATCGGTTACTTCACCGATAGAGCGCTTAAACAGATCAGTCTGCTCAACCAGCGGCATGCGGATTTCGCTGTAGCCATAGGCGGCAACTACATCTTTTACTGTGGTTTCCAGGTACTGCCAGACAGGCGTTGCGTCTGGCAGGATATCGTTCATACCACGAATGGCTTTGATTTTGGCCAACGTTCTTACCCTGATATCTGGTTATTCGAGCGGCAGTGTCAGCCGCGCAACATTGTTCTTACTGAAAGGGCCAAGATCTACATCTTCGCCATTAAATTTAAAGCTGGATACCCCATTAGCGGCTCCCAGCAGCACACTGAACGGCGCATCGCCCGTTACATCGACGCTATCGCCACTGCGACGGACATTGTTAAACAGCGATTTGCCATCACGGTCTTTTACTGTCACCCAACACTCGCCACCAAAGTTCATGGTCAGGCGGGACAGTGCTGCAGCACGATCCTGCTGGCTGGCAGCTTCAGCAGCCACGGCTTCAGTGTCTACAGCAGGCTCAGCCACTGATCTTACAGCCTCGGAAGTGGCCAGTGCAGCCTCAGTGGAAGAACGGGGCTGGGTATCTTTTTCAGCTGTGGACACAACCGCTTCAGGGTTTGAGTCTACCACCACCTCAGACGACTCCGTTGGCGCACTATCATCCAGTGGTGGAATCACCAGTGTATCGCCCTGGCTGGTTTCCACACTGATCGCGCTATCGACTTCACCTAGCAGACTCACCGGATCTATTACCGAGTTCTGGGTATTCCACCACCAGACCGATGCTGAAATCACTACCGCACCCAGCAACCAGCTGAAGGTTTTAACCACCGGATGACCAACCTTGACCTGCTGACGCACCTTTGTAACAGAGCGCACAGCACGTGTTTTCTGGCTCTGGCCATAAAGTGCATCCAGGTAGCCGATAAACTCATCCGCATCCACATCGACCAATGCGGAATAAGAGCGAATGTAGCCTCGGGCAAAGACAATGCTTGGCAGCTTCTCCAGCTCGCCATTCTCAAGCGCATGAATATAGCTACCAGGGAGATGCAGGGTGGATGAGATTTTCTCAACAGTTACACCTTTTGCGAGGCGCGCAGCTTGCAGCCGTTCACCGGGAAAGCGCTGAACCTCGGGCTGGTCCGCAATCGACTCTGTGCTCAACGGGCTGTCTCCTTTAAATGCAGGTAAACACTGGATAGAACAGACAGCACTGAGCAGTAACTGTCTGATCTGCTACCAACGGTGTATTTAAGGTGTATCGCCACTCTCGGCACACGCTGGATAATAAGAGTGTCATTTCTACCACAGCCAGCACCGGAAATGTACTGACTCAGGCCGTGCAATGGTAACTGTATAATACTAACAACCCGGCCAAAGACCGGGTTGAGCACAAAACAGTACGCTTATTTGGCTGCCGCTGCACCCGGCGTCACATCCTGCAGCGCAATATACTTGGCACTACGGCGAGTCCGATCTTCCACCTGACCGACCAGCTGGCCACAGGCTGCATCTACATCATCACCTCGGGTACGACGCACAGTAGTCAGCACTCCACCGCGTACCATAATCTGCTTGAAGGTGTCGATGGCCTCATCTGATGGCCGTTCATAACCGGAGTTAGGAAACGGGTTAAACGGGATAAGGTTCAGCTTGGATGGTACTTTTCGCAACAGCTTGACCAGCTGACGCGCATGCTCCGGCTGATCATTCACACCGGCCATCAGCGTGTACTCAACCGTGATGACACGTTTATCGTTAAGCTTACTCAGATAGCGGTTACAGGCATCAACCAGCTCGCTGATCGGATAACGCTGGTTAACCGGCACCAGCTGGTCACGCAGCTCGTCATTTGGCGCATGCAGTGATACTGCCAGCGATACATCGGTCTCTTCGCCTAGCTTATCAATAGCGGGTACAACCCCTGCCGTTGATAGCGTCACCCGGCGCTTGGACAGGCCGTAGGCATTGTCTTCCATCATCAACTTGATCGCATCAACCACGTTATTGAAGTTCATCAGCGGTTCGCCCATGCCCATCAATACAACGTTGCTTACACGACGGTCGCCTGACGGGTCAAATGGCCCGTAAGACTTAATCGCAATCCGTAACTGACCGATAATCTCTGCCGCTGTCAGATTGCGGTTAAACCCTTGTTTCCCGGTTGAACAGAAGCTGCAATCAAGCGAACAGCCTACCTGGGACGACACACACAGGGTACGGCGGTCACCATCAGGGATCAGCACCATCTCCACACTGGAGCCACCTTCCGTTTTGATAACCCACTTACGGGTGCCATCTTTGGAGGTTTTCTGCATGATCACTTCAGGCTCGCGGATCTCCGCGCTATCCGTGAGCTTCTGGCGCAGTGCCTTGCTGATATTGGTCATATCATCAAAGTTATCGACGCCGAACTGATGAATCCATTTCAGTACCTGAGTCGAGCGAAAGCGCTTTTCGCCGATAGTCTCAAAAAAGTCGCCCAATTTTTCCGGCGACATGCCAAGCAGGTTGGTTTTAGTGGATTCACTCATGGATGTCTGTTTACCTGTGGATGTTAGAAAGGGCTGCCAGAAGCAGCAGCCCGAACGGATCAATTATGCGCCGAAGAAGTAAGCGATTTCACGCTCAGCAGAGGCAGCAGAATCGGAACCGTGTACAGCATTCGCATCGATAGACTCAGCGAAGTCACGACGGATAGTGCCTTCAGCCGCTTCTTTAGGGTTAGTCGCACCCATCAGATCACGGTTAGCAGTGATTGCGTTTTCACCTTCCAGAACCTGTACAACAACAGGGCCAGAGGTCATGAATGCAACCAGATCGCCGAAGAAAGGACGCTCTTTGTGCTCAGCGTAGAAGCCTTCAGCTTCAGCCTGAGACAGCTGTTTCATCTCCATTTTTACGATTTTCAGGCCAGCGTTTTCAAAGCGCGTAGCGATCTGACCGATTACGTTTTTAGCAACTGCGTCTGGCTTGATGATAGACAGCGTACGTTCGATTGCCATGATCTTTAGATCCTCAAATAGTGGGCTTTATACGAAAAATTTAATCGCGGGATTATACGTGATGGTGATCGTATAAAACAGCCATTCACGGGACGATAAAAAGCCCGGCGTGCCGGGCTTGATATCAATAACGACCACAGCAGCTATCAGTCGCGTTCTTCAATCCAGGTCATCTGGATCGCTTCCAGCACTTTCTCGCCGCAGCGCTCAGGGTCATCATCAAAATCAGGCAGCGCCATCACCATCTCCCGCAGATCGGGAAAGGAGATCGTGAGCGGGTCAACATCGGCATGATTGTCCGCCAGCTCAATCGCTATATCCTGCACATCAATCCACTTCAGGCTCATCGTCTGCTCCTTAATGTCGCTCAGATACCTGATTGAGAGTGTAGCGCGGAATCTCGACAACGAGATCTTCCTCACCCACAACAGACTGGCAGCTCAAGCGCGATTCTGGCTCCAGGCCCCAGGCCTTATCCAGCATATCGTCCTCCAGCTCATCGGACTCTTCCATCGAGTCAAAACCTTCACGCACAATAACGTGACAGGTAGTACAGGCACAGGACTTCTCACAGGCATGCTCAATCTCGATACCATTTTTCAGCGCAGCATCGCAGACTGTCACACCGGACTCAGCCTCAATCACCTTACCATCCGGGCACAACTCTTCATGGGGCAGAAAGATAATCTGCGGCATCAGCCTTTCTCCTCGATATCATCAACACTCTGGCCGCGCAGCGCCTGACGGATACTGTGATCCATACGGCGGGCGGCAAACTCATCACTGACCTTCGCCAGATGCTGCACACCTTTTTCAATAGCACGGGCATCACCGTTATTGCGCAGCTCAGCCAGCTGCTGCATTCCGGTAATCAGCAGCTGACGCTCTTCATCATCAAGCAACGCCTGACCATCAGCCGCCAGCGCCTGCTCCAGCGAGTGCAACAGACGGTCAGCCTCTACCTGCTGTTCACGCAGGGCACGGGCGTCCATATCATCCTGGGCACTACCATAGGAATCTTTGAGCATCTGAGCGATTTCACCATCACTCAGGCCGTAAGAAGGCTTAACCTGAATACGACTCTCCACACCTGTGGATAACTCTTTCGCCTCAACGCTGAGCAGACCATCCGCATCCACCTGAAAAGCGACACGGATTTTCGCAGCACCGGCTGCCAGTGGAGGGATACCACGCAATACAAAGCGCGCCAGTGAACGACAGTCGTCAACCAGCTCACGTTCGCCCTGCAGCACATGGATCGCCATGGCAGTCTGGCCATCCTGATAGGTGGTGAACTCCTGAGCCCTGGCAACCGGGATCGAGGTATTGCGGTGGATAACTTTTTCCACCAGACCACCCATCGTCTCCAATCCCAGAGAAAGCGGGATAACATCCAGCAACAGCATATCGCTGTCAGGCTTGTTACCGGCCAGCACATCTGCCTGCATCGCGGCACCAATAGCGACGACACGGTCAGGGTCTATATCAATGTGCGGCGCACGACCAAACAGCTCTGCAACACGTTCACGCACCACAGGCATGCGCGTCGAGCCACCGACCATAACAATTTCCTGCACCTCATCCATGCCAATATCAGCATCTTTCAGGGTACGGCGTGTGGCACGCAAGGTACGGCCAACCAGCTTATCTGTCAGCTGCGCAAACAGCTCACGGGAGACCGTCAGTGACTGCTGCAAACCCGCCACATCAAGCACAGTTTCGGTAGACTCCGCAGCCGTCAGCGCTTCTTTTGTTGCCCGCGCCTGGTCCAGCAAGTAACGAGACGCCGATGCATCAGGCTTATCCAGCGCCAACTGCTCACGGAACCACTGGGCCAGCGCCATATCAAAATCATCGCCACCGAGCGCACTGTCGCCGCCGGTCGCCAGCACCTCAAACACGCCCTTATTCAGGCGCAGCACCGAGATATCAAAGGTCCCGCCGCCCAGGTCATAGACAGCGATCACCCCATCGGTGCCCTCATCAAGGCCATAAGCAACAGCAGCAGCGGTTGGCTCGCTCAGCAAACGCAGCACCTTGATATTTGCCAGCGTGGCGGCGTCTTTAGTCGCCTGGCGCTGCGCTTCATCGAAGTAGGCAGGCACAGTAATCACCGCACCACTGAGTTCACCACCCAGCGAAGCCTCAGCCCGTTCAGCCAGCACCTTAAGAATATCGGCCGACACCTGCACCGGGCTTTTCTCGCCCGCCTGGGTAACGATAAACGGCATGCCGGCTTCGTCACCGGAAAACTGGTAGGGCAGCTCATCGCTGAGCGATTTCACATCAGCCACACCACGCCCCATCAGGCGCTTGACCGAGACCACGGTGTTATGCGGATCACTGGATGCCTGTGCACGTGCCGCCTCACCAACCAGTGGCGCAACACCAGCCTGGTAGCGCACAACAGATGGCAGGGTATGCCCACCGTCTGCATCAGCGAGCGTCTGCGCGGCACCACTTTTCACAGTCGCTACCAGTGAGTTGGTAGTACCAAGATCGATCCCTACTGCCAGCTTACGCTGGTGAGGTGCCGGACTCTGCCCCGGCTCAGCAATCTGCAATAACGCCATAGTGGTAATCTGAAACCCGTAAATACATCGAGCCCGCCTGCACCATGCAGCCAGGCACTAAAAATCAGTCAAGCAGCTCGTCTTCCAGCGCCTCAATTTCCAGCACCAGCTTTTCCAGAAACTGCATTTTTCGCACAGCCGACGCAGCCTGCTCAAGCTCACCCGCCAGGTAATACGCCTCAAACTGTTCACGCTGACCACGCAACTGCGCTGCAACACTTTCGGACAACGAGCCCAGCGCAGACTCAGGGTCTGCGGCGCTACTCGCCTCTTCAAGCTCTTCACGCAGCATCATCTGCTGCATCAGGAAGGCAGGTTCCATCGTCACACTGGTCTCACCCAATGTGTCTACGCCCTGCAGAGTCAGCAGATACTGGGCACGCTTAAGCGGTGATTTGAGAGTGGCCTGCGCTTCGTTTAAGAAGGCAGTGTATTGCTCAGACAGACGCCGTTCACGTTCTGACAGGTGTGCAAAACGGTCCGGGTGAAGGACTTTCTGTAACTCGCGGTAGCTGGCAGACAGCTGTGCACCATCAACCTGGAAGCTGACCGGCAGCGCCAGCAACTCGAAGTAATTCTGCTTGATATCGATCATAGGACTCTGATCGCAGGTTAAATATTGAAGCTCTCACCACAGCCGCATTCGTTGCGCACATTCGGGTTATTGAACTTGAAGCCCTCGTTAAGGCCTTCCTTAACAAAGTCCAGTTCGGTGCCATTGAGGTACACCAGGCTTTTCGGATCGATGACAATTTTCACGCCGCGATCTTCAAAAACCTCATCTTCTGCCTCAACCGCATCGACAAATTCCAGCACATAGGCCATACCGGAGCAACCTGAGGTGCGCACACCCAGACGAATCGCATCGCCTTTGCCACGGTTTTCAAGAAATTTGCCGATATGGTCAGCGGCTGCGTCGGTCATTGTAATGGCCATAGCACTTCAATCCTGCATAACACTACCGATGGTAGCCTTGATACTGTAAAGCCGGACAGCCCCAGCGGAGCGTCCGGCCCGAATAAAAAGACGTAGCGCTTACTTCTGCTTGTCTTTGTAGTCGGTGATCGCCGCTTTGATTGCGTCTTCTGCCAGCACTGAACAGTGAATTTTCACCGGTGGCAGCGCCAGCTCTTCAGCGATTTCAGCATTTTTCAGTTCAGCGGCCTGATCCAGGGTCATACCTTTCACCCACTCAGTAACCAGCGAACTGGAGGCAATAGCGGAACCACAGCCGTAGGTTTTGAACTTGGCGTCTTCAATCACACCTTCATCACTGACCTTGATCTGCAGGCGCATAACGTCACCACAGGCAGGTGCACCTACCATGCCGGTACCAACAGATGCGTCCTGCGCATCCATCTTGCCGACGTTACGTGGATTTTCGTAGTGGTCGATAACTTTTTCGCTGTAAGCCATAACTAAATCTCCTCGAATACTCGGCTAACGTTTAGTGGTGAACCCACTCAACCTTGCTCAGATCTACACCGTCCTGAAACATATCCCACAATGGGGACAGTTCTCGCAGCTTGCCTACGGCTTCACGAATCTGTTTGACGGCGTAGTCCACTTCCTCTTCTGTCGTAAAACGACCAATAGAAAAACGGATCGAGCTGTGCGCCATCTCATCATTCAGGCCCAGCGCACGTAATACGTACGATGGTTCCAGGCTGGCAGAAGTACAGGCGGAACCAGAAGATACAGCCAGATCTTTCAATGACATCAACAAAGACTCACCTTCGACAAACGCGAAGCTGATATTCATGTTGCCAGGCACCCGCAGTTCAGCGCTGCCATTAAGGTAAACCTCTTCCATATCGCTGACACCGGCCCAGAGGCGGTCTCGCAGCGCAATGGTGTGAGCGGTTTCCGCCACCATCTCTTCTTTAGCGATACGCGCAGCCTCACCCATACCGACCAGCTGATGGGTAGCAAGTGTACCGGAACGCATACCACGCTCATGACCGCCACCGTGCATCTGCGCTTCCAGACGTACGCGCGGCTTACGGCGTACAAACAGTGCGCCTACACCTTTAGGGCCATACATTTTATGGCCAGACAGCGACATCAGATCCACTTTGGTATTTTTCAGATCAATTTCGATCTTACCCGCACTCTGTGCAGCATCGACGTGAAACAGCGTACCATTGGCACGGGTCAGTTCACCGATAGCAGCGATATCTGTGATCACACCAATTTCGTTGTTCACATGCATCAGAGACACCAGGATAGTATCCTCACGCAGCGCATCCGCAACCATCTGTGGCTCAATCAGACCTTCAGAGGTCGGGTCCAGATAGGTTACTTCGTAGCCTTCGCGCTCCAGCTGACGACAGGTATCCAGTACAGCCTTGTGCTCGATTTTAGAGGTGATGATGTGCTTGCCCTTCTTATGGTAGAAATGAGCAACACCTTTAATCGCCAGGTTATCGGACTCGGTCGCGCCAGAAGTCCAGACAATCTCGCGTGGATCAGCATTCAGCAGATCAGCCACCTGACGGCGTGCATCTTCAACCGCTTCTTCCGCTTTCCAGCCAAACAGGTGAGAGCGGGACGCAGGGTTACCGAAGTTACCCTCTTTTGTCAGGCACTCAATCATCTTTTCAGCAACACGCGGATCAACCGGCGTTGTTGCGGAATAATCCAGGTAAATTGGTGTATTCATTGTCGATCTCCGACCCTCACATCAAACCGCAGCTTTGGCTGCAGGCTGTCCTGACGAACTCACGATCAGCTGTTCTGACTGATTCTGCTCCTGGCGCAATGCAACCTCACGTACATCTTTGCGCGCCACCAGATCAGCCAGACTGATACCACTTAAAAAGCTATGGATCTGATCACTCAGATCACACCATAGATGGTGTGTCAGGCAGGTATCTCCCCCCTGACAGTCACCCTTACGATTACAACCGGTGGCATCGACGGATTCATTTACCGCGTCAATTACCTCAGCCACATGAATCGCGGATTTTTCCCGATTCAGCTGATAGCCGCCACCCGGACCACGCACACTGCGTACCAGCTCGTTGCGGCGCAACTTGGCAAACAGCTGCTCAAGGTACGAAAGCGAGATCCCCTGGCGCTCAGATATATCCGCCAGGCTGATCGGCCCCTTGCCCTCGTGCAATGCCAGATCCAGCATAGCCGTTACTGCATAACGGCCTTTTGTTGTCAGTCGCATAAAACCTGCCCTCGTCTAACTGCGAGTTATGTCGCGGCATTATGCTTTTCTTGACCATTACAGTCAAGTATATAACCAACCATTTCAGTCGGGAATCCACCCAGACCAAAACATGCCTTAGTTTAACATCTTTTACGATGCCTGATTGGCAACGCGCTAATGCTAATCCGTTATTTTCTTTTCAACCGACTTCAAAATACCTCGGAGCACATTGACCTCAACCTTGTCGGGCACCGCACGCATAAACAGGCGGCGCATTCGCGGCATCAGCTGGCGCGGGTTTTCCGGGTCCAGAAATTCGGTGTCGACCAGCACTTTTTCCAAGTGCTCAAACAGCAGCTCAAGCTCCTGATGGCTGGCCAGATCAATATCCCACTCCGTCCCCCACTGCGGTCGTTCAGCCTGTTCAGCAAGGCCTAGTGCAGCCATCCGCAGCTCGTAAGTAATAACCTGCACTGCCGCTGCAATGTTGAGCGAACTGAAAGCCTCATTGGTCGGAATATTGACATGATGATGACACAGTTGCAGCTCCTCATTGGTCAGACCACGATCTTCACGGCCAAACACAATGGCTATTTTCTGACTTGACGACAGTGGCGTTGCTATCGCCGCAAGTTCACGTGGATTGATCAGCGGCCAGGGAATATGTCGCTCACGCGCACTGGTACCCACCGCAAGCTGGCAATCCGCAAGCGCCTCAACCAAACTGCTAAAAACACCTGCACTATCCAGCAGATCAGTGGCACCCGACGCACGGGCAACAGCATCTTCATCTGGAAATATCTTTGGCTCAACCAGGCGCAGATCACTCAGGCCCATGTTTTTCATTGCTCGCGCCACCCCACCGATGTTGCCCGGATGGGTGGTGTTAACCAGAATAATGGCGATATTTTCCAGCATTGGCCCGCTATCCACTTTTTTGAGGGGGCATATTGTAGCAAAGCTATTGCCATCTGTTCAGCAGTCTATTAGCTCGGCTATAATAGGCCCCTTGCCCTTAAACTCTTTTGAGACCATCACAGCATGCAACCGATGTTGAATATCGCCCTGCGAGCCGCCCGCATCGCAGGTGAGCAGGTAGCTCGCGCCGTAGAGCGCCTGGACCTGATCAAATCTGAACAATCCGATGTCACCGACTTTGTACGCGACACCGCCAGCCGAGCCGAACTGACTGTTGTACATACCATTCAGAAAGCGTATCCACACCACCGTGTTGTGGGCGTCTACACTGGCGAACACGCCCCTACCGCCACTGGCGAAGGCGACGAAGTCACCTGGAATGTCAACCCGATTGATAACGCCAGCAACTTCGCCAAAGGCCTGCCCAACTTTGCTCTGTGCATTGCGGGTTACCAGCGCAACCGCCTGGAGCACGCCATCGTACTAAACCCGATGACAGCTGAAGAGTTCACAGCAAGCCGCGGCTACGGTGCTCACCTGAACGGCAAGCGCCTGCGCGTAGGACACAACCGCACACTTGAAGGCAGCGCAATTGGCTCCGGTTTCTTTAACCGCGGCAGCGACAAAGGCCACCTGAACGCCTACCTGGAGATGTTCAAAAACATCAATCTGGCAGGTGCCAGCATGAACAATGCAGGCTCTGCCGCCCTGAACCTGGCCAACCTGGCTGCTGGCCGCGCCGATGGCTTCTTTCAGATCGGCCTGTCCGAACCTGAATTTGAAGCCGCCCTGCTGCTGGTACAGGAAGCAGGCGGCCTGGTTGCCGACTTTAACGGTGGCAGCAACTACCGCGAACTGGGTCATCTGATTGTAGCCAACCCTAAAATGCTGAAAGCATTGCTGCAGAACCTGCGCCCGGCTGTTACAGCTGAACTGAGCTAAGCCACTGATCGAGCTGCCCCGCCGGGGCACTCGACGGAACGCAAAGCACAAAAAAACCCGGCCATGTGAATAGCCGGGTTTTTTAATACGCTTAAAACAGATCAGGCGTCGTAAGGGTTACGCAGCACAATCGTTTCAACGCGATCAGGACCGGTGGAGATAATATCCACAGGCGCCTCACACAATACTTCCAGACGTTTGATGTATGCCTGCGCAGCAGCTGGCAACGCGTCAACAGTCTGCGCACCTACAGTAGACTCAGTCCAGCCTGACATCTCTTCATAAACAGGCGTGACAACTTCATAGTCTTCACTGCCATTGAGAGATGTTACCGTGTTGCCATCAGCATCCTGGTAACCCACACAGATCTTGATCGTCTCCAGACCATCCAGCACATCCAGTTTGGTCAGACAGATACCAGAAATGGAGTTGATCTGAATCGCATGCTTAAGCGCAACCGCATCAAACCAGCCACAACGACGCGCACGGCCCGTTGTAGAACCAAACTCATGACCACGCTCAGCCAGACGCACACCCACTTCACAATCCAGCTCAGTCGGGAATGGGCCGCTACCTACACGCGTCGTGTAGGCTTTGGTGATACCCAGCACGTAATCCAGGTACAACGGACCAAAACCACTACCCGTAGACACGCCACCGGCCGTTGTATTGGAAGACGTTACGTACGGGTATGTGCCGTGATCGATATCCAGCAGGGAACCCTGAGCACCTTCAAACATGATATGCTCACCAGATTTACGCAGGTCGTGCAGCATCGCGGTAACATCGGTCACCATCGGGCGCAGCTGTTCACCCATCGCCAGCGTATCCGCCAGCACAGTATCGTAATCAACCGGCTCAGCGTTGTAGTAGTTCTGCAGCATGAAGTTGTGGTATTCCAGAACTTCTTTCAGCTTCTGCGCAAACAGATCCGCATCCATCAGATCCGCCAGACGCAGACCACGACGCGCAACCTTATCTTCATATGCAGGGCCGATACCACGACCGGTAGTGCCAATTTTGGCATTACCGCGCGCTACTTCACGCGCCTGATCCA
>Ga0193950_1000177_pt1 | contig 16470 bp, 25 predicted proteins | sample BB_1_MG_FD_144485 | JGI IMG/M metagenome (GOLD analysis project Ga0193950, IMG submission 144485) | Microbial mat bacterial communities from the Broadkill River, Lewes, Delaware, United States - BB_1_MG | ecosystem: Environmental > Aquatic > Freshwater > River > Microbial mats | place: USA...
CCATCTCCACATTTTTGGCCGGATGCTGAAACTTGCTGCTCCCCCCACGGTCATAGCTAGTACACAACAGGCGGGGAGATTGGCTATGCAGGTTGGAATCACAGGTAAGCCGTTACAACAGCTCAGAGAACTACAGGTCTTGATGGGGCGGGATGCACAATTCGTTATCAGCCTGGCGTTGTTGATCCTGAAGAAAGTGGAATTGGAGAAACGCACTGGAGCTAAAGCGATCCTGATAAACCTGAGGTAAGGCTATGCAGAGTCCAGATAGGGTTGATGAACTGATTGAGGCAGGCAGGCGCTTGGGTTTCCTGCAGGGTATAGCGGTAGGGGTAGGGACTGTAGCCATTGCACTGATAATTGAGGCACTGATATGACTTTGGACTTGGTTGCACAGGTCTACCTCGGCTTATGCTGCTTTGCAGGGGCTGTTCTCGTCTTCTGGATATTTGGGAGGGGTTAATGAGGGACTGGCAAATGATTGCTTACACGCTGGGACTGATACTGGCAATAACGAACCTGATATGGGTACTGACATGAGTGATGAAAGAGAAATGACGCGGGAAGAGTGTGTTGCTGAATTGGCCAAGCTTCGCAAGCGGTACTCTATGCTGGAAGCCGTTGCTGTAGAGCGGAAGCGGGATATTAAGGATCTGACACAGCAGTTGGGTGATCTTCGGAATACCCCAGCTAAAAGGGAGATTGAAAATCTGAAGAAGAAGGCAGCTGAGGCAGGGCGATTAGCCTTTCAGCGGACAGAGCAGCTGATGAAGTTGGAAGGGGAAATGAAGGCGGCCAAACAGCAGAGTGAAGGGCTGGTCGCACAGCTTGAGCTGAAAGTGGCCGATCAGAGTGCTGTCCTGGAGTCGTGGGCTGAGCAGCGTAAAGCAGACCAGGGCGAAATGAAGACCCTCAAGGAACAGTTGGCACAGGCCTACGTCGGCTTGCATGAGGCAGAGACTGAGGCCTGTAAAGTGAAAGACGCTCTGTCGGCACACCATGAGCAGCTAAAGGCTTGTGAGGATGACCGCAAGGGGTTGGCCGAAGATCTCATTGAAATGCGAAATATGAAGGATGCAGGGGAACAGCAGAGGGAAGCAGACCAGTGTGTAATCAACGACCTCCTCAAGCTGCAAGCTGAGCATAAGGCCACCGTCTCAGAGCTGAAGGATCGCCTGGCAGATGGTGCTGTGAGCTACCGTAACCTGGAGCATGGTTACAATATACAAGCGGACCTCCTGGAGAACACACAGAAGAAGCTGGAGGGTTCAGAGTCCGAATCAGAAGCTCGACGCAAGTCTTACCTCAATAAATCCAAGCTGGTAATCAGCCTCTACGACAAGCTGGACATACAGCGTGAGCACACAAAGGATGCCAAGCATAAGGTCAAACTCCTGAAGTTCAGTACAGGGGTGTTGATGGTAGCTGTCATTGCACTGGTGGTTATATGAAGAGCTATCTCTCTCACTGGTATGAGCAGGAGCGGAACAGGGCAGACCGCTTGCGGAATCGGTTGCATGAGCTTGAGGCAGAGTATATCAAGCTGGTCAATGAGGTAGGGCATGAGCGTTGGCACCACAGGCAGTTGAAGACCGAGTATGCCCAGCTGCTCTTCCAAAAAGAAAAGATTGACCAACAGCGAGGCGTTTACAACCTGGCCCTCCTGGGACTGACTGTAATCCTCATAGTAAGCAACTTAGCGTGGTGGATAGGATGACAGAGAAGGATGCTATTAAGCAGCTCATGCGGCTCTGGGACCACCGCAAGCGCTACATCATGATGGCCCCCAACTGTTACACCCAGAAGGACAATGAGTGTGATGTGTTTGCGGTAAGGAAGTCCGGGTATTCTGATGAATTTGAGGTGAAACTCAGCCGGTCAGACTTCCGGGCTGATGCCAAGAAGGTGGTACGCTGGCGGCGCTGGAAGAAAGAAGACCAGGGATGGCAGGAGCGTTGTGAGATCAACCCTGCATTCCGCTACAAGCACCAGGCGCTCAAGGATGGACTGATGACACCGAATTACTTCTGGTTTGTGATGCCTACTGATCTGGCCACGCAAGTCCTGGACGAGTTACCACCCTGGGCTGGTTTGATCGCCATTAAGGGGACAGTCCAGATGGTTATCCGCAAGCCCCTTCGGTTGCACACCAACAAGCTGACCGAGCGGCAAAAGTATAAATTGGCCCATAAGCTGTCATACCGCTACTGGGATATGTACTTGGAGTCTTGAATGAAAGTTGAGTGGACACGATACGAAACGAACCGGTTACGCATCCTGTATGGCCTGATCAGCGTCCCTGAGATTTGTAAGGTACTGGACAGGACCCCACCTTCCGTAAGAGCCAAAGCACGACTCATGGGCTTGGAGCAGGATCAGGTGAACATGCGGGGTGGACAGGTCTACCCCAGCAGTCAGTTAACGGACGCTCAGCTGGATATGATATGCAGCCTGCTGGACGACTCTTGGACCCTTCGACAGATCTTCACCGAGCTGTTCAACGAAGTACCTGGCGTCAATTACGTAAGCCTCAAGGACCGTGTTCAGTCCTACCGGGGTACCCAGATTGCAGGAGAAGTAGCATGAGACGGATTCAGTATTCCCGCCGGGTCAAAGTGCCCATTTATGACATGTATCTGGTGATTTCCTTCGACATGGAGGACCTTCTGCGTGAGTACCCCGGGTTGTGTCAGACGCTCGGTGACTTTGAAGGTCTGGAGTATGCACAGGGTATGGTCTTTGATGGGGTGGAAGGTGACACTGCTATGATCGCTCTACTGATCCACCGGGAGGCCGTGAACATGAACACCATGACACACGAATCAGTTCACGCTGCCGTAGCTATACTGGATGGTGTAGGCGTCCCTGTCACTATTTCCAACCAGGAAGCCCTGGCATACCTGACAGGATGGGTGGCCGAAACCGTAGAGCGTCATTGGAACCAATTACTGGAGAAAGAGAATGCCCAAAAAAGCAAGATTAAACGAACTGAAGACCGAGCTGGAAAAGCTACTGCCTCAAGTGCTGATGCTCTCAGCGACGGCACGTTGTGCACGGAAGATGACGGCTGAAGAAGAGACCCGGCTAGCTGAGGTCAAAGCGCGTTGCTACAACCTTCGGGAAGAAATTAAGCAGCTGGAGTGGGAACTAACGGCTGATCCTGGGGACTAAACATTTGAACCGGCACTACTTCATATCAGGGTTTCACGGTTCAGCTTTAGCCCCAGAGATTAGTCACCTCTGGGGTTTTTTATTGGGAGAAAAACATGTTCCAAGATCTTGAAGAACGTTATTACATCGGAATTGACCCTGGTAACTCAGGTGCCTGGGCTGTCATCAATGCCAAGGGGCGGTTACTCCACGTGGCTGATATGCCACTGACTCAGGACACTGAGAAAAAACAGAAGATTGATGCACAGTACCTCTACCAAACCATGTCAGACTACTGTGATGACCTCACACCTACGAAGGTGATACTGGAACGAGTACAGGCTATGCCTGGCGGTGGAACAGCTTCTGGTATGCCCTCTCAGGGCATTGCTTCCACCTTCACCTTCGGTAAGGCAGCCGGGCTTATTGAGGCCACAGCCATCATAGCGTTTGGTGAAGACAACCTGAGCAAGGTCACCCCACAGGCCTGGAAGAAGCGCTTCGACCTGACCAAAGGCAGTAAGAAACTTGCTGTTGCTGCGTTGCATGGTCGGTCTGATGCCCAGGGCGAGCGTAACTTCTCCGCCACCAAGAAACTGGCGAGTGTCCTTGAGGCCAGGGCATTATTCCCTGAATGGGAAAAGGTCTTCATTGTGAGCAAAGATGGGCGGGCAGAGGCCACCCTGATGGCTTACTTACTCTACATTGACAGCCAAGGTAAGAAAGTATGACTGATATGGTGAACAACCCGCCGCACTACAATAACCCAACGCCTTCCAGTGAGAACTGTGACAGCGTGGAGACCATTGATGCGATCGAAGCCATGATGACCCCCCAGGGCTTCCAGGATTATTGCCGGGGTAACGCTGTGAAGTACCTCAGCCGATGCCAGGGTAAGGGTACTTATCAGCAGGATCTGAAAAAAGCTCAGTGGTATTTGAACAGAGCACTTGCAAGTTGCGAAGCAGACGCTACACTGTAGTTACCCGCTGGAGAAGACTCGTCCCCTTCTCCAACAGCTGGCCTTAACCACCAGCGACTAAGCCCTCGGCCCTTTCACAGGTCGGGGGCTTTTTTATGGTATTCTCTCTGCAAACCAACCAGCGGAGCACACCATGAAAACACCTGTTGAGACACATCACTGCAAAGTCTGTGGGCTGAAGTGGGAGCGTAACCACAAGGGCGACATCTTCATTGACACACTGCACCCAGGCATGAACCCTACCTGCCCTGAGCACTTCCAGGAGATTGCTGACATACTGAACCCTAAGCCTAAGCGTAAACCCCGCTCAAAGAAGGACGACTGACGTTCAGTCTGGCCGTGGTAAGATCCGTCGGGACAACCCACCCTGATAGGTGATTACCATGGCTATCACCAAGCCCCTCCTCTCACTCCAGTTACTCCGCAATACACACGGCTCCAGCCTCTCCCACTTCCCAAGAAACCTAAAGTCACTATACCTGGGTATCATTCTATTCGACGGGTTACTACCAGCCCTGTTAATTGGAAACGCTTAATTCTGCTACACTACTCCAAACTTTGAGGAGATAACCCATGTCCCGATATACCACACTGTCTACGAATGAAGTGACTGTGACTACTTCTTCCACTGAGATCATCGCAGCGGACAGTCGCCGTGACTTCTTGCACCTTCAGAACAATTCTACCAATACAATCCTGATCCGCTTTGGTACAGCAGCTGCTATCAATGACGAGACCAGCATCAAGCTCGTCTCCGGAGCAGAGATGACCTTCCACACCCCAGGCGTGGGTGCTATTCAGGCGATTGCACTGACGGCAACATCCGGGTTGACCGTGACCACCAACGATAACAGCGCTTAAGGAGATAAGAATGTCCCGTATTGATCCCAAGAAACTGAAGAAGCTGAATGAGCTGGAAGAGGCCTTCCTGGAGAACCTCATGAGTACAGAGTACTCGGATGACCCCCAGGGTGTGCGGATGGCTTATGTGGATGCTGGGTACGCTGACGGTAAACAGGCAACTTCCAATGCACGGTTGAAAATGCGGGAGTTGAACAAGCACATTGAGGTGCGGGTACATGAGCGTATCGGTGAGCACGTTACGATGGCTCTGGAAGGTCTGGCCGAGCTGGCGAAGTCGGCTAAGACCGAGACGGTGAAACTCCGTGCCATCATGTCCATCTTGGACCGGGCTGGTTACAACGCTCCAATCGTCATTGAGCACAAGAAGGATAACGTGCAGGAGATGACCAAGCAGCAGCTGATGGCAGAGCTGGAACGCAAGATGAAGAACCTGATCAAGAACGGGGCAATCCCTCCGGAACTCAAGGCCATCACTGGGGGTAAGAAATGACGCTAGGCCAGAAGCAACGACTGTTTGCCCGGTTGATCGCAGAGTTGATCAGCTGGGCCTATGAGCAGGGTTATGAGGTAACTTGTGGTGATGCGTTTCGTGACCCTCGTGTCCACGGACGCTTCGGTGCTAAGAAGGGCTATGGCCGGAAGAACAGCTGTCATAAATTGAAGCTGGCTATGGATCTGAACCTCTTCATTGAGGGACGCTATCAGAAGACAACCAAGGCACACCATGCTCTGGGGAAGAAGTGGGAATCAATGCACTCACTCTGCCGGTGGGGCGGACGTTTCAATGACGGCAATCATTACTCGATGACACATTGGGGTGTTCAATGAGCAAAGACCAAAGCCTGTTAGCAGGTATCAACCCAGACATTACACAGGAGGAGCTTGAACGGCTCCTCCAAGTCGTTTCAGAGCTTGATATTCGAGACGGCTCTTCCAAACTCCAAGACTATTCCCCTTACGCGTGGCAGCAGCGTTTCCACGCCGAAGGTAACGTCTGCAACCAGCGCCTGCTGATGGCAGGTAACCGGACAGGTAAGACTTTCTCAGGTGCAGCTGAAATGGCCTACCACCTGACAGGTCGCTACCCTGATGACTGGCAGGGAAGGAAGTTTGAGAAACCTATACGGGCCTGGGCCGCTGGCATCTCCAATGCGAAGACACGAGACATTGTGCAGCGGGAACTGTGCGGGGAGCCGGAAGATCCTCAGAAGTGGGGAACCGGTGCCATTCCGAAGGAAGATCTGGTGAGCAAGACCCGGTTACCCGGTGTACCAAATGCACTCCAGGCAGTGGTGATCAAGCACTACACCAACGGGATCTACGACGGTAATAGTCTTCTGGGCTTCCTGTCCTATGAGATGGGTTTCGAAAAGTTCATGGGTAGCCCGCTGGATGTAATCTGGTTGGACGAGCAGACCCCTTATGACATCTTCTCCCAGTGCATTACTCGAACAGCCGATACCGGCGGTATGGTGTACATGACCTTCACCCCTGAGCAGGGTATGACCACGGTTGTGCACCAGTTCATGAATGACATCAAGCCAGGACAGGCCTTGGTCATGGCGACCTGGGACGATTGCCCACACCTGACTGAGGAGATCAAAGAGCAGCTCCTGAATGTTTACCTCCCTCATGAAAGGGATATGCGATCCAAAGGTCTGCCAGTGTTCGGACGAGGGATGGTGTTCCCGCTGTCTGAAGATAAGATAAGATGTGAACCCTTCCAGATACCCACCTGGTGGCGCAGGATTGCGGCTATCGACTTTGGCTGGGAGCACCCTACAGCTGTGGTGTTCATTGCAATCGACCCTGACACAGGCTGTCAGTACGTTTACCACACCTACCGCGTGAAGAAGACCCTCCCTGCTATCATCTCAGCCCATATCCTGGAAGTTGGCCCATGGGTTCCTATGGCCTGGCCACATGATGGTCTGCAGCATGAAAAGGGCTCAGGGACCACACTGTCGCAGAACTACCGAGCCTTTGGTGTGAACATGCTTCCTTTCCACTTTACGAACCCACCAGCCATCGGCCAGGAGGAAGGTAAGGGAGGTAACTCTGTGGAGGCTGGTATCCTGGTCATGTTGCAGAAGATGGAAGCAGATCAGTTCAAAGTCTTCTCGACTCAGATAGAGTGGTTTGAGGAGTTCCGTCTCTACCATCGTGATGATGATGGTAAGATCGTCCCCAAGACTGATGATTTGATGTCCGCTACCCGGTATGCCAGCCAGTCAGCACGGTTCGCTGATATTGAGGCCAGCAGCTACCGGACAGGGTTCGGACCAACGAATATGCCAAATATTGAGGTGTGCTAATGGCTACTGAAAAAATGACCGATAGGGAGATCAACGTAATCCTTGACGCTGAGATGCGGGACTCCGTAGGCGTGGAAGATGACAAGTTGGCCTCTGATCAAGGGGAAGCGATGGATCGCTACATGGGTAAGCTGTATGGCACCGAAATGGATGGTCGTTCACAATACGTCTCCAGAGATGTGATGGACACCGTTGAGTGGATGATGCCGACACTGATGGACATCTACTACAGCACTGATGAACCTGTGGTGATACAGCCTCAGGGTGAAGATGACATTGAGGCCGCTGAGCAGGAAACCAAATACCTGGCCTGGTTGTTGAACCGTCGGAATGATGGGTTCAGCATCATACACAACTTCATCAAAGATGGTCTGATCAACAAGATCGGTGTGGTGAAGCACTGGTTTGATGAAGACGCTACGGTGACAGAGGAAGTCTATGAAGGGCTTGATGATCAGGAACTGGAAGCACTGCTGTCCAAGTCCAATGTGCAGGTTGTTGAGCACACGGTCTTTGACGCCGCCTCAGGTGAGGAGCTTGAAGATATTACAGGTGATGTACCCCTTCTACACGATGTACGCGTTGCCGTGGAAAGCTCAAAGTCCAAGATCACTCTGAGTAACACCGCTCCTGAGAACTTTCGTATCGCCCGCCGGGGAACCAGCGCCAAGCAGGCTCCTTACATGAGTGAGACACAGCGTGTTACGGTATCTGACCTGATCTCCATGGGCTTTGACCGTGAGATCATTGAGGGTATTGCCCGCCGCAAGGGTGGTATGACTGATCACGATCGTACCGTATCACCTCAGTTCCTGGCTCGGTTCCAGAATGACTCCACAGATCCCCGTGACTTCCTCTCAGACCGCACCGACCTGGCCAACATGGAGCTCCAGCTGGAAGAACACTACGTGAAGCTGGATATGGATGGTGATGGGATCGCTGAGATTCGCCAGATCTTCCGCATAGGCAAAGACATCCTGTCCAACGAAGTGTGGGATTCAATGCCCTTCACCGTTTGGTCACCGATCATGATGCCGCATAAGACAGTAGGTCTGAGCCTGGTTGATCTGGTCCAGGATCTGCAGCGGATTAAGACGCACCTGGTACGTGCGATGCTGGATAACGTGAACTTCTCGAACAACGGTGGGTTCGCTATTCAGGAAGGGATGGTGAACATTGATGACCTGATGACCACACGGCCATTGAAGATCATCCGTGAGAAAGTGCCTAACGCCCTGCGGAAGCTGGATACACCAAATCTTCCACCAGAAGCCTTCCAGATGCTGCAATACATCGACACTGTGCGTGAAGACCGTTCCGGAGTGAGCGGGCTCAGCAAAGGGCAAGATGATCAAGCCCTGGGTTCTAATACAGCGGCGATGTCGATCACACAGATGATGACGGCAGCACAGCAGCGGATTCAGCTGATTGCACGTGTATTGGCGGAAACAGGCTTGCGTGAGATCTACCGGGCCATGCACAAACTATCTCTGCAACATGGTGATAAGGAGACACGGTTCAAGCTGAACGGGAAGTTCATACAGGTAGACCCAACATCCTGGCGTACACGGGATGACTTCACCGTGACAGTGGGTACAGGGTTTGCCAACAAAGACCAGAAGATGCTCCACCTGAACATGCTGACCCAGGATACAGCACAGATTGTGGCAGCTGGTGGACTGGGTACACTGATCACACCTCAGAACATCTATGAACTGCAGAAAGCCAAATATGAGGCTGCAGGGTTCAAAGACTTTGCCAAGTTCATCACTGACCCTGCAACACAGCCACCACCTCAAGAGGAAGGCCCTTCAGCAGAGGAGCAACTTGCTCAGCTGGAAGCTCAGGTGAAAATACAGGAATTGCAGATCAAGCAAGCTAAACTCCAGATAGAACAGCAGGAAGCAATCTTCAAACAGATGGAATCCCAGGCGCGTATCCAGAAGATGGCCCATGATGCTCAGATTGACGTAGCGGAGCTTGAGCTGAAGTTCCAGGAGCTGGATATTGAGCGTGAACAGAAACGAGCAGTAGGTATCGGTTAATGCCAGACGCATATGAAGATTACCAAGCACCAAACCTGGCCCAGGAGATCACTGACGGTGGTCGGGCCAAGGCCATCCTGGAAGACCCAGTGTTCATTGAGGCCTTTGAGGGTATAAGGGCGACACTGATGCAGGCATGGATTAGCACTGCACCTTCCCAGGAGAAGGAACGTGAATATTTGTGGATGCAGATCAAAGCAGCAGACGATCTGAAACGGAATCTCACCACAGCTATAGAAACGGGTAAGCTAGCTGCTGGGACGCTCCCAGGGGCAGATAAGGGGCTTCTGAGCCGCCTGTTTAGTCAGTAAAATTGAACTATCTCTTTAAATAAGGTAACGTCCATGTCAGGTAATAGCGAGAACAACCAGGAAACTACTGGATTCAGCGATTTATCACCGATTGAACAAATCCTCAGCATCCAGGAGCGTGAAGAAGCGCCAACCGAAGATGACCTGAAGGGTACCAAAGACCCAGCGGAACAGGGCGCTTCTGAAGAGGAGCCTGAGACTCTTGAGGACAATCCAGCGGAAGCGGACCCTGAAGATGATGAAGGCGAGACTGAAGAGGTTGAGCTACCAGAAGAAGTGTATGAGCTGGATGACACTGATTTCCTCCAGATAGGTGATGAAGCCATTTCGATCAAAGAACTCCGTGAGGGGAATCTCCGACAGGCTGATTACACCAAGAAGACACAGGCTCTGGCAGATCAGAAAAAGGAATTTGAAGAAAGCAAGGGAGCACTGGCAGAAGAGTACCAGAGTATCACACAGCTACGTGCATCTCTGGCCGGTGAGTTGGAAGCCTTTCAAGGTGATGCTGAAAAACGTTTGGCAGCCCTTGATAAGCTGGACTGGAATGAGCTTAAGGAAGTTGATCCTGAAGAGTTCATGACCAAGAAGCTTGAGCGAGCTGAGTTACGCGAAAGCCTTGATACAGCGAAAGCTGATAAGGAAAAGCTGGTACAGGATCAGATCAAGCAGAACACGGAAATGTTCAACCAGCAGCGTGATGAAACCAACCGTATTTTGTCAAGTGAACAAGGTATCCCAGGGTGGGGTGACGAGACCAAAGGTTTAGAAATTCGTAAGGATATGCTGGCATACGCCGAAAGCGTTGGGTTCACGAAAGAGGAACTCAATTTCACGCTTGACCCACGGTTACTGAAGGTACTGCATACAGCGGCTCAAGCAGCCAAAGCACCTCCAGCAACCCAGGAGCAAGTAGCAAGGAAGAAGTTGAAGCCGGTGCCAAGGGTTACCAAGCCTGGTCACAAAGCCCGTCAAACTAAGAAGCAGAGTTCATTACATGATCGCCTGCATAAAGAGCAAAGTACCGGTGCAGCAGCAGACATGCTGTTTGACATGTTGCAGCGGGGCAAATGATAAGCTGAGGAGCTTCCCATGGCACAGCCAAGTAACCTTTACGATTCATACGATCAGACAGGCATCCGTGAAGATCTGACTGACGTTATTTACAACATTGACCCGTTCGACACCCCATTCATGTCCATGATTGGCCGTGGTGGCGCGAAGAACACACTGCACGAGTGGCAGACTGATGGCCTGGCTTCTCCAGCATCCAACGCTCAGATTGAGGGTGATGAAGCCTCCAACCAGGCGCTGTCTCCAACCAGTCGTGTGGGTAACTACACTCAGATCTCCACCAAAACTTGCCAGATCTCTGGTACTGACGACGGTCTGGATAAAGCGGGCCGTAACCGTGAGATGGCCTACCAGATGTCCAAGAAGATGAAAGAGCTTCGCCTGGATATGGAGCATGCAATGGTTGGTGTGAACAACGCCCGTGTTGCTGGTAACGCTTCTACTGCACGTGAGCTGGGTTCTGTTACTTCCTGGATTGCAACCAATGACAGCTTCGGCTCAGGTGGTGCATCTCCAACTGGTAACGGTACTGATGCACGTACTGATGGTACTCAGCGGGCCTTCACTGAGGCTCTGCTGCAGGGCGTTCTGCAGACCACTTACACTGCTGGCGGGAATCCAAACACTCTGATGGTTGGTGCTTTCAACAAACAGCAGGTATCTGGCTTCTCCGGTAACGCGACCAGTGTGGATCACACCAACACTGATAAACGTGTAATCAACTCCGTTGACATTTACGAGGGTGACTTCCACACCCTGAAAGTTGTCCCTAACCGTGTACTGCGTACCCGCGACGCCCTGGTGCTGCAGCCAGACATGTGGAGCACTGCGTTCCTGCGCCCTCTGGCGGCTACCCCGCTGGCTAAGACTGGTGACTCTGAGCGTAAGATGCTCGTTACTGAGTACACCCTGGTATCTAAAAACGAAGCTGCCTCTGGCGGTATCTTTGATCTGACCACCAGCTAATACCTGGTAGTTCGGTCCTTTGGGGAGGTGGCTTTTGGCTCCCTCCCCTTTTTTATGGGAGTTCGTATGAAGAAGATAGCTGACATGATGGCTGCCAACGGTGAAGACCGGACAGAGATATGGCATGACGAGATGTCCGGCAAGATTGTACATAACTTTGTGCAGGAAACTTTTGACGCCTGTATTGAGGCCAACCGCCAAGAGTACAACCAGCACAATGGCCGGAAGGAAGCCTACACCAGTGAGGTGGCAAACAAGGTCGCTTCCATACCACTGGAAACTGTATTCCGCTGGAAGCAGGAAGGCCTCGACATCTTCCGTGACGACCCCGAGACAAAACGCCGTTTACGACAGAAGCTGAACTCACCTGAGTACCGGTATCTGCGTACTCGGCCTGGGAGGCTTTAATGGCCATCACAAACTATTCTGAGCTGCAGATAGCTGTAGCCAACTGGGCTAACCGCTCTGACCTCACATCCCTTATCCCTGACTTCATCATGCTGGCAGAGACCAGGATCAATCGAATGATCCGACTTCCAGTGCAGGAGGTCACAACCACACTGGCAACAGGTGCTGTTACCAAGCGACTGACACTGCCTTCGGACTTCCTTGAGCTGAAGGGTATGGTGTTGATCAACGGTGACATCAAGGTCAACCTGCAGCGGTTCCCAGTGGACGAGGTCCGTGCATCTATCCGCTCCGGTATCCCTGTGAACTACGCCCGCCTGGGTCAGGAGTACATCTTCGACCCTCAGCCAGATGCTCAGTACAACATCGAGCTGTACTACTACAAGCAACTTGACCCTCTGAGTGATGCCAACACCACCAACTACTGGGTGACCTCAGCACCTGATGCTGTCCTGTATGGTGCATTGGTGGAGCTGGCTATTTACATTGAGGATGAAGAACAACAGCGTAAATGGTCGGCCCGCTTCAAGACCGCCATGGCTGAGATTGAACGGCATGCTCTGACAGCTGAGTACGCTGGTTCACCAATTAGCGCGAGGTAACTCACATGGCAGGTCCAGGCTTCTTCGGTGGCAGCGGCAATGAGGCCGTCACCAACCCGGTAATCACTGAGACGCTCTACTATGACCAGGAGCATGACCTTGGCACTTCCTCGGCGGTGACAGCCTGGGATATGACCAAAGGTAACAAGATGAAGGTCACATTGGATGATAGTCCGACGATCACCTTCCTGGACGATCCTGATGGCCCCAGCTCCCTCCTGGTCAAGGTGACTCATTCAGGCGGTGCGGCCCATGTGGTATCATGGCCAGCAACAGTCAAGTGGCCTGGTGGTAACGCACCAACGCTCTCGGCTGGCGATGGCAAGATTGATCTGATTGGTTTCTACTTTGATGGGACCAATTACTACGGAAACGTATCACTCAATTTCTCATAAGGGGAAAACACAATGGCACAAGGTACACTCACAGTCTTTTCCGACTTCATGGTTGCTTTCCTGGAAGCGAAGATGGATCTGGAGACTGCAGCCCTGAAGGTTGCATTTGTTTCTGACTCACAGGCTACTTGGACAAAGGCTACTGCGGACCCTCGCTGGGGTGCAGGCGGTACAACCAACCTGTCCACCAATGAAGTGTCAGGTACCAACTACACAGCTGGTGGTAACGCTGCAGCCAACCCGTCGGTAACTGAGACCGGTAACGTAGCGACCTATGATGCAGATGATCCAGCTACCTGGGTGCAGCATGCTTCTGGTCCTACCAACATCAAAACTGCGATCCTGTATATTGATGATGCCAACGATTATGCGATCGGCTTTATCGACATGACCACTGACTCAGGCACGACTCCTCTGTCCCTGGTGGATGGTGACATCACTGTACAGTTTGGTGCCAGCGGTATCTTCACGATCACCAACTGATCGGACATCGCGTGGTACGTTTCTGCCCTGGCAGGAAGTAGATGGGGGCTTCGGCCCCTTTCTTTTTATCTAAGGAGTCTCGAATGGCTGTCCAATACTACATTTACGAATCAGCCACGGGCCGCTTGGTCTCCGTTGGCTCTGAACTCCCCAAGAAGCTGAAGGCTGGACTGACATCCAAAGCCATTGATGATGACCAGGCTAACCAGAAGATATGGGATGAAGCGTCTGAGGCCCTGGTAAACCCTCCTGGACGCCGTGTGCTGAAGGTAGAAGAGTTACTGGCACGTTTCACTGAGCGGGAATTGCAGGGCCTCCTGGGCCTTTCTGAGAAGGATACACGGGCTGAGCTTCGAGCCCTCTCCCGGTTCGTGAGGTTATCCCCTTTCATCAACATGGATGGCCCTATCTATACAGATGCCCTTGCGGCTCTGGTGGGTATGGGGTTGATTTCTGCAGCTCGCAGTGTGGAGCTAAGTGCAGATGGCTGATTTTCCGTTCCCTCATACCTACATCAGTGTGGAAGCTCTTGAGGGCTCCCAGGATGATTTGACTACACAGATCATTTCAGGAGCTGCTTCGACTAAGGGCTCCTACATCGAGATCATTGCTTCTACAACACAGGAGTATCATGGACTGATCGTCTACGGGCGTAAGACAGGTGGGGACTCTATTGTGGCCACGGACATTGCGATCGGGAGTGCAGGTAACGAAGAGATTATCATCCCAGACTTTGCTATATCAGGTTACAACTCCTTTGCCGAATCCAGTAAAGGGTTCTTCCCGGTCTACATCCCAGCTGGCTCCCGTGTTTCTGCCCGCTCTGCTTGCTTCATCGCCTCTTCTTCAGCCTATATGCACCTGGTAGGCGTAGCAGCTTCTGGCTCAGGGAATGAGGCAAGGACAGTGAAGACGTATGGGGTAGGGTCGGCCTTCTCTGGCATCACTGTTGACCCTGGTGGTACTGCCAACACCAAAGGGGCTTGGTCTCAGATTACTTCTTCAACTACTGATGAAATCAGGCAGATTGAGATCTACATGGGGAAGTTCAGTAATACGGTTGATGCTGACGCTTCCTTCCTCCTGGATATTGGGATCGGTGGAGCAGGAAGCGAGGAAGTGCTGATCAGTAACATTGTCTTTGCCAGCAACACCAATGAAAAGCTGAACGGTGGTCTGGCCGTCATCCCTATCAACATTCCAGCAGGCACACGGATAGCTGCCCGTTGTCAGTCAAGTATCACTGACGCTACAGACAGGGTGATGTCCGTCTCTATCTCGGGGGTTTCCTGATGCAGTTTTACAACGACGGTTCTGTGACAGAATCAGCAGCGAACACCGGGTCCAGTGAGGGTGTTACTGTCTCCTCAACAGTCGCCAACACAAAGGGTGCTTGGTTTGAGCTTATTGCCTCTACGGACAGGGACCTCATGGGTTTCTATCTCCACTTCTACCAGACAGGTTTTGGCTTTAGCTACCTGACAGATATTGGTGTTGGAGGTGCAGGCAATGAAGAAGTCTTAGTGCCAAACTTGCTCCGACAATCCCAGTCTGCTGACGAGACAGTGACCGGGCTTTACATCCCTATCTCAATTGCAAAGGGCACCCGTGTCTCAGCACGGCTCCAGTCAAGCACAGCTTCTACGGGGACACGCCTGGGTTTCGTCGGGATCTCACCTGGCTTCATGTCAGATGCACCCTACACGATGGCTTCTACGTACGGTGCGGTAACTACTGATTCTGGGGGGACAGAGGTAGACACTAGCGGGACAATCAACACTTACGGCAGCTGGGTTGAGCTGACAGCTTCCACGGACAGGGACCACCGAGGCCTCCTGGTGACACTAGGTGACCAGCTGAACACTGCAAACACCACTGCTCGCTGTGCCTTTCAGTTAGCTGTAGGTGGTTCAGGTAGTGAAGAGATCATTCTCCACTCTGGCTCTAATGCTATCTCCTCAACAGAACAGACTTCCGGGGGACATAATTACTGGTTCCCTATTGAAGTCCCTGCTGGGTCTCGACTGGCAATGCGGAGGCGTTCCAGCATAACCAATGTAACCGACCGCAAAATGGATGCGGTAATCACAGGAATCACATAATGGCGACTTCTCAAGCAGACGGTTCTCAGACCGCTACTATCAACACTGAGCACACCCTGTCCACCGTTACGGTCGCAGGGTCTTTTGTTCTTCACGTGGACACAAATGCAATGGCCCTGGGTGATGTCCTGGAGCTTCGTGTGAAACTGAAGACACGTTCTTCCGGTACGACCAGGGAAGCCCAGGTAGCCTATTACGCTCATGTGCAGGGTCAGCCTGTGAAAATGAGCATCCCTGTCGCCTCCCCCCATGAGGTGGTCTTCACTCTGAAACAGACAGCCGGTACTGGCCGGGCATTTCCTTGGGAAGTTGTGAAGCTATAAGGAGACACCTATGAGTATCCGTTATTCGAGTTTTCACGCCTTCCGTGTACCTGGCTCAACAGTTGTTGCAACGACCAATGAGTTTGTCCTGGCAGAAGTAAATACTTCCATCCAGCAAGACAAGATCTTTGTAGTGAACACACCAGGGTTGGTCCTGGCTGGGGAACTAGCTGGAGTCCACCAGGAAAGCACGGTCATCACCGAGACAGTTGGTTTAACCCTGGCTGTCTTCGATGTGCTGCTTTCTCGGGATAAGGTGATCACAGGCACCACATCAAATCTATTGGTGGCGAAAGCGGATACTGTGATCCTGCAGGATCAAAACGTTACTGCTACTGCAAGCAGTCTGGGTCTTGCTGCCTTCGACGCGGATCTGTCCTTTGACCGTAGGCAGCTTGTTACAACACCTGATTTGACTCTGACCGAGATCGACCCAACGATCCGGGTACA
>Ga0193950_1000178_pt1 | contig 16468 bp, 7 predicted proteins | sample BB_1_MG_FD_144485 | JGI IMG/M metagenome (GOLD analysis project Ga0193950, IMG submission 144485) | Microbial mat bacterial communities from the Broadkill River, Lewes, Delaware, United States - BB_1_MG | ecosystem: Environmental > Aquatic > Freshwater > River > Microbial mats | place: USA...
ATTATCCGCTGGCGTGCCTCACAGCACCTGCTGGCGATCAGCGCCATCGTGATACTGACCCTGATTTCAGGCAGCCTGCTCAGTGATAACACCAGCGCTGTGCGGCCCTATCTGGACTCCTTCACCACCTGGGGCGCGGTGATTACCACCTGGATGGTCGCGCGCAAAGTACTGGAAAACTGGATCTACTGGCTGATTTTCGATGGCCTGTCGATCTTCCTGTTTCTGGATCGTGGCCTGCTACTGACCGCCGGGCTGTTTATGCTCTATGAAGCGATGGTACTGGTGGGGATGTGGAAATGGTGGCATGAGTATAAGCGGCAGCAGCAACCTCCGAGCTGCAACGAAAGAACGAATGCCAACAACTGTTTGACTCAGTAGTATCGTCAGGGTTGGTGCTCAGATGGATTGGGCTCCGATATCATCAAAACTATCAAGGACGGTACTCACGATGGTTGATACAGCCCAGAGCACTGCAAGCAATACATTGGCTCAGCAGCAGACGACTGTTAATGACTATGGCGTCACTATTAACTGGTCCTCGCCAGGTGGAGATCGGGCATGGGTGACGTCCAGTGTCGCACCGGTTAGCCCGGGCGACCTTCCTGTCGATTGGGTCTCGCTCTATAGCGCCCAGTTTATCCCCCAGGACGATTTGCATACTTCGTTACCTGAGGCCAGGTTACCTGTCGGGGTTGGGACTGAGGCGAAGATCGCCCCGTTTTTGTTGGACTCGACAACACTGGATAGTGAAGTGATCAGCCTGGCGAGTAGCTTTGCTGATCGTTATGCTGAACTGGATAAAGCTGCTATACAGCAACGCATAACCCATTTTCTGACAACGTCCCCTATGTCCGAGCGGCTTTTGCCCTTTGATGATTTAGATGGAATGCTGCTTCCCACTGATGCTCCCGCTGATACGCTCTGGTTAGCTGATATTCGCCTGACCCTGGCCGATGGTACGGACTCGCTAGGTGAATATGTGCGTTTTGAAAATGGCAACCTGACCGATGAGCAGGCTATCTTTCTTGATGCTTCGGTATTACCCACCGGATCAGAGTTAGAGCTGCGTCAGACTGCGTTTGCGGTGGTGACTGGTGACGTCACGATAAAGGCTGGAACTGCGGGTGGTCATGTATATGCGATGGCGGGCAGCCAGACCCTGATTGATGAAAGTGGTACCGGTACCTTGCATGGTGGTGCCGGGGATGATGAATTGCATGGTCAGCTCACGAATACAACACTGCATGGTGGCCTGGATCACGATGTGGCGGTGTACAGTGGCAATATGGCTGATTATAAAATCTCCCAGGAGGAGGGTGTTGTTCGACTGGAATCTCTGGCTGATCCCCAAAGTGGCTTTGATACGTTAATCAATATTGAAGAGATTCGCTTCGCAGATCAGACCATGACTCTTGAAATCACCCATGAGCAGGCAGCGATTACCACCTTATATGGCCAGATTCTTGATCGTCAGCCAGAGCTTGGTGGGTATCAGGCCTGGGCTGGTGAGCTTGAGCATCGCTCTATTGGTGCCATGGCGCTGAATTTCCTTGAGTCAACAGAGTACCAGGGTTTGACCGGAACGGTTTTTAATCAGCTGGATGCTGCCGGACAGATAGAGGCGCTTTATCAGGGCATTCTGGGGCGTGCTTCGGATGCGGGTGGAAAGGCTGCATGGCAGGGTTGGCTCGATGATGGTCATAGCATAGAAGAGATGGCTGAGCACTTTGTGTACTCAGATGAACTGGTTGCGCAATACCAGACCAGCAGTAGCTGGGACTTCAGCTTATAACGCATTGCCTTGCTGCGGGCTGGAGGTCAGCCCGCGGTGATACTCGAGCAAGTTTTTCAGCATTATGAGGAACATTCAGTGCACCATGCCTCGGCGGGCAAAAATCACTGGATGCTAACCAGTATATGTAATGCTTTTAACCGCTATTATCAGGCTTTATTCAAGCATGCGAGGGGCGATGCTCGATCAGGCTCGCCCGTCGCCACGGAACTGGTACCGCAGCGAACACTCGCTTATCACGCGCTGTGATCAACTCAATGCTTCGGTAATTATAGAAGTGTTCAATTATTCACGTTAAAGGAGGTTGTCGCTGCCATAGAGAACATTGACGTAGGCGCCATCCCATAAGGTGACCTCACCGCCATTTGTTATGGATTCAGAGTAGCTGTAAGTAAACACGATATCGTCGAAACCATCATTATCAATATCGCCAGCAGCAATTATTCGAGACCCCATGGACTGACCTTCCTCATCTCCTTCTATAACAGTCATGGAGACCCCTTGAGGATTAGTAATATCCATTTCATTATTGAAGATTGACTTCCCACCGTACACAATCCTGAACTCACCTGAGTACTCAACTCCATTTGAGTCTCTATTTGAATGGCTAATAATGATGTCATCGAACCCGTCGTTATTAATATCCCCGGCATTCTCCAGGTTGCTACCTAAACGGCCGTATTCAGTTACACCCTTGAAGGTGGTTAAGTGTTGTTGGTCAATCTGGTTCAGGTTTATTGATTCACCTTCGTTTTTAAGTCCATTACCTGAGATCATGTAGACAGAGCCTGACTCAGTGATCGCATTGCTATCTTCTTGGGCCGATGCGATGAGAAGGTCATTTACTCCATCACCATCGTAGTCGCCTGAGAAGTCAATACGGTTTCCGAAACTTGATGATAATTGACCTGTTACCTGAAGGCCTGCTAGAGCACTATTGTCGTCAGTACTGTTCTGTTCAGCGCTGCGGCCATAGAGTATGTAGACACTGCTCGCATTATAGTCGGCGATTGCTATATCGGACTTACCGTCACCATTTATATCACCAACTGGGGCTACGTTATTAATATAGCTTGTAGCGCTATGGTTAACTTCATAAGCCCCATCGATTGTATCGATACTATTCGTCTCTTCCCAAGTCCCGGATATACCTGGGATGATCGTCAGCTTTCCGCCAGCACTCACGGCGAAGTCATCCAGGCCATCACCATTGAAGTCGCCAACACTGTGTACGGGCATCGAGGAATTCAGGCTGGGCTCGACAAATTTTGATGCTATATCAGAGATTTTATCCACATTCATTAATTTTCCAGTCTGACCTTCTATTAGGTAGGCAGTACTTTCCAGGGTGTACTGCCAGTTTCCATTCCCCGTTAGCAGGTCCTCTTTGCCATCTCCATTGACGTCGCCAACATTCTTGAGGTAGTAGCCTATGAATTCATCCGCCTTCGTACCTTCAATTAGCAGTTTTTGCTCTGTAGAAAAGCCGTCGCTAAACACATTGCCAGCACCGTAAATTATTCTTATCGATCCGGTGTATTCCAGGCTTGCAGAGCTGTAGAAACCTCCGGCGATGACAATGTCTTTATTACCATCTGAGTCGAGGTCTATTACTTCCAGTCGGCTGACACCTTCTTTAACCTTGAAGGGAGTATGGGTGTAGTTTTGTAGCTCAGCAGTGGTGATGGTCTTTATTGAGAATGTCTCAGGTGTTAGCGGTTCCAAGGTGAGGGAAAAATCTTCATCGTTTTTATTTCCCGCTACGTCAAATATAGCACCTGATTCGATCAACATAGTTATATCATCATGGCTATTTTCGCTTGGCGTGACCTTAAACAGGTAGCTGGTTGATCCATTCAGAGAAGAAAATTCTGTAAGGGTGCCACTGGACAGCTTTATATCGGAAGCTGAGAAATCATAGACGTCTTCGTTGAATGTGACGTTATAGGTTATGCTCCTATCTGAGACATCTTCGGAATGCTTCTCAACAGTAATTTCAGGACTAGTCGTGTCTAAAACGAAATTAAATTCTGATCCATGCCCTCCCTCGGTACCGTTGGGTGTTACCTGCCTGGCGTAAAGCGTATTCCCGCCTTCATTGAAGTTAAAGAATGAACTCCAAACTTTCGTATCATTACTGTACTCAATTCTATTTCCAGGCTCTAATCCTGTGAATTCTAATTCTGCTATGGATGTTATTTTATCATCGATTCGGATTCCGTTGTCATTCTTCAGACTCACTGATAGTAAGGAGGGCTTTTGTTCTTCGAAACTATGATCGGTTAATAAACGTTCCGTGTTTGTGTTACCTGCAATGTCTTTTACATTTCCCGCTTCGATACTTACAGTTGCGGTCGGCTGGTTTGACGTTAGCTTTACTCTATACGTAGAATTATCTATTTCAGAAAAATCAGATAAATATCCAGAAGATACAGCTATGCTACTTTGAGAAAAATCTATCACGGGTTCATTGAATGAGATTTCAAAGACTGCAGTTTCGTAATCTGATTCTATACTTTCAATCGAACCTGAAACACCATTATTATCATATAGGTAGTGAAACTCTGTAGTATCACTATGTGAGCCGTCAGCGGTTTTCTGACGTACATAAATGGTATTAATCCCTAGCACTGCTGTAGGAGGTTCGGCGCTCCAGTCTACATTGTTGGTGCTGTATTCTGCTTTGTTATTAGCTAATATCCCCGATACTTTTAAGCGATAGTCGTTGGTTACATTGTCGCCGTCTATACCACTATCGTTTATGAGTGAAACTGTAGGCTTACTCAAAACTCCAGAGTCACTTATCAAAGATTCAATAACTTTTTCATACCCATCTACTTTTGAAAAGTCTGAATCGGGCATAGATACGCTAAGGTGATCCAGTAAAAAACTACTATAGTCTTTTGGCTCTCCGGGGGTTCCCGTATAGGGGTTTCCACCGATTATATAAGTAAAGCTGGAGGCTCCAAGTATATTAAGAGTAATATCTTCTTCGATATAAGCGTCAGGGCTCTTGAATACTATCTGTGCCGTATCAGACATGACTGTAAATTTTCTTATTTCTGGAGAAGAGAGAAAATGAAGAGAGTTTTTTCCTTCGGTATCTGATATTGTTACCGTTTGGCCAATATCTAATAAATAAGGGGATATGAGATAAGAATCGTCTCCCGCGCCACTTCCGATAATCCCTTGTTGTACATTTACGGTATTATTAGCCACCTGTTGCCTCCATTTTTTAAATGTTATCTGTGCGCGGTGATTTTTTATTGTTCTGTAATATAAAATTCGCCGGTTGACTGGTCCGATAAGCTAAATGTAACAGCCGATTGATCGCTGATTTTAACGATAATTGCGGTCTTTACTTTGATCTCTATACTTTCTATTGTGTCATCAGAAACTTCACCGATGATTAAGTTTCCGCCCTCGTTAATCCCAGAAGGCTGGACGCTGACACCTAGATAGTCAGACGCAAATGATGCATAACTTACAGATGTGCCGGGTGTTCCAGAGTAGGGGTCTCCTCCTATTATATATTGCATCTTTGAAGCACCTAATACCGTCAAGGTGGTATTGTTACTCAGTGTGAGTTCGAGTGTATCTGTGGCAACCCTGGACCCTGATATACTTATATTGCCTATCAGTTGTATACTGTTATAACCTTCAGTATCTGAAATGGTTATGCTTTCATTAGGATCGATAATCGGAGTAGCGACTATATAGGTATCATTTCCTTTTCCTTTTCCTACAATACCTCGCTGAACGTTGAAATTGTCATCGCTTGCGTAACCGTTTTGGCTTAATATTATCGCAATCACTATCGCTATATAGTTCATGTGTTTGTCCAGTTATTACGGTGCTGGAGTCGAAAAATACACTCCTGCACCGGACATAAAATGATTAGATACTCAAAACCAATAGCAGTTTTATACTGTTGGTTGATAGAGGTAAGGGGGCCTCAAAAGTAAGTAGCAGGTCTCCAGCGCTTAGTTCACCTCCAATTTCGCTGATTTTTTCGTTACTGTCGGGGGTGTCGTCGTTATTAGAGTCCAGATATAAGCGAACGGAGCTAATATCTCCCAGTGCACTTGCTGCAGCGGTCATGTTGACGGTCAGGCTGTTCATCATCGCATCTGGAGTGCTACTGGTTACTACCAGGTGCATCACGGTCTGCTCACCGCCACCTCGCCTGATGGTGTTGCCTGGTGTAGAGGCCGTTATCTCTACGTGTGGTGTAGCAATATATTGGCTTGCTACGCCCCCTGGGTCTTTAATCGCACCATTGGCCTGGCCATCGGCGTCGTTTGGTCCGCCATCCTGTAAGGTTAGCTGAACACAATGGTGGCCGGGTGTCAGGCCTGGCTCGTATTCTGTACTGCCTGCAGGTGGGCAGTTATTTAGTGTCCCAGGAGCTGATTCCACCCGGTTTTCTGTATCTTCGATGAAGTTTTTCCAGCCTGATGTCTGTTCAAATTTACGGTAAACAGCATCTTGTGGAATTTCTACTGATTGAGGAATGACGACCTGAGTATTGGCACCATACCCCAGCTCTGTTATTTCAAAGTCAGTAATCCAGGAGAGGAAGTTATAGTCTTCAGGGTCCTGTTCGTTGCTCAGTAATCTTTCCTTGATATCAGCAAAGCCTTCTTCGCTGAGTGCTCGTTCACCCAGGCGTAAACGAGTGCCGGGCAATGATTGCATAATCCGGCCATTATGTGCTTTATCAATCTGCAGTACGTTGGACTGGTTATAGCGATCCAGGTAGTCGGGTATGCGGTCACCGTCGGTATCGGTCAGGCCTTCTTCAGCATCGGTTTTTCCATCGCTGTCTGCGTCTTCGGTGTTACTCAGGCTATGGTTGTTTATAACCCTCAAGGCACTTAGCAGCTCAACGCTATTGCCAGCATCGTCTTCTACCTCTACCGCCAGGCTGTAGGTGCCCGCAGCCAGGCCTGCAGGGCTAAAGGTGAAGGTTTCATTGAGGTAGCCTTCCTGAGGTGACAGAAAGCTTGAGGTGTCAGACCAGTCAAAGCTGTAGCTTTGTGCGGCATTCGGGTCTTGTACCTGTGCAGTCATAACCACCTGCCCATCGGTTGTCGATATCTGGCTGACCTGCCGATTGTTCTGGTTAATTCGAATATTACCGGTGTGTATGACATTACCTTCAACCAGGCTGATGATCGCGCTACTTTGCTGTGCTAATACCGCACCCTCGGGTTCCTGCAACTGGATTTTCAGTGTTTCGGGGCCTTCCGTCTGGCTGTCGGTTTTTATCGGCACGGAGAGACTGGCCTGCTGCTGGCCGTTATTCAGAATAAACTCGCGGGCTGAAATGGTGTAATCGGTGCCCGCCGATGCAGAGCCCGATAACATAAAGGGAATACGTACGCTGTCAGCTACCGATGCACCATTGAGTACGGCCTTTAATATGAGCGTATTGCCCTCTGCGACGATTTCAGGTGCCACGACAGATACCTGAGGAATAACATTAATATACTGGGTTTTGTGAATTTCTTGGCCTGTTGTCCCCTTTGCTCGCCAGATAACGGCATGTCTGCCGGGTTCGAAGGGCCCGCGATTATCAACAAAGAAGGAGATCGCTTTGCCTCTGAAGTCGTTGGCAGTAGCGACCCCCAAGGAAATGGGTGTTAGCGGGCCTGTTGATGCTACTGTTAAATCGGCAGGAATAGTTAGAACCGGGGTGGGTTGCTTCGTGCCATAAGGGGGCAGATCGAGTTCGATGGCTTCACCATGGGTGTAGTCTTTATCGCTACCGCCGACTTTAACCCTGTCGGTTGCTTTGATCTGGCCGCCCAGGTCCGCGAGTGTGTAAGCGACCCGGTCGCTGTAACCGTCGCCGTTGGAATCTTTCCGGTCGGGGCGGGTGCCAAACTCAAACTCCTGCAGATTGCTTAACCCATCGCTATCAAGATCATAGGCAGCATCAGCAGCGTTATTGGGGTTCAGACCATATTGCTGTTCGTAGGAGTCTGGGAGGGTGTCTTTGTCGGAGTCATTATTCTCTACGGTAGTCGTTATAGCGCCTATATTCCCTGAGGTTAAAGGTGCGTAGCTGACTTCACCAATGCTTAAGTACTTTGCGTTGTATAGCTCGCCATCAGTATTATAGCTATACTCGGCTGTTTCTGAGACAGAGTATGATGTTACGGGTAATGCCAGAGAGCAAGCAGCTATCCATGAGTAAATTCGTCTATTTATTAAGTTCCGGAGTTCGACTTTGGTTTTGTTTTTCACTTTCATTGCTCCGGACTTGTGAAATATTTAATTTGATTTTCAGCGAAGCTGATCAAGTCATTAAGGGCATCTATTATTCTTAACTTATGCTGCCAATAGTGATGGTTTAAATTACTTTTGTTAGCAGCTAACCCTCGCTTATCTATTTTTTTTTCTATTGTCTTTATTGCCTGCTTGGCACCTCGTATATGGTTTCTATGGAACTTCATTGACTTTATATTTCTAACTAGGTCCTTTATTTGCAGCAGGCTTAGAACAAGGTCAATATCTCGCTGAAGTTCTTTCTCAAAGGCCTCATCGCCATTGGCTATGAGTCTAATATTCTGACGTAGTGATGCTTTTATTGCTGTAACAGGGTTGATTGCGTCCAAGCCTGATCCTGCAACTTTCGCAACTCCGTTAAATGTACAGGAGCTGTACTGCTCCAATGAACTTAGCAGTTCGCTTTTTAGGCTTTTCTTACAGGTATTAACTACATCTTGCGCCGGCTCTATAACATAAACGTTAGCGAAATCTTTTGAGACAGCTAATGTAGCTTTGCCCGTTTCTAGCATGGCTTCTCCCATTAATTCTAGCTGCTCACGGTAATACTTGAGGTTTGTATATTGGCCTGATGGATCAATACCCAAGATAGGGTTCCCCAACACATAAGCATAACGATTCAAGCTCTGCGGGTTATCCATATCTCCCATCAGCACATCCAGGCTGATAAAACGTTTGATACTTTCCTGGTAGTACCTGGCACGCATATAGTGCAGGCCATTACCGTCATCCATCACGCCGTAGCGACCGACATAGCGGAAGGGGTTATGGGTTTTGCCCTGGGCCGTGGTGTAGCCATACGGCGCGTAGGCGTAGCTGTCGGTTACCTGGCCGTCGCGATCAGTCAGTGCCAGGGTATGGCCTGTTGGGTTGTAGTGGTAGAAGTAACTGTTGCCTGCCGTATCAATTTGCGACACCAGGCCTTCGCCGTGAATGTAGTAGCGTTGTATCTGGTTAGCACTGTCTGTCTCTGCCAGTACATCGGGCAATCGCGCAATTTCATTGATGATATAGCGTGTCTCGGTGCCGTTCTGAGTCTGGCCGATCCGGTTATTGTTTTGGTCGTAGCTATATTCGGTCAGCGTACGGGAACCGGCGTGGATGCTCTGCAGGCGGTCATTGATATCAAAACGGTATTCGAGGCTCTGGCCGCTGGCCTGATCGATTTCGATAATTCGCCCTGACGTGTCATGATTGAAGGTTTTGCCTGCGCCACTGAGAATGCGGTTATTCTCATCGTATTTCATGGTGCCGGTGCTGGGCGGCAACTGTGGCAGAAGCGGCTGTTCCAGCTCAATACGGGTGATATTACCCATGCCATCGCGGGTCATATCATGGCGGGTGATCACCTTGCCCTGTTTATTCAGGTTGCTTAACAGCTGAAGGCGACCTGCCTTGTCGTAGCTGTATTCGGTGTAGGTGCCATTGCCTAAATCAATCCGGGTAAGCTGGCCTGCATCGTTACGGCTGTAGCGGGTGGTCTGGCGGAGCCAGTCCGTCAGGCTGGCCAGGCGGTTGGCATTGTCGTAGTTGTAACTGACCACTTTATTGCCGGGGTAGGTCAGTGCTTTGAGATTGCCTGCCTCATCGTACTGATAGCCAACAGTCTGGTCATAGCGGTTGGTGACGCTGGTGACTCGATCCAGCGCATCATAGTGATAGTGGATGGTATGGCCAGCGGATGTTTTGCTGACCACATTATGGTTAGCGTCGTAGGTGTAGCGGATATCACGCACGATGCTACCGGTGCGGCTTTTTTCGGTCAGCTGGGTGACTCGGCCAAAGGCATCATAGGTGCGTTTCAGCGTTTCACCGGAGGGCATTTTTTCTTCGGTCAGATTACCGCTGGCGTCATAACTGAATCTCCAGGTATGGCCACTGTGGTTACGCCGTTCGGTGACCCGGTTCAGTTCATCATATACATAGTGAGTATTATGACCGGCCGCGTCAGTGACGAGAGTGCGGTTACCATTACCGTCGTAGGTGGCGGTTGTTTTACCACCTTCAGCGTCAGTCACCTTTTCCAGGTTTCCAGCTGCATCATATTCGTAGCGGGTATCGTTTCCACGGGCGTCACGGTGACGGGAGACCAGGCCTGCTTCGCTATATTCCCAGGCTTCGTAGTTGCCCAGGCTGTCTGTTACCCGTTCTTTGCGGCCGAGCACATCGTATGCGGTCGTCAGCCTGCGGCCTTCTGCATCTTCTGTCTGGGTTACGTTACCGTTCTTATCATATTCATAGCTGATAACGGTTTGTTGCAGTGGGTTCACACGGTATTTGAGTTGCCCCAAAGATGTGTAGAAAGACGTGGTTGTCTGATTGCGTTCATTGGTAATTGCTTTAAGACGCCCTCTGTTGTCGTAGGTGTAGCGGCGTTTGAGCTGGTTACCGTCTACGGTGAAACGCTCTTCCGCTTTGCGGTTGAGGAGGTCGTAGCTGTATTCGATTCGGTTGCCTTGGGGGTCTTCTACCCAGGACAGGTTATCGCTGTTGTCGTAACTGTATCTGGTTGTATAAGTATGGCCGGAGCCCTGCTGAGTACGGCGTACAACATTGCCGTTTTCATCATGCTCATAGCTTGTCGTCAGCCCTGATGGGGAAACTTCTTCGGTGAGCCTGCCCAGAGGGTCGTAACGCAGTTGGGAGCGGTTACCTTTGGCATCTTCAATACCAGTGTTATTCCCCATTCCGTCATAGCTGTAGTGTGTTGTGTTGTTAAGTGCATCCGTTGAGCGGGTTAACAGGTCACTTGTAGAGTCATACTGGCGACTTGAGCTGTGGCCGCGTACATCTGTTGTTCTGGTTGCTTTGCCGGTTCGGGTAAAGCTGCTGTGAGCCGCAGCTTTTGCTATTCCTGGGTAGCGGACAGTCTCAATAGAAAACAGGTTTTGCTGCCCTGCAATCTGTTTATAAGTGGTTGCTGTTTTCCGGTTCTTTTCATCAACGATGGTTAAAGGGTTGCCATAACTGTCATATGAAACGGTCGAGCCTTTACCGGAAGCGGCGTTTTCTGGTAGTACAACTCTGTTTACCAGGGCATAGTCGGCCAGTCGCTGGCGGCTGGCGACCGGTTCATAGCCCTGAGTTGTGTTGATATTGCCATCAACAATCCGTTCGACTCGAACCCGCTGACTATCGAGCTGGAAAGACTTCATATGGCCGTCAGGTAATGTGACATTTGTAGCCGTGCTGGTATAGCTGAAAGCGGTGCGGTTATCCATACCGTCAGTCAGGTGAGATACCCGGTGACTGCTATCGTAGTCGATAGTCATCTGCACATTCTGGCGAGGGTCCGTGATGCTGGCCAGTAATGTATTGCTGACATAGCTATAGCGGTTGTACTTACCCCGTGGGTTGCGAACGGATTGCAGCATACCCTGAGCGTTATAGCCGTATTCTACGTAACGCCCGGTCTCGTCTGTAATACGTTTTACCCGGTTCTGACTGTCTCTACTTATATCGTATCTGCGGCCTGCGGCGTCACGGACTTCAGTCAAGATATCTGAGGTATAGCTGAAACCTAATGCATTGCCCGCTCGGTCTTCAATGGTTGTCAGGCGTCCATTGGCTTTACTCGCCGGGTTGGCAAAGCGGTAGAGGCGGTTACCCCGTGTGTACAGTACAAAGCTACCATCTGCATTTTCTATCAGCTGATCGAAGTTACCGGCGTTCAGTGGGTACCACTGCTGATCCATATCTTTGAAGTAGTGCTGAATTCGACCGTCTTCACGGGGGCCAATCTCGATCTGGCGGTTGTATTTGCCGGTGACGAAACGGGCCCTCGCTTCATAGCCAAATGTCCACTGGCCCTGGCGTCTGCTACTGCCAGGTGAGGAGTTATAGGTGCGACTGAATGCGAAGTTGGGGCCTATGCCTGGTACGGCGAGGTCTGTCAGTGCCAGATGATAGTTACCATTCGCTACATCTACCTGGCGGTAGAGCTGACTGCCACTGCCTGATTGAGCCGGGTCGCCAAACTGATCTGTCGTTATTACTTCCGCTATACAGACAGGGATCAGGCAGGTTGAATAGTCCGTGTAGCTGCCGACCAGCTCATCATTGCTTCTGTCACTGTCGTTGTGGGTTTTAAATATGCCTGCACGGAAAGAACGCAGGCCGGGTTTGACCAGAGTGTAGTTTACTCCGTAGCGATGATTTCCTCTGTTTTCCATCAGGAAGTGCCCGCCTGCCTGAGTATGCTTGAACCAGCTACCCTGTTGATCATCAAAGTTCAGGAAAACGCTGTATCCATCAGGAAGTGGGCCGTCTAACTGTACTTCGAAGTCGTACTTTTCAGGCCCTGTTCTACTTTCTGCGACGGTAACCATGCTTTTAAAGCCTGGGGTGTTAGCTATATCTGCGGACTTATTAAATGAATACTTTCCGCTTTTTACCGGGCCGTTTACCCCGTCTGTCGCGTAGAACTCAATTTCATAGTTCCCTTCAGGCAACCGGGATATGTCGATGCTCCAGTGAGTGGCTTCTGTTTTGCTGGTGGGGTTGTAGCCCCAGGAGCGTGCAGATGCGTTGTAGCTGCTGGCTGGGCTACTGACGCTGATCAGGGATTGGCTGTCAAAGCTGGTGGCTGAACCTGCCTGGAAAACTGTGAATGAAGTGCGGGTAATATCTTTATCATCGACAATGTTGATGCTGGCAGTGAGCAGGTTGCCGGATACCGACGGCATTGAACTCACCTGAAGTGATGGTGGGGTATCCTGCTGTTGCCCGGTGACAGTGATAGAGCCGGTGGTTGAAGCTTCTTTGCTATGGTGGTCGATAACCGTTGCACGCCAGAAGTAGGTGCCAGGGCTGCCGTAGGTGTGGCACATGGGGGTGCGTTCATCACCAGTATTGTATGCATAGGAATACAGATCCGGTGTGTTTGACGGGTTGTCGCCCCAGTTGATCTGAAGGTTGTTAAGGTCTGAATCCGGATCTGTGGCGCGAAACTGTACGCAGGCTTCAATGCCTGTTTCTGCTTCCGCAGGACTGAACTCTGTCCTCAGTGTGGGTGGGTTCTGTGTTGCTGACTGTTCGACCGTATAGGTACCTGAGCGAGTTGACAGAACTTGTCCGGAATCGTTGAGTACACGGACTGTGAAACTGCGATTGTTACCGGTGGTGAAGGCTTGCTGGCTATGTTTGAAGTAGCGACCATAGTCATGGTTCATCGTTTTGTAGCCTGCGCCTATGTCAACCTGAACCTGGTAGCCTGATGTCAGATTGTCTGAAAGCTCGGCAGTAAAGGTGAAGGTGCTTCCAGACACAGCGGAGGTTGGTGATACACTTGCGGATATTACAGATATATCTGCGCTTTGCTGTTCTGGGGTTACGGAGACAGTGCCCGATATGCTTTTCTTGTTATTACCACTATCATGCACTGTCGCTGACCAGTGATAGGTACCATCATCTGTATAGCGGTGTGACAGTGTTTTTGTAGTCTTGCTACCCGATACGCTTTCGCTGTAGGGGGATGAGCCGTCGCCCCAGTCAACACCAAGGGTTCGAAGATTGCCTTCCTGATCAGAGAGTTCCAGCGTCAGTTTAAAGTTGCTGCCCTGTTCAAGCTGCTTTTGTGGGTGGGTGGCACTGATGGTGGGGGCATTGGTGTCTTTATTGTTGACAGTGAAGTACCCAGTTGATGAGTAATCGCCGACAAGGTTGTCATTGCTATCGAATATACCGATGCGGAACATTCTGGAACCCGCAGATTCGACCTTTCTTCGAAGGTCACAGTCGCGTCCCATATATACATGACCGCCGTCCTCGCTTTCTCTTAGAAAACCTTCGTTTCTGGTGCCGAAGTTAATGTAAAAGCTATAACCGGATGGTAGTGGGTCTGGGGAGAAGCGGCATGAAAACGTGAAGTAGCCACCCATATCGGCTGACGAGGGAGAAACGCTGTTTAGCCGGGTAATCTCTGGAGTGGGGCGAGCGCGGACTCTATAGCTTTTTTCGGGGAAGTTGTGATGGCCAGATGATGTGCGTGCTATGATTTTGTATACACGGTCACCTGGTGTTGAAATCACCCTGGAAAGGGTAAAGGAAGTTCTACCCCAGTTGGGCTCCATCTCCTTTTCTGATAGCCAGCCGCCGCCTCCGTCACCTAGAATAAGGTAAATTTTTATATCGTCACTGATACTTTTGCTACTGGTAAATTTGAATGTGAAACTATCACCGGCATAGCCGTCGCTAGGCGTCACGCTATATGTTACAGCTGCGTTAACAGAAATTGATAAAAAGCTGGTGATCAGAAAGATAAGCAACAGTGCTAGACGTGTGAGTGACAAAATAGGCATTGGCGTTACTTCATAAAGTCCATTTTATGTGTAGGTATAAGCCTATGCTTTGTTGGTTTTCCAATCAATAGTTAAAATTGTGTAGCCTGAATTCTTAGAGCAGCCGGCACACCTGATTTTAGACAGCTGCGCCCGCGAACCAGAGGCTGGAGTGTTTCCGCGCTGTGATCAACTCAATGCTGAGGTAATTAACGTATTCAACATGATCACTCTCAAGTATCCCCAGCGTGATATTGACTATGATCGACGTAAAGGACATGGAAAAACACAGGGAGCAACACTTGAACACTTACGTTAAACATCTGCGTGCCACTTGCACCACTCTTATTATTTCACTTCTGGCGCTGGCCAGCCTGTTAATGGCAACAGCTGCCATGGCCACGCCACTGGTACAGCCTGGTCTGCATAAGATCTCACTGGGTGGTGTCGAACAGACCCTCCAAATTTACAGCAATGACGTATCAAAGCCTTTACTGTTAGTACTGCATGGCGGGCCGGGCTATGCCATGTTGCCGTTGCTACACGAGACCAACAGTGCATTGGAAGATGATTTTACCGTCGTGAACTGGGACCAGCGTGGGGCCGGGCGCTCTTACAGCGCTGCGATCCCGCTCGATAGCATGACGCTGGCCCAGCTGGTTGCTGATGCCCATGAGCTCACCGGCTATCTAAAAACCGCATTCGGGCAGCAGAAAATCTTTATCCTTGGTCACTCCTTCGGCACCCTTATCGGCATGCAGCTGATCCAGAGCTACCCGCAGGATTACCGCGCACTGGCAAGTGTTGGCCAGGTAGTCAATGTAATAGAGAATGAGCAACTGAGCTACGACTTCGCTCTGAGTCAGGCTGCCGCTAACCATAACCTGCTAGCCATTACCGAACTGAACGACGTTGGCCGCCCGGATGATGATGGCGAATACGCCGATGAGGCCGGTTACGATGTGACCGCTGCATGGATGGGCCATTACGGTGGTGATCTCTATGGTGAAACCAGTACGGATGAAATAGAGCAGGCGTTACTGGATAGCGATATCTACGCCAACTATCAGGCTGAGTTGGTGAACGGCTGGGATTTTTCTCAGCACCTGTTTGATGACCCGTACGTGTGGGAACTTGATCTGCGCAGCGATATTCCTCAGGTCAGTGTGCCGGTTTACTTCTTCACGGGCCGCCATGACTACGACACTCCCTGGGCACTGGTCGTGGAATACTATAACCAGCTGGTGGCACCGGCCAAAGGCCTTATCTGGTTTGAAAACTCAGCACACTTTCCCTTTTATGAAGAACCTGTGCCGTTTAATAATGCCCTTATCAGTGCATTCAGCAGTCACTAAGCTATATAACGGTTGTGGATTTTCGCGATAGATTGCTGATGACCAGGTAATGGCTTCGCGCCATTACCTGACTTCTTATGTAATACTTGTGACCTTATGAATAATCTCAGCAGCTATATCCACTGTATTCAGAATCAGTCCTCTGCGCTGTCGATCTGCCAGCAGTCTACGGAACACAATAGTTACCTGGATGACGGCATCGAAATCAGCGAACAGCACAGCCTCTACCATTTTGATAATGGAGTGGTGATCAGCTATCGGCTGGAGCACGACACCGCCTCTGGCAATGATCAGCAGTGCGAGGAGTGCTGGATCAGCTATGAAGTGGTCGAACAGGGTGAGTACAGGATTCGTCCGGCCAGCAAAAATTTTTACAACGCCTGCCAGCAAAGTTTCTGGCTGAAAATGCAGACTCTGTCCGCTGGGTAAGTGCCTATTTTCTTGTGGGACAGCTGTCCTCAGCTGGAAGGGGTGGCAGCGGACTGTAGTCTGTTACGTGTTGAATTCCGGTGGCAATTTATGCCCGCAGGGTGCACCGGCCCCACAAAACCTTCATTCCTAACACCACTCGCATACTTCTCTTAAACGCTGTTTAATTAATATCTTTACATTCTGAACGCTGTTCATTATCCTTGCTCGCAATGTAATTAATCGCTGTTTAATAAAGTCTGTAAATCGAGGATCAAAGATGGCCAGACGTAACGAACATAGCCGTGACCAGCTGCGTGAAATGGCGCTGGCAGCGG
>Ga0193950_1000179_pt1 | contig 16450 bp, 12 predicted proteins | sample BB_1_MG_FD_144485 | JGI IMG/M metagenome (GOLD analysis project Ga0193950, IMG submission 144485) | Microbial mat bacterial communities from the Broadkill River, Lewes, Delaware, United States - BB_1_MG | ecosystem: Environmental > Aquatic > Freshwater > River > Microbial mats | place: USA...
GAACGAGCTGAACATTGGCCATGGCCTGATCGCCCATGCCGTGTTTGTTGGCCTTAAACAGGCTGTGGTTGAAATGAAGCAGCTGATGCTGGATGCCCAGGCACGGGTACGTTAACACCCGAACATCGGGCCGCCCCTCCAGTGAGTGTGACGGCCCGCACGGGGCAAAAAGCGCAACTATGGTATGTTCGGTGGTGTTGTTTGCCGGTAGCAAAAAGCCGTGCTGAGTTATTCTGTATGGATCAGAGAAAACTATGTATAAAACACCCGTTGTAGTTAGCAGTGAAAACCATGCCCGCTTACGCTTTGTGCCAGCGGATGATTTCCAGTTTGCAGCCACGCAGACACAAGCCCCCTTGATGGGGGGGGAAGTTGTTCAGGCTGCTGAATATTACCCGGTTGTGTTCAATCAGAGCACTGGTGAACCCCTTGCTGTTCTAGGGCTTACGGCCAATCGTAACCTCTACCTCGACAGTAACTATTACTGGCGCGCCCCCTTTGTGCCTGCCAGCTGCACCAATTATCCATTTGCACTGGCAAAAACAACAGACGAAACCGGTTCACAGCACTATGTACTGACAATGGATACAAGTGCTGAAACCTTGCAGGACAAAAAAGGGAAATTGCTGTTTAACAAAAATGGTAACAATGGCTATCGGCCCTCACCCTTACTTAAAACCCTCAAGCAAAAGCTGGCCGGTGTTGAAATAAACCTGGAAAAGACGCGGGTTTTATTTTCTCAGCTAGTCACACATGATGTGCTGATTGCACAACAGGCCGATTTCCCGCTTGGCGAAAGGCAGGGGCGACTGGAAGGCTTTGCTGTTGTCGACTGGGAAAAAGTACAGCAACTGGATGAGACAGTTATAGCGCAGTGGAAAACATCAGGCCTGTTATCTGTGCTCGAAGCACATACCCGTTCTCTAAAGCACTTTAACCTGCTGGGTCGCTTACTAAACCAAAGCTGATTAGCGCTCTGTTTCTCAGAACGATGGCCACAAGGCGATGAGTTATTAACACACAAATTGGTATTGGCTGTAGCTCGCTGACACAGGCTCAGCGCATAGACGGCATAGGGCACTATACCCGGACATTGGTCAGCAATCTGCATGCATTGCCGTCATGTAGCGTTAGCACACTGCTTTATCGGCATGAGCCTCACCTTGATGAAGCCTGTTACTTTCAGGAGTCGTTTCTCGCGGGGGCGCTGAAGGCTCAGTTTTTGGGGCAGAGTTTTAGCCTGCCCCCAGAAATGAACATTGACCTCTATCATGCGACCGATCATCGTATACCGCTGCTGAAGGATACGCCGGTGATCGCTACGCTACACGATGCAGTACCATTTACTCACCCTGAGTGGGTAAACCCCCGTTGGCGGCGTTCAAAAAACTGGCTGATGCGTAAATCGGCTCAATGGGCTGATCATATTATTTGTGTCAGTCAGGCGGCTGTTACTGAGGTTGTGGAGCATTGGGGTGTTTCGGAGCAGCGAGTCAGCGTGATTCATCATGGCGTAGATCAGCAGCGCTTCAGGCCTGTTGCGGCGGACATAACCGAAGCCGCTGTAAAACGATTCAAGTTACCAGAGCGTTACCTGCTGTTTATTGGCACATTACAGCCACGCAAGAACCTTCCCCGGTTACTGGAAGCCTACCAGAACTTACCCGCAGAGTTACGCAAGCAATACCCACTGGTGATTGCCGGGCGGCTGGACAGTGAAAGCAGAAAAACCTGTCAGCAGCTCAGACAGGCAGAGGCTGAAGGTGATGTGCACCTGTTAGGCTATGTAGAAGGTGATGATATTCCTTTGCTTTATCAGCGTGCCAGCCTGTTTATACTACCGTCTTTACATGAAGGGTTCGGCCTGCCTGTACTTGAAGCCATGGCCAGTGGAGTGCCTGTTTTGTGCTCAGCCTTACCGGTAACCCGGGAAGTTGGTGGTGATGCTGTTGCGACTTTCAACCCTGAGTCTGTTTCCGCGCTGACAGCGAGCATCTGTGAATTACTGTATGATAGCGGGTACCGAAAAAAACTGGTTGAAGCTGGCCACGAACGGGTGAAGCATTTTACCTGGCAGGTAACAGCACAAAAAACTGCAGAGCTTTATCACCGCCTGCTCCGGGCATCATAATAGCCGTATCAGCGAGTAGCTACGCCAGCCTGATACCGCCGCCATCGAGATACACCGCAGTTACTGAGCAGCAAGCCCGATGAAATTATTAGTTAATACCACCGCTTTAGCACCGCCGCTGGCCGGAATCGGCCACTATAGTGCGCAGCTGTTGCAACAGCTTCTGAACGCTACAGAGCTAACCGATATCAAAGGAATCTCCCTTTCTGGTACGCAGCTTTTAAGTTGCAGCCAGCTTGAGCAGGTGTTGAACTCCGTGGCGCAGCCGACGCAGGTAACCGCTGCAAGGCCGCTGCAAAGGCTCGCCCGGAATGTACCGATGGCGCGTTCATTGCGCCGAATGCTGGTAAAGCACAGCATGAAAATGCGAACAAAGCAGTTACATGATTATATCTATTGGGAGCCAAACTGCTTGCGTCTGCCGCTGGAAAACCCCTCAGCAGTCACTGTGTATGATCTATCGCATATCGCACACCCGGAGTTTCACCCGGAACAGCGGGTACGTACACTGGATAAAGGACTGCCAGCCAGCCTGGAAAAAGCCTCTAAAATCATCACAATATCGGAATTCTCACGGCAGGAGATCCTTGCTGAATTTGGAGTCCCCGCGGATAAGATCAGCCTGGTGCCACCTGCTGTTGCAGAGCAGTTTCGGTATAAACCAACAGTGGCGCAACTGCAGGCCATAAAACAGCGGTATCAGTTACCTGAGCGCTATATCCTGAGTGTAGGTACGCTGGAGCCGAGGAAAAATATTCTACGCCTGATAGAAGCGTTCTCCGCATTGACGTCAGAGGTACGCAGAGCCTACCCACTGGTGATGGTCGGGGCGAGGGGCTGGTGCCTGGAAGGCTATGATAACGTTATTGGGCGACTGGAAAGCAGGGGAGAGTTGATTCGTACCGGCTACATCCCGCAGACAGATATACCGCTGCTCTATAAAAATGCCACCTTGCTGGCTTACATCTCGTTGTACGAAGGCTTTGGGATGCCGATAGCAGAAGCCATGGCGGCCGGAGTCCCGGTATTGTGCTCAAATACCACCTCCATGCCTGGTGTTGCGGCGGGTGCAGCGGTGCTGGTTAACCCCTGGGATATCGATGCAATCAAAGCAGGGCTACTTAACCTCATTAACGATGAAAAATTACGTCAGCATTGCTGTCAGACTGGGCTTCGTGAAGCAGCTGATTACACCTGGAAAAATTCGGGAGAAAAACTTATTTCAACTTTAAATAGCGTAGTGGACTAATGTGTAGCTCTATGGATAAATTTTACGCTGAAATGGCTCAGGCCGATAAACTTTTGCATATACAATACAGTGCGGTTATCTTTGTTTTTCTATCTGTAATCTGCTCACTGCCCATTGCACTGGTTTTAACTTTTTTTATTGGGTTGTTGAAGGAGGTGTGGGATAAATACTATGGTAGTGGATTCTGCTTTTATGATATGGCTGCAAATCTCCTTGGAATGGCCTTTGTTTACCCTGGAATAGTTATGGTTAAAAGTTTTTTTTAATAAGCGCTATATGCTAAAGAGATGATAATGAAGACAATATTTGTTGACTGTACATATTTGTATCACCATCCGGAACTTAACACGGGTATTCAGCGTGTAGTACGTCGTGTTATAGAAAATTTTCAGGATTTATCGGTAGAAAAGTCTCTAAATATAGTCCCTGTTACGATAGGTAATGGCGAGTTCAGGCCTATTGATTTGTCTGATCTTTACAACTTTAAACAGCATGATGATAGGGAAAGTCGTGTCTCTTTGGCGAAAAAAAATCTGGCTTCATTCGTATCAAAATCTTATCTTTATGCTAGAGAATTAATATGTAAAATTCATCCCTCTGAGAAATTCAGACGGTTTCTATTTGCCCCAAAAGAAAATTTCGGATTAAGTTATCTGATAACGAAATTTATTATTAGCCCCATCCTTTCAATTGTGGGCAGGCAGGGAGCGAATAACCCAGAAAAGATTGCTGATTTCTCTGTTATAAAGAAAGGTGATATTCTTCTACTTATAGATTCCACCTGGTATTCAAATATATGGGAAAGCGTTGCGCAGTTCAAAGAAAAAGAAGGGCAGGTCGTTTCTGTTATCTATGATCTTATACCGATAACACACCCAAATTTTTGTAATGATTTTCTTGTTGATACTTTTCATGAGTGGTTTTCACGATCTGTACACTATATTGACCAATACATAGCTATATCTGATACCGTCAGGGCTGATCTTGAGTGTTATATGACAGATCGGTTTGGTGAAGAAGGAAGAAACAAAAGCTATGACTACTTCCTTCTCGGTAGTGATTTTAATTATACTAATAGCCAGTATGAACCTGTTCGGCAGTCGCTGAAAGATAGTCTTTCGGGTGGAAGCACTTATCTTATGGTGTCCACAATAGACTTGCGAAAAAACCATAATTACCTTCTTGATAGCTTTGAAAGATTATGGGAAAAGGGAGAAGCAGTAAATCTGTGCATTGTTGGACGTGTTGGCTGGAATGTTAACTCAATAATAAAAAGAATTAATAAACATCCAGAGCACACATTCAAGCTGAACCACTGGTCGGACCTGAATGACGCAGAGCTCCTATACTGCTATCAGCATGCAAAAATGCTTGTATTCCCGTCCATAGTTGAAGGCTTCGGGCTGCCCATTATCGAAAGCCTGAGTAACGCACTTCCTGTGCTGGCCAGCGATACCCGCGTTCACCGGGAAGTCGGGGGAGAGCATGTGGGTTACTTTGATCTTTCCACTCCGGATTCGCTCTGCCGTCAGATTGAGCAGATCGAGCGAACAGGCATCCCCCGGAACCTGAAAGTACCGGAGCACTACTGTTGGCTGAACTGGAGAGAGAGCAGTGAAAACCTGCTCGACAAAATACACCCTGAATAAATATCAGAATATAGAATCGCCTTTGCAGACAATAGTAATCTGCACAGCTTAGCGCTGTGAAGATTACTATAGCGAAGCCTTAAATAAGCTCATACTAGAAAGAAACATCTCCAATACAACTGGCAGCACTATCGGCTGCCCCCTGCAAGGCCTGAGATGAAAGATGCGCATAGCGCATGGTTACGCTAGGGTCTGAATGCCCCAGAATATGTTGAACCTCATACAGGCTTCGGCCACTGTTAACCAGGAAAGATGCAAACGAATGCCGTAAATCATGCATTCGAACATCCTCCAGGCCTGCTTTCTCACGCATACGGAACCAGGCGTGCGTAATGCAGCGTAAAGGTTTACCGTTATAACGGCTAATAAACAGACTCTGCTCGCCGGAAACAGGAGTACCCAGCTCTTTAAGCACACTCAAGGCGGCTGAATTCAGGGGTATCGCCCGGGGTTTTTTGCTTTTCGCATTTTCAGCAGGAATTCTCCAAACCTGGCGTTCAGTATCAATATCGCACCAGCGAGCCTTTAGTGCCTCGCCACGCCTGGCACCGGTACTCAGAAGAAAAAGTACGGCAAGGGCAACGGGTCGATTACTATCAGTTTTCAATACACGTAGCAGGCGTTGTGTTTCCTCTTCATTCAGGTATCGCTCACACTTATTATCCTCTCGGAAAAGCTTTATTTTGGCGGCGGGGGTTTCTTCTATTTCCTCCCACTCAACGGCCAGATTAAAAATATACCTGATTAATACCAGGTGTCGGTCACAGGTAGAGGCTTTTAATCCACTTTCTTTAAGAGCAGAGTGAAAAGCCTGAATTTGCGATCGTGTTACCTCTGTCAATGGTAGTTCACCAAAAGCAGGGAGAATTCTATTGTTCAGTAGCGAAAGGTCTGTCTGCCAGGAACGCTTTCGTACTTTAATGTAGGGCAGATAGCAATCATTTACAAAATCTGAAAATGTTAAAACCGACTGCTTAACAGGTTCTTGCCACTGGCCCAGCAGCGATTGAGCTTTAATTTCCTTAGCTCGGTTACGCGCATCACGTACTGAAATAAGCGATGCATCCCCAATGCGTACAGTAATTGTCCGTCCGTCCTTTCTGATCCGCTGGAAAAAAGTACGTTTACCACTTTTAGCCACCTGCAGGTAATAACCCTTAAGGCGTTCATCAAAGTAGTCAATTTTGCTTTTTCCTGGTGCGCATGTAGCAGTACGACAGAACCGTTCCGTGATTCGAGTAACAGGCATCCTACATAATCCTAAATTCACGAGCTCCCTAAATCTGGAGCTGATCTTACGGATTTGCTGACAATTTACACCAACACTTTAGTACCGGATTCACATTTCAATGCTTCAAGCAATACTACTTTGTAGGTAAATGATAGGTGATGTTGATCTGATGTCGCAACTGAATATATGCTAAAAAATCATTGTATTCAATTAGTTAACAATCAGGATGTAGCAAGTCCTGGACTTTGGTACTGTATTTTATCCACAGTTTTATCAGCAGCCAGATAGAAGATCTGTAGGTGCATAAGCTGTTAATAAATTTTATGTCTATTTTTCAGTAAGTTATCCACAGGGTTACTTTCACTCTGACTGCCGACGATGAAAACATCGCAGGTACAGATCTGGACGACACCATTGTTGCTGCCACTGGCACTCTTAACAATGGCGACATAATCGTAGACGGTTCCACAACCGACAACGATACCCTGAACGTTGTTTACAAAACAGCTGCGGACCTGGCTGCAACAGCGACCATCGCTGGCGTTGAAAACATCAACGTTGATCTGCAGGTATTCTCCGGTGGTGTTTTCGACGCTGTAAACGTAACTGATGCCACAATCACCGGTTCCAGCAACAAGCTGGGCTTCGACGGTGACTTCCAGGTGGATAACACAGAAGACAACAACGTTGTTGCTGGCACTAACGTCACTACACTGGACGTTAACGGTCTGGAAGCGGGTACGGTTGATGCTGGTGCAGCGACGACAGTTGAAATCGCTCATGGCGGTGCTGCAGATGCAGAAGTTGTTGCTGTCACTGTAAACGGCGACACTGATCTGGACGTTGATTTCTCCGGTGCAGGCACTAGCGAAGCACTGAACATCACTGCATCTGCAGCTTCCACAGTGACCCTGAATGCAGCGTCTACTGTAGCGGTTGCTAACCTGACAGTAACCGGTTCCGGCTCTCTGTCTATCGACACTGAAGCGGCTAACGTAACTGGTGCAACCGTAACTGGCGTTGATGTACTGAACATTGTTGATGCGACTGGCGGTCTGGACGCTGAGAACCTGACTGTAGGTTCTATCGAAGTGTCCGACACTGCTGCAATGTCTGTTACCAATGCGGAAGGTCAGACTGTGACGCTGTCTGCTGAAAATGGTGACCTGACGGTTGACACATCTGGTACAACCAACACTGAGTCTGTCACTGTCAATGTTACTGCAGACCAGGCAACAGGCTCTATCACTGTTGATACCAACACCAACACTGCTGCCGTTGCACTGGCTGCCGCTGTTGCTGATGTTGCAACACTGACCTACGCAGGCGATACCACTGTTACTGTTGCAGGCAACGTAACTCTGGCTGACGTAGATGAAGCTGCAGCAACTGATACGCTGGTTGTCAGCGGTGCGGGTGATGTGACTGTTGACGCTATCGATGCAGCAGATGCTGACTTCTCTGGCGTAACAGGTGCAGTTGACCTGACTCTGGACGGTACAACTCAGTCTATCGTAACTGGCGCGGCGGCTGACACCGTAACACTGGGTACAGCGACAGGTATCGTATCCATCGCTGCTAACGGCGGTAACGACACTGTTGATGCTGATGCAATCACTACTGGTACTGTTGCTGCAGAGCTGGGCGCTGGCGATGACAGCATCTCCTTCGACGCTGTAGGTGCTGCAACAATCGCACTGGACGGTGGTGCAGGCACTGATACCCTGGCGCTGACTGCTGCTGACTTCACAACAGCGGCTACATTCGCACTGACCAACTTCGAAAATCTGACCACTGATGGCGCATCTGTATTCAATGCAGACCAGCTGACTGGCGAAACACTGGCTGTTGCCGGTACTGCAGAAGCTGGCGATACCCTGACTGTGAACGCTGAAGCCGCTGACACGGTAATCGATCTGAGCGGTCTGACTGTAGCTGACACAATTGATGCAAACGTTGCTATTGTTGCAACCGCTGCAACCGCTGCTGTAACGATCACTGGTACTGCAACTGACGACACCATCACTGCTTCCGGCAACGCTGACGTTATCGATGCAGGCGCAGGCGATGACACTATCGTATCTGCAGCAGGCGCTGAAACCATCACTGGTGGTGCTGGTGATGACACCTTCACTCTGGCTTCTACTGAAGCTGCGCTGGATGCGATCACCGACTACACCGCTGCAGCAGACGCTGCTGATAACGATACGCTGGGCGTAACTGCTGCCGTTGTAGTAGCAGACGTACAGCTGGTAGACAACATGGACGTATCTGCTGCTGATGCAGCGGCAACTGCCACTGACATCCTGGCGATCGTATCTGACGGTGTACTGACTGTAGGCGGTACTGAAGCAGCTGCAATCGATACTCTGGCAGAGTGGTTCGACGTTGCTGCCCTGGCATCTGCTGACACCACAGCGAACGTGCTGGCGTTTGAATTCAACGGCAACACTTACCTGTACGAAGACAGCGGTGCAGACGCTGAAGTCGCATCTGTTGAGCTGACAGGCGTAACTGGTATCACAGCTGTAAGCACAACTGCAGCTGCTGACACCATCCTGATCGGCTAATACCGCTTAATACCGCAGGCAGGGCTATCGCGCTGCCCGGTGTAAAGTAGCAGAACCGTCAGCCCATCCGGGCTGGCGGTTTTTTTTTAGGTGCTACTCATGTACCGAATTCTGGAAGACGCCCCCTGCCCCCCCTCAGCGCTCATTTCAGAGGGCCTGAATTTTCTGCACCGCTATAAATCTTCATTCCTGGCCCTTGGTTGAATTACTCACACCCCCGACACCGGCCAGAATGACAGGACAGCAATCCAGTAGCATTCACACGGAGGTGAACATGCCTGCTTATCCACACCTGATCCACCACGGCGGTGCCAATGGCGTAACCGGCTCCTGCCACCAGTTTTACAGTGACAGCCAGCATAGCCTGATGATCGACTGCGGGCTGTTTCAGGGTCATGACGCACATCAACTGGAGATAGAGCATGGCAGCCTGTTACGCGCCTTACGGTTTGAGCCCGAGATCCTCCAAAGCCTCAAAGCGCTGGTGCTAACTCATGTCCACATTGATCATGTTGGCCGCCTGCCCTGGTTGCTGGCCGCCGGTTACGGCGGGCCGATATACTGCAGCGAACCTTCAGCCCTGCTGCTGCCCGCCGTGATGGAGGATGCACTTGCCCAGGGCTTTACCCGCAAAAAACGGCTGATTCGCAAAGTGCTGCAGCAACTGCAGCAACAGCTGCGCCCCTTGGCCTATGGCCAGCCCGCAACCCTCTGGCCAGGGCTGGAGCTTACATTGCAGCCCGCCGGGCATATTCTGGGTTCTGCTTATGTCTGCCTGGATAGCGCTGATCGCCAGCGGACAGTATTCTCCGGTGATCTGGGTGCTCCCTGGTCACCGCTGCTGGCTGCGCCGGTTTCCCCCGAATACTGCCATCACCTGATTCTGGAAAGCACCTATGGCGACCGCAAGCACCAGCGCCGTAAACAACGCCGAAAAGCACTGGAAAGTGCCCTGCGCCGGGCACTGGACGATGGCGGTACTGTACTGATTCCGGCCTTCAGCCTTGGCCGCACCCAGGAGCTGCTATATGAGCTTGAAGATATCATCACCAGCCAGAAGGCCTCAGGGGGCGATCTGGCCACACTTGAAGTTATTCTGGACTCACCCCTGGCGGAGCGCTTTACCGGCCTCTATCGGGAAATGAGGCCCTTCTGGGATGCAGAAGCCCATGCCAGGCTGAAACAGGGTCGCAAGCCGCTGGCGTTTGAGAACCTGCTCTGCATCAGTGACCACCACAGCCATCAACAGACAGTGCAATATCTGGCAGGCAACCACCGGCCAGCGGTGGTACTGGCGGCGTCGGGTATGTGCGCTGGCGGGCGGATTGTGAATTACCTGAAAGCGATGCTGGCCGACCCCCGGCACAACGTACTGTTTGTGGGCTATCAGGCACGGGGCACGGCAGGGCACAGCATTCAGAAATATGGCCCGGCTCAGGGCTGGGTAGAGCTGGATAACCAGCGCATAGATATCCGTGCCGGCATTGAAACCATCAGCGGTTACTCCGCCCATGCCGACCAGAAAGATCTGCTTGATTTTATCCGTGGGATGCAGCGGCCACCGGTGCGGATCAGCCTGGTACATGGAGAAGCTGATGCACAGGCAAGGCTGGCTGGAAAAATCCGCCAGCACTGGCCAGAGACCGATATCCGGCTGGGCACCGCCTGAACACACCAGCCGTTACCCTGCATGCCCCGAGGTATGCAGGGTTACAGCAGAGAGTCGTTATCCAGAATAATGCGCTGGGCAGACAGCTCAACTGCGTCATTGGCCAGACTGCCACTGACCGGGTTATTGACCACCAGCTCAAAGAACTCATTGCCTTCGGGCTCTTTATCGTCAATCAGCTCTACGGCGATTGCAAAAAACGTCTGGCCTGGCTGTAGCGTTACCACCCCGGAGGTTTCCACATAATCCTCACCGGCTTTGGCGCTGCCATCACGGGTGCTGTATTCCACGCTTACGGCGTATGTGGTGGGAGCGTTAATCTCCAGCAGGAAATAAGCCGTGTCGGCTTCATCCGGGGTAAAGTTTACCTCGGATTTACGGGTTGGCACCGAGGCGACAGGGGTCCCGCCAATTACCTGCAGATCCGCCAGTGCCAGGGTCTGGTCGGCGAACACGAACTGCTCGATACTGGTTAGCGTGTCGGTGCCATCAGTGCCAGCCTCATTACTGACTATCAGGTTATTCTCAACCTTGCGGAACTGATAATCAGCACTGTTACCGCTGAAAACTACGCTGTCTTCGCCTTCACCGCCGTTCAGGTGATCATCACCGGCCCCGCCGGTCAGAGTGTTATCCAGAGCATTGCCCAGCAGTACATCGTCATGGGCGGTACCAATTGCGTTTTCGATTTCGGTACCAAAAGCGATGGCAATATTATTGCTGGCTGCAATCAGTGGTCCTTCATATTTCATCTGGCGCTGGCCGATATCACTGAAGCTGCCTGCGGCAAGGTCCAGCCTGACGCCGGTTTCCTGATCTGACAGATCAAAGGTGTCTGTACCACCACCGTCCCAGATGGTTTTAAGCTCGGCACGGTTGCTGAAGGTATAAACGGTATCATCCGCACGGGTTTCAGTATTGGCACCGTAGAGGTGCTGTATGGCGAGGATGTCATAAAGCATAGGGGTCGAGGGCATTACAGCCTGAGCATAATAGCTGCTGGCACCTACCATGGTGAAGGTATAGCCTGCAGCATCGCTGTCAGTGTAAGACATCACCGTGTAACCGGTATTGTCTTTTTCGCTGTCCAGCGCAGGGAAATCCCCTTCGGCTTCAAAACTGTGTTTCAGCCCCAGCGCATGGCCAACTTCATGACGCAGGGTGTGCATACCGTCACTGTTGGTGGAAAAGTCGGTGGTGGATGGGTGCAGCCAGACATCGCCGTTCTCATCATCCGGGGTGATAATGCCCTCACTGTCTACCAGGCCACCGCCGGGCAGATAGGCGTAAGCGCTGCTGTCATCCCCTACGGCATAGCTATACGCCACACGCATATCGCCATAGGTTTTGGCATCTTCCACTTCGGTAAAAGTGATTGTGGCTATGTCTGCCCAGCTCTGCAGCACCTGAGTGAAAACCTGCTTCTGATCAGCACTCAGGCCATACCAGCCTGCCGACACTTCCCGTGTGTAATTCCAGTAAGCCTGCCCGGACGGGAAACTATAGCTGATCTCTGTGGCTGTGCCCGGGGCCTCGCTGCCCCATTTTGCCCCTGCCAGAAGCGTGTTTACACGCTCATCATCCGTACGCTCAACCAGCCGGTTTGTCATTATTGCGCTCCTGCATCATTCTCTGCATTCCTGTCTGTCAGGAGTATAGCGGCTGAGCAGCTGCAGAATACAGCCCAATATACACAGCAGTAACGACACAGGAACCGCCATGGTAAGCGCGACAGGTGTCAGCTGAACAGATCACCCGCCTGACTGGCCCCCGTAATGCCGACCAGCGACAACCCGCCTGCCAGCGCCTGATCATCTACGCTCACCTGCTCGACCAGGCTATCGAATGCGCCACTGGAATAATTGCTGACAGCGGCTTCAAGGTCACCCTGAGCAGCCCCGGTCAGCAGCGCCTCAAACGCATCATCCAGTGCTACCGTCTGAACCTGAGTGGCGCTGCGCAGGGCGGGCAGTGCGGCGGTTGCATTACCGCTGGCCAGCGCGACACCAATATCACTGTTGGCCCCGGCGGTAATCGTCGCTGTTTCATCTGCCAGAGCCTGCACCTGCTGGCTGAAGTCCGGAGCCAGCACGGCGCTGGTATCAGCCTGCACCAGCAATGCAGCGGCCCCCAGACTGATACTCTGCAGCAGCTGAGTATCGGTCAGGTCGAGCGGGGCTGTATGGACAGAGCTGTCCTGGGCGGGCAATGCCTGTAATACCGTGGCCAGGCTGCTTTGACTGGCAGCAAACGCCTGGGCCAGAGACACACTGCTGCCAGCCACCCCCTGTAGCAGGGCAGCCGTATGACTGGCGGTGATCATCAACTGCAGGCTGGCCCCCTGCACTGCCAGCCCGGCGGTGAGGTCTACCGTGTTTTGCAGGGTGCTGGCGATTGGGTCCAGCGTGAGCAGTGACAGGCTGTTATCCAGCCCCATACGTTCACTGATCAGCGCCTCTGCAGCCACCACACTGAGCCCCTGGGCAACCAGCTGCTGTGCCAGGGTGGTCAGCGGACTTATGACAGTTGCCCCCTGAGGAGCACTCAAAGCACCGGGTATTGGCTGGCCGGTGGCGATATCAACACCGCCCGTGGCAGTCAGGGTGCCGACGCCGCCCAGGGTAAACTGGCCATGCTGATCACTGCTGGTGCTGGCTTCAAAGCTCTCGGCCAGGGCGTTGCCATTGCTGTCAAAAAACACTGTGGCATCACGGATGTAGCCATCGACCAGGGTGCCGTCAATCAACACGGCACCGGTGTATTCGGCACTGGCATAGAGCTGCTGTATCAGCGTGAGGGTATCGCCAATTGCTGCCAGCTCTGCTGCATCGGGTGCCCGCTCCAGAATGCCATAATAACTGGCAATCCCCTGCACCTGAGCGGCTGTGAGCTGAGTAAACTCAGCAGAGCTGGCAAACTGGGCGATCACCTCTGACTGGCTCATGCCGGTTGCCATCTGGATCAGCCAGTAGGCTTTGCCATCGGTATCGGCGGCCCGACCAAAGGCATTCTGATACAGCACATCAAGAAAATCGGCATCACTGAGGTTACTGCCAAAGCGTTGTAAAAACTCGTCAGAGCTGGCAAAACCGGCGGCACACTCAGCAGCAGTGTGGCCCTGGCGCAGTGCGTTGGTCCAGTAAGTAAGCCCATCAGATTCTGGTGCCCGGCCCAGTGTAATCAGATACAGTTTGCTGGCCAGTGCTACCGTTTGCTGAAACTCCGGACTGTTGATAAACGCCAGCGTTACCTCGGCCCGGCTAAGGCTCTGCCCGGCCAGTATATCCTGCCAGTAGGTCTGGCCGGTGGTATCGGCCTCGCGGTAAAGGAATGTACGGTAGAGGTGGCTGATAAATTCGGCATCATTTGCAATGGTCATAGCCTGTCACCCTGGTTGGCAATCATTGTGGTTATAGCCTGATGGTTAGAGCTTGCCTCCATGCCAGGCTCGCACCGCAGTGCTAGCGGCTTCCGCCTGTAAAATGTCATAAACCCTGGCGATAAAGCTCAACGGAGGTTGCTTCAGTCTAGTACATTGCGTGGGAAGTCAAGATCTGTGTATGGGGGTAAAAACAGGGGGCTAAAGAAGAAGACAGGGCGGGAGAACAGGAGGATCCAGCAGGCTGAACTGCTCGCGGCGGGTACGGGTTATCGGTATCGCTCCCGTCATCCGCGTAACTGCTGAACCTCGACAAGACTCAGCCCGGTGATCGTGGCGATCTCTTCGTCCGTCAGTGAGCTCAGGGCAATCATATTCCGTGCTGTGTCCCGTTTTTCTTTAAGACGACCTTCTTCCCGACCTTCTTCCCGACCTTCTTCGCGGCCTTCTTCGCGACCTTCTTCGCGGCCTTCTTCGCGGCCTTCTTCCCGACCTTCTTCGCGGGCATCGTACATCAGGCTGGCTTCATCATGCAGGGCGCGTTCGCGGACGAAGGCCAGTCGTTTGGCTTCTTCATCGGCGCTTAACTGGCGGATACGGTTAACTGCCTGTTTGATGGGTGTGTGGTCTATGGTGGCCATGCGGGCATCCTCCTGCCAGTGTTCGAAAAAGGTGATCCAGTCGTGCAGGGTATCATTCTCATGCGTTAGCCGGTCGGCTTTTCTCAGCTCGATAATGTTCAGCTGCAGCTCATTGCCCAGTTTTACCTCAGGCTGGGTTTCATCGCGCATTTCAAAGCGCCACAGGGCCTGCTGCTGCTGTTTTTCATCGGCGTTGAACAGATCAAAGTCCAGCAGATGAATACCCACAGCGGCTTTAAGCTGACGGTAATCACGCCCGGCATCCAGCTGATCGCTGAGCATACGGGCCAGATAATACAGACTGCGCTGGCCCCAGGCGTTATAGCGGCGTACCTGCATCTCCACATTGTACTGATGGCCGTCGGCATCTCGGGCCAGCACATCCAGAATAATATACTTGCCACTCAGTTCGGAAGCTTCAATGGTGGGGTTGAGCACCTCCACCGCCGTTATCACCGGCAGGTCCGGGCGCAGGTCGTTGATCAGTGCCAGCAACAGCTCAGGTGATTCAGCGAACAGCCGTTTGAACACATAATCGTTTTTTGGGTCCAGCAGCGGGGTGGGCACCGGTTTGCTCCTGAGGTGAGTTCAACTCAGATTTTAGCACAGGCGAGTACCTGGAATGCGCTGTAGTAATTACAGGGACGGCGTGTGGTGCCATGACTGAGGCTATGCATTACCACGCGGAGCGTGGGAACGAGAAAAACTACAAACAATGCACGATCCCTGTAGCAGCCCGTTCCACGGGCGTCACAGGCCTGGGCTGTACCCCTGACGCTCGCGGAGCGAGCTGCTACAAGGCTCCGATGTAAATACTTTCACAGCCTCGGAGCGTGGGAGCGAGAAGCAGACAGCATTCCAGTATCTATTTTCGCAGTTGCTGAACCTCGACAAGACTCAGCCCGGTGATCGTGGCGATCTCTTCGTCCGTCAGCGAGCTCAGGGCAATCATATTCCGTGCTGTGTCCCGTTTTTCTTTAAGACGACCTTCTTCGCGACCTTCTTCGCGGGCATCGTACATCAGGCTGGCTTCATCATGCAGGGCGCGTTCGCGGACGAAGGCCAGTCGTTTGGCTTCTTCATCGGCGCTTAACTGGCGGATACGGTTAACTGCCTGTTTGATGGGTGTGTGGTCTATGGTGGCCATGCGGGCATCCTCCTGCCAGTGTTCGAAAAAGGTGATCCAGTCGTGCAGGGTATCATTCTCATGGGCCAGCCGGTCGGCTTTTCTCAGCTCGATAATGTTCAGCTGCAGCTCATTGCCCAGTTTTACCTCAGGCTGGGTTTCATCGCGCATTTCAAAGCGCCACAGGGCCTGTTGCTGCTGTTTTTCATCGGCGTTGAACAGATCAAAGTCCAGCAGATGAATACCCACAGCGGCTTTAAGCTGACGGTAATCACGCCCGGCATCCAGCTGATCGCTGAGCATACGGGCCAGGTAATACAGGCTGCGCTGGCCCCAGGCGTTATAGCGGCGTACCTGCATCTCCACATTGTACTGGTGGCCGTCGGCATCTCGGGCCAGCACATCGAGAATAATATACTTGCCACTCAGTTCGGAAGCTTCAATGGTGGGGTTGAGCACCTCCACCGCCGTTATCACCGGCAGATCCGGGCGCAGGTCGTTGATCAGTGCCAGCAACAGCTCAGGTGATTCAGCGAACAGCCGTTTGAACACATAATCGTTTTTTGGGTCCAGCAGCGGGGCGGGCACCGGTTTGCTCCTGAGGTGAGTTCAACTCAGATTTTAGCACAGGCGAGTACCTGGAATGCGCTGTAGTAATTACAGGGACGGCGTGTGGTACCATGACTGAGGCTATGCATTACCACGCGGAGCGTGGGAACGAGAAAAACTACAAACAATGCACGATCCCTGTAGCAGCCCGTTCCACGGGCGTCACAGGCCTGGGCTGTACCCCTGACGCTCGCGG
>Ga0193950_1000180_pt1 | contig 16225 bp, 15 predicted proteins | sample BB_1_MG_FD_144485 | JGI IMG/M metagenome (GOLD analysis project Ga0193950, IMG submission 144485) | Microbial mat bacterial communities from the Broadkill River, Lewes, Delaware, United States - BB_1_MG | ecosystem: Environmental > Aquatic > Freshwater > River > Microbial mats | place: USA...
CGGTGGCGGCGATCTGGTTCAGCATCGTGGCATTACGGTTAGCAACCTTCTCAAATGCGCCGAGGAAGCCATGCACATGCAACGGTTTACCGTTTGGCATAAACGGCGCGACCAGCACATTGAAGCCGAGGCGCTCTAGCATATCGACCACATCCACCACCAGCTGGCTCTCGAAGTAGCTGGTGAACGCATCCTGCACAATCACCACCGTATCAGTCCGCTGCTCAACTGTGAGCGCACGAATTTTCGCCGCATCGGCAAATTCGATGGCACGGTTCTCCAGCGCCGCTTTCAGGCTGTTGGTACAGATGCTCGGGCTATCGACCATCCCGGCGTAACGGCCCAGCACTTTACCCAGGCTCGGGTTCTCCATCGCCCAGTTATACGGCTGAGGGAACTTCGCCAGATACGGGATCATGTATTCCAGCCCGCCGATCATATAATCCTTAGCCGGGCGCAGGTAGCGGCTGTAGTACACCTCCATAAAGCGGGAGCGAAACTCCGGTACATTGACCTTGATCGGACACTGGCCCACACAGGATTTACAGGCCAGGCAGCCCGCCATCGCATCCTGTACTTCATGGGAGAAGTCATACTCGCCCCGACGCTTGGCCAGGGTATTTTTAACTCGGCCAGGCAGCCCAGCTACAAAACCGACCAGCCCACTGTTGCGCACTTTCGTGGACTCTTTCACCAGATCCACACCGTTGAGGCTCATCTGACGGGTCCATTCACGCACCAGCGAAGAGCGGCCTTTAGGCGAGTGAATCCGCTGGCGAGTGCCCTTCCAGCTCGGGCACATGGCATCTTTAGGGTCGTAGTTGTAGCAGGCCCCGTTACCATTACAGAACATTGCCGCATCGTAGTACTGGCGCGTGTTTGCCTCGATCTGACGATCATGGTCACCACGGGTGGGCACGCCGTCGATCTTCAGCAGCTCGGCGTCGCCGATCAGCGGGGTGGCTATTTTGCCTGGATTAAGCTGGTTACGCGGATCGAAACAGCCTTTGATACGCTGCAGCTCCACATACAGCTCACCAAAGAACTCCGGTGAATATTCAGAACGTACCCCCTTACCGTGTTCGCCCCACAACAGGCCTTTGTATTTCTGGGTGAGCTTGACCACCTCATCAGTAATGGTGCGGATCATCGCGGCCTGGCTTTCATCTTTCATATCGATCGCCGGGCGTACATGCAGTACACCGGCATCCACGTGGCCAAACATGCCGTATGGCAGATCATGGGCATCCAGTACCGCACGGAACTCCATAATAAAGTCGGCAAGGTTTTCCGGTGGTACGGCAGTATCTTCCACAAACGGAATCGGTCGTTCCTGACCTTTGCCATTACCCAGCAGGCCTACCGCCTTCTTGCGCATTGCCCAGACTTTGCCAATCTCAGCACCGCCATACACCACGGTATGGCCAAAGCTCTTGCCTGGCTGGCCAGACACTCCACTCAGGTGGTCAGTCAGCTTTGTCACCGCCGCCTGCAGACTGGCTTCATCATCACTGGTGTACTCCACCAGGTTAATACCACTGATCTCCGGCTCACCGTCGTTATGCGGGAAGTAATCCGCCACTGTATCCCAGACGATGTCGCCCATCGCCAGATTCAGGACTTTGGAGTCGATGGTTTCGATGGAGGTCGGTCCCCAGTCCATCAATGCCTTGGCATCACGCAGAGAGGTTTCAAAGCTGTCGTATTTGATATTCACCAGCGCCGAGAACTTTGGAATCGCCAGACAGTTCAGTTTCGCTTCGGCAATAAACGCCAGCGAACCTTCAGCACCACAAAGTACCGAGTTGAGGTTAAAGCGACCGGCTTCATCGCGGATATGGGCCAGATCGTAACCGGTCAGACAGCGGTTCAGCTTAGGAAATTTGGCATCGATCAGATCTTTCTTCTCGTTGAAGATCTGGTCCACCAGCCGGTGCGCTTCACCGACCCGGTCATCACGCTGCTGAATCTGTTCCAGCTCAGCCTGCTCAATCGGCTGGGACTCCCATACGGTACCGTCCAGGAATACGGTTTTCAGTGCCAGCACATGGTCACGGGTTTTGCCGTATAGCACCGAGCCCTGGCCACTGGCATCGGTGTTGATCATACCGCCCACGGTGGCCCGGTTACTGGTCGACAGTTCCGGGGCAAAGAACAGCCCATACGGCTTGAGCGCGGCATTAAGCTGGTCTTTTACCACCCCACCCTGCACCCGCACCCAGCGCTCTTCGGCGTTGATCTCCAGCACCTGGTTCATGTGTTTAGACACATCCACGATCAGGCCATCGGTCAGTGACTGGCCGTTGGTACCAGTGCCGCCGCCGCGTGGGCTCAGGCCGATTTCGCTGAACTTCGGCTGGCTGGAGAGTGATGCAATACGAATCAGATCATCAATGCTCTTCGGGTAAAGCACCCCCTGAGGCAGCATCTGGTAGATGCTGTTATCGGTGGCCAGCGTCACACGGTTGGCATAGTCGGCGTTAAGATCGCCCTCGAAACCACCGGCTTTGAGTACATCGATAAACTCCAGATACAGCGTGGCAACGGTATCTTCGATGGTAATTACAGGAATCATAACGGCGATCTCTTCTCAGCTATTCTTATGGGGTGGTCAGTACAGCAAACCTTAGCCTGCTGGCGCTCTGTGACAGTCAGATGGCGCCACCCGAATTATGGCCGCCATCATGCAGAAGCACGATTTATTACACAAATGATAAAAAGTGATTAATTAATCGTTTTTAACGATAATTGGTGCATCGCATCATTTAACCACCGAACCGCTGACTATGCATAACCTTTCGATTCGCCATCTGCGCGCCTTTGTGGCCGTTGCCGAATGCGGCAGTTTTACCCAGGCAGCGGCACAGCTGCACCTGACACAGTCCACCCTGACGGCAACCATTAAACAGCTGGAAGAGCAGGTCGGGCTGGTGCTGCTTGACCGAACCACCCGGCGAGTTTACCTCAGTGCCGAGGGCGAGCGTTTTCTGCCTGTTGCCCGTGGCTTGCTGTCCAACTTTGATACCGCATTAAGCGACCTTCAGGCCATTGCAGCAGGCCAGTCCGGTCAGGTGGGCATCGCGACCTCCCCCTCCGTCCTCAGCCAGCTGCTGCCATCGGTCATCGCACGGTTTCATGAGCAGCACCCCGCCGTCGGCATTCACCTGCGTGATGACAGCGCCGGTGGGATTGAGCAGCGAGTGCTAAGCAATGAGATGGACTTCGGTATCGGCGGTAACCACAGCCACCATATCGAGCTGGATTACCACCCTGTTCTGCGTGACCGTTACGGGGTGATTCTGCCTGATGAGCACCCCCTGCTCACAGAGGACGAGCTGGAATGGGAGCAGCTTGCCGACAGCCAGCTGATCTACCTGACCAGCGATACCGGCATCCGTGCCCAACTCTCACGTATGCCTGACGATATCCCCGGCGGTATTACCCTGGAAGGGCCGTTGATCGAGGTATCCAACCCCGCCGGGCTGGCCGAGCTGGTTAAAGAAGGGATTGGCATCGCTGTACTGCCCGCCCTGGCGGCAACAACCGCTACGGTGGGAAGCCTGAATTTTGTACCGTTAAGCACGCCGGTGATAGAGCGGGAGATCAACATTATCACCCGCAAAGGCCGTACCCTCAGCCCGGCTGCTGCCCGCATAATACATAGCCTGCAACAGCATATTAAACAGCGCCAGTGGAACAGGCATGTAATCCCAATTGTACCGCCCTTATAGAAAGCAGCACCCCGGAGTAACTGCGCTATGATCAGGGTTACTGCTGATAGAAAACAGCCAGCCATACCGTCAGCTGATCCGGGTCAGTCCAGCTGACTTTATGGCGACAATGCGCCGGTATATTCCGGTAATCACCAGCCTGTAAAGTGACTGTTTCTCCACCCTCGAATTCCAGAGTCCCAGCGCCTTGCAATACCAGCACCCATTCATGCTCATCCTGGTCATACCAGCCGGTATCTGGCGAGCTTTGCCCCTGGGACAGAATACGTTCAATACGCAGGCTTTTGTGCTGAAACAGATCAGTGAAGATCTCTTCACTCGCCACGGCGGGCAGGTCAGCAAACAGATTGGCACAGCCTTTCATAATATATCCCTCATCATCTGAATAATCTCCGCCTGTCAGCTAACAGGTACCCGATGATGCTGTAACGCCTCATCATCACCCAGGCTGAGTATATGTCGACAGATCAGAACAACAGCTCGATACAGCAGAAAAATCAGTAACCCCGGCAGCAGCACGAGGTCAAACAGTGCCAGCGTCAGGCTATTAATCACATAGCTAGCCAGACTATCCACCTTCTGATTGATATGTTTGCTGGACAGCGTTTTCAGCTTATCAACACTCTGCTGTGCGCTACGCTTCAAATCCTGCTGACCTACACTTTCGGCCAGGTGCAGGTGTGTACTGGTCAGAGACTGCTGATTGCTGTGGCGCAAATCAGCACTGACTCTGTCACTGATACCCTGAGCAATATGCAAGCTATAAGGCAACACCAGATGCAGTAACAGATAAGTAGAAAACAGCAAACCGGTTACGCCACGCATCAATGCCTGATGGTGCTGGGCCCCACAGATTAACCGCACCAACTGCCAGACCAGCGCCGCCCCCAGTGCAGCTTTCAATATCAGCCCCGAAATAGCGTCGGCTGTATCAGAAACAAGGCTTAACACCGTAATAACTGCTGTAGAAGCCATGGCAACCTCTCCCCCCCGTTCAACCAGCCGGGTGAGCGCCGCCACTGCATTACCTACATCCACGTTAAAATCAGCAAAGAATGACACCCCGATCTGGCTACTCTGAGCCACCTCCAGCAGCCCTGTAAGGGCCGCCAGCTTGCCGAAATCCTGCTGGGCCTGGGTTCTGATCTGAGCCAGATACTGCTGGTTTTGCTGATACAAATGATCCTGGGACAGCCATTGATAAGTGCCCAGCAATTGCGGGTTAGAGATAAACCAGAGCAGCACAAACAGACCAAGTACACTGATCAGTGCCCGGCGGTTAACTGTCGAGCCCTTTACCGCTATATTCAGATCAGTCATGACCCTGCCCCATCAACATATCCCCGGAATAATCGCACGCGAGTTGCGCCAGACCCGCCGCCCCCTCAACCATTACATCCATATCCACCGGAGCACTGATTCCCTGGACAGTGCCAGATTCAGAATACTGCCAGATCTGCCAGTTTTTAACCCCGGGTGGCGGTGTGGGCTTGCTGGCGTAATCGGCAAGCCAGAATGGGTAATCGTTAAATTGAGGACCAATATCTGACTGCCAGAAACTGCTATAGGAATAGACCAGGGGTATGCAGCCCGTCGCCTGCTTCACCTGCTGCAAAAACAGGCTCAGACGTTGCTTTAGCTCTGACACTGCTTGTGAATCTTTGACCTCAACATCCACCATTGGCGTCAGGTTCAACGGCTTCCCCCTGATCGTACTCAGGAAGTTAGCCAATTGCTGTTGAGGCTCATCATCAGCCTCAAAGAAATGATAGGCACCCAGCTTTAATCCAGTGTCCGCAGCATTGGCAATATTGGTCGAAAAAGATGGGTCCTGATAGGTCGCACCGTCCGTGGCCTTCATATAAGCAAACGCCAGCCCGGCTTCAGCGACCACCGGCCAGTGAATCACACCCTGGTAATGAGAAACATCAATTCCATGAACCGGCTTACCGGACTGAGCACCTAACCGCGCTTTAACATATCCCGGCACCTCCTGCACTCCCGCACTCACTGGTACCGGCGCAAAAATAACTGGACGCGCCAGCAACACAAACGCCAGCCCGGCAACAATTGTAAGCCCCAGTACAGTATCCCGCTTCCGCCCCTCTGTGACAGGCATAAAAAGTTCCCTCATCCTCATCCATTAACTGTATGGCAGCCACCATGCAAACATAATGCTAAATACACCGCACCCGCTTTGAGCACCACAGAGTACCGGTTTCCACAACAGATACCAGGGCAAGGCGCGTATAACCGCCCTCCATGATTTTCTATCACGAATCCGGCAGGCCAATATCATCTGTTGCCAGGTACCAGATCAAGACCCGAGCTCAGATATCAGCCAGGCCACTAGCGATAGCCTGCCCAACGGAGTACTATCCGCGCGCGATGGCTAGAGCGACCCTCAGCCTCGCACCTTCACACAGACTTATTGCCCCATGCGGAAAGACACACCATGACTGATTCACACAAAACCAGCCGCGCCACCCTGCTGGAACAGGCCCACACCAACATGCCAATGGGCGTAGCAGACAGCTACCGCTACTGGGGCGAAGAAAACACCGTTTTTATCAAAAGCATGGAAGGCTGCACGCTCACCGATGCCGACGATACGCAGTATGTCGATTTTCGTCTGGCCTATGGCCCGATTATCCTGGGTTACCGCGACAGCCGTGTTGATCAGGAAGTAATCAACGCGATTACCAACACCGGCACCATCTGCGGCTTCTCCACCGCACTGGATTCAGAAGTTGTTGAACTGGTAAAAAGCCTGTGCCCGAACATCGAAAAGATGCGTTTCGCTAACTCTGGCACTGAAGCCGTACTGGGTGCCGTACGTGTAGCCCGCGGCTTTACCGGCCGCAACAAAATCGTGGTTGTAGAAGGCGGCTTCCATGGCCTGTACGACGAGATGATGTGGAAGCCCGATGTCGATAACTGGGATGCCAGCAGCGGCACGGCTCCTGAAATCAAGCCATTCGGTGCTGGTATCCCGGAAAGCAGCCGTGAGCACCTGGAAACAATCGCCCTCAACGATGCTGCTGCACTGGCTGAGGTATTCGCCCGTGTCGGGGATGATATCGCTGCCATTGTGATCGAGCCGATCATGGGTAACTGCGGCAGCATTGCCTCTACCCCTGAGTACATGCAGCTGCTGCGTGACACCTGTGACCAGAACGGCAGCCTGCTGATTATTGATGAAGTAAAAACCGGCTTCCGCGTTGCCCGCGGCGGTGTGCAGGAGCTATACGGCGTTCACGCCGACCTGACCACCTATGCTAAAGCGATGGGTAACGGTTACCCGGTTGCCGCCTTTGGTGGCCGTGCCGATGTGATGGATATGATCAGTTTTAGTGAAGGCGGCGTAACCCATGGCGGTACCTACACCGCGAACATGATCGCCCTGAGTGCCGCAAAAGCGACCCTGACTCTGCTGAAAGACACCGATGCACTGGCCACTGTCAGCCGTGTAGGTGCCGAGATCCAGCAGCTGCTGTCCCGCGTGTTCACCCACCATGGGGTAGAACACCGCTTCGCAGGCCCGGACTCCATGTTTGGTGTTCACTTTGGCAGCGAAGTGCCACAGAACTACCGTGACTGGAAAAAAACTAACAGCGACCTCTACACCGAGTTTGCTCACAACCTGATTAAGCATGGCGTGATGCTGGAGCCCGACTCCCGCGAGCCATGGTTTATCTGTGAAGCCCATCAGCACATGGATATGGCATGGCTGGAAACCGTCGCCATGCAGTCCATGCAGGAAGCACTGAACAACCAGTAAACTGACCTCGGCGAAAGCAGGCAATCTGCTTTCGCTGATCTCCCCTGTGCCCCCCTATTAACCACCTGCACCCGAGGCTATCAATATAAATAGCCACAGTATTAATGCGGATTCCCCCACAAAAAACCTGAATCCAACATTAATATAACTGAAATATCTTTGAAACAACCCACACCTATTATGCCCCCGTCTTAGCAGGAAACTGGCGTTTATCAAATATTATCTCTGCCTTTTATTAACAAGGCAGTCATAAACAAGACACCAGTTTTTAACATTTACCACTCATAACAATGCTGGCCCGTTTAATGCGATTATTTTCCTGTGTATCACTTGCACTATTAACTCTTAATTCCAACCAGTTACTCGCTGAGACGGTACTGAAAATCGGTAATGGCGTCTCAGTTTTAGCCCATAATGGCCAGGAGTTAGCAGATAGCGACTTTATCGCAAATGGTACCCAGCTACGCCTCAACGAAGGAACAAACCAGCTGGTAGCACGATACGCAGTTGAGCTTCGTGGTAGCGACGGTGATATCGAACGCAGCCATGCCTTTGTGCTACGGTTCAATGCCGCCAAAAATCAGATGGTTACCCTGTCTGCCCCCGTTATTCGCAAGCAACGAGAGCTGGAACGCTTTAACCGTAATGGCAACTGGACACTGAAGGACAGCAATAATACAGCACTACCTTACCAGCACGCTGCATTGATGAAAGAAGGATTTCAGCTCAGCCGTGACTATACACAAGAGCTGGCAGTATTTAACCAGTCAAATAATCCGGCAGCACTTAATAAGTCAATCAGAAAGCCAAATAACTCTCAGCCTGCCACGGCGGAAAAAACCAGTACGACTGTGAGTAACTCAGCATATTCAGACTCTCATCAAGAAAAAAATCATGAGCCTATGCCATTACAAATGCTGAAGTACTGGTACAACCAGGCCGACAGTAAAAGTCAATACGAATTTAAAGCATGGATAGCCCAATAAATATCTGACTATCTGCTAAACACTTTATTTATTCATCCCTTGGGGTTTATTTAACCTCCAGAATACCTTTGCCCAAAATAAGGTTTTATTCCTTACTATTCAATCTAAAAGTTCAGGGGAACTAAAATGAAAAAGCTGATTCTGGCTGTTGCTATCGCTGCTGCAACCACTGCGGGCACTACCAGTGCTGCAACTATCTACGAAGGCAAAGGCCTGACCTACAAAATGAAAGGCGACTGGCAGATCCAGCTGCGCCAGGATGTAGGTAATGATCAGGAACTGGACGTTGAATTCGACGATCTGGAACTGAAAAACTCTGTTACATACGACCTGGGCGATAACCTGAAAGCATTTGGTCAGCTGGATTTTGGTTTTAAAGATGCAGCTGAAGGGAAAGACAAATACGGTACCAAACTGGAAGAAGCCTACGTTGGTTTGCAGTTCGGTGATGTGGCTGTTGCCATTGGTAAACAGGACTTCGCCACTGACGAGTTTGGTGTAGAGGCCGCGTACGAAATGCGTCTGGATGAAGATGGCTTTGACGCTCAGGGCACATCCGGTGATGACGTAATCCGTGTTGACGTTGAAATGGATAACTTCACCTTTATTGCCTCCACCGAGATCGAAGCAGAAGGTGAAGCAAGCGAAGATGGCCGTTCTTTCGACCTGTTCGCTGCTACTGAGCTGTCTGGTCTTGAACTGGCTGCTGCCTACCAGTCTCAGGAAGCCTCTGTTGGTGCTGAGTCCAAAGACACATGGGGCCTCTCTGCAGCCTACGACGCAGGCTTCGCTGTTCTGGCTGCCGACTACAGCTCAGTAGAAGACACTCAGGACCAGTACAACCTGGTTGCTGTAGTACCTGTTGCCAAAACCACTAAAATCGCCATTGGTATGGCTAACATCGACCCTGAAGCAGGCGATGATGTGAACGAGTGGTACGCCAACGTTACTTACAAATTCGCTACCCAGAAAAATGTCAGCCTGTTTGCCGAAATCGCCGACACCGATGAGAGCGGTGTCGATGTAGGTTACCTGGCAGGTATGCGCATCAAATTCTAAGCCTCACCCGTATGCCAAGCCACCCCCTTCTGGCGGACGCATACAGACTTCCAGCCGGGCACACAGTGCCCGGCTTTTTTCATTGCCCAGATAATCCCAGGGCTACACATTCACTGAACTTATCCCCCAGAAAACCTTCTAAAGGGCAACGTTTGCTAAACGTTCCGCCATGGAGTTCAGGCACTGTACTCTACAGAGCAGAGCGTCAGCCGGCCCTTCCTACTGGCCCTGACAGCATCACCGACAGGCGCAGGAACCACAATCAGCGTCCCGCTTACGGGAAGCAGCCTCAATACTGTCATTGATGCCAGATCCACATTTCCAATGCTTGCAGGGTACTGATCAGACACTAAGGATCACCAAGTAACTGGGAGATACCCCCATGCTATTACTGAAAAAGTCTCTGCTGGGACTGCTCGCTGTACTGATGTTCACCAGCAGCATTGCTGTCGCCGACACCATTCGCCCAACGCACAGCTATGACGACGACTGGGAACCTCGGGTACTGCGCTTTACCCAACCCAAACAGGACGAGGCAGGTTACTGAGCCACAAACAGAAACGCCGCGCAAAAGCGCGGCGTTTTTACGGTAAACAAGCCTGATTATTCCGCAGCAGGTGTGCCTTCCACCGCAACATCTGCTTCCTGCGCTTCCATCGCAGCACGCTCCGCCTTGGAGATATAACGCGGTTTACCCGTATCCGGTGCCCGTTTAGCACTGGCACGTTTAGCACGCTTGGTCAGGATGGAGTTCAGTTTTTTACGTCGGTTCATGGTGTTTAACTTCTGGTGTTCGTTTAATTAAGTGCCGCACCGATACAGAGCAGACAACGGCTGCAACGCTGACGCGCACGGAGCCTGCAGCTACAAAGTACGCCCCCCTGTCAGGTAACCGGGGCTTTATGACCGGGCAGCATCAAGCAGCTGGCGAATACGTTCCAGATCTTCCGGTGTATCCACCCCGGCTGGCATCTGCTCATCCGCCTGGGCTACATGGATCTGTGCACCATTCCACATCGCTCGCAGCTGCTCCAGACACTCCGTTTCTTCCAGCGGAGCGGGCGGCCACTGGACAAAATCGTTGAGCAGTTTTACCCGGTAGCCGTAGATACCGATATGTCGCTGCCAGCTGTATCCGCCGGGCAGCTCACCACTGGCTTTGGCGGCTTCAAACTGATCCCGAGGGAAGGCGATCGGGGCGCGGCTGAAGTACAGTGCCATCCCCTCTTTATTGTTCACCACTTTCACCACGTTGGGGTTGAGCAGCGATGCCATATCCTGAATAGGCTCACTCAGGGTAGAGATACTCGCCTGGGGGAAGGCACGCAGGTTATGCGCGACCTGATTAATCAGCCGTGGCGGGATAAGTGGCTCATCGCCCTGCACATTGACCACAATATCATCGGCATAGAAACCAATTTTGCTGACCACTTCCTGTAGCCGGTCCGTGCCTGACGGGTGGTCACCACGGGTCATACACACCTCAGCACCAAACGCCGCTGCAGCCTCTGCAATGCGTGGGTCATCGGTGGCAATAATTACGCGATCGGCTTCACTCTGGCAGGCACGCTCGTACACATGCTGCACCATCGGCTTACCCGCAAGATCCGCCAATGGCTTACCAGGAAAACGGGTTGAGCCAAAGCGCGCCGGGATAATGACAGAAAATGACATAGTAAACCTCTGTTACTTCTTGCTCTCACGCTCTTCCAGCGTCAGCTGGCGTGCTTCAGATTCCAGCATCACCGGAATATCATCACGGATCGGGTACGCCAGGCCACTGGCACGGCAAACCAGTTCATTCGCCTCTTTATCCCATTCCAGTGGCGCTTTGGAGACCGGGCAAGCCAGAATTTCGAGCAGTTTAGTATCCATAATGATCTCTCAGACCCTTTCGTGCGTTAGTCGCGTTAATTTTTCCAGCAGCGCCTGCGCGAATAAATCTGGCAGACACGCTTCAATTTCTAGCCAGGCAGCCTCTGGCAGCGCCAGCTCCTGCCATTTTACCGCGTCTTTTTCTGTGGTAAGCAACGGTAGCGCCGGGCTGAACTGCAGCTCAGCGGCGGTATAACTGTGGTGATCAGCAAAGGCATGGGGCTGCGGCTGAATATCAAGCGTTTGCAGGGTGTTAAAGAAGCGCTGTGGATTACCGATCCCCGCGACAGCATGCACCTGCTGCCCCTGGTAATGCTCAAGCCCGACAACCTCCCCGGAGAGCCGACGAAAACAGCGTGGAGCCAGTGTCATCGTGGCATCATGGCGAGGTAAAGGCTGTACAGGCTCGCCATTACTGATCACAAAATCCACACTGGCCAGCCGTTCAGCCGGTTCACGCAGCGGACCGGCAGGCAGACAGTGGCCATTACCCAGCCCGCGTGCCCCATCAAGCACCACCAGCTCGATATCACGGCCCAGCGCATGGTGCTGCAGGCCGTCATCAGAGATCACCACATTGCAGTCGGTGGTGTCCAGCAAGTGCTGCACGGCACGAACCCGCTGCGGGTCAATCACCAGTGGGCACTGACAGCGACGCGCCAGCATCAGCGGCTCATCCCCAGCCACTGCCGGGCTATCATCAGGGTTCACAGAGTAAGGAAGCTGCGGCGGGCTGGCTTTATAACCCCGGCTGACAATCCCAGGCCGGTAACCGGCCTGGCGCAGAAACTCCACCAGCCAGCTGACCAGGGGGGTTTTCCCCGTACCGCCCACGGTAATATTGCCGACGATAATCACCGGCACCGGAGCCTGCCAGGCCTGCTTCAGCTTACGCTGACGATCATGTCGGGCCAGCGCCTTATACACCGGTTCCAGCAATCGCAGATACCAAACCGGGGGCTTGTCGCTATACCAGCGTTGTTCAAGACCGGCCATTATTCGCTGACCGGCTCCTGGGTGGTAATGCTTAATCGGCTGAAACCCAGCTGACCAGCCACATCCATCGCCGTAACTACCGCCTGATGGGGGGTTTTGGCATCGGCGGTGATGGTTAATGGCCGCTCGGTATCACCCTCAGACAGTTCACGCAGCGCGCGCTTGAGGGTGTCCGCCTGGGTATTCACCAGTGCCGTCCCATTCACGCTGTACACACCGTCCTGGGAGATCAGAATATCCAGCCCTTCGGGTGCCTCTGTCGCCACGGCGCTATCGGCCTGGGGCAGATTAACCTCAAGGTGCGTTTCTTTGGTAAAGGTGGTGGAGACCATAAAGAAGATCAGCAGCAGAAACACCACATCAATCAGGGGTGTCAGATCTACATTGACCTCTTTGGCTCGCTGGCGACGAAATTTCACGGCCGCCCTCCGTTACTTGTAATCAACGTCGCGTTTACCATGCATCGCTTCGATCAGCTTGATCGACTCCTGCTCCATGGTAACCACCAGGGTATCAATACGACGCTGGAAGTAGCGGTGAAAGATCAGTGCAGGAATGGCCACGGCCAGGCCACTGGCCGTGGTGATCAGGGCTTCTGAGATACCACCGGCCAGGATATTGGCGTTCCCTGTACCCTGCACCATAATCTCGGTAAATACCTTGATCATACCAATGACCGTGCCCAGCAGGCCCAGCAGCGGCGTAATCGCAGCGACCGTGCCCAGCGGGTTAAGAAAGCGCTCGAGGTCATGCACCACATGGCTGGCCGCCTCTTCAATGCTCTCTTTCATTACCTCACGGCCATGGTTGGCATTATTCAGGCCAGCGGCCAGGATCCGGCCCAGTGCACTGGAGGATTTAATGCGCTTCATCTGCTCGGCATCAAGCTGTCCCTTTTTCACCAGCGTCCAGGTTTCCGCCAGCAGTCCCTTTGGTGCAACCCGGCCCGTGCGCAACGTCCACAGACGTTCCAGACAGATCGCCATTGCCAGCACAGAGCACCCGATAATCGGGAGCATCAGCCAGCCACCAGATTGAATCAGCTCTAACACCTTGCATCCTCCTGTAAATTAGCCCGCTACTCTACCATATTCCGGCTGTTACGGAATCTGCCAGTAATGACTTTGCCGCGCCCGCCAACCCTGTAGCAGACATTGCCCCTGTGCGGGCACCGTTAACCTGAGCGCGCCCAGCTGTGCCGTGCCTGCCACCGGCACCCCCTGCGCAGCCGCCCGCGCCAGCACATCCGGGTGTGGGTGGCCAAACGGATTCGTCGCCCCGGCGCTGATCAGCAACAGATCAGGCCGCGTCCGCTGCAACAATAATTCACTGGTGCCATAACGACTGCCATGGTGAGACGCCAGCAGCCAGTTCACCTTCCCGGCGGGTAACCGGGCTTCTTCAGCAAAACCTATATCCCCGGTAGCCAGCAAGCGGCAGCCACGATGCTCTATCAGTAACACACAGGAACGGGCGTTTTCTTTCGCCCCTTTGCTACCCGCCAGCATACTTAACCGGGTATCGCCCCAGTGCCATTGTTGCCCAGCCACACAGGCCGCGTACCCTTCGTCGGCCACCAGCTGGGCGCTGCCCGATAACCGCTGCCGGGCAGGCATCACCTCCAGCAGCTGACGCCGACCACCGGCATGGTCATTATCTCGATGGCTGAGCACCAGCAGATCCAGTGCAGGCACCCGCCATTGTTTGAGTGCGGGCAACACCGCACTGTTCACAGCGCTCCCCCCGCTGCGATAGCCCGGCCCGGTGTCGTATAACAGGTGCCGTTCACCACTGCGCACATACAGCGACAGCCCCTGGCCCACATCCAGCAACCAGGCCTCAAAATCAGGCCCGGATGTTAAACCACTCCCCCCTGCCAGCATAGGTAGCCAGCACAACGGGGCAACCCAGCGCCAGGGAAAGTTGCCGGGTAACAACCAGAGCCCACTGCCCAGCAGCGCCAGACCAAGCGCCCAGTTCGGCGGCGCAGCAATCTTCAGATAACTGCCTGGCAGGCCTGCGGCATAATCCAATACCCACCAGCACCCTTCAATCACCCCACTCAACAGGGGGAGCAGCCAATCCAGCCCCAGCCCTGCCAACCCCAGCGTCAGCGTGGCAAACAGCAGTAACACCGCTGTAAACGGGATTGCCACCAGGTTAACCAGCGGTGATAGTAGCGCGCTGCCGCCAAACCAGCCCACCAGCAACGGAAACATCCCCAGCGTAATCGCCAGCTGTGCTCGCCAGGCCAGCCCACCACGGTATGCAATACCACTGAGGCTGAGCAGAATAGCCACCGCCGTGAAGGATAACCACAATCCAGCATCGTAAAACGACAGCGGCGAAAACGTCAGCACCACCGCCAGTGCCAGCCACCAGCGCTGCCAGTGACTGACCGATTGCAGCCACAGATAACTGAGCAGGAATACCGTCAGCATCAACATCGCCCGCTGAGTAGGGATCGCCGACCCCGCCAGCAGCATATAGATCAATGCCAGCCCCAGCGCGCCGATCACCATGCCCTGACGATGGTCCTGCCGATAGCGCCCGCTCAGCTGCGATATCAACCGCCCCAGCCAGGCACCCGCCAGCGCAGCAAAGCCAATATGCAGACCGCTGATTACCACCAGATGCACCGTCCCCGTCTGACGCAGGATCTGCCACTGCGCATCACTCAGGCCATCTTTTATACCCAGCAATAACGCCGCCAGCGTTGCCTGCACTGCAGGTTCAGGCACTTGAGTCGTCAGCCAGTGCGCCAGCTCAGCACGCAGCCGATCAACAACGCAACACTGCTTATCCGCAATGACGGCTAACGAGCGCACATAACCTGTGGCATCCAGCCCCCGGCTGAGTAACCAGCGCGGGTAATCAAAGCCTCCAGGGTTAGCCATGCCACGTGGCACAAACAAACGAACTTTCAATGACAACTGCATGCCCGGCTGCAGTGGGTGCGCAGGCTGATACCAGCTCAGCCGCACACGGCGTAGCCGGGCCAATTCAGGGGATGACGATGCACCGTTCAGTGCCAGATTGAAACGCAGCCGACCAGGCTGTGCAGCAGGCACGCCCACCACAACGCCCTCAATGGCGTAATCCACGGCTCTATCCAGGTTCTGACCACGGTGACTTAGCTGCCACTGGCCCCAGCAGATCGCCAGTAACAGCCCCGCCAACCCGGCACGCACAGGGCCGGGCACACGCCGCCAGACGATAGCCAGTAGCAGTACGGGCACAACAATAAGAAGCTGTTGATTTGAGGGCAGAAACGGAAACAGACCTGCAACTACAATTCCGGCGACATAGTAGATCATCCTTGACCCAGTTCAGTTGGATTCGTCTCAGGGTCTGTGCATAATAGTTGCAAAACCGGTTAAGCTCCGGTTTATCTGACGCTAACGGAGTCCGCACCAGGCTACCCGCCTGCCCTGCCGATACGCGTCATTCATACAAGAATCGGAAGCCCTATGCCGCGTAAGCTGATCAAGAAGTACATGCCCGATGAGGACAAGCTCAAAAACCACAAACATCTGAGCTGGCTTGGCAAACACCTGCACGAACCCAACCTGTGGCATATGAATCGCAAGTCGGTATCACGGGCCTTTGCCGTCGGGATTTTCTGTGCGTTTTTGCCCATTCCGATGCAGATGCTGGTTGCGGCCGTGCTGGCGCTGTTTATGCACAGTAACCTGCCGATCTCGGTGGGGCTGGTCTGGCTGACCAACCCGCTGACCATGCCACCCATTTTCTATGGCACCTACCTGGTAGGCGCAGCCCTGCTGGGCGGCGCTGAT
>Ga0193950_1000182_pt1 | contig 16181 bp, 13 predicted proteins | sample BB_1_MG_FD_144485 | JGI IMG/M metagenome (GOLD analysis project Ga0193950, IMG submission 144485) | Microbial mat bacterial communities from the Broadkill River, Lewes, Delaware, United States - BB_1_MG | ecosystem: Environmental > Aquatic > Freshwater > River > Microbial mats | place: USA...
GATATGATGATGCGCGAATTTGACGTTTCCCAACTGTACCGCTCCGCCATTGGTTTTGATCGCCTTGCCAACACAATCGATAAACTGAGCCGTGGCGAGCAGAGCCAGCCCAGCTACCCTCCCTACAACATCGAGCTGCTGGGCGAGCACCAGTATCGCATTACCATGGCCGTAGCCGGGTTTGAGCAGGACGAGCTGAATATTCTCAGCGAACAGGGAAACCTGGTGATCACCGGGCGTAAAAAGCCGGAGCCTGAAGGCCGCCAGTATCTATACCAGGGCATTGCAGCACGCAACTTTGAGCGCCGCTTCCAGCTGGCTGACCATGTTCAGGTGCAGGGTGCAAAAATGGAAAATGGCCTGCTGCATGTTGACCTGCTTCAGGTAATTCCTGAATCCATGAAACCGCGCACCATCGAAATTCAGTAAATCCGTTCCCGGACGAGACAGGCACTAAAAGAAAAGCCCGTCAGCATTGTTGACGGGCTTTGTTATATCTGACCACAAAGAAAATTAACTGACTTTAAACGCTCCCAGCGTATCGCGTAACCGGGCAGATGATTCAGCCATCGATTGCGCCAGTTCAGCACTCTGCTGGGCAGACAGCTCTGTACTATCCGCCACGCCTGACACGCTGGCGATATTCCCCTGCAAACGGTCAACCAGCTGATTCTGCGCCTGAACCGCCAGCGCAATCTGGGCATTCTTCTGATTCATACCGGCTACAATCGAGTCGATTTCACCCAGTAGCTCACCGGCACGGGTTATCTCTTCTACGTTGGTGCTCACCTGCTGGTGACTGCTGGTCATCAGTGCCACAGAGTCACGGGTACAGGCTTGCAGAGACTCGATGGTCTGTTCAATTTCCTGGGTAGAAGACTGAGTGCGCTGTGCAAGGTTACGCACCTCATCCGCCACCACCGCAAAGCCCCGGCCCTGCTCACCGGCACGTGCTGCTTCAATCGCCGCATTAAGCGCCAGCAAATTGGTCTGTTCAGCAATTTCACGGATTACCCGAGAAATATCACCAATGGCCTGAACGTCTGTATCCAGCTGACCGATCACCTGAGAGGTACGTGACACTTCATCCAGCATGCCGGTGAAAGACTGTGCCGTATGTTCAACCACCTCACGCCCCTGGGTTGCCAGCGCATCAGCCTGTTGAGCCGACTCTGCGGCAACCGCACTGTGTCCGGCAATGTCCTCGGCACTGTGTGCAAGTTCCTGCACTGCCTGCGCAATCTGTACCGCTTCACGCTTCTGCTGGGCTGCCCCCTGTAAGGTCTCGCTGGACTCTGCATTCATGGTATGCGCGGCGGTAGCAACGACATCAGTAGACTCGACTGTCTGGCGGACCAGTCGCTGGAAACCATCGGCAACCTGATTAAAGCCCTCGGTGACCGTACTCATCTCGTCACTGCCACGGCTTTCCAGCCTGACACTCAAATCCCCCACCGCCAGTAAAGCTGCCATTTTGGAAAAACGGTTCACCGTACCCAGGGTATAGCGATAGAACCCCATAAACAGGTAAATAGCAGCGCCAACGGCCAGCAGAATCACACCCAGCACCAGGTTACGATACAGTTCCAGCCGCACCAGCCGTTTCTCTATCAGCATATGCAGCATGGGCATCATATGACTATACAGTTTGATCATCGGTGCCAGGTTAGCACTGCCCTGTTCAAACACAGCATCAGCACTGATCTGTACGCTATCAGGTTCGATCACCCGTATGCGTACAAAGTCCTGCAGCCTGCTCAGCTGCTGGCCAGCTGCTGTCAGTTCATCCTGTAACTGGGCACCACTTTGAAAACTGAAAGTCTGCTGGCTGCTTTGTATCAGTACAGGGGCTGCGCCCGCCACCTGGTTCAACTGATTACTAAGATAGATAAAGCTATCCGGAGTGAAACGCCCCTTTGCGGCTACGCCGGTCGCCGCATCCCTCAGCTTGGCGCTCTCATCAAACAGCAATGGCAACTCAAGTACTGCCATATTGATCAAAAAAGTAGTCTGTGCATCACTGTCCAGCTCAAGCGCATAAGCACGGGACACAGTGATAAACAGCTCTCTGATATGTTTCACCTGAGTGTTATGTGCTTCAAATATCGCCTCAGCATCGCCGCCTTCAGCCTGACCACGCAGTGCCCGCCACTGCTGTTGCAATGTCGCAACCGACTGCTTAACGTTCCCTGGCACCGTATCAACGCTGGCCATCTGGCCCAGCTTACTCAGTTCACGCTCAAGCTCGCTCCGTACCTGGCTCAGAGTACCCTGAATACCCGCGTCGCCATTAAGCAGAGCATGAGTCAGACCACGGTGCCTGCCCGTCTGAATCAGCACTGGCTCCAGCTCACTTATAAACGCCATGCCATCAAGCTCACGCTGAAGCCTGTCGATGTTCTGACTGGAGACCTGCCAGTACAACACCACTGTCAGGCACAGTGGAATCAGAAACAGAATACTGACCAGAGTAAATTTTGCCGGGAAGCGCAAACTTCCCATCAGTGCCTCTGCTGGCTTCACCCATCCATTCATTACTCTTCAAACTCCTGTAACTGTTAAAATTCAGCGTGCGTTAGTCAACACCAGACTGGATTGGTTCCAGATAACTCGCGCATTGAGTATAGACACTGACTTATAACAAGACTGTTGAGTAATTACTCCGTAAATTACATCGGAACAGATACGATCTGTACCAGTTATATCGCTACTGACGGCCCGGAAAACTGTACGATCTGCGCCTGTAGCAACAACCGGACTTCTGCCGGGTCACGCACTGAACGGATCACTGGAAACAGCTGTGCAATCTCGCTATAGCTGTTGCGCATCATATGCAGCCACTGCTTGATCCTGCCATGTACATATTTAGGAGCAACATGGGTCTCCAGCATGGACTGATAGTCAAGCAATAGCTGGCAGACCCGAGGCCAGCTCATGCGGGGAACCGGGCTTCCCTGGCGAAATTGCTTAATCTGATATCCGAGGTCCGGCTGCGCGATCAGCCCCCGGCCAATCATCACATCAGCACAACCACTAACCTCACGGCAACGCTGATAGTCTTCACAGTTCCACACTTCACCGTTAGCTGTCACAGGTACGGATACTGACTCACGAATACGGGCAATCCACTCCCAGTGCGCCGGAGGACGATAGCCTTCCAGTTTGGTGCGGGCATGCACTGCAATACCATTGGCACCGGCATCCGCCATCGCCTGAGCATTATCCAGCGCCAGTGATTTATCTTTGTTCCCCAGACGCATTTTGGCAGTGACCGGGATATCTGCTGGCACAGCATCACGCACCGCTTTGACAATGTCATGGACATCATCTGGCGTATCCAGCAGTACTGCCCCACCACGGTTACGATTAACCGTTTTCGCCGGGCAACCGAAGTTAAGATCGATTGCTGGCGCGCCCAGCTTCACCGCTTTTGCGGCATTACCCGCCATCAGCTCCGGGTGACTGCCCAGCAGCTGCAGCACCACCTGGGTACCATTACGGGTATAACCCCCATTATCCAGCTCAGGCGACAGCCTGCGAAACACCCGCGTAGGCAATACCTGATCACTGACACGAACAAACTCAGTTACACACTGATCAATACCACCCACTGCACTTAACAGTTCACGCACATGGGGATCGACCACACCTTCCATCGGTGCCAGAATTATCTTCAACTGCAACTCTCTCTTACAACGTGGCCCGAAGGCGATGCGTTTATTTATATCGATTGATCTACCAGCAGCACTGCAGCAACAGATCAGCAATCTGCGCCAGCAAGTGGCGCAACCCGGACTCAAACCCACAGCGGCCGGACAACTGCACATCACCCTGGCATTTCTGGGCGAACAGCCCGATAACATGCGTGAGCGAGTTGAGCAGGTACTGGATACGCTGGACGTGCCGATGCTGACGCTACACTGTACGCAGGTAGCGGCATTTAACAGCGGCATCATATATCTGCGTGTCACCCCGGACCCAGTATTGATGGAGCTCCAGAAACGGCTCTGTCGGCGCTTGCACCAGGCAGGGGTGCGAATGGAAACACGACGTTATACACCGCATATCACCCTCTTTCGCTGCAAGGGTGACCCAAACGCCGCACTGCTTGAACAACTAAATGCCCTGTTTACAGCACAGCCGCTCAGCTTTGCCCTGGACGCAATCTGGCTGAAGCAAAGTCAGCTCACACCGCAAGGTGCTGAACACACCACTCTGGCCGGTTATCGCTGACGCCAGATATAAAAATGCCAGTCAGCGTCGCCACTGACTGGCATATTCAGCCCTGTACAACAGAGGCGTTACAGCGCGTCCAGGCCACGCTGCATATCGGCTTTGAGGTCATCCAGTGATTCCAGGCCCACCGACAAGCGGATCAGGCTACGGGTGATACCAGCAGCATCCTTATCCTCATCGGTCATCCGGCCATGGGTGGTGGTATATGGGTGGGTGATCGTGGTTTTTACGTCACCCAGATTACCCGTGATGGAGACAATTTCTGTGGCATCGATAAAACGCCACGCTGCATCCTGATCACCAGCCACCTCAAACGACAGCACGCCACCGAAGCCTTTCTGCTGGCTTTTCGCCAGTTCGTGCTGTGGATGGCTTGGCAAGCCCGCGTAGTGCACCCGTGCAATACCTGGCTGCTGCTGAAGCCATTCCGCCATCGCCTGTGCATTGCGGCAATGTTCGCGCATACGCAGGCTGAGCGTTTCCAGGCCTTTCATAAAGACCCAGGCATTGAATGGGCTCATGCAGGCACCACCCGTGCGGATGAAGCCAAACACCTCCTCCATCTCTTTTTCAGCGCCCACAACAGCACCACCAATACAGCGACCCTGACCATCAAGGTACTTGGTCGCTGAATGGATCACTATATCTGCACCCAGCTTCAGCGGCTGCTGCAACGCAGGGGTACAGAAACAGTTATCCACCGCCAGCAAGGCATCGGCCTTATGGGCAATCTCTGCCACCGCTCGAACATCGGTCAGTTCAGACAGCGGATTAGACGGAGTTTCCAGGAAGAACAGACGGGTATTGTGCTGAACCGCACCACGCCATGCATCCAGGTCTGTCGGGTCAACAAACGTTGTATCGATGCCCGCCCGGCTGATGTACTTCTGAAACAGCGAGACTGTAGAGCCAAATACACTGCGCGAGCAGACGATATGATCGCCGACCTTCAGCAGAGACATCGCCACACTCAGAATCGCCGCCATACCTGATGCAGTCGCTACACCACGCTCAGCACCTTCCATTGCCGCGATACGATTTTCAAAGGCACGCACGCTCGGGTTAGTGAAGCGGGAATAGATATTCCCCTCTTCATCCCCGTTAAAACGTGCAGCGGCCTCCCTGGCACTGGAAAATACGAAACTGGAGGTGGTGTAAATCGGGTCGCAATGCTCCCCTTCACCGTTTCTTACCTGGCCTGCACGCAGTGCCAGGGTTTCAAACCCACAGTCTTCCAGGTCGAACTGAATGCGCTCTTCGCGCTCGAAACCAGGTCTGGACATCGATGTCGTTTCCTTAACTTAACTGGCTCTGCATGCAGGCAGATTTATTGCTGCTCACTTGCGGCTTATCGCCAGAATTACTCTTGGCCGCGTTATTGCGTTTACGCTCCAGACGATCCAGATAACCCTGGTCGATATCGCCGGTCACATAGACACCATCAAAAACGCTGGCATCAAATTCCTGAATGGCTTCATTCCCATCCCGTACACTGGCTTTCAGATCATCCAGGTCCTGGTACAGCATCCAGTCTGCGCCAATGGCATCTGCCACTTCATCGTCTTCACGACCGTGGGCAATCAGCTCTTCAGCAGCTGGCATATCAATACCATAGACGTTCGGGTAGCGAACAGCAGGCGCAGCGGAGGCAAAATATACTTTTTTCGCGCCCATATCGCGGGCCATCTGCACGATCTGCTGTGAGGTTGTACCACGTACGATGGAGTCATCCACCAGCATTACAACCTTGTCTTTAAACTCCAGCTCGATCGGGTTCAGCTTGCGACGCACGGATTTCTCACGCTGTGCCTGACCCGGCATAATGAAAGTACGACCAATGTAACGGTTTTTGATGAAACCTTCACGGAAGGTTACACCCAGATGGTTCGCCATTTCCAGCGCCGCCGTACGGCTGGTGTCAGGAATCGGGATAATGACATCGATATCGTGATCTGGCCGTTCACGCTTCACCTTCTCTGCCAGATAGATTCCCTGGCGCAGGCGAGATTTATAAACGTTAACCTGGTCAATGATGGAGTCTGGGCGAGACAGGTACACATATTCAAACAGGCATGGCGTCAGCTGCGGGTTAGCAGCGCACTGGCGCGTGCTCACATTACCGTCCATATCGATAAAGATTGCTTCACCTGGCTCCAGATCACGGATGCGAGTAAAGCCGGAGATATCCAGCGCCACACTCTCAGAGGCAACCATATACTCATCACCTTCCGGTGTAGAGCGCTTACCATAAACCACAGGACGGATGCCATGCGGGTCACGGAAAGCAACCACACCATAACCGGTAATCATGGCAACAACGGCGTAACCACCTTTAACACGCTCATGAACACGTTCAACAGTCTTGAAGATATCGTCAGCAGTCGGTACCAGCTTACCCTGAGCAAGCAGCTCATTGGCGAATACGTTGAGCAGAACTTCGGAATCAGAGTTGGTGTTAACGTGACGCAGGTCGGCTTTAAAAACCTGGTCAACCAGCTCATGCGCATTGGTCAGGTTACCGTTGTGCGCCAGCGCAATACCGTAGGGGGAGTTAACATAGAACGGCTGCGCCTCTGCGGAGCTGGAGCTGCCCGCAGTCGGGTAACGCACATGGCCGATACCCACGTTACCCATCAGGCGCTTCATGTGACGGGTACGGAATACCTCATTCACCAGCCCGTTGTCTTTACGCAGGTAGAAACGATTTCCATCGGAAGTGACCATCCCGGCTGCATCCTGACCACGGTGCTGCAGCACTGTCAGGGCATCAAAAATAGTCTGGTTTACGTATGTTTTGGCAACAATGCCCACAATACCGCACATTCGATCTCACCTCAGAAGGAGTTCATTCTTCGTTTGTTGTTATTCGTCATTTCAATCACTGGCCAGCATCCCAGATGCCCTGCGCCACGTCAGAGGCCAGATTCCGGCTCCAGTCTTCCAGTGTTTTAAAATGAGGAATGAGTTGGGATTCCTGATACCAGGGGTCTTCAGTCGCCGGAGTCATGCCAATCAGCGCAACCAGCGCAACCACCAGCAAGCCACCTCGGGCAATACCAAAACCCACCCCCAGTATCCGGTCGGTGCCGCTCAGGCCTGTAGCGTCAACCAGCATCGCGACCAGGTTGTTGATCACCGCACCTACAATCAGCATCGCTATAAACAGAATAGCAAAGGCAGCAATCAGGCGAAGCGAAGGTGTTTCTATATAGGGTTCAAGCACAACGGTGAGTGCTTCATTAAACAGACGGGCAACAACGAACGCAGTTACCCAGGTAATCAGCGATAGCGCTTCGCGCATAAAGCCACGGCGCAAACTAAAAAAGCTAGAGATGGCAACAATGCCGACAATGGTCCAATCAGCCCAATTCATATACGCACATCAGCTGTAAAATTTGCGCGCATTCTATCAGAGCCATCAGCACAACCCAATCATCATCGGGTGGTAAAACGCACGATTATTCCGTCCATGCCCATGGTGCTTTTCAGCGACAGCTTGAGGCGTTCCAGATTGCCGCGCTGCAGGTCGGGTCCAACATATACCTTCACCAGTCCCTGCTGTTTGCGAGTGTAGACTTTATGGCCCGCTTTAATCAGTTTTTTACGTAAACCACGTGCATTGGTCTCATCTTTGAAGCTGGCCAGCTGTAGTGTCCAGGCAACCGGCACGCCCTGCTGATCCAGGGTGGGTGCTTCCTCTGCCACCTTCAGGCTTTCAACCGCACGCTGTGCAGCAACCGGCAGAGGCTCCCCAGCCTCACGGGCACGGCGGATTTTCTCTGCCATAACCAGCGACATGCCCGGACGGGCTTTAACCGGCTCAGCGGGGGCAACCTCAACGGTCGGCGCGATAGCAGGCTGGGCGGGCTTCACATTGACAATAACCGGGCTATCGGGCGCATCAGGAATCGCACTGGTCAGGTGCCGCTCCTGGTAACCAGCGCCATCAAAAAACAACGGAAACAGCACCGCTGCTGACAGCAATACCGCTGCCAGACCGATTAAACGCAGTTTCACATGGTCCGCCATCTTAACCCTCTGTATTCAAAGTATCTAACGCAGCTGACACGGTAAAGAATGAGCCGGCGACAAGCAACAGTTCTTCAGTCTCAAGCGACTGGCGCGCTGCTACCAGCGCATCAGCCACACTGTCGAAACAATCAGCCTGAGCATCGGCTGGCAGCATGTCAGCCAATGACTGAGCACTGCAGCCTCGAGCGCCGCCGAGCGTTGCCAGATAAAAGTGTGACGCCAGCGGCTGCAGGATCCGCAGTACTTCGGCGTAGTCTTTATCACCCAGCATTCCCAGCACCAATCGAACCTTGCCGGTATACGCAGACAGACGCTCCACCATCAGCTGCGCGGCCTGTGGATTGTGCGCAACATCGAGCAGACAGCGACCTTCAGGCAAGGTAACTTCCTGCATACGTCCAGTCATTCGCGCAGTGCGCAGGCCCTGCTCAATGGCAGCCTGATCAACCTGCTGTGGCAACAATGTCAGTACCTGCAACGCCGTTGCCGCATTCGGGTACGGCAACTGAGGCAATGGCAGATTTTCATAGCCCACAACATTGCCGTCTGCATCACGGCCCTGCCAGTGCCAGCCTGCGTCTTCGCGCTCGGCGCTGAATTGTTCACCACGCTGGTACAGCTGTGCGCCCAGTTCTCTGGCAGTGCCTGCGATGCTGGCAGGCGGCAGATCAACACCACTGACAGCAGGCCGACCCGCCCGGAAAATACCGGATTTTTCCGCTGCAATCACTTCGATATCGTCACCCAGCCAGTCGATATGATCCAGCCCGATAGAGGTCACCACAGCGATATGCGGATCAACAATGTTGATCGCATCCAGCCGGCCGCCCAACCCCACTTCCAGCAAGGCGACATCCAGCTTCGCCTCAGCCAGCAGGTAAAGCGCCACCAGGGTGCCCCACTCGAAGTAGGTCAGGGAGATCTCGCCACGCACGGCATCCACAGCCCTGAATGCCGCACACAGAGCTTCATCTTCAGCCTGCTCACCTTCAAGTACCACCCGCTCGTTGTAGCGCAGGAAATGCGGCGAGGTGTAGCAACCCGTACGATAACCAGCACACTGCAAGATCGTAGACAGGTAGGTAATGGTCGAGCCTTTACCGTTGGTACCGGCGACAGTGACCAGCTGGGTATCCGCAAAGTCCAGCTCAAGCGCCAGGTAAACCTGACGGACACGGTCCAGCCCCAGCTCAATCTCGGTGGGATGCATTTTTTCAACCCAGTCAAGCCACTGAGCAAGGGTAAAAAGCGTGCGATTGTGCGCCATAGGTCGGGATATCCAGCAATCAGACAAAAACAGGGAAAAAGAAAGCCGGTGCGATGCACCGGCTTGTTATTACTACGTCGTCAGCGCTGCACTCAGGCAGCAGGCAGGCGGCTGAACTTACGCAGCAGGCTTGCCAGACGGGTGCGCATCTCCTGGCGATGGATAATCATATCCACCTGACCGTGAGACAGCAGGAATTCACTGCGCTGGAAACCTTCTGGCAGTTTCTCACGTACAGTCTGCTCGATAACACGTGGGCCAGCAAAGCCGATCAACGCGTTTGGCTCAGCGACGTTCAGGTCACCCAGCATAGCAAGGGATGCAGAAACACCGCCGTAAACAGGGTCTGTCAGTACGGAGATGTACGGCACGCCCGCCTGCTTCATACGCTGCAGTACGGCACTGGTTTTTGCCATCTGCATCAGCGAGATCAGCGCTTCCTGCATACGGGCACCGCCGGATGCGGAGAAGCAGATCAGAGGGATGTTTTCTTCCAGCGCCAGGTTAGCAGCACGTACAAAACGCTCGCCAACAACCGCGCCCATGGAACCACCCATGAACTGGAAGTCAAAGGCAACCGCAACCACCGGCAGGCCTTCAACCGTACCACGCATCGCAATCAGGGCATCTTTCTCGCCCGTTGCTTTCTGTGCAGCCGCCAGACGGTCCTTGTACTTCTTGGAATCCTTGAACTTCAGGCGATCGACAGGCTCGACATCCGTTGCCAGCTCAGAGCGCTCTTCTGTATCCAGGAACAGCTCCAGACGGCGACGAGCCGTCAGGCGCATATGGTGGTCACACTTCTGACACACCTCCAGCGTTTTTTCCAGCTCTGGGCGGTACAGTACCGCTTCACACTTAGGACATTTTTTCCACAGCCCTTCCGGGATGTTGGAGCGCTTTTTGTCAGTGCGCCCCAGGGACGGAACAATTTTTTCCAGCCAGTTACTCATGTTTCTCTCAGCCTGTTTATTAACTCAGCGACGCTGCCCTCAGGCATCCATCGCTGTGCGCATATCTTTAACAATGGCAGCAACGGCTGCCGGAATCTGGTCGGGCGTGTCAGCCAGTGCAGCGATCTGATTAACCAGTACACTACCGACAATGGCACCATCTGAAACCGCAGAGATCGCCTTGGCAGAAGCTGCATCGCGAATACCAAAACCCACACCAATGCGCAGGTCTGTGTGCTCACGGATCATTGCGACCTTAGCGGCAACCTCGTCAACATCCAGTTCAGCGGAGCCTGTGACACCTTTTACCGACACGTAGTAGACATAACCACTACCCTGGCGACAGACGTCACTCACCCGCGATTCTTCCGTAGTTGGTGCCAGCAGGTAGATGGCATCCATATCCTTCGCATTGAGCAGGCTGACAAACTCAGCCGACTCTTCAGGCGGCAGGTCAACGGTCAGCACCCCGTCAACACCCGCGTCGGACGCCAGCTCGACGAAGCGCTTATAACCAGTCATCTCGATCGGGTTCAGGTAGCCCATCAGTACAATCGGCGTTTCCTGATCCTGCTCGCGGAAGGTTTTCACCATCGCCAGTACATCAATAATGGATGTGTTATGTACCAGTGCACGCTCGCATGCCAGCTGAATGGTCGGGCCATCTGCCATTGGGTCAGAGAATGGTATACCCAGCTCGAGGATATCGGCACCGGCTTCAACCATGGCATGCAGCAGCGGCACCGTTACCTGAGGAGCAGGATCACCTGCGGTGACGTAAGGGATCAGCGCCTTGCGACCCTGCCCTTCCAGGCGATCAAAACAAACCTTGATACGACTCATATTCTGTACTCCTGTCCTCAGACCTTGATACCGTCAATTTCAGCAACGGTATGGATGTCTTTATCACCTCGACCGGACAGGTTAACCACGATAATCTGGTCCTTATCCATCTCTTTTGCCAACTTCATCGCACCCGCAACAGCATGGCTGGATTCCAGCGCAGGCATGATGCCTTCAATGCGTGTCAGCAGACGGAACGCATCCATCGCCTCATCGTCAGTCGCCGCGGTGTACTCTGCACGACCGCAATCTTTCAACCAGGCGTGCTCCGGGCCAACACCCGGATAATCCAGACCCGCAGAGATCGAATGCGTACCCTGAATCTGACCACCTTCATCGGCCATCAGGTAGGTACGATTGCCATGCAGTACACCCGGACGGCCAACCGTCAGTGGTGCAGCATGACGACCGGTTTCAACCCCATCACCACCGGCTTCAACGCCGACCATGCGCACACCTTCGTCATCAATGAACGGGTGGAACAGGCCGATGGCGTTGGAACCACCGCCAACACAGGCCACCAGCGCATCCGGCAGACGACCGGTCTGCTCCAGACACTGGGAACGGGCTTCACGACCAATAATGGACTGGAAATCACGTACCAGTTTTGGATACGGGTGCGGGCCAGCCGCTGTACCGATGATATAGAACGTATTATCAACGTTGGTGACCCAGTCACGCATCGCTTCGTTCATGGCATCTTTCAGGGTGCGGGTACCCGACTCCACCGGAATCACCGTAGCGCCCAGCAACTTCATGCGGTATACGTTGAGTTTCTGACGTTCAACGTCGTCGATACCCATGTACACCTGACACTCCAGTCCCAGTCGCGCAGCAACAGTAGCCGAGGCGACACCATGCTGACCGGCACCGGTTTCCGCAATAATACGGGGTTTGCCGGTATGCTTGGCCAACAGTGCCTGACCAATGGTGTTGTTCACCTTGTGCGCACCGGTGTGGTTAAGATCTTCACGTTTGAGGAAGATTTTAGCGCCGCCAACATGGTCGGTCAGACGTTCGGCAAAATACAGTGGCGATGGACGGCCAACGTAGTGAGCCAGGTCGCGGTCAAATTCTGCCTGAAAGTCTGGATCCCGCCAAAGCTTCTCGTAGGTACGCTCCAGATCCTGCAGCGCAGAGATCAGAGTTTCAGAGACAAAACGCCCACCGTAGGGGCCGAAATGCCCGCTCGCGTCGGGCAGTTGCTTCAGTTTGGCAAGATCATTGCTGGTTGGCACGGGCCACCTCTTCTATAAACAGATCGATTTTCTGACTATCCTTTACGCCCTTCTCGGCTTCGACTCCGCCGCTGACATCAACGGCATAGGGTTTCACCTGGGCAACTGCATTACGTATATTCGCGGGCGTCAGACCACCCGCCAGAATCAGATATCCGGGGAAATTCTGGGGTATCAACGCCCAGTCGAACGCTTCACCCGTGCCGCCGGGCACTCCGGGGCGGTAGGCATCCAGCAACACCGCACGGGCGTCCGAATATTGCTGTACCTGTTCAGTAACATCCAGCCCAGGCTTCATCCGAAGCGCCTTAAAATATGGCCGGGAAAAACTGCGACAGAACTCAGGGCTTTCATCACCATGAAACTGCAGAACGTCCAGCTGGGCCTGATCCGCAATCCGGCTCACCTGCTCAGCAGACTCATTCACGAATAACCCGACGGTGCTCACCAGTGGCGGCAGCTGGCGAATAATCTCAGCGGCCTGCTCTACAGTGACTGCACGCGGGCTGGGTGGGTAAAAGACAAAACCCAGCGCATCAGCACCGGCAGCAATCGCAGCCTGCGCATCTTCGAGCCGGGTGATTCCACAAATTTTAACTCGCGTTCTGGTCACTGACTAACCTGGACTTCACACAGTTGATCGGTCGCCGCTGGCACAGTACTTACACCTCTACCAGGCAGGCGGACAGAATTTTCTAAAGAGGCCGAAATAGTAACAGATGCGTCACCGTAAAGTCAGCTTTGACCGCGAAGGAAATATGGCCCCAGCTCAGAAGGCGGCAGGTCATATTCAGGCGGGTACTTTACATCCACGAAGTAGAGCCCCCAGGGCGGTGCTGTCACCCCGCCATCACGACGGTCCCGCGCATGCAATACCTCTCTGGACCAGTCAACGGATGCTTCGCCACAGCCAATTTTCATCAACACGCCAGCGATATTACGGATCATATGATGCAGAAACGCATTTGCCCGCACATCAATCACAATCAGATCGCCAGACTGATAAACGTTCAGATCCGTAATGGTCCGCACCGGACTCTTAGCCTGACAGGCCACTGCACGGTAAGACGAGAAATCATGCTCGCCAACTAAATGCTGCCCGGCCTGGTGCATGGTATCGACATCCAGTTTCTTATGGGTCCAGGTGACACCACGGGGCAGCACCGCTGGTTTAACCGGCGCACTGTAAATCAGATAACGATAGCGCCGGGCAAGCGCTGAGAACCGAGCATGAAATGTATCCGGCACCCGGACGGCCCATTTGATAGCAATATCATCGGGCAGGTGGCGGTTTGTGCCCATCACCAGAGCACGTTCAGGGCGGTCAAACTGACAGTCAAAATGGATAATCTGGTAGGTACCATTCACACCGGTATCGGTACGCCCGGCGCAGATAACTGATACAGGGTGGTTAGCAACACGCGCCAGGCCCTTTTCAACCTCTGTTTGCACACAACGCACATTGCCATGCTTCTGGGTCTGCCAGCCATTATAGGCTGCACCGGCATATTCAACACACAGGGCATAACGATAAGGGGCGACCGCAGTCGCCCCTTGAGGGTCTTTCAATTGTTCGGACATTCGTAACAGCTACTTCATCTGACAAGCGCCAGCCGTCAGGCTGGCATCTCGTTCAATAGTTTATCGGCTTCACCTGCCTGACGTGCGGAGCCTTCCTGCTTCACTTCATTGAGGATATCACGGGCACCGCCCAGATCATCCATTTCCATGTAGGCGCGAGCAAGGTCCAGCTTGGTCTCAACCTCATCAACACCGTCGAATGTAGCCATCTCTGCGGACAGGTCAGGCTCTTGCAATACAGCATCAACCTCTTCCATTTCGATATCGACGTCAGCAGCGTTAAGCAGGGTATCCAGCTCATCATCAATCTGCGCTTCCAGGTCCGCCCCCTCGTCAGATGGCACCTGGCCCGCTTCAAGGCTCGCCAGGTCATTACCACCTTCGTTGGCGATGTCCTGCTCCAATGAAGCCAGCATATCGTCCAGATCACTGTCGATCTGAGCATCCAGATCAGCTGAGTCCAGCTCGACCTCCGTCAGCACATCAGCGGTAACCTCTACCCCCGCATCCAGCACATCTTCCGTCTGCGATGACATCTGTTCAAGCAAATCATCCAGCCCTTCAGCGGCTGGGGCAGCAACGGAGCTATCTTCCAACGGATCATCAAGCAGTGCATCCAGGTCTCCAAGGTCGGAAGAGATCAACTCAGACATCTCAGCTTCCGCCAGTTCCCCTGGGGCTGGTACAACCTCTGGAGCGTCCTCATTCACAACGGGTGCTTCAGCCGTTACCTCTTCGATCTCGCTCATTAACTGGTCAAGCAGTTCATCCGCATCATCAACCGGGGCAACATCTTCAACGACCCCCGCATCTACGCCGAATGCAGGCTCTGGTACCTGGTCCAGTGCAACCGCCTGTTCTTCTTCAGACTCAAGTTCGCCACCGATCTCTTCTGCCAGGGCCTGCTCAGCTTCTTCAGTAACATCGCCAAGCATGGCATCAAGTTCCGCCGCGGCCTGGTCAAGCACTACATCGTCTGCAGTCAAATCGGAAGCCGCCGATTCAGCCATCAGCGCTTCAAAAACATCATCCGGCTCGGCTGTCGCTGACTCCTGTTCAGGCTCCCCCGCATCGGCCAGCAAGTCATCCAGCTCAGATTCAAGGCCTTTAATTTCATCAGAAACACCATCTGCATCAGCTACGTCAGGCGTCGGTAGCACTTCACTGTCTTCCAGCATGCTATCCAGATCAATATCAAAATCATCCAGCCCGGCCTCTGCAGCAAGCGCATCCAGATCGTCGCCTGGTTCAACTCCACCTGCTTCCTCGCCAGCGTCATTCAGCAGGCTGTCCAGCGCCTCTATCGCTGCGGCATCTGCTGAAATCGACTCAGTTTCAGGCTCGTTGTGCAGATCATCAGAAACTGAAGCAACCTCTTCAGCCTCGCTCATGAGATCATCCAGTTCCGCCTGATCATTCTCAACTGTTTCTGCCGAGTCAGCCATAACCTCTTCAGGCTCATTGAGCAGTGTGTCAAGGTCATCCAGCTCGTCTATACCGGCCAGGTCATCTTCGATGGTGCTTTCAACCGGATCTGCCGGTGCCTCTTCAGGCTCATCAAGCAGCGCGTCAAGGTCATCCAGCTCGTCTATACCGGCCAGGTCATCTTCAACGGTGCTTTCAACCGGGTCTGCCGGTGCCTCTGCTTCATCAAGCAGCGCGTCAAGGTCATCCAGCTCGTCTATACCGGCCAGGTCATCTTCAACGGTGCTTTCAACCGGGTCTGCCGGTGCCTCTGCTTCATCAAGCAGTGCATCAAGGTCATTCAGGTCTGCTGCCATATCGGCTTCAGCTGCTGCCGCAGGTTCACCTACGCTGTCCAGCAGGCTATCGATATCGTCCAGGTCTGCTGCCACATCGACTTCCGCTGCTGCAGCAGGCTCACCTACGCTGTCCAGCAGGCTGTCGATATCATCCAGGTCTGCTGCCATATCGGCTTCCGCTGCTGCAGCAGGCTCACCTACGCTGTCCAGCAGGCTATCGATATCGTCCAGGTCTGCTGCCATATCGGCTTCAGCTGCTGCAGCAGGC